>Ga0187777_10000407_pt1 | contig 30475 bp, 26 predicted proteins | sample 1015_Q2_SP5_10_M_FD_132416 | JGI IMG/M metagenome (GOLD analysis project Ga0187777, IMG submission 132416) | Tropical peat soil microbial communities from peatlands in Department of Meta, Colombia - 1015_Q2_SP5_10_MG | ecosystem: Environmental > Terrestrial > Soil > Wetlands > Peat | place... | reverse complement strand
GGCCATGGGGACGGACACGATCTGTGCCCCGATGACCTCGTTCAGCTTCCAGCCGAACCCGTTGGCCGGCCCGTAGGAGGCGATCATCGTCTTCGGAGCGGCGTCGACGGTGCTGTGGCAGACTAGGCACTTCTCGTCGGTGATGCGCAGCGGCTGGGCGATGTACAGCGATGGTCCGGCCGGCGTGTCGCGCTCGCCGCTCAGCCGCTTGAGATCCGCAGTGTTGCGGAACTGGTTGACCACGTCCTGCTCCCACTCCACGGCCTTGTCGCGCGGGTTGGTGGGGTTGAGGGTGGCTTCCTTGTAAGCGAACTCGGAATGCGTCTTGCGCAGGTTGTTGAACACCTCGGTGGCCGCGTAGGCCGGGACGGACTGGGGGAGGAAGACGCGCATCAGCTGGAGCTCGAGCTGGGGCTTGACCTGGGCGACGGTGTAGCCGCGCACCGCCTGGGCGGCCTGCATGAGCAGCTCCGCGTTCCGGACGATCTCGTCCTTGGCGTTCTGCTGCAGGATGCGCCGGGAGATGTAACCGGAACAGGCGATGCCCACCGCGAACACCGCGATCAACACCAGGTTGAACTTCAGACGCAGGCCCATGATGACCCTCCCTCCTCCCTACCTGCAGCTCCCGGACATCTCTTCGTACGTCTTGGTGAAGCCGATGAGGCTGAACTCGGCATCGTGGGTGCCGGTCACCGGCCAGGTGGGCCAGAAGCGCAGCTGCGCCCGGGCGCGCAGTCCGGCCTTGAACTGGGGGATGAGCGTCGCCGCCGCCTCGGTGAAGACGACCGTCTTCTCCCCCTGGAGCTTGTCCATCTTCACCAGCGGCCGGGTGTCCACCTGGATGCCGATGTCCCCCGAGCCGGCGTCGAAGGTCGACTCGCTGACGATCTGCACCACGCCGTCCGGGGTGACCAGGATGCGGGCGGATACGTTCTGGTAGCCGTCGTTGACCGGCGCCTTCTCCGATTCCATCCTGCACTTGACCGTTCCACCTTCGTTGGTCTTCGTGAGGCGCCAGGCGGAGGGGGGCTCCGGGGGCGCGAGCCCGAGCAGGACCGGACAGAGGATCAGGGTCCAGCTCAGCCTTCCCCGAGACTTCATCACGCTGCCTCCCCGCGGGGGAACCCGGGGAACCCCGGGTCACGACCCCGACGCCGCCGCTGCGGCGGCCGGAAAAGCATAGGAGGGTCATACTTTTGAACACAAGGTGTTCGAGCGTGGTCCACCGTCGCAGCCGAGCCGGAGTACCTTCCGACCCCGGGGAACCCGAGCGTGCGGCCCGCTCGGGCAGCACCCCCGAGGAGGGAGCCCACCATGCCGTTCGTGCGCATCGACCTGTCGGACACCCGCCCTGTCGAGATGAGGAGTCGCATCGCGGACGCCGTTCACCAGGCGCTGGTGGAGACCGTCGATGTCCCGGCGGACGATCGCTTCCAGGTGGTCACCGCCCACCGCGCAGGTGAGCTGCGCTTCGCCCCCGCCTACCTGGGCATCCGGCACGAGGACCCGGTCCTGGTGCAGGTGACGCTGAGCCGGGGGCGCACCACGGCGCAGAAGCAGGCGCTCTACCGCCGGATGGCCGAGCTGGCCTCCGGGGCGGGCGTCCCGGCCGCGGAGCTGGTGGTCAGCCTGGTCGAGGTGGGCCGGGAGGACTGGTCCTTCGGCAACGGCATGGCGCAGTACGTTCGCGAGTAACTTCGCCCTTCCCGGGAGGCTCCCCGCGTGCCGCTCCACCACCGGACCTGCACCCTCTGCGAGGCGATGTGCGGCCTGACCCTGGAAGTGGAGGGCGAGACGGTCACCTCCCTCCGGGGCGACCGGGAGGACCCGTTCAGCCGCGGGTTCCTGTGCCCGAAGGCGACCGCGCTGCCCGACGTCCACGCCGACCCGGACCGGTTGCGTCACCCCGTCCGGCGCACCTCCTCCGGCTGGGCACGGGTGAGCTGGAGGGAGGCCCTGGACGAGACGGCGGAGCGGCTGGCCGGCATCCAGGAATCGGCCGGCCGCGATGCGGTGGCCGTCTATCTCGGAAATCCCTCGGTCCACAACTGGGGAACGGTCCTGGCCGGGGTTCCGCTGGTCAAGGCGCTGGGGACGAGGAATCGCTACTCGGCGACCAGCGTCGACCAGCTCCCGCATCACCTGGCGGCGCTGCTCATGTTCGGCCACCAGCTTCTGCTTCCCATCCCGGACGTGGACCGCACCGACTTCCTGCTCCTGCTCGGGGCGAATCCGGTGGTGTCCAACGGGAGCCTGATGACCGCGCCGGGGATGCCGCTCCGGCTCAAGGCGCTGCGGGCCCGCGGCGGCCGCCTGGTGGTGGTGGACCCGCGCCGCACGGAGACCGCCGAGCTGGCGGACGTTCACCACTTCATCCGTCCGGGCAGCGATGCGCTCCTCCTCCTGGCGCTGCTGCACACGCTGTTCGCGGAAGGCAGGGTGGCGCCGGGCCGGCTGGCCGGTTTCTCGGACGGCCTCGAGCAGGTGGAGCGGATGGTGCGCGAGTTCCCGCCCGAGGGCGTCGCCGGGGCCACCGGCATCGCGCCGGAGAGCATCCGCAGCCTGGCCCGGGGCTTTGCCTCGGCTCCCCGGGCGGTGGCCTACGGGAGGGTCGGGCTGTCCACCCAGGAGTTCGGCGGCCTCTGCCAGTGGCTGCTCAACGTTCTCAACGCCGTCACCGGAAACCTCGACCGCCCCGGGGGCGCGATGTTCACCCGGCCCGCCTTCGACGTCCTGCGGGGTGGGCTGGCCGGCCGTGGCCACTTCCGTCGCCGGCGGTCGCGCGTCCGCGGGCTTCCCGAGTTCAGCGGCGAGTACCCGGTGGCCGCCCTGGCGGAGGAGATCCTCACTCCCGGGCCGGGGCGCATCACCGGCCTGCTCACCATCGCCGGCAACCCCGTTCTCTCCACGCCCAACGGCGCCCGGCTCGAGCGAGCCTTGGCCTCGCTCGACTTCATGGCGGCGGTGGACTTCTACGTCAACGAGACCACCCGCCACGCCCACCTCATCCTTCCGCCCACCTCCCCCCTCGAGCACGACCACTACGACGTCGTCTTCCACCTCCTGGCGGTGCGCAACACGGCCAAGTACTCGCCGGCGCTGTTCGCCCCGGCCACCGACGCGCGGCACGACTGGGAGATCTTCCACGCCCTCTCCGCCCGGCTCGCCGGGCGCGGCCGCCTGGGCTGGCTCCGGCGCGCCGGGCGGACGCTGGTCCTGTCGCTGGCCACTCCGCGCCGGCTGCTCGACCTCGGGCTGCGGCTCGGCCCCCACGGCAGGGGTTCGGAGCGCCGGCTCACGCTCCGGGCGCTCGAGGCGGCGCCGCATGGCATCGACCTCGGACCGCTCGAGCCCTGCCTGCCGGGCCGGCTCTTCACGCCCGGACGGCGCATCCAGCTCGCGCCGCCGGAGCTCGTCGAGGACGTGGCCCGTCTCCGGGAGCGGCTGCTCGGGCCCGGGGCAGTGGCCGCCGACGGCTGGTTGCAGCTCGTCGGGCGCCGCCAGCTGCGCAGCAACAACTCCTGGATGCACAACAGCCAGCGCCTGGTGAAGGGGCCCGAGCGGTGCACGCTGCTCATGCACCCCGGCGACGCCTCCGCCCGGGGGCTGCGCTCGGGTCAGCTGGTGCGGGTGGAATCGCGGGTGGGGAGCATCCCCATCCCGCTCGAGGTGAGCGAGGAGATGATGCCCGGGACGGTGAGCATCCCCCACGGGTGGGGCCACGGGCGCCCCGGAGTCCAGACCCGCGTCGCCGCCGCGCATCCCGGGGTGAGCATCAACGACCTCACCGACGACCAGGCCGTCGATGCCCTGACGGGCGGAGCCGCCTTCAGCGGGATCCCGGTCCGGGTGGTGGCCTGACCCCTTGGCTCAGCCGAGGAAGCCCAGGTTCGTGGTCGGGTAGCGGCCCAGGTAGGGCAGGACGGTGGTCAGGTCGGCCGCGCTCACGCCGAACCAGGTGGCCAGCGTGGCGGCGTACTGGTCGACGGCCAGCGTCGGCACCCACCTCCCCTGGCCGCTGAAGTCGTCTGGCCCGCCCAGCTGGAGGACCGGGAAGGTGCCGTAGGTCTGTCGGCCCCGGACGGCTCCGCCGATGACCAGGTGATGGTTCCCCCAGGCGTGGTCCGAGCCGCCGCCGGAGGCCGGCTGGAGCGTCCGCGCGAAGTCGGAGAGGGTGAAGGTGGTGACGGCCTCGGCCACGCCCAGCTGCACGGTGGCGTCGTGGAACGCCTTCAGCGCCGGTGAGAGGTCACCGAACAGGTTTCCCTGGCGGTTGAGCTGGTCGTTGTGCGTGTCGTAGCCGTTCTGGCTGACGAAGAAGATCTGCCGCCCGGCCCCCAGCGTCTGGCGGGCGGCGATGATCCGCGCCACCTGGAGGAGCTGCTTGGCCAGGCTGGAGGTGAGGCCGGCGAAGAGCGCGTCCACGGTGGACCCGGTCCCGGCCAGCACCGGAGCGATGAGCCTGCTCGCCGCCAGCGCGCGAGAGGTCTGGGACTGGGTGGCCTGGACGATGAGGTTCTCCTCCTGGAGCATCCGCACATCGTCCATCGCCTGGAGGCGCGCGCTGGCCTCGGCCGAGCCGTCGAACCCGGCCAGCCCGAAGCCGCCGCCCGCCGGGGGAAGCGCCAGGGGGCTCGTCGAGTTGCCCAGCGTGAAGAGCTGATCGCCGCTGATGGAGATGACCGGGGGGAGCGAGGACCCGGGCAGGCCGTCGCCGATGCGTCCCCCCCAGCCGGTCCGCGAATACTGGTCGGACAGCGCCGACTGCCACTGGTGCTGCTGGTCCTGGTGCGAGAGCAGGCTCAGGGGCAGGGGGACGGAGTTCTGGAGGTAGGTCTGCTTGTCGGTGGGGGCGAGCAGCGTTCCGACGTTGAAGACGATGGCCAGCACGCCCGCGTCCCAGAGCGCCTGCAACTCGGTGAGCCTGGGATGGAAGCCGTAGGCGGCCGCTCCCGAGGCCGGAGCCAGGGGAAGCACCGCCGACTGGGCGAGCGCCAGGCCCCCGGTGCTCGTCCCTCGCGCGGCGGCATAGGCCGCGTACCCGGCGGCATCCACCGGGACGACCATGTTGTTGCCGTCGTTCCCGCCGAAGAGAAACACGCACACCAGCGCCCGGTAGTCGGGCGCCGTCTGGCCCCAGGCCGGGCTCTCCGCCAGCCGGCCGACCGAGGCGGCCAGCCCCATGGCCCCCAGGCCCTCGAGGAAGCTCCGCCGCGAGATGCGCATGATCACCTCTCCACCTGGTACTGCGCCGAGGTCGCGATGACGTAGGCCGCGGCCCGGACACGGCCGACCGGGTCGGAGGCGGGCACGGCGTTCACCGCGGAGAGGACGGCCGAGCGCATCGCGGCGGACATCGTCCGGTGCATGAGCAGCGCATCCAGCCGATCGGCCAGAGCGCCCGCGTCCCCGGCCGAGCTCGCCAGGTCGGTGAGCGGGGCGACCGTGCCCGTGGCCCCGGCGATGGTGGCGTCCGGGGCGACCTTGCTGAAGAGCAGCGTGTAGACCACGTTCGACCGGCTCAGCGCCGTGGTGCTGTCGAACAGGACCGACGGCGGGCTGAGCAGCGACGTCCCGGGGAGCGGCGCGTTGGGGGGGTAGAAGTTGAAGACGCTGGGCGCCTGGAAGACGTCCTGGCCGACGGCCGCGCAGGCGTTGCGGAGGTAGACGCCGTCGGTCTGCACGCCGAGCGCCCGGGCCAGCCCGGCGATGAGGAGGGCCGGCTCGCGCAGCTTCCCGTAGGCCGGGTCCGTCTTGGCCGCGCCACGGGCCTCCGGGTCGAGGAGGATGGTCCGCACCACCGCCGCCAGGTTGCCGCGCACCCCGGTGCCGTCGTCGGCGAAGACGGCGCTCACCCGGGCGACGTAGGCCGGGCTGGGGTTGCTGGTCACCAGGAACTGGATGAGCTGGCGGCCGATGAAGGGCCCGAGGTTCGGGTGCTGGAAGACGAGGTCGAGCGCGTCGGAGAGGTCCTTCTGCGGCGTCTGCCCGGCCGGAAGCGTCACCCCGCCGAGCAGCGCCTTGGCCGCGCCGTCGTGGTTGGAGGCCACCACCTCCATCGGTCCCCGGTAGTAGACCGGGTTGTGCGTCTTCAGCGTCGCGCCGGGAAGGGTGGGGTAGGTCCAGCCGGTGAAGACGTGGGCGAAGCCCTCGACGACGCCCTGATCGTAGGTGGGGACCGGGGCGCCCCCGTCGGTCGTGACCACCGTCCCGTCGGCGCGGAGCTGGACGAGCCCGATGGAGAAGAGCTGGAGCAGCTCCCGCGCGTAGTTCTCGTTGGGATTCGTCCCCGCGTCCGGATTGGGCTTGTCGTTGTTGACCATGTTCAGGTACCGGCCCATGGCCGGGCTGAGGGTCACCGACTCGAGGAGCTGCCGGAAGTTGCCGAGGGCGCCGTCGAGCAGGAGCGTCTGGTAGTCGGCGATTCCATAGGTGGTCGGGACGTCCTCCGCGCTGACCACCAGGATCTGTCCGAGCGCGAAGGCCACCCGCTGCCGGAGCTGGTCCTCGCCCGAGACGGCATTGTGGAAGAACTGCACCGCGGGAAGGAAGCCGGTGAAGTTGTCCCGGTAGCAGTTCGCCGGCGAGCCGGTGGGGCAGACCTGCGCCGGTCCCTGGAGCACCACCGCGTAGTCGCCCAGGCTGCTCGGGGGGACGGCCAGCTGCTCGTCGATGAAGCCGGAGAACCCCACCTGCTGCACGTGGGTGACGAGCACCTCGGTGGGCCCGAACGTGCTCTGCTCCAGGAAGCGGACGGTGTCCGGATCGAGCGCGGGCCCCGCGGGCACGGTGCTCGAGCTGGTGCACCCGAGCGCCTGGGCGAGCAGGGCGAGGAGCAGGGGCAGGCGGTGTGCCGCCGCTCGAGGGCGTCCTGGGACGGGCATCCGTTCGTTCGACATCGTCTCTCCCCGGGACGGGCAACGGCTGCCCGTGCAACACGCCTCCGACGGCGCCGGTTGCGGGGGATTCACGCGCGGACCTGCCGCATCGCGTCAGCGCGCCGGAAGCGCCGGTCCCGTCAGGCGACTAGCATCGCCGGGCCGAGGACATCGCCAGCGACCCATGGACCCGAGCCCACCACCGGACCCCGAGGGCCTGCGACTGCGCCAGCTCTTCGCCCAGGAGCTCCATGCGCTGCCGGCCGAGACCCGCGCGTCGATGGCGCTCACCGCCGAGGAGCCGGTGCTCTCGGCGCTGTGCTTCGACCCGCTCCCGGCGGTGGTGACGCAGCTGCTCGGAAATCCCCGCTTCGGGCTCGTCCAGGCGCGGCTCCTGGCTGCCCACCATCCGCATCCGAGCGGGCTCCAGCAGCTGGCCGGGCGTGAGGCCTTCCTCCGGGACGCGGAGGTGCAGCGGCTGCTCCTGCGCAACGTGCAGCTCCCTCCGGGCGTCCTCCAGCGCGTCGTCGCCCCCAGGCGCCTCCTCGAGGTCTACAAGCTGTGCATCAGCCGCGAGCTCCCGGAGAAGAACCAGCGGGCCGCCCGGGAGGCGCTGCGCCACAAGTTCACCAACACCGCCGCGGCGGAGGACAAGGTGGAGCTCCTCTTCCACACCGAGGGGCGGGTGCTGGCGCTGCTCATCGGGCTCGGGCTGGACCAGAAGACGGCGGCCATCCTCTGCGCCCGCACGTACGCCTCGCTCCTCCTCGTCCAGAACCTGGCCCGCTGGGCGCCGACGCCGCCGAGCGTGCTCGCCCACCTCCTCAAGCAGGCGGTGGTCAAGCACCAGCCTCAGGTCCGGGCGCTCATCCTCCAGCACCCCAACGTGCCCCACCACGCCCGGCACGCCGGAGGCTAGGGCCCCGGGGTCAGGGAGGAGCGCGCCGGCCGGCCTTCTTCGGCTCGGTCGCCTTGGCCGGAGCGCCGGGCGCCGCGCCGGTGGCCTTGGCCTTCCACAGGGCGGAGAGCACCTGCTCGCCGTGGCGGGAGTAGTCCAGCGAGAGCCCGAGGATGCGGGCCGCCTCCTGCGGAGCGTGGAAGCCGGTGGAGTTCTCCGCCTCGGCGAAGTCGAGCAGGAAGCCGGCGCGGCGCTGGGCCTGGAGCGCCGGGGCGAGCTGGTCGTCGGTGGCTCCGGCCGCGCGCCACTCGGAAATGCCCCGCACCAGGTCGCCGAAGGCGTCCATGGCGTGGTTGCGGAGCTCGTAGTGCCGGTTCTGGATGGTCTCCACCCGGTCCTTCAGCTCCGCCTCCGAGGCGTGGTGGCACGTCTGGCAGGCGTTGGCGATGTTCAGGAGCGGGCTCCGGACGTGGTGGTCGCTCACCTTGGTCGCCCCGACCCGCATGTAGGGCATGTGGCAGTCGGCGCAGGCCACGCCGGCGCGGGCATGCGAGCCCTGGTTGAACATCTCGAACTCCGGATGCTGGGCCTTGAGCGAGGGCGCGCCGGTGTCCTTGTGCTTCCAGTCGGCGAAGCCCACCCCGTCGTAGTAGGCGAGGATCTCGTCCGCCTTCAGCCCCTTGTCCCAGGGGAAGGTGAGCCGCTTCTCCTGCCCCTTGAAGTAGTACTCCACGTGGCACTGCCCGCACACGTAGGTGCGGAGCTCCTGGCGGGTGGCGTCCCGGTTGACGTCGAAGTCCGGGTGGCCCTGGAGCGCCTTGACCTTGCGGATGCCCTCCATGAATGCCGGCCGCGTCACCCGGAGGGCCATCGTCTTCGGGTCGTGGCAGTCGATGCAGGAGACCGGGTGGGTGACCTGCTTGCGGGCCTCGACGTAGGGCATGGTGTTGAGCGCCTCGAAGCCACGGGTCAGGTCACCGCCGCCCAGCTTCCGCATGGCCACCGTGGTCGAGGCGTGGCAGTGGATGCAGGTCCCCGGCTGCTTCACCACCTTCTGGCGCTCGGTGTAGGTCTGGTCGTCGAGCATGTAGGCGTGGCCGCGGTCCTCGCGGAAATCGACGGCGAAGGCGTAGCCGTTCCAGAGCGTCTTCAGCCGCGGGTCCTCCTCGAGCTTCGACTCGGCCACCACGCTGCGCGGGTCGGCCTGGGTGGGCGTCCTGGGGACGGCCTCGCTCCCGCCGTAGCGGGTCCGCACCTGGTCCACCGTCCGCCGGTAAGTGTCGTACTGCTGCGGGAAATTCTTCCCCCACACCGCCGGGTCGTCGATGTCCTCGGTGATCTCCACCACCCGGACGAAGGGATTCTTCTGCTCCTGCTTCTTCTCGAAGATGGAGACCAGGACGCCGGTGATGAGCGCGGCCAGGCCGGCGCTGAGCAGCGCCACCAGCGCCACCACCCTCAGGCTGCGCCGCTTCTCAGGCGGGGACTCGCTCGGATCGGCCATGGCGGGGCTCCTTTCTTCAGTGCAGGTGCCCGACGTCGCGGTGGCACCCGGTGCAGGTCAGGGCCGGCGCAGCTCCCTCGGCCGAGGCCCGGTCGATCTCCGCCACCAGCGCGGCGTGGCAGCTGCGGCAGGCGGCCTCGGTGATGCGCAGGTTGCGCGGGCCGATCTCGACCGGCTCGTGGAAGCGGCCGGTGGTGAAGGCGAGCGAGTGGTTGAACCCGTTGAGCGCCTTGGTGAACAGCTTGGGCAGGAGCGCGTGGGGCGCGTGGCAGTCGTTGCAGGCGGCCACCAGCCGGTGGCTGGCGTGGTTCCAGGAGTCGTACTCGTCCCGCATGATGTGGCAGTTGGCGCAGGCGCGCGCGTCGTTTCCCAGGTAGGAAGCTCCGTGGGCGTAGATGAACGTGTAGGCGCCGAGCCCGGCGGTCGCGCCGACGAGCACGCCGATGATCGCGGCGACACTGGTGCTTCCGCGCGGATGCACGCCCCGTCCTCCCCAGGCGACCGAGGCCCGAGGTTGTCGGCCGCACCGGGGCCGGCGTCAAGCCGGAACTGCTGCCGGAGCGTCGCGCGCCTTCCACGTGCCTTGACGTTGACCGGGACGGAAGACGACGCTCCGCCGCCGCATGCCCAGCGGGCGAGCTCAAAGACCTCTCCCCTGGCTGGCGGTGGCCGGCGGGCTGTGGCTCGGCCTGGCCCCGGCGGTGGGTGCGGCCGGGCCCGAGGACGCGGCGGAGGCTCCGGGGGAGGCCTTCGTCCGCCTGCGCGAGCACCTGGTCTACGCCGTGCGCGTGCCGAGCGGCGGGCAGTCCGCCGAGCAGCGTGCCCGCACGGCGACCACCGCCCTGGCCACCGCGCTCGAGGCGCCGGGGCCGCCGACGGTCCGCCTGGAGGAGAGCGACGCGCGCATCACCCTCTTCGCCGGCGCGGTTCCGGTCATCCAGCTCGGTCTGGCGGACGCGGCCGCCGCCGGGGACGCGAGCCTGCGGGTGCATGCCGCCGCCGCGGCGGCGGCCGTCGAGCACGCGCTGCAGGCCGAGAAGCGCCGGATGGCGGCGCAGAGCCTGGTCCTGGCCGTCTCCCTGGTGGTCTTCGTCGGCCTGATCTGCTTCCTCATCATCCGGAAGCTGGGCGACCTGGAGGGGGGCATCGAGCGCTGGCTCGAGGCCAGGCCCCAGGGCACCCCGGCGGTGCGGCTGGGGAACGTGGAGCTGGCCAGCGAGCGGGCCGTGCGCGGCGGGCTGCACGTCTTCCTTCGCTTCGCCAAGCGCGTCCTCCAGGCGCTGGTGGCCTACCTCTGGCTGCTCTTCGCCCTGTCGAGGTTCGACGTCACCAGCGACGCCGGTGCGCGCATCACGCGGATGATGCTCGAGCCCCTCGGGCGGCTCATCGCCCGGGTGGTGGGCGCGGTTCCCCAGCTCCTCGCCCTGGCCGTCCTGGCGGTGGTCGTCTTCCTGGTGCTCCGCAGCGTCCAGCTCTTCTTCGGGAGCGTGGCCCGGGGAGAGACGCACCTGGCCTGGATCCCCGCCGAGCTGGCCCGGCCCACCGGCACCCTCCTCCAGGGAGCGCTCCTCCTGGCGGCGGTGATGCTCGCCGGGCCGGTGACCAGCGGAGACGAGTCCGGGCCCTTCCAGGCGCTCTCCCGAGCGCTGCTCATCGGCCTGGCCATCGCCTGCGCTCCGCTCTTCGCCGCCGTCATCGCCGGGCTCCCGGTGGTCTACGGGAGGACGCTCCGTCCGGGAGAGGTGGTCGACGTGGGCGGGCAGGTGGGGACGGTGAAGGAGATCGACCTGCTCTCGGTGGTGCTCGAGGACGCCCGGGGCCGCTCGGTGCGCGTTCCCCACCTGGTCTCGCTGTTCCGCTCCACCCGGGTGCTCGGGCCCGCCCGGCTGGTGACGGTGGAGGTGGCGGTGGACGGCGCAGCGGACCAGGCGAAGGTCAAGTCGTTGCTCCTCGAGGCGTCCGGGTCCCATGCCTCGGGCGCCCGGGTGGAGCTGCGCGCGCTCGACGCCCGGGCGGCCGTGTACCGGGTCACCTCCGGTCATGACGATGTCGGGGTCCGGGTGGCCGGAGCCCTCAACGACGCCGGCGTCCGGCTGGCGGCGCTGGCCAGGACCGAGGACCCGCGGTGACCGGCCTGGCCGTCCTCGGGCTTCTCCTCGTCGGCTCCTACCTGGGGGGCTTCCTGGTCGGCGGCGGGGGAAAGAGGGCCCGGGGGCTGGCCTCGGGAGCGGGGATGGTGCTGCTGGGCTTCGTGTCGGGCCCGGCGGTGCTCGGGCTCCTGAGCGCGGAGACGCTCGAGCTCTTCACGCCCCTGATGCAGGTCGGGGTGGGATGGCTGGCGCTGAACTCCGGGCTGGTCTACGGACGTGTCTTCGGGCGTCCGGTCCGGATCTCAGGTGCGCTCGCCGGCATCGCCGTGGCGCTGGTGACCGCCGCCGGCGTGACCGGGGCGGTGCAGCTCGCCTTGATGTACCTGCCGCGCCTCCGGGCGGCGGGTCTCGACGACCGGGACCGCTGGGTGCTGGCGCTCGGGGTGGGGGCGGCGCTGTCGGAGACGACCCGCTCGGTGGGCCGGTGGGCACGGGAACGCTACCGGGCCCGCGGGCCATTCTTCGATCGCCTCCTCGACCTCGCCGCGGCCGATGACCTGGTGCCGGTGCTCCTCGCGGCGGTGAGCTGTGCGCTGCTCCCGCTCCATCCGGCGGCCCGGCCCCTGGCCTTCTATGTCGCCGCGCCGGCGCAGCTCGTCGCCGGCTTCGTCCTCGGCGCGGCCGCGGCGCTCATGCTCGGCCGTGACTTTCGCCTCAACGTCGCGCGGGGAGTGCTCATCGGCGTGAGCCTGGTCGGCATCGGCTCAGCCGTCGAGCTCCGGCTCTCGCTGGTGGCGATGCTCTTCGCCCTCGGGCTCGGGCTGGTCGTCGTCTCTCGGCACCGCGAGCGGATCCGGCGCATGACGACCGCCGAGCGCTACGTCGTCCTCCCGGTGCTCTTCCTCGCCGGGGCGATGACCTCCGGGAGCGGCATCCTGCCCTGGGTCGCGGCGGTGGCGGTGGGGGCGCGCCTCCTGACGAAGCTCGTCGCCGGATTCGGCCTGTGGGTCGGCTGGCGCGAGGCACGGCCGGCGGGTCCCCTGCTCGGCGCCGGCCTCGCCTCCTCGGGCACGCTCTCGGTCGCCGTCGGGCTCTCCTTCGCCCTGCACGTCCCCGGAGTCATCGGCGCCTCGGTGCTCGCCGCGTCCTCGCTGGCCGTGGTCGCCGGGGAGCTGATCGGCCCGCCCAGCTTCCGGAGCGCCCTGAGGAACGCCGGCGAGATCCCCGCCGCGACCGCGGAGACGCAAGGGGCGCTCCCGGCCGAGGCGCCCTCGTGAGCGGGGCAGGGCAGCCGCCGCGTCCCCTGGCCGACCGGCTCCTCGAGGCCCTGGTCGTCCTGGTGCTGCTCGGCCTCCTGGTGGCGGCGCGCCGGGTCTTTCCCATCCTCGGAGCGGGAGCCGGCACCATCGCCTCGGTGGGCATCCTCCTCCTCGGGGGCACGGTGCTCGCCAACCTCCTCGAGCTGGTCGGGCTCCCTCACCTCACCGGCTACCTCCTCGCCGGCGTCGCCGCCGGCCCGTACGCGCTCAATCTGGTCGACCACCGTGCCGTGGAGGAGCTCACGCCGGTGAACGGGCTCGCCCTCTCGCTCATCGCGCTGGCCGGCGGCGCCGAGCTGCGGCTGGCCTCGCTGCGCAACGGGCTCCGGAGCCTGGCCTGGGCGACGCTGTGGCAAAATCTGCTGGTGATGGCGGCGCTGGCGGCGGTGTTCCTCGCCGCCCGTCCGTTGCTGCCTTTCTTGAAGGACGTGCCGACCGCCGGGGTCATCGGGGTCGGGCTGGTCTGGGGGGTGATGGCCGTCACCCGCAGCCCCTCGGCGACGCTGGGCATCCTCTCCCAGACCCGGGCCAAGGGGCCCCTGGCCAGCTTCACCCTCAACTTCGTGATGACCTCCGACGTGGTGGTGGTGGTGCTCCTGGCGGTGGTGATGACCATCGCCCGGCCGCTCATCCTCCCCGGGTCGGATCTCTCCCTCTCCGCGGTCCGCGAGCTGGGGGTGGAGGTGCTGGGCAGCATCTCGGTGGGCACGACCATTGGCCTCTTCCTGGCGGCGTACCTGAGGCTGGTGGGCGGGGGCCTGGTGGTCATGCTCGTCGCCCTGGGCGTGGTGTTCACCGAGGTCTTCGACTACCTGCACTTCGACTGGCTGCTCATCTTCATGACCGCCGGCTTCGTGGTGCAGAACCTCTCCCGGCAGGGCGAGCGCTTCGTCACCGCCATCGAGTCGACCGGTGAGATCGTCTACGTCATCTTCTTCGGCGTGGCCGGGGCGCACCTCGACCTCCCCGTCCTCCGCGTGCTCTGGCCGGTGGCGCTGCTCTTCGCCGGCGCGCGGGGCATCACCTCCTGGGTCGCCGGGCGGGTGGCCAGCCGCTACGCCGCCGACCCGCCGGCCATCCGGTCCTGGGGATGGTCGGGGCTCGTCTCGCAGGCCGGTCTGGCGCTGGGCATCGCCGCCAGCATCCAGGCCGAGTTTCCCGCGTTCGGGGCCGGCCTCGGCGCGCTGGCGGTGGCCACGGTGGCGATGAACGAGATGGTGGGACCGGTGCTCTTCAAGCTGGCGCTCGACCGCTGCGGCGAGACGCAGGGCGAGGCGGAGGAGGCCGAGGGAGCCGGGGCCGCCGAGGCAGCCTTCGAGCCCTGACGCTCAGGAATAGGTCCGCGTGTCCTCCACCACCTTCCCATCGTTGGGAAGGGATCCCGGGGCGACCAGCTCGACTTCGCCGCGCAGCTGCGTCACCTCGCGGAGCGACCCGGCGATGGCCTCGGCCAGCCCGGCCGACGCGCCGCCGGCCACCTCGCAGCGCAGCGTCATCCGGTCGTGCTCGTCGGCCCGGGTGACGACCAGTCGCGCGCGCTTCACCTCCGGGTGCCGCCGGAGCACGTCCGCCACCTGGGAGGGGTCGACGAACATCCCCTTGACCTTGGTGCGCTGATCCGCCCGTCCCAGCCACCCCCTGAGCCGGACGTTGGTCCTCCCGCACGGGCTCCGCCCGGGGAGGACTGCGGAGAGGTCGCCGAGGGCGAACCGCACCAGCGGGTAGTCCGGATTGAGCACCGTCACCAGGACCTCCCCCACCTCGCCGTCCGGCACCGGCACGCCCGTCCCGGGACGGACGATCTCGACGATGACCGATTCGTCCAGGATCAACCCTTCGCCGCCCTCCGACTCGTAGGCCACCAGCCCGGCATCGGCCGTGCCGTACCACTGCAGCGCCAGCACGCCATGCCCGGCGAAGTGGGTGCGCAGCGAGGGCGGAAAGGCCTCGGCGGCCACCGACGCCCGCTTCAGGCGTGAGACGTCCAGGCCCAGCTCGGCGGCCCGGTCGAGGAGGACCTTGAGGAAGGAGGGCGTGCCGCCGTAGGCGGTGGCGCCGAAGTGCGCCAGCGCGGCCAGCTGGTGCTCGGTGGGGGCGGTGCCGCCGGGGATGACCGCACAGCCCAGCGCGTGCGCCGCCGTCTCGACCATCGAGCCGGCTGGGGTGAGATGGAAGCTGAAGCCGACGTGGACCACGTCGCCCCGCCGGAAGCCGGCGGCGAAGAGCGCCCGGGCGACGCGCCAGTAGTCCGCCCGCCGCCCCTCCGGCTCGTAGATGCCGCCCGGGGAGGTGAACAGGCGCGCCGCCTCGCCGGCCGCCACCGCGGCCACCCCCCCGAAGGGAGGCGACGCCTTCTGCAGCTCGGCCAGCCCGCTCTTGCGGAACACGGGGAGCGCGGCCAGGGTCCGCCGGGAGTCGACGGCGCCCGGATCGACCTCGCCGAGGAGCGAGGCGAAGGCCGGCGCCCGGGCGCGGGCGTGCGCGACGTGGGCGGGCAGGGCGGCGAAGAGGTCCCGCTCCCGCTGCTCCGGGTCGCGCGTCTCCAGCGCGTCGTAGAAGGGCATGGACCGTCCTCAGGCGAGCCAGCGCTTTCGCCGGCGGTAGTGCTTGGCGTCGCGGAAGTTCTTCCGCCCGGCGGCGCCCAGGCCCAGGTAGAACTCCTTGACGTCCTGGTTGCCGGCCAGCTCGGCCGCATCCCCCTCCATCACCACCCGGCCGTTCTCCAGGATGTACCCGGCGTGGGCGAAGCGCAGCGCGGCGGAGGTGTTCTGCTCGGCGAGCAGAAAGCTCACCCCTTCCTGGGAGTTGAGCTTCTGGACGATTCCCAGGATCTCCTCCACCACCTGGGGCGCCAGCCCCATCGACGGCTCGTCGAGGAGGATCATGCGCGGGCGGGCCATCAGCGCCCGGCCGACGGCGGTCATCTGCTGCTCCCCGCCGGAGGTGTACCCGGCCAGGGCGTGACGCACCGCCCGGAGCCGGGGGAAGTAGTCGTAGACGCGGGCCAGGTCGGCCCGAATCATCGAGCGCCCGGCCGCCCTGGTGTAGGCCCCGGTGAGGAGGTTCTCCTCCACGGTCAGGTGGCCGAAGCAGTGGCGCCCCTCCATCACCTGGACCACTCCCCGCCGGACCAGGGCCGAGGGGCTGAGGGCGTGGATGGGTTGGCCGTCGAAGACGATCGACCCCTTGGTGACGTCCCCCCGCTCCGCCCGGAGGAGGTTGGAGATGGCCTTCAGGGTGGTGGACTTCCCGGCCCCGTTCGCCCCGAGGAGCGCCACGATGCGCCCCCGGGGCACCTCCAGCGACACGCCCTTGAGCACGAGGATGACGTGGTCGTAGATGACCTCGATGTTGTTCACGCTCAGGAGCGCCCCGGCCGGAGCCGGGGCGGGCGTGGCGCGGGCGGTGGACATGGGGCCTCGAGCAGGCGTCAGCCGGCTCCCTTGGCGCAGTCACGCACCGGCTTCGACTTCTCCTGGGCATATTTTCCCGAGGAGGCCTCGATCATCTCGCGGACCAGCTTGCGGTCCGGCTGGATCCAGTCGCTGATCACCTTGAACTTCTTGCCGTCCCACTGCTGGAACTTGGCCGCTCCGCCGCCCTCGTGGTCTGAGCAGGAGACCTTGAGCGGCTGGATGAGGCCGGTGGCCCCCAGCTCGGCGATGCGCTTCTCGTCGAGGTTCAGGTTCTCCAGGCCCCAGCGGAGCTGCTCGCCGGTGAGGGGCTTCTTCCCGTACTTGGTCTGGGCGGTGCGGATGGCCTCCACCGAGATGATGCCGGTCATCACCCCGCGGTTGTAATAGATGCTTCCCACCCGGGAGCGGTCGGTCATGTTGCCCACCCCCTTGGCGTAGACCACCTTCTCGATCTCCTGGATGACCGGGAACTCCGTCCCGGCCGGGTTGATGGCCGCCGAGATGTAGCCCACCGCCGCCTCTCCGGCCGGAACGGTGTCCTCCTCGGAGCCGGTCCAGAAGTTCCCCACGATGCGATCGCGGGGGAAGCCGGCGCGCTGGGCGGACTTGAGCATGGTCGGGTTCATCACCCCCCATCCGGTGACGATGACCCAGTCGGGCTGGAACTGGCGGATCTCCAGCCATTGCGACTGCTGTTCGGTGCCCGGCGCCGGCACCGGGACGAGCTTGGCCTCGAAGCCGTAGATGGCCGCCTGCTTCTGGAAGATCTCGTTCGGCTCCTTGCCGTAGGGGACGTCGAGGTAGAGGTGGACGATCTTCTTCCCCTTGAGCTTGTCCATCCCGCCCGAGCGAAGGCCGATGAACTTCACGATGTCGGTGTTCAGGCTCCAGTAGTTGGTCACCAGCGGGAAGACGTAAGGGAAGACCCGGCCGTCGGCGGAGTCGGTCCGCCCGTGGCCGATGGTGACCAGCGGCACCTTGTCCTGCTCGGCCCGGTCCAGCACCGCGTAGGCGATGGCGGTGCTGTAGAAGTGGAACATCGAGGCCCCGGTGGGCCCCTTCTTCTTCAGGCGCTCGTAGCACTCCACGCCCTTGTCCGCCTTGTACTCGGTCTCGCACTCCTCCCAGGTGAGCTTGACCCCGTTGATGCCGCCGTCGCGGAGGTTGATCAGGTTCAGGTAGTCGATGAAGCCGCCGTAGAGGCTGGTGCCCCCGGCGGCGTAGGGCCCGACCCGGTAGCTGGGCACGGGCATGAACTGCTCGTTGGCCGGAGCGGTCTGGGCGGCCGCCGGAAAGGCGAGCAGGAGTCCGAGCGTGAACGCACCTGCCGCCGCTGCCTGACTGAGACGCTTCATGGGCATGTCCTCCTCGAGAGTCCTCTTCCAGGATCCGTTCTGCTCCTTCAGTGAGGAAAAGGCCACAGGCGCAGCTTCTCCTTGGCGATCTGCCACAGGCGGGCCAGGCCGTGAGGCTCGACGATGAGGAAGAAGATGATCAGCGAGCCGAAGACGAAGAGCTGGATGTTCGGAAGCAGCCCGGGACGCAGGCCCTCGCCGAACAGCCCGTGCAGGAACTGGTTGAGCACGATGGGGAAGAGGACGATGAACCCCGCGCCGAGGAAGCTCCCCAGCACGCTCCCGGTCCCGCCGATGATGACCATGGTCAGCACCAGGAAGGAGCGGTCCAGGTCGAAGGCCTGGGGCTCCACCGTCCCCAGGAAGGCGTAGGCCCAGAGCGCCCCGGCCACGCCGCAGTAGAAGGAGCTGACGGCGAAGGCGGAGAGCTTGGTGCGCAGCATGGGGATGCCGATGACCTCGGCGGCCACGTCCATGTCCCGCACCGCCATCCACGCCCGGCCGGTGCGGCTCCGCACCAGGTTCTTCGCCGCCAGCGCCAGGACAGCGGCGATGCTCAGGACCAGGAGATAGCGGCGGGCGGGGGTGTCGATGGGTACGCCGGCGATGACCATCCTCTGGGCGCTGATCACCCCGCTGGCGCTGTAGTTGGTGAACCAGCCGACGCGGGTGAGGAGCCATTCGATGAAGAACTGGGCCGCCAGCGTGGACACCGCCAGGTAGAGGCCCCGGATGCGGAGCGAGGGCAGGCCGAAGACCACTCCCACCGCGGCGGCGCAGAGCCCGCCCAGGGCGAAGTCGAGGAGCAGGGGGAGGGCGGGTGCCCGGAGCCGAAAGGCGTAGGTGGCGAAGGCCCCCACCGCCATGAAGCCGCCCGTGCCCAGGCTGAACTGCCCGGCGTAGCCGGTGAGGATGTTCAGGCCCAGCGTGGCCAGCGAGAGGATCAGCCACTGGATGAGCAGCGCGGTGATCAGGTACTCGGAGGCAAAGAGCGGGACGACCACGAAGGCGACGAGGAGCAGCGCCGCCACCACCACCCGGTCCTGGACGATGGGGAAGATCCGCTGGTCGGCGCGGTAGGTGGTCCGGAACTGTCCCGCCTCGCGGTAGATCATCGCCCTAGACCCGGTCGATCCGCTTTTCGCCGAAGAGCCCCTCCGGCCGGACGAGCAGGAAGAGCAGCACCACCACGTAGGCGAACCAGTTCTCGATGCCGCCCCCGAGCGCCGGTCCGATGTAGACCTCGGCCAGCTTCTCCGAGGCTCCCACCAGGAGCCCCCCGACGATGGCCCCGGCGATGGAGGTCAGGCCGCCGAGGAACATCACCGGGAGCGCCTTGAGGGCGATGACCGAGAGCGCGAACTGCACCCCCAGGCGCGCGCCCCAGAGCAGGCCGGCCACCAGCGCCACCGCGCCGGCCACGGCCCACACCACCCCCCAGATGTGGCGGAGCGGGATGCCCACGCTGAGCGCGGCCTGGTGGTCGTCGGCCACCGCCCGGAGCGCCCGCCCCACCCGGGTGAACTGGAAGAAGAGCGCCAGGACCGCCACCAGGAGCCCGGCGGTGAGGGCGGCCGCCAGGTCAAACTGGCTGACGAGCACCCCCTTCACCTCGAAGGGCGTGTCCGGGATGCCCAGCTCCAGCCCCTTGACCACGCTCCCCCAGACGCCCTGGGCCATCCCCTCGATGCAGAAGGTGAGCCCGATGGTGGCCATGAACAGGCTGATCGGCGGCTGGTTGACCAGGGGCCGGAGGACCAGCCGCTCGATGGCCATTGCCAGGAGCAGCATCACGCCCAGGGTGGCGGCCAGCGCCAGCCAGCGCGGGAGACCCCGCTCCTCGAGGGAGACGAAGGTCAGCGCGGCGAAGAGCACCATCGCCCCTTGCGCGAAGTTGAACACCCCCGAGGCCTTGAAGATGAGGACGAAGCCCAGCGCCACCAGCGAGTACATCACCCCGGCGAGCAGCCCTCCGATGAGGACCTCGAAGAAGAATTGCATCCCTAGCCCGCCCCGACCGCCTGGCGATCCGCATCGGTGGCCACGCCGAGGTAGGCGGCGACGACCTCCGGGTTGCGGCGCACCTCGTCCGGCGGGCCATCGGCGATCTTCCGGCCGTAGTCGAGCACCACCACCCGGTCGGCGAGATCCATGACCACCGCCATGTCGTGCTCGATGAGCACCACCGTCACCCCCAGCTCGTCGTTCACGTCGAGGATGAAGCGGCACATGTCCTGCTTCTCCTCGACGTTCATCCCGGCCATCGGCTCGTCGAGGAGGAGGAGGCGGGGCTCGGCGGCCAGGGCCCGCGCCAGCTCGACCCGCTTCTGCAGGCCGTAGGGGAGTCGCCCCACCGGCGTCTTGCGGATGTGCTCGATCTGCAGGAAGTCGATGATCTCCTCCACCTTGCGGCGGTGGGCGATCTCCTCGCGCTGCGCCGGTCCCCAGTAGACGGCCTGGGAGAGGAGCGGAGCGCGCATCATCAGATTGCGCCCGGTCATGATGTTGTCCAGGACGCTCATCCCCTTGAAGAGGGCGATGTTCTGGAAGGTCCGGGCGATGCCGCTGGCCGCCGCCTGGTGGGGACGCATGGCGCGGCGGACCACGCCGGCGAAGAGGACGCTGCCCGAGCTGGGCTGGTAGACGCCGTTGATGATGTTCAGGAGGCTGCTCTTGCCGGCGCCGTTGGGGCCGATGATGGCGCAGACCTCGCGCTCCCGGACCTCGAAGCTCACCTGGCTGAGCGCCTTCACCCCGCCGAAGGCCAGGTTCACCCCCTCCAGCCGGAGCAGGACGTCACCGATGCGCTGGCGGGGAACGGTGACCATGGTCCCTGGTCAGGCCGCCCTCTGGGGCGCCTCCCGGTCGAACAGCGGCGCCTCGCGGATCTTCACCTCCGCGCGCACGGTTCCCGTCCGCCCGTCCTCGAACTTGACCTGGGCCTCGACCGGACAGCTGGTCCGCTCCGAGTAGAGGGCCTCGATGAGCGGCGCGTACCGCTCGGCGATGAAGCGGCGGCGCACCTTGCGGGTCCGGGTCAGCTCGCCGTCGTCGGCGTCGAGCTCCTTGTGCAGGACCAGGAAGCGGCGGATCTGCGAGCCCTGGAGGCGAGCGTCGCGGGCCAGGTCCCGGTTCACCGACTCCACGCACCTGCGCACCAGCTCGTAGACCTCGTCGCGGCCGGCCAGGTCGGTGTACCCGGAGTAGGGCAGGCCGCGGCGCTCGGCCCAGTTGCCCACTGCCTGCATGTCGATGTTGACGAAGGCCGCGGCATAGGAGCGCCCGTCCCCGAAGGCCACCGCCTCCTTGATGGTGGGAAAGAACTTGAGCTTGTTCTCCAGGTATTTCGGGGCGAAGAGCGTGCCGTCCTCGAGGCGCCCCACGTCCTTGGCCCGGTCGATGATTTTCAGATGCCCGTCCTCGTCGAAGAAGCCGGCGTCGCCGGTGTGGAACCACCCCTCGGGGGTCTTCGCCTCGCGGGTCGCCTCCGGGTTCTTGTAGTAGCTGTGGAAGACGCCGGGGCTGCGGATGAGCACCTCGCCCTGGTCGGAGATGCGGACCTCGACGTTCGGGGCCGGCGTGCCCACCGTGTCCGGCTTCACCGCGCCGTCCGGCTGCATGCAGACGAAGACCGAGGTCTCGGTGCTCCCGTAGAGCTGTTTCAGGTTCACGCCCAGCGACCGGTAGAAGCGAAAGAGGTCGGGGCCGATGGCCTCGCCGGCGGTGAAGGCCACCCGGATGCGGCTCATCCCGAGCACGTTGCGGAGCGGTCCGTAGATGAGCACGTCGCCGAGCGCATAGAGCAGCCGGTCGACCAGCGGCACCGGCTGGCGGTCGAGGATCCGCGTGCCGACCCGCGCCGCGACCTCCATGAAGCGCGCGTAGAGCCACCGCTTCGGGCGTCCGGCGTCCTCCATGCGGATGGAGACCTGGGTGAGGAGGTTCTCGTACACCCGGGGAGGGGCGAAGAAATAGGTGGGGCCGATCTCCCGCATGTCGGTGAGCACGGTGTCCGAGCTCTCCGGGCAGTTCATGCAGAACCCGGCGATCGCCCCTTGGGTGTAGCTGAAGATGTTGTCCCCCACCCAGGCCATCGGAAGGTAGGCCAGGACCTCCTCGTCGGCGGTGAGGTGCTCGCGCTCGTTGCCGGCGCGGCCGGTGAGGATGAGGTTGTCGTGGGTCAGGGTCACTCCCTTGGGGTGCCCGGTGGTGCCGGAGGTGTAGAGCATGATCGCCACGTCGCTCGGGCGGCCCTGCTCGACCTGGGCGAGGAAGAAGCCGGGATGCTCGCGGTCGTACCGGCGGCCGGCTTCCTGGATGTCCTCGTAGCGGGCGAGCAGGTCGGGGGGGTAGTGGCGGAGCCCGCGGGGGTCGTCGTAGATGAGCAGCTTCAAGGACGGGAGCCGCGCGCGGAGCTCGAAGAGCTTGTCCACCTGCTCCTGGTCCTCGGCGACCACGAAGCGCACGTCCGCATCGGCGAGCACGTAGACCATCTCGTCTGCCACCGCGTCCTGGTAGAGCGGCACCGGGACGCCCCCCAGGCACTGCGCGGCGGCGATGGCCCAGTAGAGGCGCGGGCGATTGTCGCCGATGATCGCCAGGTGCTCGCCGCGCTGGAAGCCGAGCGAGGCGAGCCCGCAGGCCAGCGCGCGCACCTCATCGGCCACCTGGGCCCAGTCCCAGGTCTGCCAGATGCCGAGGTCCTTCTCGCGCATGGCCGGCCGCCGGCCATGCTCGGCGGCGTGGTCGAGCAGCAGGCGGGGAAACGTGTCGAGATGACCGTTCATCCGGCGTGTCCGGGCGGCATCGCGGGCGGCATCCTAGGGAGGCCGCGCGCTGCCCGTCCACGCCGCCCCTGACCTCCGGGCGGGGTCGCCGAGCTGGCTCGACGCTCGGCGTCATTTTTCGCCCGGGCGCTAGAGCGAGGACCGGGGACCGCCGCACTGGGCGCGGAAGTTCTCGGTGCGCTCCTGCTGATCGGCGAGCGCGAAGGTGGGGGCCGCTTCCGGCGCGAAGCTGAGCGACGAGCCCTCGCCGCAGAGCGAGCTGGCCGGGGCCTCGACATGGACGGCGAGCACCGGGCCGGGGGGAAGGTTCAGGATCTCGTACGAGCAGTGGCCGCTTCCCTGGTGGACCGCCGGCCGGCCCACGCGGATGGGCGGGTCGCCCTTTCCGTCGTCGGCGGTGGCGTACACCTCCAGGCTGGCGCAGGCCGGATGTCCGGCCGACGCCGCGGGCAGCTCGACCACCCCGGTGACCGTGCCCGTGTAGAGGTCATCGAGCCGATCGTCGGGTTTCGCGCCGGAGCTGGCACAGGCGGCGCAGATCGAGGCGAGGAGGACGAGCGAGGGGCGCATGCTCATGTGAGCACTCCTTCCGAGCGGGCCAGTAGCGGATTTGCCGGAGAGCCCGGTCGCGGCGTCCGGCCGCGGGATGGCCGGGCGGGATGCGGGTCTGGCCTGCAGACCAAGAGGACAGCCCGCGCCCCGTCGCGGTTAAACGCGGTCGAGGAGGCGCTGGAGAAAGACCAGGTCCAGCCAACGATCGAACTTCCGTCCCACCTCGCGAAAGTGGGCCACCGGCACGAACCCGAGCGACTGGTGGAGGCGCAGGGAGACGGCGTTGTCGGCATCGACTGCGGCGACCATCACGTGCTTGCCCGTGGCACGGCCACGCTCGAGGAGCGCCTCGACCAGACTCCGACCGATGCCACGGCCGCGGCAGTCTGCCCGGACGTGGACCGAGTGCTCGACCGTGTTGCGGTAGCAGGGCCATTGCCGGAACTCGCCGAAGGAGGCGAATCCGACCACCCCCGTGGGGTCCCGTGCGGCGAGGACCGGGAAGCCCTGCGCGGCCCGGGCCTGGAGCCAGGCCCGCCGGTTCTCGAGGCTCACCGGCTCCTCCTGGTAGACCGCAGTGGAGTGGGCAATCACCTCGTTGTAGATGGCGAGGATGCCGGGAAGATCATCCTCGCCCGCATCGGCGACGGTGTGCATCGGTCCTTCCGGAGCCTGCCTTAGCAGGGAGGACCGACCCCTGCCGGCCCGGTCAGGAGCTCGCGCCGCACTGCGCCCGGAAGTCCCGCGTCACGCTCTCGTGGGCGTTGACGGTGAACGGGGCGCTGCCGGTGGACCCGAAGCTGAGCGAGGAGCCGTCGCGGCAGGCCATCCCCGCGGCCGGCTCGATGTGGACCTCGACCGGCTGGGGGGGGAGGTTGTCGATCTGGTACGAGCACCGGCTGCTCCCGTCGTGGATCGACGGGCGGCCGAGCCGGGACGGGCTCTTCGCCTGGTCGCCGACGGCGGTGGCGTAGACGGTGAGCTCACTGCAGGGAATGCCTCCGGCCTGCTGGGGGAGCACGATGACGCCGTTCACCGTTCCGCTGAAGGTGTCGGTGAGGCGCTCGTCGGGGACGTTTCCGGCGCTGGCGCAGGCGGCGAGGGACAGGGAGGCGAGGAGGAGGACGGTGGTACGCATCGGCTGAGAACTCATGTCGGGATTCCACGGTGGTTCGAGCACGGCCTTCCCCCGGGCGGGGTCCTCGGAGATGCCGCTGCGCCCTCCCTATGTCCGTGGGAGGGCGGCGATTGCCTGGACAGATGGCCGCTTCAGCGCAGCTCGAACTGTTTCACTCGCGCCACATCCGCGAGCTCCGTTCAGTCCAGCTCTGTTCGGACCCGAACAATCTCCGTGCCCCGTCCGATGGCCCGAGGGCTGGCTTCTTCCCCGGCGGCGGAGACATGACCGACCGGCGGCCGGGCTTCAGGGGGTTCCCCGGATGGGTGTGGGCGCTGGTCGCGGTGGCCGCCGCGCGCGCTCTTCTCCTGCCCGCATTCGAGCTCGTTCCCCAGGAGGCCTACTACGCCTTCTACGCCCGCTCGCCGGCGCTCTCGTACTTCGACCACCCGCCGCTGCTGGCCTGGGCCCTCGCCGGCGCGCTGCGCGTGGCCGGGCACCATCCGCTGGCGGTGCGCGCGGTGCCCTTCCTGCTCACCCTCGGCACGCAGGGAGCGTTCGTCGCCCTCGCTCGCCGCTTCGAGCCGGCTGGGGTCGGCCGCGCGGCGCTGCTCTTCTCGACCACCGGCGCGGTGACGGTGCTCTCCCTGGTCGCGCTCCCGGACGCGCCGCTCGTGCTCGCCTGGAGTCTGGCCCTGGTGGCGCTTGGCCGCGCCCTCTTCGAGGCCGGGCGCGCGTCCTGGGTCCTGGCCGGGCTCTTCTTCGGCCTCGCCTTCGACTCCAAGTACACCGGGGCGGCCCTCCCGGTCGGGCTCCTCGCCTTCCTCGTGCTCTCCCCGGCGCATCGCCGGCTCCTCGGTACGCCGTGGCCGTGGGTGACGATCGCCGTGGCGCAGCTGGTGGCGCTGCCGGTCTACGTCTGGAACGCCCAGCACGGCTGGGCCTCCTTCGTCTTCCAGACCGCCGGGCGGGCCGGGACCGCGGCCGGGCCTGGCCTCCGCCATCTCGCCGGCCTCGCCGTCACGCAGGCGGTGCTTCTGCTCCCGCCGCTCTTCGCGGCGGTGGTGGTGTGCGTCTGGCGCGGGCTTTCCGGTCTTCTGCGCCGGGCCCTCGGAACGGAGGAGCTCTTCCTGGCCGCCTTCTCCGTGACGCTCCTCGTCCCGGGCGTGCTCCTGAGCACGGTGCTCCTGGTCAAGCCGAACTGGCTCCTCCCCGCCTACGTCACCGCCATCCTCTGGGTGGCGCGAAGCAGCGGGGCACGGCTCCTGCGCTGGAACCTGTGGAGCTCCCTCGTGGTCCACGTCCTCTTCGTGGTGGAGCTCCTCGTCTACCCGGTGGCGCTCCGAAGCGATGACACCTGGGTCGGCTGGCGGGCGCTGGCCGCCGAGCTCCGCACCCGGGTTCGCCCGGGGGAGTTCGTCTTCTCCGCCGACGACTACAAGACCACCGCCGAGCTGCTCTTCTACTCGGACCTCGAGGTCCATGGGCGCAACCTGCTCGGCGAGCGCGCGCTCCAGTACGACTACGACGGTGTCGACCCCCGCCGGCTCGTCGGCCGCGACGCGCTCTTCGTCGACTCGGCGCCCGACGACCCGGAGCTCCGGGCCGCCGGGTCGGCGCCCCCGGAGCGGCTCGGCCGGGCCTGCCGCCGGGTCGAGGCGGAGCGGCCCATCCTCATCCGCCGGGGAGACCGGGTGGTGCGCGCCTTCCGGGTCTGGCGCTGCGTGGATTACCGCGGTCCGCCGGGCCGGTAGGCCCGCCGGCCCTGGAGCGACACCGTCGGCCAGGGGGCGGGCTCGGCATCCTCGGGGTTGCTCTCGTCCACGCCGTAGGCGAACTCGGTCCTGCCGCTGGTCTCGAGGAAGGGACCACCGTCCTCCTCGGGACGTTCCCGCTCGTAGTGCTCCTCGGGGTCCTCCCCGGAGGTGGCGGAGAGCACGAAGCTCTCGCCCAGCTCCTCGGCCAGCTCGTCGGTGGCGAACCGGGGGGAGGTGATGAAGGCACGGCTCCGCTCCGGGGTGGGCGCCGCCGCGGTGGGCCGGGGCGAGGGCGGGACGGCACGCGGGGCGGCCGCCCGCGCCGCGGGCGGCGGCTGCTTCCGGCGGCGTGACCTCGGCGCCGACGTCCTCTTCCGGGGGGTGCGCTTCCTGGCCATCGGGCTCCTCCTCGCCGGTCGGCAGCCGGGCGGCGCAGCTTAGCGCGCGTCCTCCGGCGCACAACCGGGGCGGTCCACGTACACCCTCGTTCATCTGGATACCGTGTGGAAGCAGAATTCTCCGGATGCGCCTCGCCACCGCCTCGGGCTTTCGGTTCTGATGACGCGCCAGGGACGTGGGCGAGCGCGAGCCGTTGCGAACGAGCGGGATGCCGGAGGTCCTCCGGGTTCTCCTCGTCGAGGACTCCGAGGCGGATGCCGCGCTCATCGTGCACGCGCTCTGCGCCGAGGGGCGGCTCGTCCGCCCGCTCCGCGTGGACAGCGCCGCGAGCTTCGCCGCCGCGCTGGGCAGCGCCTCCTGGGACGTCATCGTCGCCGACCACCGCCTGCCCGGTTTCTCGGCGCTCGAGGCGCTGCGGCTCCTCCAGGCCAGCGGCCTCGACATCCCCTTCCTCATCGTCAGCGGGGCCATCTCCGAGCAGGACGCGGTGGCGGCGATGAAGGCCGGGGCGCACGACTATCTGATGAAGGACAACCTGGCCCGCCTCGGCCCGGCGGTGGCCCGGGAGTGCGGCGAGGCCCAGCAGCGCACCGCCCGCCGCCGAGCGGATGCGGCGCTGCGCAAGAGCGAGGCCGAGCTGCGGGCGGTGATGGCGCACGTGCCCGACGGGCTGCTCACCGTGTCCGCCTCCGGGACGCTGACCTCGATGAACCCGGCGGCGGAGCGCATCTTCGGACAGCGTGCCGAGGAGATGGTCGGGCGGCCCGCCGAGTCGGTGCTCCCCACCGGCTTCGCCGGCTCGCGCGACCAGGGGCCGCTGGAGGTCGAGGCCCGCCGCCCGGACGGGACCGTCCTCGGCCTGGAGATCGCGGTGGCCGACATCCCCGGCGCTGACCCCGGGCTGGTGGTCGCCGTGCGCGACGTCACCGACCGTCGGCGGCTCGAGGCCGAGGTCCAGCGCACCCAGAAGATGGACACGGTGGGCATGCTGGCCGGCGGCGTCGCCCACGACTTCAACAACGTGCTCACCGGCATCCAGAGCGCCGCGGCCATGGCCCGCCTCGAGCTCCCCCGGGAGCACGCCGCCGCCGGTGACCTGGCGGAGATCGAGCGCCAGTGCCAGCGCGCCGCCGCGCTGGTGCGCCAGCTGCTCGCCTTCGCCCGGAAGCAGCCGCTCGCCCGGCGGACCCTGAGCCTGAACGAGGTCGTCCTGGACGTGGAGAGCCTGCTCCGCCGCGTGCTGGGCGAGCGCGTGCGCTTCAGCGTCGAGCTCGAGCCGGACGTGTGGATGACCAGCGGCGACAGCGCACAGCTGGAGCAGGTGCTGATGAACCTGTGCATCAACGCTCGCGACGCGATGCCCGACGGAGGCCGCCTCAGCGTCCGCACCGGCAACCTCGCGCCCGGCTCCCCGCTGGCCGTCCGCGCCCGCGTGCCTCCCGGCAAGCGCACCGTGTTCCTGTCGGTCCAGGACACCGGCACCGGCATCCAGCCGCGGACCCTGGAGCGGATCTTCGAGCCCTTCTTCACCACCAAGGCTCCCGGGCGGGGAACCGGCCTCGGCCTGGCGGTGGTCCACGGCATCGTGCGCCAGCACGAGGGCCAGATCGACGTGGAGAGCACGCCGGGGGCCGGGAGCACCTTCTCCGTGCTCCTCCCCGCCGTCGAGGCGGAGGCCGCCTCCCTGCCGAAGAGGGAGGGCGGTGCGATGACCCCCGGCTCGGGGACCATCCTGGTGGTCGAGGACGAGCCCAGCGTCCAGCAGGCCCTGGTACGGATGCTGGAGCGGTCCGGCTACCGCGCCCTGGCCGCCGGGGACGGCGAGGCGGCCGTGGCCACGCTCGAGCAGGGGGCGGTGGACCTGGTCCTGCTCGATGCCGTGCTCCCCGGGCTACCGGCGCTGGAGACCTACCGGCGGCTCCGGGCCCAGAGGCCGGGCACGCCGGTGCTCGTCGTCTCCGGGTACAGCGAGGCGATGCTCGACCCGGCGCTGCAGCGCGAGCTCGCCGGCTCCTTCCTCCAGAAGCCCTTCACCCTGGACGAGCTCACCGACCGCGTCCGCCGCGCGCTCCAGCCGGCCAGCGCCCTGGCCGGGGCCGGCTGAGCGAGCTCGCTGGAGAGGCGTCCCCTGGTCAGGAGTGGAGGGCGGCCGAGGGGAACTCGCGCTCCAGCTGCTCGAGGAGCAAGCTCTGCTGCGGGGTGGGCTTCTGGCGGCGGATGCGCTCCACCTGGCTCTTCCCGCGGTCGATGTCCCCGGCCGAGAGGTGCGCCCGGGCGGCCCAGGCGAGCAGGGTCACGTCATCCGGCTGGCTGGAGAGGGCGCGCTCGAAGTGCCCGGCGGCGGCGTCGAAGTCCCTCTGGCGGTAGGCGAGCAGGCCCTCGCTGAAGTGAAAGGCCGGGTCGGAGTCGGCCACCTTTCGGCCCGCCTCGGACCAGCGGGCGGCCAGCTCGGAGAGCCCGGCCCTTCCGGCCGCGGAGACGGCGTTGCTGTAGAGCGGCATGAAGCGCGGGAAGCGCGCGATGGCCCGGGCGTACACGTCGACCGCGTCGGTGACGCGGCCCTGCCGGGCGAGGACGATGCCGAGGTTGTTGTACACCTCCGGCACCGGGGCGGCGCGCTGGACCAGGAACCGGAGAAGCGCCTCGGCCTCCATGCTCCGCCCGGCGAGCATCAGCTCCACCGCCCGGTTGCTGTGGAAGAGGACCAGCGCCGTCTCGTCGTCGGTCTCCTCGTACATGGCGAACCGCCAGGCCGAGGTGTGGGTGGCGGAGAAATCGACCACCATCGCCTCCCCCATCCAGGTCTCGTGCCCGTGGGCGACGGCGATGTGCGAGGAGGTGAAGAACTGCCCGTTCTCTCCCCAGAAGACCGGATACTGGGTGATGCGCACGAAGTGGACGTGGAGGCCGAGGCTCCGCGCGGCAGCGACGTAGAGGACGGCGTAGCTCATGCAGTCGCCGGCCCGCGCCCGGAAGGCGTCCTCGGCGTTGAGCGTCCGTGAGGCCTGGTAGCGGAACCCGAGGCCGCTGTCGTCGACCAGGTAGCGGAGGAGACGCCGCATCTGCGAGGCCTCGGCGCCCGAGCCGGAGGCCGCGACGCGGATGCTCTCCACCGTCTCGGGACGGAGGAGGAGCGGGTTCTCCACCGGCAGGCCCCGGGCGGCTCCCTCCTCGACCCACGGGGCAGGGGGAGCGGCGAGGCGCGAGGCGGTGGGGGTGGCGCAGGCGAGCGCGAGCGCGGCGGCGGCTCCGAGCGCTGGGGAAGAGCGGAGCACTTGAGGGCCTCCTCGTGTGCGGGCGTCCGTGGGCTCCCCGTCCCCGGGCGTTTCCAACGCCCCCAGTCTAGCCGACCCGGGGACCTCACGTCTCCACGTCGCCCCCCAGGTAGGCGGCCTGCACACGGCGGTCGGCGGCGAGCTCGGCCCCGGTGCCCTGGAGGACCACCTGGCCGCGCTCGAGCACGTAGGCCCGGTCGGAGATGCCGAGCGCCATGCGGGCGTTCTGCTCCACCAGCAGCACCGGGGTTCCCCCCTCGCGGATGGAGCCGACCAGGCGGAACACCTCCTCCACCATCTGCGGGGCCAGCCCCATCGACGGCTCGTCGAGGAGGAGGATGCGGGGCTGGGCGAGCAGGGCGCGGGCGATGGCCAGCATCTGCTGCTCTCCTCCCGAGAGCGTGCCGGCCAGCGCCGGCCGCCGGGCGGTGAGGACCGGGAATCGCCGGCACACCGCCTCGAGCCGCGCCTTCCACGGGTCGGGGTGGGGGCGGGCCTCGGCGGCCAGCCGGAGGTTTTCCTCGACCGTGAGCCGGGTGAGCACCGCCCGGCCCTCGGGCACGAGGACGATGCCGGCGGCGACGGCCTGGTGGGAGGCGCAGCCGGTCATGCGCCGCCCGGCGAGGCGGACCTCTCCGGCCGCCGGGCGGACGAGACCGGCCACCGCGCCGAGCGTGCTGCTCTTGCCGGCGCCGTTCGGACCGATGAGCGTCACCACCTCCCCGGCATCCACCTGCAGCGAGACGCCGCGCACCGCTTCCACGTGCCCGTAGCGGACCTCGAGCCCGGAGATCTCGAACAGGGGCGCGGGGCTCGCCGGGCGGCTCCCAGGTAGGCGGTGATCACCGCCGGGTCGACGCTCACCGCGGCCGGCGTCCCGTCCGCGATGACCCGGCCGAAGTTGAGCACCGTCACCCGGGTGCAGAGGTCCATCACCAGGCGGACGTTGTGCTCGATGAGCACCACCGACACCCCCGCCGAGGCCACCTCGCGGATGAGGGTCCCCACGCCGCTCGCCTCCACCGGATTCATGCCTGCCGTCGGCTCGTCGAGGAGCAAGAGGCGCGGCTCGGCGGAGAGGGCCCGGGCGATCTCCACCCGGCGCTGGTCCCCGTAGCTGAGGTT
>Ga0187777_10000406_pt1 | contig 30537 bp, 28 predicted proteins | sample 1015_Q2_SP5_10_M_FD_132416 | JGI IMG/M metagenome (GOLD analysis project Ga0187777, IMG submission 132416) | Tropical peat soil microbial communities from peatlands in Department of Meta, Colombia - 1015_Q2_SP5_10_MG | ecosystem: Environmental > Terrestrial > Soil > Wetlands > Peat | place... | reverse complement strand
CGTCGGCGGGGTTTCGGGCCACGGCGAGGGCAAGCCCCGATCCTAGACGTCACGGGTGACGATCGAGGCCGCGCAGCACCGCGTCGGCGTCACGGTGCGGCGCGCGGAGGGCGACGCCGACGACGTCGAGGTCGTCGGTGGCGACGGCGCGCACCGCGGCGCGGTTGTCGTCGTCGTTGCCCGTGGCGAACATCTCGTTCGTGTAGATCGCGAGCGTGACCCTGCGTCGCTCGGCGCGCTCGCGCACCGTCCGGAGCTTGGTGGCGCCCGCCTCGAACACGAGCACCGGTTGCACGAGCAGCGGCAGATAGTGCCGGCCGTCGGCGTCCAGATAATCCTGCCCGATCGCGTCGGCGCCGGCCCGGGCGGTGACGCCGCTGATCAGGAACGCGGTGACGTTCAACCGCTGCCACGTCGCGAGGTCGTCGCGGACCACGACCGCGACCTTGGTGTCGAATTGACCGACGCCCATCGACGACATGATCGCCCTCAAGTCCGCGGGTGTCTTGAACGATGTTGCGGTCTGCCGACCGCTTAGGGCGCGACCGCCCGGGCGTAGCGACCGGGGCTCACGCCGACCGAGCGCTTGAACACGCGTGTGAGGTGCGGCTGATCGGCGAATCCGCACGCCGCGGCGACGGCGGCCGGCGCCTCCCCGGCAGCGAGCAGCCTGCGAGCGTGGTCGACCCGGAGGTTGCTCTGGAAGGCGTGAGGGGTGACGCCGTTCTGTTCGCGGAACCGCCGCACCAGCTCGAACCGGCTGAGACCGGCGTCGGCCGCGAGCTCGGCCAGCGTGACCCGCTCGTCCCAGCGCTCGTGCAGATACTGCCGAGCCCGCCGGACCGCCGTGTGCTCGGCGCGCTCGCGCCCATGCGCCGGCGGTCCCGGACGCAGATGCGGACGGAGTGCCGCGACCGCGCCGAGGACGGCCTCGGCGACCGCCAGGTCACCCGCGGGCTCGGTCGCGAGCGCGGCGTGCGCCCGTTCGAGCGCGCCGCGTAGCGCCCGGTCGCGGAACACCACCCAGCGAGCTGCGCGGGGCGCAGCGCCGTCTCGCTCTGACCAATCGTGCAGCAGCCTCGGCTCGATGTACAGAACCTTGTATGCCCAACCCTCCGGGACCGCCGCCATGCCGGTGTGGACCGCCTCGGGCTCGAGCACGAATAGCTCGCCCTCGCCGGCACGCTGGTGGGTGGCGTCGAGCTCGAACCGGGCGGCACCGCGCTCGACCACTGCCACCGTCCACGTGGGGTGCGAATGCGGCCGGTACTCGTGGCGGACGAACCGGGCGTGCAGCGCCTCGATTCCGTCCACCCCCTTAGGGTGGAAATAGGTGGAGTACTCAGGCACCGTCAGACGAAGGTTAGGACGCGCGCGCCGAACCCCCGGGGAGGGAAACTGCCGGTCGGCGAGCGAGCTCGCCGACCGTCACCAGCTCGCTGCTACCGCCTTTGGGAGAAACACTTGGGGTTCGGCTGGATCGCGCTCTGGAACGCCCCGATCGATGTCGGAGTGACCGCTCCCCACTGCGCGTCACCCCCGAACGAGTTCCCAGTCTGGCCGGCGTTGCCGAACTGCCACGTGCAGCCGAGCTCCGGGTCGCGGACGAGCGTCCAGTACGGGTAGAAGTGTCCCGGTCCGGGTGGCGGCATGACGCAGCCGGCGCCCGTCGTCGTATCGCAGTTCTCCTCCGTTGCCGACATGTCCGTGACGAACTGGATGCGCGAATACCGCGAGCCTCGGCTGGTCGGCTGGGCCTGCGCGGTTGCTCCCGGGAACGTGCCCGGGTAGGCCGACGTAGGCCAATCGGCGCGGTAGGAGGATCCGTCGTAGTCGAGGTCGCCGATCGCGTCGGTGAACACGTCGCAGCCGGTCACGAGGTTCGGTGGCGCGGTGCCGCCGTGGGTGTAGCCGAACGGGAAACACGGGCTGTCGTCGGGTTCGAGATCCGGATCCTCTGTGCCGACCTCGTATGGGCCCACGCAGTTGGTCCAGTACGTGTCGGTGAAGGCGCCGATGGTCAGGCTCTGCGGCCCGGTGACCTTCGTGCACGGCTCGAAGTGGCCGACCTCGTATTCGGAGTTGATGTTGTACGCACCGGGTCCCCAAGGAACGATGTTGTTAGGGGCTGCGCTCGAGTACTCGGGCTGGAAGTTGAACGGCGTGCCCGAGCAGTCGGCCGGGCTGGTGTTCATGAAACCGTTTGCGGCCGAGGCGATCATGAACCCCGATGTGCCGTTGGTTACGTCGTCCTCGGTCACCGCGAGCGCCCGACCACCCCCTCTCAGCCTGGCGTCGAACATGTGGATCACTATGGTGTCGCCCGGATTCATGAGGAGCGTCTGGGGGTCCGGGGTCACGGTCGCGAGATCCGATTCCTGCGGGCTCGGCGGCCCGGTCGGAACCCCGTCGTGCTGGATGAACGCGAAGTTGGCCGGCTCTTCGCAGTTCGAGTTGCACGTAGAGAGGTCGGGGCTGCATTCGAGGCTGTCGATCGTCAGCGCCGAGCACCAGTGCGTGTTGTCGCAGCTGATGCTGTCCGCGAACGGGGCAAATCCCGGTGGGTAGAACTGGAGCTCCATGAACGCATTGCCGCCACCGGGGTAATTACCGCGGGGGGCGTTCGAATCCGACACCGGTTTGCATGGCGTGAGCGGGGTCGAGTTCGGATCGCACAGGTTCATCGAGAACCACGGCGCGATTGTGAGCTCGAAGAAGTGGGTCACGTCACTGCCGGGGTCGCTGACGGTTGGGAGCTGCGTGGGCTCGAGCCCCAGCCGCTCGACGTAGGTGACGTCGGCGGCCGATCCGGGCACGTTCGAGATGTAGCGGATCGACGGCTCGTCGTGGCCGATGTACCAGCCGTGATCGTAGAACCGGTGTCCGTTCGGACCGCGGATGTCGGCGCAGGCGGCGGTGATTCGCAGCTGCTGCTGGATCGGGCTGAATCCGTTGCAGTCGATCTGTCCGATCCGGTTCGGGGCCACGCCGGCCACAGACGATGCGGGGAACGCTCCGATCACGAGAAACCCCAGTGCGCACGCGCAGGCCCTCAAACGACCCATGATTTCCTCGCTCTCCTCGCCGGCGGGCTGTTACATCGCCACCCTCTCCCACCGGCGTCCCGCTGTCAACCCTCACGGCGTCGGTATCCTCGGTCCGCGCTATGTCCATCAGCACAAATCAGCTCAAGAGCGGCAACCACGTCGAGGTGGACGGGACCGTCTACAAGGTGATCGAGTTTCAGCACGTCAATCCCGGTAAGGGCGCCGCGTTTGTCAGAACCAAGCTGCGCCGGGCCAGCGATGGGGCGGTGATCGACAAGACGTTTCGCGCCGGCGAGAAGCTGCGCTCGGTCCGCAGCGAGTCTCGCCGGATGCAGTTCCTCTACGCAGACGGCGAGGCCGCTCACTTCATGAACACCGAGAGCTACGAGCAGATCGAGTTGCCCGAGGCCACGCTGAAGGACGCGCTCAAGTGGATCAAGGTCAACGACGAGGTCGAGATCCTGTTCATCGACGACCAGGCAAGCGACGTCCAGGTTCCGGGCTCGGTCGACCTCGAGGTGACCCAGACCGACCCCGGGCTACGCGGCGACACCGCCTCGGGCGGCGGCACGAAGCCGGCGACGCTCGAGACCGGAGTGGTCGTTCACGTGCCGCTGTTCATCTCGACCGGCGAGACGATCAAGGTCGACACCCGCGAGGGCAGGTACCTCTCTCGCGCGTGAGTGATGGGTGCCCCTTGCACCCGAGGGGCGAGGACTATCGTGGGCCCGGGGGCGAGGACTATCGTGGGCCCGGGGGCGAGGACTATCGTGGACCCGGGGGCGAGGACTATCGTGGACCCGGGGCCGAGGACTATCGTGGACCCGATGGAGATGGTCTATGGCAAGCACTCGGTCCGGGCGGTGTTTCTCAAGCGCCCCGAGGATGTGAAGCGCGTGATCCTCGGCGGCAAGCCCGAGTATCACCACGAGACGATCGCGGCGGCGCGGCGCGCAGGGGTCGAGCCCGAGCTGGTGGCATGGCCCGAGTTTCGTCGTGAAACCGGTCTGACCGACGACGACAAGCATCAGGGCGTGTGTGTATTCACGACGCGCCGGCCGGTGCTCGGCGAGCACGACCTCGATCGGTTGTCGGACGCGCGGCTAGTGATTGCGCTCGACCAGATCTCAGATCCGCAGAACCTCGGCGCGGTATTGCGCGCAGCGGCCTTCTTCGGCGCCGAGGCCGTGCTGTTGCTGAAGAACCGCTCGGCCGAGCTCACGCCAAGGGTGGCGCGGATCGCAGTCGGGGGCGCCGAGTTAGTGGACGTCTTCCGCGTCACGAACCTGGCGCGGAGCCTCGACATCCTGCGCGAGTACGGCTACTGGGTCTACGGGCTCGACGAGCGCGGCGAACACACGCTCCGCGAGACCGAGTTCGACCGCCAGTCGGTGCTCGTGGTCGGCGCCGAGGGCCAGGGCCTGCGGCAGCGCACCCGGACCAAATGCGACGCCCTTGTGCGGATTCCCGGGGGGCGCGAAGGAGTCGAGAGCCTCAACGCCGCTGTGGCCACAGCGATCGCCTTGGCCGAGATCGCCGGCGCTAGCCGCCCGGCGGATTCGGTTGCTGGGGGAGCGGCGCGTCGTTAGGTGGTGGGAGCGTGCTCCCGTCGCGCAGGATGATGTCGCCCACCGGCACAGGCTTCCCCGCCGGTGGCGGCGGCGGGGGTTGCGGCGCGATCGGTGGACTCGGCGCCGGAGGTGTCGGGATCGTCGTGCCGTATGAGGGCGGCGGAGGTGCCGGTGACCGCGCGGGATCGACGAGGTCTGCCAGCCCCGCGTCTCCGTCGAGCCGGGGCACGCCGAGTGGCGGGAGCCCCAGCAATTGCATCGCGGTCTTCGGGATGCTCACGTGACTGCACCAACGACTGTCAATGCCCGGCTTGACCTGGCCGCCGAACATCAGCAACGGAACCCGCGGTCCGAGCGCGAGCTGCACGTTGTCCGGGGTGTACTCGAGCACCGGGGGTCGTCACGTGGTCGTCGTATCCGCCCCAGTCATCCCACGTCAGCATGAACACGGTCTCGTCCCACCCGCCGCCCTGCACGACCGCGTCGACGGACTGCCAGATCAGGTCCATCCCCTCGGTGACGTTCGCGGGTGGATGTTCGTCGTAAGGGCTGTTGTGCCACAGCAGGACGAGCGCCGGCAGCGCGCCGGCCTTGGCGTCGGCGAGAAATTGCGAGGAGGACGCGATGTTTGAGGATCCCTTCAGCTGGGTGTAGAACGCGACCGGGTAGTCATTCGAGGCAGCGTAGGCGCGCCAGTCGATGCCGTTCGCCAGTGCGAGACCCGGCAACGAAGGCATGTCCCAAACCGGTGGCACGCTCTCGGAAGGGTTCTTCAGCGTGGGAGACTGCCCGCCGACGATCAGGAGGTGGTTCGCAGTCGAGTTCGTGCCGAACCCTGCGCAATGGTTCTCGAGGAGTGCTCCCGTGGCGGCCAGATACAGGTAGTACGGGAGCACCGCGGCCGTGTCGAACTGGACGTGCGCGCCGGTCGACGCACCGGTCAGCCACTCGAAGTAGCCCTGCCGATCGTGAGGGTTGTCGTTGGCCGGCGGGTTTGTGGCGATCGGCCAGTCGGTTGCCACGGCGGCCCCGTACGGCGCGAGGCTCTTGAAGTAGTTATCAGTCGTGTGGTTCTCCTGGACCATGATCACGACGCGCTTGACGGCAGCCATATCAGGCGCGGACCCTAGCGATCCACGAGAGCCCGGATGTGGACGTTTGGTGGGATCGCCTTGGCCGAGATCACGGCCGCGGCGGTCATTCCGGGGCGGCCTGGTGAGGGAGCACGGCTCGCTCGGCGGCGCGGATGAAATCCCGGACGGCCTCGCGATGATCATCGTCTCGCCACAGCAAAGCGAGCCGGCTGGTGAGATGCCGCGCACGGGCACGGTCGCGACACCGGGGCGCGGATAGATCTCGGCGTTGCCGGCGGACAGCAGCACCACGCCGAGCCCGGCGAGCACCGCTTCGAAGGTCTCCTCGGCGTTGGTGACGATCCCGCCGATGCGCGGGGGCCAGCCGTCGCGGTGCTCCACCGCGAGCCAGTGGTCGCGCGGGCTGCCCGCGTCTTCGGGCAGCGCCAGGAACGGCTCGTCGAGAAGCTCGGCAAACTCGATCTTACGGCGCCCAGTTCTCCGAGCCGATGGCGGAGTACGAGAGAACCGTCGGGCCGACCCGCGACTACGTCCGCAGCGGCGGGGGATCTCAGCCGGGCGATCCCGCCAAGGCCGCCCGGGCGATCATCGCGGCGATCACGGCCGAGCGCCCGCCGCTGCGCCTGGTGCTCGGAGGCGACGCGATCGATCGTGTGGCGGGACGGCTGCAGGCGCTCCAATCCGAGCCGACGAGTAGCGGCAGGTCGGCGGCGCCACCGATCTCGACCCTGACCCGGCCCCCGGACAGTCATGAGCGCCCTCGTCGCCGTCGTCACGGGCGCAAACCGAGGGATCGGGCGCGAGGTCGCCCGGCAACTCGCCGCCACCGGAGACACCGTGGTCCTCACCGCCCGCGACGAGGGCGAAGCCGTTGCCGCCGCCGGGGCGATCGCCGGGACCGGCGGGACGGTGGTCGCGCACCAACTTGACGTGACCGACCCCGGCCAGCGCCGCCGCCCTCGCGGCTTTCGTCGGCACCCGGTTCGGCCGGCTCGACGCGCTCGTAAACAACGCCGCGATCGATTACGACACCGAGCAGCAGGCCGTTGCAGCCGACCTGACGATCGTGCGCGAGGCGCTTAAGACCAACGTCCTCGGCGCCTGGCAGGTCACCGAGGCGCTGCTGCTGCTGCTACGCCGCAGCCAGCACGGCCGGATCGTCAACGTCTCGAGCGAAGGCGGCTCGCTGACCAACATGGGCGGCGGGATCCCCGCCTATCGCGCGAGCAAAGCTGCGCTTAGCGCGCTTACCCGTATCCTCGCGTCCGAACTGCGTGGGGATCGCATCCTCGTAAACTCCGTCTGCCCGGGGTGGGTGGCGACCGACATGGGCGGCCCCGGCGGCCGTCCTGTCAAGGACCGGGCGGCCTCGATCATCTGGGCCATCGACCTGCCCGACACCGGCCCGACCGGCGGCTTCTTCCGCGACGGGCGCGCGCTCCCCTGGTGAACGCGCGGCGACGGCGGATGTGCCGCGGACCGGGCGGGCTATCGGCGACCTGGAGCTCAACGGACGAAGTGACAGATTTTTTCGCCTGCTCCCTTGTATTTATCCGGTCCCTAAGTTACTCTGAGGTTTGCAGCAAGGAGAAGACCTCTGATGCTCATGCCAAACGCGACATATTCATTCCTCGCCGAGGCGGTTCGCACGGCCGGGCACCCGACCGGTTTCGATGCCGTCACGTCGTCCAAGAATGTCACCCTCGCGGAGAAGCTTACGCGCTAGTTCGAGCGCGAATTACGTAGCCAAATCGCGAGGGCGGCCAACGGGCCGCCTTTTTTATTGCCCTCTCACGGTGAGGTGACACACCGTGAACGGCACCTACACGCACGCGTGGTGACACGCGTGTGACATAGCGGGCTGTCTGAAGGCCGGCGCCCGTGTAACTACCCAAACCAACCCAAAGGAGACCTCCCATGAGAGGTAACTCGCAGGCGGTCAGCGCCCGCCTGCCCGCAGTCGTCCCCAGCCGGCGATGGTGGTCCCTGTGGCCCGCGCCGGTCCGGAGGGCGCGCGTCGCCCCCGAGCGGGGGCCGCGTGTCAGTCCGCTCGAGCGCATCGTGGCGATCGAGCGGCGCGAGGCTGAGCAGCGGGCGGCCTGGCGATCCGGACGTTACTTCACCGAGGCGGCGTACCTGGGACGCCGGTGGTAAGAGTGTGGCGATCGCCACCCCCCGGATGGCCTGGCCCCGCCGTCGCACTGGAGGGACAAGTGGTCGCCCCAGTGAGTACTCCCGCGCCAGGAGCGCGAGCGTATTTGCAGGGGCGGCCACTAGGGTCTCCCGAAATGTCGCTCCTCTGTCGGGTGATGTACCGCGTCGGGTTCACGCCGTGGGACACGGGCGTGGTGCCCCAGGAGCTGAGTGCGCTCGTGGAGGGTGACGGCTCGCTGCCCACCGGCCGCGCGCTCGACGTCGGCTGCGGGACCGGTACTCAGTCGGTGTACCTGGCCCAGCACGGGTGGCGGGTCACCGCCATTGACGCCGTCGACAGGCCGCTGGCGCGGGCACGCGCTCGGGCCGAGGCGGCGCACGTCTCCGTCGATTGGATCAAGGCCGACGTGGGTGAGTTGGGAGGGCTCGGGATCGAGCCAGGGCTGAGCCTGGCTTTCGACCGCGGCTGCTTTCACGGCTTGAATGACCGCCAGCGAGCCGCGTACGCCGCCGGGGTGACGGCGTTGGCCGCGCCGGGCGCGACGCTGCTGATGATGGGGTTCGCCCCCAGCCGGGTGCCGGGCGCGCCGGCCGGGGTGGAGGACACAGAGATCGTCGCCCGTTTCGACGGGTGGACGCTGTCGGCCGCGGAGGCCGACACCGAGGGCGAGCCTGCGGGACCGGTGCGGAACGTCCCGCGCCACTGGTACCGGCTGACTCGCCGCTAACGGCCGCCGGCACAGGCCGGAAGGCCGCACGACATGCGTCCAGATTCGGGCCGATTGCGCGCGCGTGAGCGGGCACGGGCCAATACGGAAGCATGCGACGCTCGACGGGGCTCGTGTCGGGGCGGGGGCTCCGTCGCGCAGTCATATTCCTGCTGCCGCTGCTGGCGGTGTGTGCGCTCGCCTCTCCCGAGGAGGCCACCGCGCGCTCGCAGGCGGCGAGCGAGCAGGCGATCGCGGGTGTCCTGTCGCAGTCGACCGGCCTCGCCCCGTCGCAGGTCACATCCGAGGCCGAGTGTCCGCCGGCGCGCCCCGGATTCGCGCGGTGCGATGCCGAGGCACTGGTGCTCCGCTCGAGCCACGCTCGCGTCCGCCCCAATGTCCACGGCGGTCCGACCTTCACGCAGGTGTTCCCGGCGGGCGGGCGTGGCATTCCGTCCGCGCGCCCCGCAAATGCCGGCGGATCGGCGCCGCAGCCGGACACACCCGCGTGGCTGCAGCAGGCCTACGACCTGACGTACCTGTCGCAGACCCGCGGAGGCGGGGACACGGTGGCGATCGTCGACGTCGGCGACGACCCGACCGCCGAGTCGGACCTGGCCGTGTTCCGCAGCGCGTACGGGCTGCCGGGGTGCACGAGCGCCGGCACCAACCCGTGCTTCCAGAAGGTCAACGAGTACGGGAGCACGTCGTCCCTGCCCGCGCCTGACTCCAACTGGCAGCCCGAGGAGTCGCTCGACCTCGACGCGGTGACGGCGCTGTGCCCCAGATGCAACATCCTGCTTGTCGAGGCCAGCTCCGCGAGCGAATCCGACCTCGACCAGGCCGTCATCGAGGCCGCGACCCTCGGCGCCAAGCAGATCTCGAACAGCTGGAGCGCCGACGAGTCGACGCCGATCGGTGGTACTTACACCTTCGGCCCCAACGGGCCGGCTGTGATCGCAGCCACCGGCGACAGTGGCTACCTGGGCGTGGGGACCGACGCTTATCCGGCGGCCTTCCCCGGGGTGACCGCCGCCGGCGGCACGACCATCGCGCCGGCCAGCGGCGGCCCGAGCGCGCGCGGCTTCGGCGAGTCAGCGTGGTCGTTGAGCGGCGGGTGGGGCGCGTCCTCGGGATGCGACGTGAACGAGCAACCACCGCCCAGCTATCAGCCAGACCTCGGCTGTATCGGACGCGCGTACGCGGATCTATCCGCCGACGCCGACCCCGAGACCGGTCTGATCATCTACGACTCGGAGATCGGCGGATGGTGGCAGTACGGCGGCACGAGCCTCGCCACCCCGTTGATCGCTGCGTACGAGGCGGTCACCGGTGTGAACGGCACGACCCCCCAGTGGGCGTACACCGACAGCGCGCTCCTGAACGACCCGACGACTGGCTCGAGCGGCAACTGTCCCTCGAACATCCTCTACATCTGCGATGCAGGGCCCGGCTACGACGGCCCCACCGGGATCGGATCGATCTCGGGAGCAGTGGTTCCCGGCGCGCCCGGGATTGGCGGGCCGTCGTTCGGATATGGCATCGGCGACACGTACACCGCCGGCGTCGGCGCGACGACGGCGACGCTCAGCGGCGGCGTCTACCCGAACGGGCTCGACACCACGTACTACTGGCAGTACGGGCCGACCACGTCGTACGGCGCGCAGACGGGAACCGTCGACATCGGCGACGGCCAGGCGCCCGTCCAGGTTCCCGGTGCCCTGACCGGCCTCGTGCCCGGCACCAGCTACCACTACCGGCTGGTCGCCCAGAACGGCGACGGAATCTCCTATGGGTACGACTCTGCGCTCACCACCGTGATCGCGCCGGCGAACGCGGTCGTTCCGGCGATCGGCGGCCTCGCGGTGCAGGGGCAGACGCTCCAGGCGTACTCGGGCGGCTGGACTCCCGCCGGCCTTTCCTTCTCCTACCAGTGGCAGCGCTCGGCCAACGGCGTCACGTGGACGAGCATCGGCGGCGCGACCGGGCCCACCTACACCGTAGGTGCGGCGGACGGCGGCGACTACCTGCGCGTGGCGGTCACGGCGTCCAACGTCGCCGGACAATCGACCGCGACGAGTGCCGGCATCGGGCCCGTGCCCGGTTCTACCGCCGCCGCGGGGGTCGCGCCGCCACGGTGGACCGCGCGGCCGCGGCTGTCCGCCGGCCCGGGACGCGTCGGGGACAAGCTGAAAGTCAGCGCCGGCGCGTGGACGGGATCGCCGCTCCAGGGCGACCTCACCCAGGTGATGCGGTGCACGAACACGTGCGTCCCGGCTGGCCCCTCGAACGTCCCGAGCTACAAGATCACGCCCGCGGACGTCGGCTCGGTTCTGTGGCTCAAGGAGACCGCGTGGAACGCAGCCGGCAGCACGGTCGTGTGGTCGGCCCGATCGGTCGGCCCGATCAGATCGGTCTCCTCGGCGGCCGTCGTCCTGTCCCGCGGTCAGACCGCGCTTCGCAACTCCCGCGGCGCCACCCTGGCGTTCGCAAGCGTGAGCTCGCTGCCGCCGAACGGCAACTTCGGACGGCTCCGGTCAGCGTCCCGGGTTCTCAGGCTGCGCCGTGCGCGCGGGATCCTCGGCCAGGTATCGGCCTGGGTGTGTTCGGCGGCCGGAACGGTCGGTGGCCGGCCGCCCAACTGCACGAGCCGGATCTCGCTCGGGGCGCGGACGACCGTGCGGCTCCCCGCGTCGATGACCGGCAAGGTTCGGGTCGTCGTCGTCCGCCGGGGTCGCTGAGGGGCGCGCCCGAAACGCAGCACACACCCCCACGCCGCAATCGGCCCACTAACGTTCGTGGCGATGGCCGACGTCGAGGTCCTAACGCCGTCACGCGTGATCAGCGCGCCAGGCCCGGCGCGGATGGAGCTGGGGCTGCTGCGGCGGATCGGCGGCGACGTGCGACGGGAACATCGCGTCCGCCGGCGGGGGAAGCTGCCGCCGGGGAGCACAGCGCCCAGCTGGTCGCACACGCGCAGAATCATCTCCGACCCGCTGGGGCTGCTGCTCGAGCACGAGCGGCGTTTTGGCTCCGTGTTCACGATCCGCCTGCTCCACGAGCCGATCGTCTGGGCGGTCGGCGCCGAGGTGAACCATCAGATCCTGGTTAGCGACTTCGACGCCTTCTCGTGGCGCGATGGGCGCTTTGCCGATCTCTGGCCGCTGCTCGGCGACGGGCTGCTGAACATCGACGGCCCGTATCACCGGGACTTCCGGATGCTGATGCTGCCGGCCTTCCACCGGGACTACGTGGCGAGGGTGGCCGAGACGATGATCGAGGAGGCGGTGGCGGCTGCCGAGTCGCTGGTCGACGGGCAGGTGCTCGAGCTCTACCACTGGACCCGCGAGCTGGCCCTACGGATCGCGCTGCGCGGCCTGCTCGGGCTCGAAGCCTCGGGAGGGCGCGAGCGGCCGCTGGCGAAGGCGTTCGAAGACTCGCTCGCGATCCACGGCGAGCCGATCCCGCTCCAGCTGTTGCCCGCGCCCGGGACGCCGCTGGCTCGAGCGATCGCCGCCCGCGTCCGGCTCGACGCGGTCGTGCGCGCTGAGATCGACGAGCGTCGGCGCCGGAGAGATCCGGGCCGGGGCGTGCTTGGGCTGCTGCTCGCCGCGACCGACGACACCGGGTCGCCGCTGCCGGCCGCCGTCGTCCGCGACCAGGCGGTGACGCTGCTGTTCGCCGGCCACGACACGACGACGACCACGTTCACGTTCCTGCTGCACGAGCTCGGGCGCAGCGCGTCGGCGCGCCAGGCAGTGGAGGACGAGCTCGATTGGTTGCTCGGACGCAGGAACCCAACGCCGGTCGAGCTCGACGGCGTCGCCCTACCGGTGCTCGAGCGCACGCTCAAGGAGACGCTGCGGTGCTATCCGGCGGCATGGGTGGGGCCGCGGCGGACCACCCGCGACGTCACGCTCGGCGGGGTGCCGGTACCCGCGGAGATCGGCGTCCATTACTCGTCCTGGGCCACCCACCACCTCCCGCAGCTCTATCCGGACCCGTTCCGCTTCGACCCCGACCGGTTCCTGCCTGCGCGCGAGGCCGCCCTGCCGCGCGGCGCGTACATCCCATTCGGCGGTGGGTCGCGCATGTGCCTCGGCAAGCGGTTCGGGGAGTACGAGCTCCGCGCGCTCGCCACCGTCCTGCTGACCCGGGTCAGGCTCGAGCCGGTGTCGGTCGAGGATCCCCAGGTAGCGACCACACCGACGCTCGGCCCCAAGGGTGGGCTGCGGTTCGTCGTGCGGGGAAGGTAGCGAGGGATTCCAGACGCTGGCGCGGCGTCTCGCGCTGGGCGTTCTATGGTGGGAGCGACGCTGTACCGCGAACGAATGGAGCCGCAATGAACACGCGCAAGCTTGGATCTCTCGAGGTCTCCGCGCTCGGGCTCGGGTGCATGGGGATGTCAGCCTTCTACGGGTCGACCGACGAGGGCGAGGCGATCGCCACCATCCAGCGGGCGCTCGAGCTCGGGATCAACTTCCTCGACACCGCGCAGCTATACGGGCCGCTGACCAACGAGCAGCTGGTCGGGCGAGCGATCAAGGGTCACCGCGACGAGTACGTGATCGCGACCAAGTTCGCCCGCCGGGTCGACAAGGCGACGCCGGGGGACATGTCCACGGTCGGTGCGGTCGACGGCTCGGCCCAACACGTGCGCAAGTCGATCGAGGGCTCGCTCGAACGCCTCGGCACCGATCACGTCGATCTCTACTACCAACACCGAGTAGATCCGGGCGTCGAGATCGAGGAGACCGTTGGGGCGATGGCCGAGCTCGTCAAGCAGGGCAAGGTGCGCCACATCGGCCTCAGCGAGGCGGCGCCTGAAACGATCCGCCGCGCTCACGCCGTCCATCCGATCAGCGCCGTCCAGACCGAATACTCGCTCTGGTCGCGTGATCCCGAAAACGGGGTGCTGCCGGCGTGCCGCGAGCTCGGGATCGGCTTCGTGCCGTACTCGCCGCTCGGGCGCGGCTTCCTTTCCGGCCGCTTCACCTCCCCGGACGAGCTCGAGGATGGCGACTTCCGCAAGAGCGGGCCGCGCTTCACCGGGGCGAACCTCGAGGCCAACCTGAAGCTCGCGGCCAAGGTGGCTGAGATCGCGCAAGAGAAGGGGGTCACTCCGGCTCAGCTAGCCCTGGCCTGGGTGCTGGCCCAGGGCAAGGATCTTGTTCCGATCCCCGGAACCAAACGGCGCGAGTATCTCGAGCAGAACGCCGGCGCCGTCGAAGTGAAGCTGACCGACGAGGAGCTCGCGCGCATCGACGCGGAGCTGCCCGAGGTCGCCGGCGACCGGTACGACCAAGCCGGGATGTCGGCGGTGAACCTCTAGGCGATGAGTTTGACGGACCGGGTACGCGCGGCGGCCGAGCCGCACGTCGGCGACACGCGCGTGCCTGGTCTCGTCGCGCTCATCGCTCAGGGAGAAGAGGTTCACGTTGAGGCGATGGGCAGCCTCGCCGTCGGCGGGGCGCCGGTGCAGCGCGACTCGCTGTTCCGGATCGCCTCGACGAGCAAGCCGATCACCGCGGCCGCGACGTTGGCGGTCATCGAGGAGGGGCTGATTGGGCTCGACGAGTCCGTCGATCGGCTACTCCCCGAGCTCGCCGACCGGCGCGTCCTGAAGCGGATGGATGGACCGCTCGACGAGACCGTCGCCGCGGAGCGGGCGATCACTGCCCGCGACCTGCTGACGTTCACGTTCGGCTTCGGGATGGTCACCGAGATGTTTACGACGCGCTCACCGTGGCCGGTCGTGGATGCCTCGCGCGAGCGGAAGCTGGGGACGATCGGCCCGCCCCAGCCCGACGACCAACCTGACCCTGACGCCTGGATCGCCGGCCTCGGCGCGCTTCCGCTGCTGGCCCAGCCGGGAGACCGCTGGATGTACAATACGGGCGCGTCGGTGCTCGGGGTGCTCGTGGCGCGCGCCGCCGGAGAGCCGTTCGCGGATGTCCTGCGGACCCGGCTGTTCGAGCCGCTCGGGATGCGCGACACCGGGTTCTGGACATCCGAGACCGACCGGCTCGCGACCGCCTACGCTCCGAAGCCGGACGGGCTCGCCGTCTGGGACGAACCCGACGGGCAGTGGAGTCGTCCGCCGGCGTTCGGCGACGGAGCCGCCGGGCTCGTCTCGACCGCCGACGATCTACTGGCGTTCTCGAGGATGCTGCTCGGCGGCGGCGCTCCGGTGCTGGCGGCCGGCGCCGTGAACGCGATGACCACCGACCAGCTCACCGATGCCCAGGCGGCGCACGGGGGCTTAGGGCCGGGCTTTTTCGCGTGCAAGTCGTGGGGCTATTGCCAGGCCGTGTACGACGGTGGCGCGTTCGGGTGGAACGGCGGCCTCGGGACGTCGTGGATCGCCGATCCCGCCCGTGATCTGACCGTGATCGTGATGACGCAGCGGCTGTTCGAGAGCCCGGAGCTGCCGGCCGTGCACCGCGACATCCAGCTCGCCGCGTTGGCCGAGTAAGTCAACACTCGACCCCGGCACGACGCGCGAGTGTGGCGAAACTCGCGCTATGACCGAGTGAATCGGCATTCACCGCCGCCGAGGGCAGCGAGTGGTGAGTTTCTCGGGGTGGGGGTGCGCCGGTTCGCCGGGATGAGCACGCCGGCCGGTACCGTCCCCGCGAATGTCGATCTCGATCGATCTCCGCTCCGTCGCCGCGATCCGCTACGTCACCCCATTGCGTGAGGGCGGCTCGCTGCCCGGGCTGGTCGAGGCCGACGACGACGGCCTGTACGTGGTCAAGTTCCGTGGCGCCGGCCAGGGCGTCCGGGCGCTGGTGGCCGAGGTGATCGTCGGCGAGCTGGCGCGCCGGCTCGGCCTGCTCGTGCCCGAGCTCGTCGCGGTCGAGATCGATCCGGTGCTCGGCGCCGCCGAGCCCGACCCCGAGATCCAGGACCTGATCACCGCGAGCGCGGGGGCGAACCTTGGCGTCGACTTCCTCCCGGGCGCGCTCCCGTACACGCCGGCGGGGCCGTGGAGACCCGACGACCGGCTCGCTGCCGACATCGTGTGGCTCGACGCGCTCACGACCAACGTCGACCGCACGCCTCGCAACCCGAACCTGCTGATCTGGCACGACCGGCTGTGGCTGATCGACCACGGAGCGGCGCTGTATCTCCAGCACGGCGGGCTGGACCCGGCCGCGCATGCAGACCGGCCGTTCCCGCTGATCAAAGACCATGTACTGCTCCCGCACGCCGGCTCGATCCTCGAAGCTCACGAACGACTGGCGCCGGCGGCCGACGCCGGCGCGCTCACCGACGCGGTGGCGCTCGTGCCGCGCGACTGGCTCGCGAACGCCGGCGGCGACACCCCTGAGACGTACCTCGATTACCTCGACCGTCGCCTGCGAAGCGCGGCGTTCGCCGCGGAGGCGGAGGCGGAGGCAGTGGCGGAGGCGGAGCGTGCCCGAGCCGGCGCGTAACCCGTTCTCGTACGCGGTGCTTCGCGTCGTCCCGCGCGTCGAGCGCGGCGAGCGGTTCAACGCCGGCGTCGTCGTGTTCTGCCGGCAACGTGGCTTCCTCGGCGCCAAGGTCGAGCTCGACGAGCGCCGGCTCGCGGCGCTCGCGCCCGACACCTCGGCGAACGACGTCCGCGCCCACCTCGAGGCGCTCGTCACCGTGGCGGCGGGGGACCCGGACGCCGGCGTGATCGCCACGCTGCCGGCGTCCGAGCGGTTCGGCTGGCTCGTCGCCCCGTCGAGCACGGTCATCCAGCCCTCGGAGGTGCACACGGGGCTGACCGACGACCCGGTGGCGACCCTCGATGCGCTATTCCGCGAGCTTGTCGAGCCCGTGGCGAGCTGACGTTCGCAGTCCGAGGTTCGCGAGGAGCTTTGTCGCGCTCGACGTCACGACGCCCGAAAGCTTCGCAAACAGCCGCCGGTTCAGCCGGATGTCGGAAGCGGCGAGGGCCTGGTCCGCCGGGGCCTGGAACTTCCTAAGCACATGTCCGAACGCCTGAGTCGCGGCCTCTCGGGCAAGGACGGCGCCGCGGAGCTTCGCGACCCACGCGGCCGTGCCGGGAGGGGTCGACTGCGCGTGCGACGCCACGAGCGCCTCCGCGTCGGCGCAGAGATCGCTCGGAGCAAGTCCGAACAGCCTGCTCTGGGCGGCCAGGTACCGCTTGATCGTTCTGGCTGTCTGGGAGCTCGACCACCGCAGCTGCTCGAGGCTCGCCCCGAACTGCGCGAGCCGGCCCCGAGCCGGCGCATCCGCGGTGACGGCCAGATCCCCACCGAGCTCCAAGCCGAAGTCGAACAGCGCGGTCTGGTTGACCGAGCTTGCCGACGAGCCAGCGAGTGCGGCCAGCGCGTTCGGGCACCCCTGCGTGATCGAGTCCGTGAACGCGGCGTCTGCCTTCCGCGCCGCCGGAATCTGAGCGATGACGCCTGCGATGTAGGCGTGATACGCGGTCAGCGCAGCATGGTCGGATGTCTGGTCGACGCCCGCGGCGACGGCGCTTGCCGGTACCGCCGCCAATATGCTCGCGGCGATGCCGAGCGCGATCGATCTTCTCCTCATTCGTGACTCCCAGTCGTCTGATTTGCTCGAACGAGCCTTGAGCAAGCATTGACGCCATGAACCGCCCAGTTCTTGCAGTCCACGGTGGCGCCGGCGGCCACACCGACGAGCTCCGCGAGCACGCCGCGGAGTACCACGCGGCGCTTGAGCGTGCGCTCACAGCGGGCGCGGAGGCGCTCAACGCAGGCGGTGGCGCCGTCGAGGCGGTGTGCGCCGCCGTGATCGTGCTGGAGTCCGTCCCGCTGTTCAACGCCGGCTACGGCTCGACGCTGTGCACCGACGGGTCGGTCGAGCTGAGCGCATCGGTGATGCGGGGCAGCGATCGGGCGGCGGGCGGCGTCGCGATGATGAGGCGGACGACGCACCCCGTGGCCGCCGCGGCGGCGCTGCTCGACGAGCCCGAGGTGCTGCTCGTGGGCGACAGCGCCGATGCCCACGCCGAGGCCAACGGGCTCGGGCAACAGGATCCGGAGGAGTTCGTGACCGAGCGTCAAAGGCAGAAGCTGGCCGCGCGTAAGAGCGGGGAACCCGAGACCGTCGGGGCCGTGTGCCTCGACGCCACCGGCCTGCTCGCCGCCGCCACTTCGACGGGCGGCCGTCACGGCCAGCGTCCGGGCCGGGTCGGCGATTCGCCGCTGATCGGAGCCGGCACGTGGGCCGACCGGGGCGTCGCCGTCTCGTGCACCGGGCAGGGGGAGGCATTCATCCGCGCCGGCGCCGCGCGGCTCGTCGCCGCGCTCGTCGAGCGTGGCGAGCGGCTCGAATCCGCGGCGACCGCGGCGCTCGAAGCGGTCGCAGACTGCGGCGGCAGTGGCGGGCTGATCGCGGTCGACGCCCGGGGCAATGTGACCACGCCGCGGTCGACCCGTGCTATGCCCTACGGGGTGTGGCGGACCGGTCAAAAACCGGACACGACGGTCCCCTAATACCATTGGCCGCTCTATGGAGGGCTCTGTGATCTCGGCGGGCAAGCGGCTGCGTGCGAAATGGGAGGCCGGCGAGCCCGCGTTCGGGCTGTGGGCGGGTATCCCCAGCTCGCTCACCGCGGAGCTCGCGGGGCGCGCCGGGTACGACTACGTGTGCGTCGATCTCCAGCACGGGCTCAGCACCGAGGCGACGATGGTGTCGATGTTCCAGGCCGCTCAGGCCGGTGGCGCGGTGCCGCTGGCCCGCCTCGCATGGAACGAGCCATGGCTGATCATGCGCGCGCTCGACCTGGGCGCGGCCGGAGTGATTCTGCCGCTGATCGACACCGCCGCCGAGGCCGCCCGCGCCGTCGACGCGTGCCGGTATCCGCCACTCGGTCGGCGCTCGTACGGACCGGTCCGCGCCGAGTTGGTCGTCGGCTCGGCGACGCCGGACGCGCTCGCCGAGGACGCGCTTTGCATCGCGATGATCGAGACGCGCGATGCGCTCCACAACCTCGATGAGATCGCCGCCACTCCAGGCCTCGACGGGCTCTATATCGGCCCGTCCGACCTGTCTATCGCGCTCGGACTGCCCCCGCGCGCGGTCGCGGTCGACCCGGGCGAGGACCGGCAGGCGCTGACTGACGCGATCGAGCGGGTCCGCGAGGCTTGCGAAGCCAACGGGCTGATCCCGGGCATGCATTGCGCCGCCGGGGAGGCCGCCGCAAAGTACGCTGAGAACGGCTTCACGCTGATCACTGTCGGCGTCGACACGAGCTGGTACAAAGCGGCGATCCGACGCGAGCTCGACACCGCGCGAGGAGCCTGAGTCGTAGTGCCGTTTGCGCCCGATCTGGCTGGATGCGCCCTCGACGGGCGCTACGAGTTACACGAGCTGATCGGCGAGGGCACGTTCGGCCGGGTCTATCGCGGGTACGACCGACGGCTCGCGCGCCCCGTGGCCATCAAGGTGATCAAGCCGTGGTGGGCCGACGATCCCGATGGTGCCGAGAGCTTCGAGCGCGAGGCCCAGCTGCTGGCCCGCGTGAGCGATCCGGGCATCGTGCAGATCTTCGACGTCGGACAGGCCGAGGAGGGTCTGTACTTCGTCACCGAGCTCGTCGAGGGCGACAGCCTGGCGGCTCGGCTGAAGCACGGCGGCCCGGTTCCGGCGTGGGAGGCGTGCGACATCGCCGAGCAGCTGTGTCGCGCGCTCGAGCACGCGCACGCCGAGCACATAGTGCACCGGGACATCAAGCCGGCCAACGTGCTCATCTCCGGCCGCGGCCAGGTCAAGGTCGGCGACCTCGGGATCGCGCGGCTGGCGGAGGGGAGCACAGACGGCGGCACGGCGACGATCGTCGGCACCCCCAGGTACATGGCGCCGGAGCAGGCCAGCGGACAGCCGGTGACCCCCGCCACCGACGTCTACAGCGCAGGCATCGTGCTCTACGAGATGCTCGCCGGGCGCACGCCGTTCGGCGGCGAGTCGGCGGTCGAAATCGCGCTCCAGCACGTGCAGATTCAGCCGCCGCCGCTGCCGCCCGGGACCCCCCGGTCGCTGGGAAGGGTCGTCGACCGAGCGCTGGCCAAGGACCCGGCCGACCGGTATCAGAGCGCGGCGGCGATGGCGGACGCGCTGGCCCGGGCACGTTCCCGCGGCGACGAAGGCGCGACCGCGGGCATAACGGCGGACGCGGGGCCCGACGAGACCCCCACGAGCAAGACGACCCCGCTGTGGGCAGGCGACCGGGACGCCCCGACTGAGATCATCGCGCGCGACACCCGCGAACGGGCCGGCCACGTGGACCCGACCCGCCGGGCGCCGCGGATGGCCCCGCGCCGGACCGTGAACCCGGCCGCGCGCCGGCGCACCGTGGCCACGTTCGTGCTGGCGCTCGGCGTGCTCGCCGGCCTCCTCCTCGCGGCGAGGGCGCTGACCGCGCCTCCGACCGAAGCGCTCCCGCAGCTCCATGGGCTGAACGAGGGACAGGTCGCCGGCACGCTAAGGCGCGTCCACCTGCACGCCGCGTTCACCCACGCCTACAACGGGGCGAAGCCCGGCACCGCGTTCGCCCAGACCCCAGCGGCCGGAGCGCAGGTTAAGCGGGAGTCGACGATCACGGTCGCGATCAGCAAGGGTCCGCGGCCGGTCGAGGTTCCAGCGCTCGCCGGGCAGAGCTCGACCGGCGCCACCGAAACCCTTCACAAGGCGGGCCTCAAGGCCAGCGTCACGACCGTGCCGGCGCCCGGCACGGCTCCCGGCGTGGTCGTGCGGCAGTCACCGACGCCCGGGCACAACCTCAAGCCGCGTGACACCGTTGTGCTGTTCGTCGCCGAGGTGCCGAGCTGGCATGTCCTGACGTCGTTCAGCGCCAACGGCGGCGGCGGTCAGTCGGTCCCGTTCCGGATCCAGGGCACCCAGTGGCGGATCGTCTACAGCATGTCCTACAACGGCACCTGCGACTTCGTGCTCTTCTGCAACGGCCCGAGCGCGCAGGTGCTTGGGCTCGGCCCAGGCACGGCGAACCAGTCGTTCAACCTGAGCAGCGGCAGCAGCAAGACACGGGTGTTCAAGACCGGGCCCGGCCTGTACCAGCTCAACGTCAACCCCGGGTGGGACGACGCCCGCTGGTCGATCGAGGTCCAGGACTGGAAGTGAGCCGATGGCCTCCGGCGCCGGGTCTGAAGTCATCAGCATCATCGACGCGGACCCGAACCTCGGGGAGCTGCCGGCGGTCACGATCGCGATGGGCGAGCTGACTCGAGCCGGACTGATCAGCCGCGGAGAGGATCGGCTTTGGGTGGTGCACGGCGACCCGCCCGAGGAGCTTCGAAACAACCGCCCTGTTCCGGCGGCTGAAGGGTGACCTCGATTAGACCCGGCCGCTCACAAGCGCGATCACCACGAGGATCGCGATCAGGAACAGGAGCGGCCGGACGAGCCTTCCGCCCGCCACCGTCACCCGTACTTCGCTAGGCCACGGCGCGATGTCGGCAACCCGAACGGTGGTCCTCGCGCTCAGCGCCGCCGAGCGTGTCCGCCCCGAGCTCGAACAGATCCCCGAGATCAAGATCGTCGAGGATTATGGGCTGTCCTCGGCGCGCGAGGATGATGTGCTCGCGCGCGGCCTCGCCGGGGCCTGGGCGGTGGTTGCCGGCAGCGAGCCCTACACCCGCGGCGTGCTCGGGGCGCTGCCCGACCTGAAAGCGATTCTCCGCTGGGGGACGGGCTCGGACGCGATCGACGTCCCGGCGGCGACCGACGCCGGCGTGGCGGTCATCACCACGCCCGCCGTTAACGCCGAGGCCGTCGCCGATATGGTGCTGGCGCTGATGCTCGCGTGCATCCGGCGACTGCCGGAGCTCGACGCGATCGTTCGCGCCGGAGAGTGGCGCCGCCTCGGCCCGACCCGCGATCTGGCCTGCTCCACTGTCGGGATCGTCGGGCTCGGGGCGATCGGCCGGGCGGTAACGCGCCGGCTGCACGCGTTCGGCTGCCGCGTGCTCGCGGTCGAGCCGAACGCCGACACCGAGTTCTGTAAGGAATACGAGGTCGAGCTTACGACCCTGCACGGGATGCTCCCGCGCGTCGACGTCCTCACCCTGCACGCTCCGCTCACCGACGGCACCCGCAGAATGCTCGGGGCGCGCGAGCTCGCGCTGCTCCCGCGCCACGCGGTTCTCGTCAACGCCGCACGCGGCGAGCTGGTCGATCAGCCGGCGCTCGTGGCCGCGCTCCAAAGCGGGCAGATCGCCGCCGCCGGCCTCGACGTGTTCGAGCGCGAGCCCCCGCCGCGCGACGAGCCGCTCCTGTCGCTTCCCAACACGGTGCTGAGCGGGCACGTCTCGGCGAACACCGAGCTCGGTCTCGACCGGACCGGCGAGACGGTGATCGCCAACCTGCGCGATGTGCTCGCCGGCCGGTTGCCCGCGAGCTGCGTCAATCCGGAGGCGTGGAAATAGTGGACCCGTCCGCAAGTCCTACGGCATTCGAGGTGCCGCACGACTTACGGACAAGCTACCCCCTGATCCGGTGCGAGGACTGCTGCTCGATCACGGTCAGCAGCGCCGAATGATCGAGGCCCCCGTCGCCGGCGGCCTCGAGTGCCGCCAGCATCTGGTCGACCATCGCGGTGGCAGGTAGGTACACCTCGAGCTCCCTCGCGGTGCGCAGGGCGATCCCGAGGTCTTTGTGGTGGAGCGCGAGCTTGAACCCGGGCGTGAAGTCGTGCTCGAGGAAGTTGCGGCGCCGCACCTCCATTACGCGGTTGCCGGCCAGGCCGCCTGACAGGACCTCGATCAGCCGCTCCGGGTCGACGCCGGCCTTGGAGGCGAGTACGAGCGCTTCGCTGACGGCTTCGATCGTCACCGCGACCAGGATCTGGTTGCAGGCCTTGGCCGTCTGTCCCGCCCCGGCATCGCCGAGCCGCACGATCGTCTTGCCCAGCACCTCGAACAGTGGGCGCGCCCGGTCGAAGGCGTCGACCGGGCCGCCGACCATGATCGACAGCGTGCCCTCGCTCGCGCCCACATCGCCACCAGAAACCGGGGCGTCCAACGCCGAAGCCCCCAGCTCGACCGCGGCCGCAGCGACTGCCTGCGCCACCGACGGTGCGATCGAACTCATGTCGATCAGCAGCTGGTCCGCCCGCGCGCCGGCGATCACGCCGTCCTCGCCGAGATAGACCTGCTCGACGTCGGGCGAGTCGGGCAGCATCGTGATCACCACATCGGTACGCTCGGCGACCTCCTTCGGCGTCGACGCGGCCTCCCCGCCGTCCCGCACGAACTCATCGGCCTTCGCCCGAGAGCGGTTGTGGACCACGAGCGGGTACCCGGCCTTCCGGAGGTTCGCCGCCATCGGCGCCCCCATGATTCCCAGCCCGATGAACCCGACCGTGCTCTCATGCATAGCCAAGCTCCCTCATCCAGCCAAAGCTCTCCTCGGTCGACGTCGTCGACGGGTTGTACTCGCACCCCACCCATCCACCGTACCCGCTCCGCTCGAGCAGCCCCAGCACGAACCCGTAGTTGACCTCGCCGGTCCCGGGCTCGCTGCGACCCGGAGGGTCGGCGATCTGGATGTGGCCGATCCGGGGGAGAACCCGGGTGATGGTCTCGGCCAGGTTCCCTTCCATGCGCTGCATGTGGTAGACGTCGTACTGGAGCTTGACGTTGTCCGCGCCGACGGCGTCGAGGAAGGCGACCGCCTTAGCCGTCGTATCGAGCAAATAGGGTCCGTTCTCGTACGAGTTGACGGCCTCAATCATGATGTCGGCGCCCTGTGCCCGGGCCTGCTCGGCGGCCCAGGCTACGTTCTCACGCGCTACCTCGAGCTGGGCCTCGAGTTCGAGACCGGGCTGGTGCACGCCGACGAGCGCGTTCAGGCGAGGACAGCCGATCCGGGCGGCGAGCTCGAGCGCGACCGGGACGTTGTCGCGGAACTGCGAGCAGCGGTCGGGAACGCCGGCCAGCCCCCGGTCGCCGGCGGCCATATCGCCGGCGTCGAAGTTGAACAGCGCGACCTCGAGGCCCGTTTCCTGCACCGCCCGGGCCACCGCATCGACATGCTCGACGCCCGGCCACATGAACTCGACGCCGCGGAAGCCAGAGTCGGCGGCCGGCCGGAACCGCTCGGCAAACGGCACCTCCTTGAACAGAAAGCTGACGTTGGCGGAAAATCTCACGCGGTGGGGTACGGATCGCGGCAAAGGCGCCGTCATCGGCGAGACCGGCATCGTATGCAGATGCTGCGTCTGCGCGCGTTGCTGGCCGCCGCGGCGGTGAGCGCAGCGATACTCCCAGCGGCCGCGCCCAGCGCCTCGGCCGAGAGCAACGGCGTCGCGCTCACGCCGCCGATGGGCTGGAACGATTGGTATTCGGTCTACTGTGGCGTCAACGCGCAGCTCGTCGAGCAGACCGCCCAGGAGATGGTCGCCGACGGGATGAAGGCCGCCGGATACGACTACGTCAACATCGACGACTGCTGGATGGCGAGCAGCCGCGACGCCTCCGGCAACCTGGCGGCCGACCCGACGAGGTTCCCCGACGGGATCACGCCGGTCGCCGACTACGTTCACAGTCTGGGGCTGAAGCTTGGTATCTACGAGGACGCCGGCACGACCACCTGCGCAAATTTTCCCGGCAGCTTTGGGCATGAGGCGCAGGACGCCGCCACGTTCGCGTCGTGGGGCGTCGACTACGTGAAGTACGACCGCTGCAACATCCCTTACGGCGACTTCCCGGGAGAGTCGCAGGAGCAGGTCCAGCAGACCCTGTACACGCGAATGAGCAACGCGCTCAGAGCTACCGGCCGCCCAATCGTGTTCTCGATGTGCAATCCGGATCCCGGCGACGACCCGTGGCAGTGGAGCGCGGCGATCTCGAACCTGTGGCGGACGACCGAGGACATCCAGGACAACTTCGGCTCGATGCTCGGCAGCTTCGAAGGGACCGTCGACCACTTTGCGGAGGCCGGGCCCGGGGCGTGGAACGACCCCGACATGCTCCAGATCGGCAACGGTGGCAGCAGCCTGCTCGACTACACGAGCCAGTTCAGCCTGTGGGCCGAGATGGCCGCACCGCTGATCGCGAGCACTAACCTCGCCGCCTTGACGCGCCCCGAGCTCGCGATCTACGAGAACCCCAACGTGATCGCGGTCGACCAGGATCCGCTGGGACGGCCCGGTGTCCCGATCTCGAGCGCGAACGGGCTGTGGGTCCTGACCAAGCCGCTGAGCGGAGGAGGCCGGGCCGTGGTGCTGTTCAACGCGACGAACACCGCGGCGACGATCGAGACAACGGCGGCCGCGGCCGGTCTGCCCAAAGGCCAGATCTACCAGCTGGATAACCTGTGGACGAACGCGGTCACCCAGACCGGTGCCGCGATCAACGCGTTCGTGCCCGGGCACGGGGTTGCGATGTTCACGGTGACCGCAGTCGGGAAGCGGCGCCCACGTAAGGTACCGCCGCACACCGTGCTGTCGCTCGACGCCGCCTCACCCCAGCTCGGCGTCGGCGGTTCGACCACGCTGTCCGAGTCGTTCACCAACGTCGGCGTATCCGACGTCAAGAAGCTCCGGCTGTCGCTATCGGCCCCGTCCGGCTGGGAGGTCAAGCCGCTTGGTCGGGCGCGTTCCCGGCTGCTTAAGCCCGGGCAGCGCTTCACGGTCGCCTATCGCGTGACCGCGCCACGGTCCGGTCCCCCGCTCGCCTTTTCGATCTTTACCGGCGGGGCGTCGTTCGACCCACTCGACGGCCGGCGCACGTCGTCGGCCAGGCTCGGCGAGTTGGTTGCCTCGCCGGTCCGCGCGCCGCTCTCGACCGCCGACGTGACCACGCACCCGGCCGCGTTCGGCGCCTCCGGCCGTAGCCTGGCGATCAGCGCGCGCGGGCTGGGGGTTCTCAACCCGCCGTTCGGCGCGTCACCGACCGACTCCTACGCGGCGATCTACGACCACGCCGGCGCACGGAGCTCCTCCAGCGCGCAAGTCACGGTCACCGCCGATCCGGCCGGCGGGACCTCGGGTGGCGCCGGGCTGATCGAGCGGGACGACATGGCCCATGGGAAGCACTCGCGCGCCGGCGTGGTCCTGTACGTGAACAGCAACGCGATGATCGTGATGGCCTGGAACGGCACGGGAGGCAAAGACGTCGACCACTACCTCGTGGTTCCCTCGGTCACTGTCAGGGCGCCGGTCGGCCTGCGGCTCGTGCGCCGCGGTGGCACCTATGCCGGCTACTACTCGACCGACCGCGGCAAGACCTGGAGTCCGGTCGGCACCGCCACGGTCGCCGTGTCCGCCTCTCACGGCCGCCAGGACGTCGGCATATTCCACGCCTCGGGGCTGACGACATGGACGACGACCGCGACCTTCAGGGATTTCCGCGTGCGCTGAGCAGCCCGTCCGGCGCGGGTGCGAGCGCGTCCGCCTCGACCTCCGCCACCGACCGTCGTCCGGCCAGGCCCATTGTCAGGTCGAAGTCGGCTGCGAGGTTCTCGATCACCTCGCGCACGCCGGTGCGGCCCGCGATTGCGAGGCCGTACACGTACGGCCGGCCGATCAGTACCGCGCGCGCGCCGAGCGCCAGTGCCTTGAACACGTCGGCCCCGCCGCGGACGCCGGAGTCGAGCAGCACCGGGATCCGGCCGTCGACCGCCGCGACCACCGCCGGCAGCGCCTCCAGCGTGGCGATAGCGCCGTCGACCTGGCGTCCGCCGTGGTTGGAGACGATGACGCCGTCGATTCCCTCGGCGACGGCGCGGGCAGCGTCGTCGGGGTGCAGGATCCCCTTCAGGACGATCGGGAGGTTGGTGCGCTCGCGCAGGAACGCGAGCGTCTCCCAGGTCAGCGACGGCCGCGAGTAGATCTCGATGAACCGCTGGACCGCAGCGCGACCGCGTCCCGATCGGAGCGTCCGCAGGAAGCCCTCGGGATAGGCGCGGGTCAGCTCGATCAGCGTGCGCAGTGCGGCTAGGGTCGGGCGCGGCTGCTGCGCGGGCGGCTCAAGCGGGCCTTCGCTGATCAGCTCAGTGAACACGGGGTCGCTCGTGTACTGGGCGATCCCCTTGCCGTGCAGGAACGGGAGGTAGGCGCCTTCCAGGTCGCGCGAGCGCCAGCCGAGCATCGTCGTGTCGAGCGTGACCACGATCACCTCGCAGCCGCACCGCTCCGCGCGCGACGCGAGGCTCGCGACGAGCGCGTCCGATCGGCTCCAATAGAGCTGGAACCAATGCGGGGAGTCTTCGAGGATCCGAGCCAACCCCTCCATCGGCTTGGACGCCTGGTTTGAGAACACCATCGCCGTACCGGTGTCGCGGGCGGCGCGCGCGACCGCGCAGTCAGCCTCGGGATGGGCGAGCTCGAGCACGCCGACCGGCGCGAGCAGGAACGGGTGGGGCAGCCGCCGGCCGAACAGCTCGATGCTCGAGTCGCGCCGCTCGACGTCGCGGAGCATCCGCGGAACGATCCGCCAGCGGTCGAACGCCGCTCGGTTGGCAGCGAGCGTCCGCTCGTTCCCGGCGCCAGCGGCCACGTAGGCGAACGCCTCGGGTCGCATCCGCCTCCTCGCGGCCGCTTCCAGCCGGTCCGCGTCGAGCGGGACGTGCGGCCGCCGGCCGCCGACGCCGTCGAGGTAGATCTGGGTCTGGCGCCGCACGCCGATCATGGCGTGCCATCACAGCACACCTCGCGCGCCGAGCGACGCCCGAGTGCCCGCTAGGCGAGTGGGCGGCGGTTATGCCCTTCCGGGAGGATCGCCGAGAGATCCTCGAGACACGCGACGTGAATCGTGTATCCCCGTTCCGGAAGGGCATCGTCCGCTGCACGACAGCCCCCGTGCAAGGCCCCCAGCCCATGGGACTGGCGTTCAATCCCCCGATCTTCGCCAGTCCGTCTATGCGAGGAGCCAGCCCCGCTCCCTGCCCATTCGCCCATTTGCCCGGTCTCTTGTTGGCTCCTCGTCATGGGTGAAAAGGTACGGCGGCGAGGGGAGGGATAACAGCCACCCTAGGGTGTGCGTCTCACACCTCGCTTCGGCTCTGAGCTTGGTCGCGCGGCCGCCGGGCATGGACGCCCCGGCGGAACGGTCCCAGACCGTATGGAGTGTGACGTCCGCGGCGCTCTGTAGAGGTCGGCACCCCGCGCATGCGTGTGCGGGGGCTAGGCCGGAGGAATGGGCCTTCGGCCGACACCCCAATCATGGGAGGTGCCGACGTGCATAACCATAGGACGCTGGTCGGTCTCGATGTTCATGCGAGGGCGACGGTGGCGGCCGGGCTCGAGCTGTCGAGCGGCGAGCTGCGATTTCGTCGGATCAACGGACCACCGCGGTCGGTGGTGAACTATCTCGAAGAGCTGCCGGGTCCTGTGCTGGCGGTCTATGAGGCCGGGCCGATCGGGTACGGGCTGGCTCGGGAGGGGGCCGCGCGAGGCATCGAGGTGCGGGTGTGCGCGCCGGGGTCGATCCCGCGCAAGCCGGGTGACCGGGTCAAGACCGACCGGCGTGATGCCGAGCGGCAGGTCCGCTCGTTGTTGGCCGGAGAGTTGTCCTTCGTGCGGGTTCCGAGTGTCGAGGAGGAGCAGTTTCGGGATCTGGCTCGGTGTCGCGAGGCCGCGCGGGCGGATCTGATGCGCGCCCGACATCGGCTGGGGAGGTTCCTGGTGCGCCGCGAGATCGAGTTTGCCGGGCCTGGCGGCAGCTGGACCGAGGTGCACCACAGATGGCTGCGTTCGCTCGAGTTTGCCGATCACGCCTCGCGCTCGGTGTTCGGCGACTACCTCGCCGCCGTGGTGTTCCTGGAGCAGCGCCGAAATGGGTTGGACGCTCAGATCGAGATCGCCGCGCCGCATAGTCCGTGGGCAGTGACGATCGCCAACCTCCGGTGCCTGCGCGGGATCAGCACGACCACCGCCTACGGCGTGTGCTGCGAGGTCGGGGACTTTCGCCGCTTTGAGCGCCCGACCGGCCTGAGCGCATACCTGGGGATCGTGCCTAGCGAGCACTCCTCCGGTGAGAGCGTCAAGCGCGGTGCGATCACCAAGGCCGGCTCGCCGCACGCCCGCAGGCTGCTGGTCGAGGCTGCCCAGCACTACCGCCACAAGCCGGCCGTTTCGGCGACACTGACGCGCCGCCAGCGCGGCCAAGACCCGCGCGCGTGCGAGATCGGATGGCGCTGCCAACAGCGGCTCTACCGCCAATGGCAGCGGCTGCGGCTCGACCGCGGCAAACCGGGCAACGTCGTGATCACCGCGCTCGCCCGCGAGCTCTCAAACTTCATCTGGGAGGTCGGGCAGCTCACCGAGTAGCCGCAACATCAATCTACCCATCCCCGCCCCGGCGGCTGTCGGGGCGACACGGGACCCACCCCGGACCTGGCCGTCGCGGCCTGCGGGCTCGCGTGCGTCCCTTGGGCAACCAGGATCGCTCCGGCCGCGCCCGCCCCCAGAGCGCGAGCCCCGCGACGAATCAGCGGTCATGAGGTAACCAGCCCTCGCATATGAGGCTGAACAGCACTCGACGCCCCAGCATCCGAGCCCGTGCCGCCCCGAGAGCACCCCGGGGAAACCACCCACCCACAAAACAACCGATGCCATCGGAACGACTACACCCGCACCGCTTGATGCCATGAAGGGGGCGGGCGGCCCCGGCGGCTCGGACGATCGGCGTTCGGGCGGAAGGTGGTCGGCCCTCCGCCTCGAATCGCAAGTTCGAGACCGCGCGGAATTGGGCCGCGCGGCCGGACAATCCAAGAGGAGGACCGACCGTGGATAACGCTACGCGTTGGATCGGCATCGACCTGCACCGCCGGCGTTCGCAGATCGCGGTGATCGACGAGCACGGAGAGCTGTCGCTGTCGCGGCGGATCGTCAACGACCGCGAGACGTTCCTGGAGCTGCTCGGCGACCCGGAGGGTGCGCATATCGTGTTGGAGGCGACCTACGGATGGGAGTGGCTGGCGGAGCTGCTCGAGGAAGCCGGCTATGACGTGCATCTGGCGCACCCGCTGCGCACGCGCGCGATCGCCGCCGCGCGGGTGAAGACCGACGCGATCGACGCCAAGACGCTCGCGCACCTGCTGCGCGCCGGGTTTCTGCCCGAGGCGTACCTCGCGCCGCGGGAGCTGCGTGATCTGCGCGAGCTGTTGCGCCACCGCGCGACGCTGACCAGGATGCGCTCGGCGGTCAAGAACCGGGTGCACGCGATCCTGGCCAAGCACGGCATCCCACGCGAGCACTCCGACCTGTTCGGCAAGGGCGGCCGCGAGTTCCTCGCCGCGCTCGAGCTGCGCGACGCGCCGCGGCGCAGATTGGACAGCCTGATCGCGCTGATCTGCGATTTTGACCGCGAGATCGAGCAGACCACGGCGGAGATCGAGCAGCGCGCCAAGGCCGACGATCGCGTCGAGGTGCTGACTCAGATCCGCGGCGTCGGGCGCTACACCGCGATGCTGATCATCGCCGAGATCGGCGACATCCACCGGTTCCCGACCGCCCGGCATCTGTGCTCCTGGGCGGGCCTGACCCCGAGCGTTCGCTCATCCGACGGCAAGGCCCGGCTCGGGCACATCTCCCACCAGGGCTCACCGGCGTTGCGCTGGGCGCTGGTCGAGGCCGCCCAGAAGATCACCACCGGCTCGGGGCCGTTGCGCGAGAAGTTCGAGCGGATCGCCAAACGCCGCGGGCGCAAGATCGCCAAGGTCGCAGTCGCCCGCGAGATCCTCACCCTGGCCTACTACGGACTACGCGACGGAGAGATCCGTTGCCTAGCGCGCCGCAGCCGCGCGAGCGCGAAAGAGAAGGTGGCGTCTGCCGCATGAGCCGCCGCACGCTCACCAGCAGCAAGGCTTGCGCCCACGACGACGGCGCGATGCGCACGCTCGGGCGAGCTCGACGTTTGTCATGGCCTCGCTAACACAGGACGGCCGCCCACTTGATTGAGCCCCCGAGCACCGCACGACACTCTGGTCCGCCCCGCGCGACCGGATGGATGACTGGAGCAAAGTCCCCAGCCGG
>Ga0187777_10000403_pt1 | contig 30647 bp, 30 predicted proteins | sample 1015_Q2_SP5_10_M_FD_132416 | JGI IMG/M metagenome (GOLD analysis project Ga0187777, IMG submission 132416) | Tropical peat soil microbial communities from peatlands in Department of Meta, Colombia - 1015_Q2_SP5_10_MG | ecosystem: Environmental > Terrestrial > Soil > Wetlands > Peat | place... | reverse complement strand
TCTGCCCGACGTCCCACTCCGGTACGAGGACACAGTCCCAGGTAGACGGGGCCTAAAAAACCCACAGCCCATCAAGACCGGAGTCCAAGCAGTAACGGCCCTCTCCCAAAGGGAATCGCGATTTCCAAACCATTTATCAAGTAAATCGCTGGTTGCCCCAGCCTTATCGTCGGCTTCTTGACGATAGGCTGGGGACTTTCCAAGATTGGAGAGATCCCTGGCGAACCAAACTCGAGCCCCAGCCCCGCCACGAAGTGCCGGAAAAGGCTAGCCAACCCGGTCCGAAGCGGACGGCTGACGAACCAGCTAGTCCTTCACTCCCGCGAACAGGTCTGTCTCCATCTCGACCTTGCCCGGTTTCATCGAAGCCACCAGATGGAACCACTCCTCGCCGCCGCGCTGGCGCAGCGTTTTCTCCACCGCATCGGCCAGTGGCAGCTGCGTGGCGTGAGCACGGAAGGCGGCGATCTTCGCATCCAGGTGCTCCGGCATCTGGATGATGGCGGTTGCCGATGCCAGGCAGGCCGGCTGGTAGTGCGGCAGAGGGAAGGGGGCAGTCGCGTAATAGAGTTTTTGCGGCTGGTAGGGCTTGATCCCGGCGGCCAGCTGCTCGGCAAAGCGCTCTTTGCGTCCCGCCCAGTGGAAGGCGAGCGTGGCGAAAAGCGAGACCATGGTGTGGTCGGGATGCGTGGTCACCGCGCCCTCCGGCCCGAAGGTCATCACTACCTGCGGAGAGATACTGCGCATGTAGAGCGTGATCTCTTCTGCCGCCTTGTAGAAATTTACATACGCCAGCCCGGCATCCGGATAATCGAGCACTTTGGCGTGAGTCACGTGCAGGATGCGGCATCCCGCCTCGAACTCACCCCGGCGCACCGCGGCCAGCTCTTCATCTGATTTCGCGTTGCCGCGGTTCTTCGCCGCCTGTCCAGGTGTGAGGCACAGGACGTGTGTCTCTACCCCGCGCTCGGCATAGTGCAGCAGTGTGCCGCCGAACGAGGCCGATTCGTCATCGGGATGAGCGGTTATGCAGAGTAGCCGCCGCATTCGCCCTCCTCGCTTATGGCGTCTGCGGCCTCCTGCATGAACTCCAGCAGCTCCTGCGGGGCCTCGCCCATCGCGCTCCACACCGGGGCGAAAGATTGCCGGTGCAGCGGCGAGGGGCCGTGCTCGCGCAGGCTGGCGATGTGGCGTGGCGTGCTGTATCCCTTGTGCGAGGCCAGCCCGTAAAGCGGGTATTCGGCATCCATGTCCGTCATCATGCGGTCGCGCTCGACCTTGGCGATGATGGATGCCGCGGCGATGGAGGCCGAGAGCGCGTCACCGTGGATGATCTTATTCTGCGGGCAATCGAGATCGAGCTGCATGGCGTCGACCAGTAGATGATCGGGCGTGACGCTCAGCTGCTTTACTGCCAGCAGCATAGCCATTCGCGAAGCCTGGTAGATGTTGATGCGGTCTATGGTGGCCGCATCCACGGAAGCGACAGCGAATGCCAATGCCCGCCGGCGGATTCTCTCCGCCAGTCGCTCGCGCGTGCTGGCGGGCAGCAGTTTCGAATCCCGCAGGCCGCGAATGCGGTCTTCCGGATTCAGGATCACCGCTGCTGCCACCACCGGCCCGAAGAGCGAGCCACGGCCGACCTCATCCACCCCCGCCACCAGCCGCGCGCCGCTCTCCCAGGCCTGCTTTTCATACCGCAGCCCGCAGCGCAGCCGCTTGAGCATCCGCAGCTTGAGAGCCGAGGGGGAAAGAGAAAGCTGGCCGTCCGGGGATGCGCTGGGAGCTCTCGGCACACGCCAGTCTCTCGCGGAGCTGCTTGTGGAAGCAACAGGTAAATTTTGCATTCTGCGGTGTTCCGCCGTTCCACTTCCCAGCCTTGCGGAACAGCGGAACACCATAACCGGCCAGAAACCAGCCAGAGTCAAAAAGGGAAGTTCAAGAAGGGAATCAACGTTGTTACCGGAAGTACATGTACGCACAGAGGTACAATCCACTGGCAGACCTACGTACCGTTGCGGCCATGTCCGGACGGCCTAACAATAGTGTGCAGCTAAAGGCGGTGCAAAGTGGTCTCCCCCCAGGGAACTATTGAAACGGCAAATAGCGCGGCCGCGCGTGCGTTCATTCGCAGCCTCAACATCCTTCTCAAGTATTCGCGCTTGTATGGCCTGGAGCACGCCCGTACCGAAGACCAGTTTCAGGTCACGTGGAAGGAGCTCTGCGCCGCCCAGCCGCTCGATGGCCCGCGCGGTGTCCTCATCGGCGTGACCGGCACACAGCTGCTCCTCGATGGCATTCCTCTTCCCGCAGGTACGGCAGAAAAGAGCCTGGCGCAGCTGATGAGCAGCGCCGGCATCGGCAGCATCCACTTTGAATCGCGCATGGTGGCCGATGATCTCCGCAAACTGGTGCGCGCGTTCGTGGTCAGCGGCAAGAACGCCTCTACTTTGGCAGAACAGATCAAAGCTGAGTTTTGCGGCAAAGGCCCTATCAAGGTCAACCAGGTGCGTTTCGTCAAGACGGATGAAGGCACTGTGCTAACGCCGCTCTCTCCCGCCGCAGCCCAGCTGGCCGCCAAGACGCTGGGCGAAAACGCCGGCGACCTGCAGGAGTGGTTGCAGGACCCGCACAAGCTGCTGCAGATGATCGCCGCGGCAGAGGGCTCGCGCAGCTCATCTTCTGGTCCAGGAACGGGAACTGGCACAGCTTCTGGTTCCGGCTTCGGCACCGGCTCAGCTTCGGCATCCTCCCCCACCGGAGCGATACCTGCTCCCTCGCCGGATATGGCCACGACCGCGGAGTTCGGTTACATCCCGGCCTACGCGCCGGGCGCAGCGGGCCCCGGCGGAGTCAGCCTGTTTCCGGCGGCTCCCGGTGGTGGGAGTGCCATGGGTAGCGGCGCCGCCTCGGGAGTGCGCGGGGCAGGCGAAGGTCAGCCCTGCGCCTGCGGCTTCAGCGACGAGATCGAAGCTCTGCGCGCCATTGGGATGCTGGCGCAGCTGGGCAGTAAAGCAGCTGAGTCCGGCGAGAATGCGTCGGTCGGCGACCTTCGCCAGCAACTGGCCGAGATGCCGCTCGATACGCAGGATGTGCTGCGGGCCGCGCTGGTGAGTTTTGCCACCGCCAACCAGCAGGAGCCGGATAAGCCGATGCTGCTGCAGCTGGCCGAGCACCTGGCCATACGCTTCGCCATTGACCGCTTTGAGCGCGGCGACGTGCAGGTGAACTCGGTGCGCGAAATGCTCGACCGCATGGCGGCGGAGATGGACGCGTTGCGCAAAGTCCTGCGCTCGCACGAGCACAAGATGACGCAGGCGGGCATGACGGTAGAGACTCATGCCGACATCCTCGACCGCCAGTTCTGGGCGGCGATGCCGGAAAAGGGCAAGCGCGCCGTGCTGCTCTCGCCCGATGCCTGGTGCATTCCGCCGCGGAACGTGGCCGATTACGTCCAGGAGCTGCTGGGGCGCAGCGAACAGGAGCAGGCTGAGCGCTTGCTGGTGAACTACGCCGGCTGCATCCAGAATGGCGAAGCGGAGGCGCGGCAGAAGACGGCGCATGGCCTTACCCAGATGGCCGAGCTTTATGCCAGGTTCCCCGCCGTGCTGCAGGAGACTATGGCGCTGGTGGGCGACCAACTGGCGCGCGAGAGCGATGGCGAGATGCAGCGCGCGCTGAGCGCCTGCTTCGTCCGCCTGAGCCAGGAAGCTGTGGCGCAGCGCAAGTACATCGCGGTGCAGCAGGCAATGGCCACGGTGGATGAGGTCGAGGCCAGGCTGCCCGACTTGGCCGGCCATCTGCGCCCGCGTTTGGGCCTGCTTGACCGTTTGCCGGAGTTCGTGACCGAAGCAGTCAGCACGCCGCATCCTTCGCCCGATCTGCTGGAGATGCTGCGCTGTGTGCCTTCGGCGACGGCTGAGAAGTTCATCAAGCATTTTGAGAACTGTGTGCGCCGCGAGGAGTGCGAGCGCCTGGTGACGCTCATGCAGCAGATGGGCCCGGCGGCGACCGATTATCTGAAAGAGCAGTTGAAGAGCGAGACCCCGGCGCAGGCGGTGCTGAGCGTGGGCCTGCTGAGCCGGCTCGATCCCGCGCTGCTGGAGCGCACCCTGCCGCGGCGACTGCGCACCTGGAGCCGCTTCTATCAGGATATCGCCATCCGCCAGATCGCGGCCGGCTCCTCGTCGGCGCGCGGAGCGTTGCTGCTCAAGCTGGTGGATTACGTGGACCCCATCCTTCTGCCGCAGTTGATCGATGAGATCGGCATGAGCGGCGACCGGCAGGCCAGTGCGCGCCTGATGAATCTCGCCTTTGAGAATGCCGGCAACGAATATCTGCGGCTGAAGGCGCTGGAGGCCTTGGGCCGCCTGCGCGAGACCAAAGCGGAAAGCCACATGCGCCTGCTGGTGGAAGCCCGCAACATGTGGAACTGGAAGCATCCGCGCGAGCTGCGGGTAGCCTCAGCGCAATCGCTGGTGATGATGGACCCGGCCATGCAGCCGTTTCTGGTGTCGAAGGGCATTGCTCCCAAAGAACTGGCACTTGGTCCGCTGCCGGTGATGGAAGAGTGCCGCTGGGCGCGTCAGCGGCGCTATCCGCGTGTTCTGCAGGGCGACAATACCATGGGCACGCTCTCCAGCGCGCAGAAGGAATCCAGACTGAGAGTCAGCAGCCTGAGCCTGGGCGGCGGGCTGGCCCAGTCTGATGTCAAGCTGACTGACGGTGCCGCGGCTGGGCTGGAGTTGCAGGCCGGATTGAGCAAGATTCGCGCTCAGGTCTGGCTGCGAGAAGAGCAGCCGCGCGTCTTCAGCTTTGAGATCACGGGGATCGACCTGACCGAGCGCGGCAAGCTGCGCAAACTGCTGGCCGGAGACAGCTGGACGGTCTCAGCCACGCAGATGCTGGAAAAACAGATCGCCCAGCCATTGCGCGCGGCACTGCGCTAATACCAAAGAGAAGAAAGTTCGAGTGCGGGTCCGGCCCGCGCATTTCGCTTTACTGCTCGTGCTCTTCTTCGCGCAGGCGGGCGGCCTTGCCCTTGAGGTTGCGCAGGTAATACAGCTTGGCGCGGCGCACGCCGCTCGAGCGCAGCACCTCGACCTTATCGATCACCTTGGAGTTGGCGGGAAAGATGCGCTCCACGCCCTGTCCGAAGCTGATCTTGCGCACGGTGAAGCTGGGTTGCGGCCCGCGGGTGCGGGAGATGACGGTCCCCTCGAAGGCCTGCAGGCGCTCTTTGTCGCCCTCTTTGATCTTGACGTGCACGCGAATGGTATCGCCGGGCACGAAGGCCGGGATATCCGTGCGCTGCAGTTTGGCATTCAACTTATCGAGCAACTTTGCGTTCGACATGATGCTTTCCTTTGGAATCGCGCTTTTCTGTTGCGCGATTCAGCCCTTCAGGCGGGCGACTAGATCTCGATCTTCCTTGCTCAGCTCCGCCCCCTCCAGCAACTCAGGGCGGTGCTGCAACGTCTTTTCCAGCGCGCTGCGGCGGCGCCAGCTGCGGATCTGCTCGTGGTTGCCGGAGACCAGCTCTTCCGGCACCTTCATCCCGCGAAAATCCGCCGGGCGCGTGTAATGCGGATAATCAAGCAATCCACCCGAGCCGCAGGTGGAATCTGGCCCGGCGCCCTCCTGCCGCACCGCGCTGCTCACGAACGATTCCTGCTGGGCCGACTTTTCGTTTCCCAGCGCGCCCGGCAGCAGGCGGGTGACCGCATCCACCAGCACCGCGGCAGGCAACTCTCCGCCGCTCAAGACGTAATCGCCGACCGAAAGCTCGCGGTCGGCCAAAAACTGGCTTACCCGCTCATCCACGCCTTCGTAGCGGCCGCAGATGAGCACTACCCGCTCCATCTGCGCCAGCTCGCGCGCTACATCCTGCGTGAACAGCCGCCCCTGCGCCGAAAGCAGGACCACCGACTCCCGCTGCGCCGCGCGCTGCTCACGCGGCAGGACCCCGATGGCCTCGGCGCACTCGAAGATGGGCTCGGGCTTGAGCACCATGCCTTCGCCGCCGCCGAAGGGCCGGTCATCCACGGTGCGGTGCCGGTCGTGCGTAAAGTCCCGCAAATCGTGCACCCGGACATCGATCAAACTGCTCTCGCGCGCCCGGCGCACAATTCCGAAATCGAGCGGCCCGCGAAAGAAGTCCGGAAAAATGGTGATGATCTCGAACTTCATCGCGAAAAAACTGTCAGCCTCGCCGCTTCCCCTGCTTCAGGGGCGCGTCCAGGTCCAGCAAGCCCTGCGGCAGCTTCATTTCAATGCGCCTGGCCGCAATATCCACCTTCAGCAGGAACTCCTGCGCGAAGGGAAGCAGCAATTCACGCGTTCCCTCCCGCACCACCAGCAAAGGCGCATCGCCGCTGCCGAAAGAAACATCTGCGACCGCACCCAGCTCGGTTGCTCCAGCGCTGACCTCGAAGACCGTGCAGCCAACGAGATCGCTTACATACTGCGCGCCGCCCTGAAGCTGCGCGCGCTGGCTGGCCGCGATCTGAACCTCGCAGCCGACCAATCGCTCGGCGTCGGGGATGCTCTCGACACCGATGAACTTCAGGACCACATGGCCCTTGTGCAGCCAGTGCGACTCCAGCTCCGCGCTGCTGCGCCGGCCGTCGCGGGCCAGCAGAAACAGATTGCGCCGCTCGGCGAAGCGCTCGGGAAAATCCGTGAGCAGCTCGGCTGCGACCTCGCCATGGCGTCCCTGGGGCTTCAGGATGCGCGCCAGGGTGATGAACGAATCGCTGATGTCGCGCCCCCGCCCTACTCCAAGATCTCCAGCGAGAAGCGCTTGCGCAGCTTCATGCCGGCGGCTCCGAGAATGGTGCGCATGGAACGGGCCGTGCGCCCCTGCTTGCCGATCACCTTGCCCAGATCGCCGGGCGCCACGCTCAGCTCCAGTACGGTCGTTTCGCCCTCTTCCACCGCCTCGACAGAGACCTTATCGGGCTCATCCACCAGGGCCTTGGCCATGAGCTCAACCAACGTCCGCATGTCCCCACCCTGCTCGCCCGTCATGTCCGGCGCTCCTGAAAGTTCATGGGCCGAGGAATCAACAAAACCAAGCGTCCCGGGCCTAGGCCGCCGGAGAGGCTGCAGCCGGCCTGGACATCAGCTTGGCAACGGTATCCGAGAGCCTGGCGCCCTTGGACACCCAGTGTTCAATGCGCTCGCGCTTCAGCTCGATGCTGGCCGGGCTGCTGCGCGGGTTATAAGTGCCCACCACTTCCACCGAGCGGCCGTTGCGGGCGCGCTCCTTCTCGATGACCACCACGCGATAATAAGGCTGCTTGCGCGCACCAATGCGCGCTAAACGAATCATTAACATCAGTTCAGGCTTATCCTTTCTGAACCGCCCCGGATGGAGCGGAGAAACTAATATTATCGCGTAGATTGAGCGAAAATGGCAAGGCGGAGGGCTTCATCCGGCTCCGACCGTTTTCTGTAGTCCGCATCCGCCCACGCATAAAGCACTTTGCCATCACGATTGAGCACATACGTCGCCGGCAATGGCAACTCCCAACCGGGATCGCCATTCACAAACGGCAGATTGATGAAGGTCCGTTTGTACTGTTCTTCCAGGTAGCTTGGGATGCGATAAACGAGATTGAAGCTGCGCGCCACTTGGTTGCCGGCATCGCTCAGGACGGGGAAGTGCAGCTTGTGCTGGTCGGCGGTCAGGCTGCTTTGATGCTGTATCTGCGGTGAGATGGCCACGAGCGAGGCCGAGGCAGCCTGCAGCTGTGGCAGCAACGCGTTCCAGGTCTCCAGTTGCGCCATGCAGTAGGGGCACCAGCGTCCGCGATAGAAGATGATCATCAGCTTGCCGTTAGCCAGCAGATCGGCCGAGCGGACCAGCGTTCCGTTGGTATCAGGCAACTCAAACGCCGGCGCCTGCGCGCCGAGGGAAAGAATCTTGCCGGCCAGGCCAGATGCCGCTAGTTCTGCGATGGCCTGCTCGCCGGGCGCGCGCTTTTCCGCTGGCAGCAGCGAGTTGACCTGCTGGGTGATGGCCTCAAGCTGCGATTGCAGGGACACGGCTATTTTCCTGCGGCCGCCTGATCCAGGCGCGCCAGCTCGCGGGAAAACAATGGGTTGTCGGGGAATTCATCGCGCAGGCCCATCAGCAACTGGCGGGCCTTGCCGGCATCATTCTGGCGCAGATACGCGATGGCCAGCAGCAGCCGGGCAAACGGGGCCAGCAGATGACCGTGCTCGGCGGTGAGCTGCAAATCCCTGATGCCCTCGCCTTTGTCGCCGGAAAATCCTCCGAAGTGCAGCAGCCAGCGCATAGGAGCTGAGAGGCTGCCGATCACATACTTGCTGAAGCCGGTGGCCAGATAGGCGTCGTAATAGTCCGGGGCGACGGCCAGCAGTTTCTGCGCCCAGGCTGAGCCATCTTTGGTGTAACTCAGCGATGCCAGATTGCGCTTTTCGATGAGCTGGGCGTAATCGGCCCGCAGGCCGTAGACCAGCGCCATGGCAAAGAGCGCGGCCGTATCTTTCTGGTCTTTGCCGAGCGCCTGCTGCGCTCTCTGCTCCGCGCGCTGCAGAGCAGCCGCAAAACGCTTCTTCACCGCGGGATCGGGATTCAGCTTGGGACGGCCGGTGAATTCGGAATCTTTCACGAAGAACTGCGATTCCAGCACCCCCAGCCGGTTGAGCTCGGAGAAGAGAAGTCCGGCTGCTTCTGAGGCCGGACCCAGCGGATCATCAGGATGCTGTTTCTGCCAGGTCGAAAACTCCTGCTGTGCCGCGTCAAAATCCAGGTTGTATGCCTGGCTGTATCCGCGCTCGAGCGAGGCTGGCGGAGCGGCGGCGATCGTCACCTGGCCAGCGGCGACCCCGGCCAGAAGAAGAACGACGATCGCCCAGAGAAGAGTGCGCATGAATGGGCCAAGAGCCTATCACGCCCGGGAGCCGGATAGCTCAGCGTTTACAGGAGATTTACATTCCGGGCAGCTTCATGCCCGACAGGCGCTTTTGCAGGAAGCTGGACTTGCCCATGGTGCGGAACATCTTGCGCATCTGGGCATACTGCCGCAGGAGCTGATTCACCTGCTGCACGCTAGTGCCGGAGCCGCGGGCGATGCGCTTGCGGCGGCTGCCGTTGATGACCTCGTGGTGCTCGCGCTCGTAGTGGGTCATGGAGTTGATGATGGCCTCCACGCGCACCAGCTCTTTCTCGTCAACCTTATCGGCCGCGGCCTGCATGCCCTGGAATGGGCCGACGTTGGGCAGCATCTTCACAATGCTTTGCAGCGAGCCCATCTTTTTCACCTGGCGGAGCTGATCGCGGAAGTCTTCCAGCGAGAATCCGTCGCTGGAGAGCGCTTTGTGGGCGAACTCCTCGGACTTCTTCTTGTCCATCCGCTCTTCGGCGCGCTCAATGAGCGAAAGAATGTCTCCCATGCCAAGGATGCGGCCGACGATGCGGTCAGGATGAAAAGGCTCGAGCGCGTCGTATTTTTCGCCGACGCCGATGAACTTGATGGGCTGGCCGGTGACACTGCGAATGCTCAGCGCCGCGCCGCCGCGGGCATCGCCATCGAGCTTGGTCAGCACCACTCCAGTGAGGTTCAGCTTCTGATGGAACTCTTCCGCCGAGCGCACCGCGTCCTGGCCGGTCATGGCGTCGGCGACGAAAAGGATCTCCGCCGGCGAAAGCAGCTCCTTCAGCGACTGCATCTCTTCCATCAGCTGCTCATCGATGTGCAGGCGGCCGGCAGTGTCGACGATGAGAACATCGCAGCCGTTGATGACGGCCTCGCGGCGGGCTTCCTTCGCCAGCCGCTCCACGGTGGCTGTGTTCGCTTCGCCCTCGATCTTGCCTTCGTACAAGCTGGCTTTGATGGCCTCGGCGACGATCTTCAACTGCTCGCGGGCCGCGGGACGGTAGACGTCCACGCTCACCAGCATGGGGCGGTGTCCGCCTTTCTTGAGCCAGGCAGCCAGCTTGCCGGAGGTGGTGGTCTTGCCCGAGCCCTGCAGGCCGGCCATCAGGATGACGGTGGGCGGCTGCGAGGCGAATTTGAGTCTGGCCGTTTCTTTGCCGAGGACCTCGATCAGCTCGTCACGGACGATCTTAACCACCTGCTCGGCGGGCGAGAGCGCGGTCATCACCTCGGTGCCGACAGCTTTGGCGCGGATCTGCTCGGTCAGCTGCTTGACGACCTTGACGTTTACATCGGCTTCCAGCAGCGCCAGACGTATCTCGCGCAGCGCCTCGCCGATGTTCTCTTCGTTGAGAGTCCCCTGGCCGCGCAGATTCTTGAAAGCGCGCTGAAGTTTTTCTGAAAGATTGTCGAACATGAGGCTCACGCCCCCGCAGTGCGGGGGCAAGAGACAATTTTATCAGCCATGAGGGATGGGCTTACTTGCTGACTGCGGGTGAAAAAAGTTCCTTGGCCGCGAGGACCGTGTTGCAGTGGATGGTCACTGTATCTTGCGTATGGCGGGCGTAGCCACCGGCATAAGTCACCATGACCGGCACTCCACGCGCGCGTGCGACGCGAAATACAAGTTCGTCGCGCTGTCTGAGCCCGGCGATGCTGAGGTCAAGGCCGCCGAGCTGATCTTCGCGGTAGGGATCAGCGCCCGCGATGTAGCAAAGCAGGTCCGCCGAGCACTGGCGGAAACCGGAGCTGAGGGCATTGTCGAGCCATTGCAGGTAATCCGTATCTCCGACGCCATCCGGCAGATTCACGTCGATCGAGGAGGGCGGCTTCACTGCCGGGTAATTGTTGTGCTGATGGAGCGAGATGGTGAAGACATCGGCGCGGGCAGCCGGCATCAGTGCTCTTGCTGAACCGGGCGCGATCGAAGGCAGCGGGGCCACCCGGGCCGCCTTTGCGCAGGAGTTAAAGATAGCGGCAGTACCGTTGCCGTGATGCACGTCGCAATCGAGCGTCATAACGGTCTTGATCTTGCCTAGCTTCTGCAGCCGGCGAATGGCGATTGCCACGTCGTGGATCATGCAGAATCCCTCGCCGTGATCGGGGAAGGCGTGGTGGAATCCGCCGCCTATGTTCACGCAGATGCCATCCTGCAAGGCGCGTTCGGCGGCCAGGATCGAGCCCCCGGCGGCAAGCCAGAACGCCGCCACCAGTTCGGGAGAGTAGGGAACCTCCAGCTGCATCTCTTCCATGGGGCTAAGCGTGCCGGTCTTGAGTTTGTGGACGTACTCCGAGGTGTGCACCAGCAGGATGTCTTCGTCGCTCGCCGGCTGCGGCTCGATGAAATCCTCCTGGCCCGCGATGTTCTCGCGCAAGAGCCGCTCATAGATGAGCCGGTATTTCTGCGCGGGGAAAACGTGCGCACCTAGGGGAAGGAAATAACCGGGGCTGTAGACCAGCTTGAAGGGAAGCATCTGCTACTTGCTGCTGGGAGCGAAGTATCCCTTGCGGGCGCGGATGTGCGCCTTGCGATCGGTGGAGCTGATCTCAATGGTGCGGTAGCTGCCATCGGCCTTGAACTCAGGAGGTTTGTAGGACAAAGCGTACTGGCTGCGCAACTCTTCCTGGATGTCGGTGAAGGCGTTGGCTACATCCTGCAGTTTGAAGGGCTGGAAGAAGCGGCCGCCTGTCTCTTCGGCGATGCGCTGCAGGATCTTGTCGCCGCGCTCTTCCAGGCCGCTGGTGTTGGTGCTGATGGCGTACACGATGACTTCAGCCCGCTGCGCCATTTCGATGGCCTGCTCGCGCGTGACGTGGCTCTGGTTGTCGTTGCCGTCGCTCACCAGGATGATGGCGCGCCGCACAGCTTCGCCCAGCGAGACCTTCATCAGCTTGTCACGGCAGGCGAAGTAGACGGCATCGAAGAGCGCGGTCCCGCCGCCGGGACGCAGCTCGCGGATGCCTGTGGCCAGCTTCTCGGTGCTGTTGGTGAAATCCTGCGTCACCACCGGCGTCTCGTCAAATCCTATGACGAACGCCTGGTCGGTCTTGGGGCGCACGATCTCCGCCAGAAACTCGACCGCTGACTGCTGCTCGAACTGGAAACGGTCGCGTATGGAGTTGCTGGCATCGACCAACAGACCTACGCGCAAAGGCAAGTTGGTCTCGTTGGCAAAGGAGCGGAACTGATCCACCGGCTTGTGGTCATCGACCACGCGCAGCTCAGATTCCTTGAGGTCCTTGATGAAGTGCCCGTGGCGGTCGGTGGCGGTAAAGATCAGGTTGACCTCATTGACCGGAATCTTGATGGTTTCTGTGGCCGCGTTCTCAGGGATGGCGCTGCCCTGGTCAGGTGTCTTAGCCGCTGCTTTGGCAGGCTCAGACCGAGGCGGCGGCTTCACGGGATCGCTTCCGGGCAGCGATATGATGGGCACTCCTGAGCCGCTCCCGGCGCTGGGCGCCTGTTTCGGTGTTGCAGCGGGTGGCGGTGGCGCCTGTTCTGGTTGCTGCTGCATCACCGTCGCGGAGGGTGCGGCGGGCAGAGCTTGTGCGGTCGCGATTCCGGAGACAAGCAGCAACACTGCTACCAGAGTCAACCCAGAGATTGCGCGCAACAACATAGAGATGCCTTCATTATATTGCATCTCTTACCGAGGTCCCGGCAGGCTGAAGTTACCTTGGGGCACGCAACTGTTCGAGAAAGCGGTCAAGCTCGGCGGGAAGCGGGGTGGAGAATGACATCTTTCTGCCGGTGGCAGGGTGCTGAAACTCCAGCCTTGCAGCATGCAGAAAGTTTCTCGTCAGCGCTGCCGGCGCTGGGAGCGCGGCTCGCTTTCCCGGCAGCGTCCTCATCGCGCGAGCGGCGCCGTAGAGCGTGTCGCCCACCACCGGATGATGGATGGAGGCCAGGTGCACGCGGATCTGATGGGTCCGTCCGGTCTCGATCCTCACTTCGAGCAGAGAGAATTTTCCCCAGGGTGAATCGAAGCGCTCCAGGACTTTGAAATGCGTGACCGCCTCGCGGCCAGCGGCAGCGCGCGTGGTCATGCGGATCCTGCGCGCGCGGTCACGGCTGATGGGCGCATGGATCGAGTCACCCTCGCGCTCTGGCCAGCCCTGCACGAGAGCGAGGTAAGTCTTCTTGACCTGGCGCGCGGCAAACTGGGCCGCCAGCCTGTGATGCGCGGCATCTGTCTTTGTGACCACCATCAGCCCGCTCGTCTCTTTGTCGAGCCGGTGGACGATGCCCGGCCGCAACTCGCCGCCGGCCCCGGAGAGCTGCTTGAAGTGATGGAGCAGGGCATTCACCAGCGTGCTCCGGCTCTGCCCGGCGCCGGCGTGCACCAGCAGACCGGCAGGCTTGTTGACTACGGCCAGCCAGTCATCCTCGTATACGACCTCGAGGGGAATCTCTTCCGCAATAGCGCGTACCGGCGGCCGTTGGAGCTCGCCCGCGATCTCGATCTCATCGCCGATGCGCAGTCGCAGAGAGGGTTTTTCCCAACCGCCATTCACGGTCACGCAGCGCTGAGCGATCAGCTCCTGCACGCGCGCCCGGCTCACATCAGAGACCTGAGCAGCCAGGAACTGGTCCAGGCGCAATCCCGCGTCTGCCTCGCTCACGCGAAATTTGAGGGTTTGCTCCATGGCAGCGCAGACATTCTAGCGCGAGGAAATCGAGCGGAGGGAGAGTAGGAAGAAGCCGACCCGCGGGGCCGTGGGCATGGGCCGCTTTTGAACCTGTCGTAGACAGGTGGGAACCCTCCGCAGCCCTTTAGGCATTTCCGCGTGGCGGAATAGCACACCAGGCCGATTCGAGTCGGGCTCCCGTTCTTTGAATGTTGGTTCAAAAAACGGCTTATCCAGCCTCACTAACTTTGCAGGCCGGCTCTCACGGTGGATGCTAAGGAAATCTCTGCCGCTTGGCAAGAGGGGGTTCGTAAATTGTTGGTAATCGATTTGCTACTGGATTTACAAATCACGCCGCTTGTGCTCGCGGCTGGTTCAGCCGGCGCGCCGCGCCTCGCGCAGGGCTTCATCCAGCTTGCCGGAGAGTTCGCTGGCGCGCGCGTTGTACTCCTCGGCGATGGCCTCGTACTTGCGCTTAAGCAGGTGGTATTCATCGGCGATGTTCAGCGCGGCGAGCACCGCCAGGCGCAAAGAGTCGACGGTCGAGGTCTGTTCGGCAACGCTCCGCATTTTGGAATCGACGTAATCAGCCAGCTTGAAGACGTAATCGGGGTCGCTGCCGCGAAGGTTGTAAGCCTGATCGTAAATCTCCACCCGCACGCTGCCGCTGCTTCCGTTTTGGCCCATGCAAAGCACCTCATTCGCGCGAAGGCAGGCGTAAACCGCGTTCGCTGCGTGATTTTTTTGTGGCGCTAGGTTGATTATCGCCCGGATTCTGCGGACGTCAAGGAATCAATTTGTTTGAGCAGCTTCTCCACCCGGGCGCGGACCTCTTCGCGCTCGCGGCGCAGGGCAAGGACCTCGCGGCGGAGGGAATCGGTCTCCTCATGCCGTCCGCCCATCTGCTCGCGCAGGCGCCGGTTTTCGCGCTCGGCCACAGCTTGCGCCTCGCGCGCCGCCTTCAGCATCTCGATGGTGCGGAAGACCTTCTCCTCCAGCGCGTGAAAATCGCTGTTGGAGACGCCCTCCTCCAGCTCGGTTGCAGTTTTCGGGCTCACAATGAAGCTGAATCCTCTTGCGGAACGACCAGAGTGCTTGCAGTATAGCACTGCTGGCTGTGAAAAAGTCTCATGCCGGCTGCTGGACCGCTAAACGCGATGGGCGATGCCGGTCGATCCAATAAGCCCAGGCAACGATCAGCCATTGGCCGAGAGCACTGAGGGCCAGAGCCCGTTCGCTCGGCGGCGGAGGACCAAAGAGAGAACCCAACCACAATCCCACAATAAGCAGCAGCACCAGCCAGAAGCCATAGACGCCAACCGCGTCGCGGGGCTTCGTGCTCCTGACGTAGAGAATCAGTCCGGCGGCAAATGTCCCCAGCTCGGCAGCCAAAGTGCCCGGCAGAGAATTCCACAATCCCAACCCAATGCGAGGCCCCGCGCCCGGAAAGATGAGCAGGTCTGGACGGTGCACGACAGCATCCAGAAACCAGTGACTGACCACGCAGGCGAATAGCACCCGGGCGGCACGACGGTCGCGGCGCAGCCGAAAATAAATGGCGGCCAAGGCGATTGCCCAAAGCAAGCCGGAGAACAGGCTGTGTGTGTACGGATAATTGTAAAAATCGAGCGGAGTGAGCCTGGTGATGCCGGGAACGATATGCGCGCCCTCGATCCCCAGCAGCAGGAAGACGGGCCAAACCAGGTCTGCCCACTGCGCCGCCATGAGCAGAGTGCCGAGCGAGACTCGCGGCGCTGCGCGCTTTGCTGCCAGCGCTACTCCGTAATGTCCGATGAACATTGATCTCTAGCTGCGCAACGCGCCGCCGAGCGCGGCCAGCGCGGTCATGATCTTCTGCGACCACGCGGCCACTTCTTCATCTTTGAGCGTGCGCTCGAGTGACTGGAAGTTGGTGCGCAGCAGCAGAGCGTACCTGCCCTTCGGCAATCCGGTCTTCTCAGCGGCCTTGCCCTGCAACAGGTCCGCTGGAGCAAAGGCGCGCAGCTCTGGAATCCGCAGCGCTTCAATGGCCGAGCGAATCTGGTCATAGGTCACGTCGCGCGCGAAGACGAAGGAGAAATCGCGCTCCACAGCCGGGAAGCGCGAGACAGTCTGATAGCGCGCCTGCCTCAACTCGTGCTGATAGAGCCGGTCCAGAAAGATCTCAGCGAGGAAGACATTTTGCTTGAATTTGTGGGCGGCTGCGAGCTCTGGGGCCAACTGCCCCAGACGCGCGACGGTGACGCCATCGATCACGGCCCGCGCTGAGTGGCCGGGATGGTAAAAGGTCGCCTCCAGATGGCCATCGAAGTAGAGCGCCTTGTAAGAAAAGTGAGCCAGAAGGGCCTCGATGTCACCCTTGACGTCAAAAAAGGAGAATTCCCGCGCCTGCTGCTGCGCGCTCGCTTGAACTGCATTGCCTGTGAGCCCGAGCGCAATCTGCCCGCGCTCCTCCGTCTTGTCGCCAGCCAGCTCGAAAATGTTGCCCGCTTCAAACAACCGGACATCGGCATTTCCACGATTGAGATTGTGTGCCAGCGCCGCCAGCATTCCGGGAATGAGCGAGTTCCTCATGACCGTGGTCTCCTCGCTCAGCGGGTTGGCCAGTTCGACGGCCTTGGCGGCGGAGAACCGCTGCGCCGCGGCAGAGGAGGCAAAGGTCATGCTGATGCTCTCGTCGTAACCGAGAGCAAGCAGCGTAGAGCGCAGTCTGGCATCCTTCACAACGTGCGGCTGCTCTACGACAGCGCCGGAAAATGCGGGCAGCGTGTTCCTGAAGTTGTTGTAGCCGAAGATGCGCGCGACCTCTTCCACGAGGTCGATCTCACGCTCGACATCCAGTCGCCAGCTCGGCGGCGTCACCTGCCAGGCATCATCTATCCACTGGGGCGTGAACCCCAGGCGGCTCAGGATTCGCTGCACGTCGCGCTCGGGAATCTGCTGCCCCAGGACACGCAGCAGCTCGCTTCGCCGCAGGCGCAGCCTGGGGCGTTCCATGCTGCGGCCGATCGCGTCATTCATCTCTCCGGCAAGCGTACCTCCTGCGGATCTCAGGATGAGCTCCGCCACGCGATTGCACGCCAGAGGCGTTGCGGCGTAGTCCGCGCCGCGCTCGAAGCGGTGAGAGGCGTCGGTGTGCATACCCAGCCGTCGCACCGTGCGCCGCACGGTCGCCGGCTCAAACCAGGCCGACTCGATCAGGATGTTCTTCGTCTTCTCCGTGATCATCGAATCGAAGCCACCCATGACTCCGGCCAGAGCCACCGGCTTTCTGGCGTCAGCGATGACCAGGTCTTCCTCCTGCAGCTTGCGCATCATGCCGTCGAGGGTCTTGAGTGACTCGGCGGCGCGTGCCCGGCGGACGATGATCTTGCCGCCTTCCAGCAGGTCCATATCAAAGGCGTGCGTAGGATGGCCCATCTCCAGAAGCGTGTAATTGCTGGCATCGACCGCGTTGCTGATGCTGCTGGCGCCCATTAGCGCCAGGCGCTCGCTGATCTCCCTGGGGGAGGCGGATATCTTCACGCCGCGGACCATTCGCGCCGAGTAGCGGGCGCAGCCCTGGGAATCATGGATCTCAATGGGAAATCTTGCGGCCGCTGCCGGGGAAGGCAGCTTGGACTCGATGGGCTTCAGCTGAGTGTCGTAGATGGCAGAGCACTCGCGCGCCACACCGTAGTGGTTCATGCAATCCACACGATTGGTGGTGATCTCCATCTCGAAGACCGGCCCGCCGCCATCGCGGCTGATCGACTCCACCGCCGTGCCCGTGTGCGTGAGTTCGTCAGCCAGCTCGCGATCCTTGACCGAAAGCTCGACAAACTCGCGTAGCCATTGAGGAGAGATCTTCATCGTCTTACGCAAACTGCTCGAGGAACCGAACATCACCCTGGAAGAAGAGCTGGATGTCATCAATGCCATACTTGAGCATGGCGATGCGCTCCACGCCCATGCCAAAGGCGAAGCCCGTGACGCGCGCCGGGTCGTAGCCGTTGTGGCGGACGAACTCAAAGACGTTTGGGTCCACCATGCCGCAGCCCACGATCTCTATCCAGCCGCTGCGCTTGCACAGGGCACAGCCGCGGCCGCTGCACTTGAAACAACTGATCTGCATATCGGCGCTGGGCTCCGTAAAAGGGAAGAACGAGGGATAGAAGCGCGTCTTCACGCCAGAGCCGAAGAATTGCTTCATGGCATGGTCGAGCGTGCCTTTCAAGTCGCAAAAGGTGATGCTGGTATCCACCGCCAGCCCCTCTACCTGGTGGAAAACCGGTGAGTGCGACGCGTCTGGCGTGTCGTGGCGGTGAACCTTGCCGGGAACGATGGCGCGGATGGGCGGCGGCTGTTTCTCCATGGCCCGGATCTGTACCGGCGAGGTGTGGGTGCGCAGCAGCAGGCGCTCGCGCTGCGGCTTCGACTCCTGGCTGGCAATGAAGATCGTATCCTGCGTATCGCGCGCGGGATGATTGGGAGGAAAGTTCAGCGCTTCAAAGTTGTAATAATCGCTTTCGATCTCCGGGCCCTCGGCAACGGAGTAGCCGAGGTTGCGGAAGACCCTCACAACCTCGTTCATCGTCCTAATAACAGGATGTTCGGCACCGATCTGCCGGTGGATGCCGGGAAGAGATATATCCAGCTGCTCGCCAGCATGCTTGGCGGCGCTCTTTTGCTGCCGCGCACCTTCGACTGTGCTCTCCACCGCCGTGCGAAGCTCATTGACACGCCTTCCGACTTCGCGCTTGGCCGCGGCGGGAGCAGCCTTCAGCCAAAGGTCGTTGACTTGCGTCAGCAACCCGTTCTTTCGCGCCATCCAACGGTCACGAAGCTGCTTCTGTTCGCCTTCGTTCTTGACTCTGGCCGCCTCGTGTTCGACGGCTGCGGCCAGCTCCTTCACTGCCTTGTCGAGCGAAGCAGGCGAATAGTCTTCGAGTTTTGGGACTTTGTACATGCAAGGCTCAGCGATGAAACTGTTTGAACGGGCCCTGGAAGAAAAACGCGGCCCGGCGGCGAACCCTTACGCCGCCAGCGCCGACTTGGCCTGCTCTGCCAGGCTCTTGAAGCCGGCCGGGTCTTTCACCGCCAGGTCGGCAAGGATCTTGCGGTCCAGCTCCATGCCGCTCTTCTTGAGTCCGTTGATGAACTGGCTGTAGCTCATGCCATGCATGCGAGCCGCGGCCCCGATGCGCACGATCCAGATGGAACGGAACTGGCGCTTCTTCTGCCGGCGCCCGCTGTAAGCGAACTTGAGCGCGCGCTCCACCGACTCTTTGGCTGAGCGATAGAGTTTAGATTTTGTCAGGTAATAGCCGCTGGCCTGTTCCAGTATCCGTTTGCGCTTGGCGCGGCGCTTGGTCCCGCGTTTTACACGAGGCATTGCACTTCTCCTTTTTGTTTTCTCCCGATCGCGGCTGGAGGCAAGGAAGCAGATGCCTCTTCACACGCGTTGCCCGCAACGGCCGGCAAAACCAGCCTGCCGCGGACCTAGTACGGGATCATCCGTTTGATTCTTGCTTCGTCAGCGGGAGAGACCAGGGTAGTCGAGTCGAGCTGCCGCTTGCGCTTGGTCCCCTTGAGCGTCAGGATGTGGCGCGAGAATGCCTGCGCCCGCTTCACCCTTCCGCTGGCTGTCTTCTTGAAGCGCTTGGCAGCGCCGCTGTGAGTCTTGAGTTTTGGCATTGAAGATCCCTTCTTTCGGATTGCACGGGCCGACCGGCCCGGAGATTCTTACGCGGTCGGCTGCGGAGCCGGTTGCGGATGCTTCGGCGGCTTGCTGCCCTCCGCCTTCTTCGGCGCCAGGATGGCATGCAGCGTATTGCCTTCCATACGCGGCCTGAATTCCACCACCGCGTGGTCGGCCACATCGCTCAGCAACCGGTCGATCACGCCGCGGCCCAGGTTCGTGTGCGCCATCTCGCGCCCGCGGAAGCGCAAGCTCGCCTTTACTTTGTCGCCCTCTGCCAGGAAGCGCAGCACGTGGTTCTTCTTGGTCACATAATCATGCTCATCCACGTTGACGCTGAACTTCACTTCCTTGATGACGATGACCTTCTGTTTCTTCTTGGCCGCCCGCTCTTTCTTTTCCTGCTCGTAGAGATACTTGCCGTAATCCTGGATCTTGCACACCGGCGGATTGGCGTTGGGCGAAATCTCCACCAGATCGAGCCCTTTGGAGCGTGCCAGCTTGAGCGCTTCGAAAGGCGGCATGATGCCCGCCAGCTGGCCTTCTTCGTCGATCACGCGCACCTCGCGCGCGCGAATGCGCTCATTCATCCGGACAAAACGTTTGTCGATGCTGTGCCTCCTCGAGCTCGAAAGCTGAACAAAAATTATAGCAGAAGGGCGCGCAGTGCCCGCCGTGCCGCCAGGGGTGCCGCTTTGTAAGGGAGCTCAGCTAACGACCAGACCGGCGAGACCCTCACTCGTAAGTGAGCGGATCTCTGCTCTCACGAACTGGTTGGGTGCGAACCGGTGCCGCAGCTGCAGCTTCAGATAATTATCGGTCAGCGCCCTTGTGCCCTCGCCGTCATTCTCGCTGAGTGTGATCGCGCCCAGCGTCTTGCCTATGAACGACTCTCGGAACTGCCGGTTTTTCTCCGCCGCCAACTCGCGCAGGATCCGGTTACGCCCGCGCGCGATATGGGCCGCAACCTGTCCCGGCATCGCGGCTGCCGGCGTACCCGGCCGCGCAGAAAAAGTGAACACATGCAAATAAGTGAAGGGAAGGGAGGCGATAAACGCCCGGCTCTCCTCGAAAAGCTCGTCCGTTTCGCCGGGGAAGCCCACCATCACGTCCGCGCCGATGGCGGCCTCGGGCGCCGCTTGGCGGATCTTCCTGAGACGCTGCGCGTAATGCCAGGGCCGGTACCTGCGATGCATGGCACGCAAGAGCCGGTCGCTGCCCGATTGCAGAGGCACATGCGCATGCCTGGCGATCCGCGGATGAGTCGCCATCAGCTCGATCAGCTCATCCGACCAATCCATCGGCTCGACCGAGCTGAGCCGCAGTTTCTCGATCGCAGTCTGCCAGAGGATCGAACTCACCAATTGCTCGAAGCGCTCTGGCCTGGGCAAATCGCGTCCCCAGCGCCCCAGGTTGATTCCGGAGATCACCACTTCACGGTAGCCATGCGCCACCAGAGCGTCTACTTCCCGTATGACCTCCTCCAGCGGCAGCGACCTGCTCCTCCCGCGGACCGAAGGGATCACACAAAACGAGCAGCGATTGTTGCAGCCATCTTGGACCTTCAGGTTGGGCCGGGTCCGCTGCACCCCAGTGCCCTCAAAGACCGGTGCAGCAAGCAGCTCCGTGTGCGCAAAAATATCGCCCACCTGCACGGGGGCTGGTTCCAGGCTGGCAAGGGGAACAAAGCTGCTGCTTTGCGCGAGCAAGGGGGCTATCTGGTCCTTGTGAGAGTTTCCCACCACCCAGCGCACGCCCGGCAGCTGGGCCAGCTCTTGTGGCGCCCGCTGCGCATAACAGCCCGTCACCAGGATCTTGCAATCAGGATTCTCGCGGTGAATGCGCCGTATCGCCGCCCGCGCATCGGCATCTGCCGAGGCGGTGACAGTACAGGTATTGAGCACGGCGATCGCCGCTTGGGCAGCAGATCCCGTCCGCGCCAGCCCGCACTGCATCAGCTCGCGCTCAATGGCGGCGCCATCAGCCTGCGTGGCCCGGCAGCCGAAGTTCTGCACATGAAAGGTGGCAGACATGCTTCAAAGATTATAACTATCGGTCGCATCAGCTCATTCACGTGGTTCGTGGTGAGATTCGATTGTGCAAAAAGGCGGCGCAGCTTCAGTGCCGGGCCATACATTACCCCGGCTGTCCGGCTGCAGATGCACACCGACTGCCGCGCTAGGCCGTTGCCGCCGAGGCCTTGCGCTGCTGAAAGCACTCGCGGCAGAAGACTGGGCGGCCTTGTGTCGGCTTGAAGGGTACCGTGGTCTCTTTGCCGCATTGCGAGCAATTGGTCCGCGTCTCAGTGCGCTGGTAGTTGCCCTGCCCGCCTTGCCCGGCAGCGACCTGGTTGTTGCGCTTCATTTTGCAGTTCTTGCAGCGCTTGGGCTCATTCTTGAAGTTCTTGTCCCGGTAGAAGAGCTGCTCCCCAGCGGTGAAGACGAAGTCTGCACCGCAGTCCACACACTTCAGGATCTTGTCTTGGAATTCCATCGACGAACCGGCCTCCACCCGCCATCCCCCTGCTTCCGCCCGCGCAAAAGCAGGATTCGAACCGCCCCCCTGTTTCGACCTCTCCGCCCGTCGCCAGGTGGCGGCGGGTACTGCAACAGATAAGAGTCAGCTACTGCAATAAAACCTTGTTGCCTTTACCGCGGGGCCTCGGGTGGTCAAGGCCCGCCCATTGCAGACGGGCCCCGTTCTCTTACTCTTGCTCTTTTCTTGCCTTCTTGCGGCTGCGCTTGCGCGCCAGCGCCTGCTTCACGCGCTTTTTCTCGCCCGGCTTCAGATAGAACGAGTGCCGCTTGACCTCCTTAATGATGTCTTCCGTCTGTACCTTGCGTTTGAAGCGCCGCAGGGCGTTCTCTAACGATTCACCCTCCTGCAGTCTCACTTCCGCCAAATAAAAACACCCCCAAACATGTCTGATTGACTTGCTAGTTATTTCAGGATACCTGCCTTATGTCAAGCAGAATTGACGTTTTGAGACTGGCTATTATCGTTCTTAGAACTTGATGCGCGCCGAGAACTGTATCTGCCGGGGGGCGTAGGCGCTGGTGGGTTTCAGGAACGACTCCACCGTGCGGAAGTGCGCCGGATACAACTTTCCGTTGACCTGCCTGGTGAGCTGCACGAAGTTGGAGGCGGTATCCTCAAAGCCATTGTCTGTGATGTCTACACGCTGGTTGTCGCGGTTGAAAAGGTTGAAGCTCTCGACCAGCACCTGTAGCCGCAACTTGTCGCTCAAATGCAGCATGCGGCTCAGGCGCAGGTCGGTGCTGGCGTAGTCCGGGCCCAGGAACGAGTTGCGGGCGGCGCCGGGCAGCCGGTCGTTATCGCTGTTGCCATCCTGGTTGGCGTCGCCGATCACTCGCGCGCTGAAGGGGCGACCGCTGCCCACAGTAACGATGCCTGCCAGTGTCCAGCCGTTGAAAGCTTCGCCCAGCGCTGGATGCTCACGATGGAACCAGTGCGGCTGCCAGCTCCATGAAGCCACAAAGCGGCTGCGCTGGTCAGCCACGCCCGGGCCGCGCTCAGCCTTCGGCGCATAAGAGTTCTGCACCTGCGCCGGCTGGCCCGCCACCAGCGCATCCTGATTGTCGTCAATGGCGTGGGCAAGCGTGTAAGCCACGCGAAAATACAGGCCGTTGCTCGCCCGGCGCTTCAGGGAAAGGGTGAAGCCGCTGTACGTGCTCGACGACTCGCTCTCGAAGCTGTTGATCGCGCCTAGCCTGGCGATGGGCCGCTGCAAGGGATTGATGCAGGGCGGAAAAGGGCAGGTAAGCGATGGCGTGAACTGCCAGCTGGCGAATGACGCCACCTGATAGAAGGTGCCCAGGAAATTCGTTCCGCTGTCGTCGAAAACCGGATAGTTCAGGATGACGGGCGGCGGCAGGTTCACATCGCGGGCGCGGATGAGGTGCGTCCCATGCACGAAGAGGTAGTTCGCCTCCACTGCCATTTCCCGGGTCACCTGGCGCTCAACGCTGAGATTGGCCTGCTGGGCATAAGGAGTCTGAAAGTCGTGGGCAAAGGCCGAAACATCGGCGCTCAGGTGGCCGGTGGTGTCCGCCGGCGCCGCGCAGCTTTCCGCTGCGGGCGGGCAGTTCACCAGCGCGTCGGGAAACGCCGGAAAGATCTGCCGGTCGGCAAAGGTAGAGTTGTTGAGGAAAAGGTGCTGATCGTTGATCCCGTTCTGTGTCTCCACGGCTGAGTTGTAGATCTGCGGAATCAGCGCGTAGAAAAGGCCGTAGCCGCCACGGATGACCAGCGGCTTGTCTTCGCCCATGGAGTAGGCAAATCCCATGCGCGGCGCAAGATTGTGCCCGTTGAAGGGCACCTTGCCCGCTTGCGGCCACAGGGGCGTTCCCGTCAGCCCCTGGCTGCGGAAGGTCTGTAAGTCATAGCGGACCCCCAGGTTTAGCGCCAGATGACCGGTGACGCGAATGGCATCCTGGGCATAGGCAGAATAGGTGTGCGTATCCGGATGCGAAACGGCTGAACCGAAATTCTGCTCGTAGAATTTCGGCACCTCATGCGCGTAGGCGCGCAGCGGCGTCAGCTCCAGCCCGCCGACCTGGGGGACGAAAGTGAAGGGATTCACCTTGATGGCGTCGAAGATATATTGGCCGCCGAAAAAGCTGGGAAAGAAGTTGTTGATCCAGACCAGCCCCAGCTCGCCCCCGAACTTCCAGTTGCTTCTCTTGCCGGTGACGCTCACCGTTTCTGCCAAGTGAAAACGTTTTTCGTTGGTGTGGCGGGGCAGAATGTCGGAACGCTGCAATCCGTTGAGCACCAGATCGATACGCTCCCCCGCCAGCGCTGAGTTTGCGCTTGACTCCTGCAGGTCGCGTGAGATCTGGGCCCGCAGATGGCTGGTGACGCGCGGCGTGAGCGCACTGGTGAGCGATGCGTTGAGGCTTTCGGTCTCGACATTCTCCTCGCCGTTGTTGCTAACGGTGAAATTGGTCACCGGGCTGGCCGGGTCGAAGAACACATTGTTCTCGCCGTAGTAACGCGATGTGCTCAGCCGTATGGCCAGGCTTTGTTTGGGCGTCAGCTGGATGTCGACTTTGGCGAACCCCGCATCGCCCAGCAGAGCCGAACGAAACTCGCCGGCCTGTGTTTCCAGTCGCGCGACCGTGGCCAGTACCAGCGCTTTGTCACTGGCCTCGTAATCGCCGGGGATTCTTCCGTTGGTCGGGACCGGCGTAAGCTGCGTGCTGCCGTTGAGGAACTCCACCACCTGCGGTACGCGGAACACATGCTGGTCGTAGCCGGCGAAGAAAAAGGCCTTGTTTCTGCGGATGGGCCCGCCTACGGTGAATCCGAATTGCTGCTGCCGGTCCGAAGGCTTGAAACTTACGAATGGAGGCCGCGCATCGAAGGTGCTGTCTCGCATGTAGTAGAAGGCGCTGCCGTGGAAGTAATTGCTGCCTGACTTGGTGACCACGTTCACCACCGCTCCCCCCGCGCCGGCCAGCTCTGCGCCGTACGAGTTGGTAGAGACCGTGAACTCCTGCACTACCTCGTTGCTGAACTGGTAAGGCGCGCGGTAGCGCCCCCGCATCTGCGCGAAGAAGGCGTTGTTGTTATCGCTGCCATCCACCAGGAATTGGGTGTGGTAGCCGCGCAGGCCGCCGTAAGCCAGGTCGCCGTTGGAAGAAGAGGTCAGCGAGCGCGGATCCTGTGTCACTCCCGCTCCCAGTAACGCCAGATCGCTGAACCGCCTGCCATTGAGAGGAAGGTCCTGGATCGCCTGCTCTGGGATCACGGTGGCAACGCTGCTCGATTGTGTCTCTACCATCGGCGTCTCTGCCGTCACCTTCACTGCCTCGGTGCGCAGCACCAGGTCGATGCTGACCTCGGTAGGCTGGGCGGCATCCACGTGCACGCTCAACTCCCGGGGCACAAACTTCAAGTAGGTCACGGTGACGATATAGTCGCCCGGTGGCAGCAGGTCTGCGGCGAAGCGGCCGTCGCTGTCAGTAAGCGCCAGCCGCGTAGCGTTTGTCGCGGAGTCGCGGATGCTCACGCTCGCTGCTGCGGCGGGCTTGCCGGCTGCATCGCGCACCAGCCCGCGAATGGCCCCGGTGGAGCTATCCTGCGCTGCGCACAACGTTGCCGCGCACAAGCCGAAAGCTGCAATCGTTTGCCTCATGGTTTCGCCGCTAAGCGGCGCACTCTAGCAGCTTGTTCTCGCGCGTGTTACCTTTCTGCTTTGTGTTCGGTTTTCAGGAATTCAGCGGTCGAGCGCTCTCTGGCCATTCTGGGCGCTGGTTACTGCTTCTCTGAGAGCCACGAGCTGAGGACTGACTTCGTGCTTCGGCCCTACAAGAACGTCTCGCCGCGCCTGCACCCCAGCTGCTTCGTGGATATCTCCGCCCAGGTCATCGGCGACGTTGAGCTGGCAGAGAACTCCAGCATCTGGATGAACGCTGTACTGCGGGGCGATGTGAACTCCATCCGCATCGGCGCCAACTCCAACGTTCAGGATTGCTCGGTGCTTCACGGCATGCTGGACAAGTACGCGGTGGTGGTTGGCGAATGGGTCACCGTTGGCCACTCAGTGACGCTGCACGGATGCACTATCGCCGACCGCTGCCTGATCGGCATGGGCTCGGTCATCCTGAATAATGCGAAGATCGGCGAGGGCAGCATCATCGCCGCCGGCACCGTCATCCCCGAAGGCACCATCGTCGAGTCGCACTCTCTCTGGATGGGCGTCCCCGGCAAATTCAAGAAGAGGATCGACGATGCGGAGTCGCAGGAGACGATTCTGCGCTATGCGAGAAATTACATTGGCTACCGGAACGACTATTTGAAGGATGCAGGAGTCAAATGATCCTCAACCATCCCATTGATTCTCCAGACCTGGGACGAAAGGTCCGTTCTTTTTTCATTGCTCTCACCTCGGCAGTCGTCCCGGGCATGGGCCAGCTCTTGAACAAAGCCTACAGAGCCGCAATGTTTTGGTTCGGGCTAATTGTTGCTGTTTGGCTCGCGTCCGGTCTTTTCAAGTTCTGGTCGAAGCCGGCTGGACTTGTTGGCACGGTTTGTGTGGCTATTGCGCTGTATTTCTCCTCAGCACTTCACGCTGGCAGCAAGCAACGCTTGGGATGGTGGTGGGTTGCAGCTCTCGTTGCACCGGCGTTGCTGCTTGCAGCGGTTCTGGCTACCAAGAGCACAGGTCTTGTTTGGCGGTTAAGCGGCTTTCGAACTTTCAGCGTTTCCTCACAATCGATGGAGCCGGTCATCATGCCTAATGACATATTTGTCGCAGACATGAGCTATTACAAGCACAGGCACCCAGCTGACGGCGATCCTGTCGTCGTTTTTTGATGAAAGCGTCTTCAAAATCAAGAGGATAGAGGCCCTTCCGGGGGAGACCGTTGAGGGTCGCGGAGGGGTTGTCTTGCGGAATGGGCTCGTGCTGCGCGAGTCTTATGCGGTTCATACGCAGCAAGATCCGATGCCAGAGCTTCAAGACTTTGGGCCAGTGAAAGTGCCGGAGGATCGCTGTTTTCTTCTAGGGGACAATCGTGATGTGAGTTACGACAGCAGAACTGCCGCCTTCGGATTGAAGCCGCTATCGGTCATCGTCGGCCGTCCGCTCTACGTGGTCGGCAATCCAGTCGATCCGAGTCGCTATTTGTTGAACGTACACTGAACTGAGAATTTCCATTGGCTCACCTGCCCGATGACTCACTGACTCAATCCACTCACGGGTTACACTAAACTGATCACTCGACATGTCGGCGATCAAATCCATCCGCGGCACGCGCGACCTGCTTCCGCCCGAGACCGCCCAGTGGAACTTCGTCGAGGCGGCGGTGCGCGACGTTTTCCGCATTTACAACTTCCACGAGATCCGTACGCCCATCATCGAAGACTTGCAGCTCTTCCAGCGCTCGGTCGGGGAGGAGACGGACATCGTTTCCAAAGAGATGTTCGCCTGGGAGGACCGGGGCCGCGCCGAATCTGAAAAATCCGGCCAGTGGATCGCCCTCCGCCCGGAGAACACCGCCGGCGTCGTCCGCGCCTACATCGAGCACAAGATGTGGGAGCGTCCCGGCCTGCAAAGACTTTTTTACATCGGTCCGCAATTCCGCCGCGAGCGCCCGCAGAAAGGCCGTTACCGGCAGTTCTATCAGATAGGCGCCGAGGTCATCGGCCCGCCCGCTGCTGGCAGCGAGTCGCCCACGGTCGATGCCGAGGTCATCGAGATGCTCGCCACATTGCTCGACCGCGTTGGCATCAGCGGCTGGACGCTTGAGCTCAACTCTGTCGGCTGCAAGGATTGCCGGCCTGCGTACAACAATGCTCTGCGCGAGGCGCTTGCCGGCGTGATCGACAAGATGTGCAGCGATTGCCAGCGCCGCGCCGTCACCAATCCGCTCCGCGTTCTCGACTGCAAGGTCCCGGCCGACCAGCCCATCATCGCCAAGCTGCCCGTGATGCTCGACTACCTCGACGAGTCATGCCGCATCCACTTCGCCAAACTCCAGGAACTTCTCACCACCCTTTCTATTGACCACGTCGTTAATGCTCAAATGGTTAGAGGCATTGACTATTATGTAAAAACCGCCTTTGAGTTCACGCATGGAGCGCTGGGGGCGCAGAATGCCATCCTGGGTGGCGGCCGGTATGACGGGTTGTCGGAGAACCTGGGCGGACCGCCGGCGCCGGGCATCGGCTTCGCCATCGGGGAAGACCGCTTCGTGATGGCGCGTCAGCAGAGCGGAGACACGCTCACGCAGCCGGTGGATGTTTACATCGCGCCGCTGGGTGAAGGGATGGACAGGGAAGCGGCGCTGCTGGCCCGCGAATTGCGCCGGCACGATGTTTCGGCGGAGCTGGGCAACGAGGGCTTCCGGCTGAAGAAGTCGCTGGAGACGGCGAGCAGGATCGGCGCCCGCTATGCGCTCATCGTGGGCGAAAATGAGGTCAGCAGTGGCGAGTTCGCGCTGAAGAATCTCGGGACGGGCGAACAGCAGAAGGTCCCGCGCCGCGAGCTGGCCAAAATAATCCAGAGCAGCCGCTGATAGCGCCATGCCCGACGAAAAGCTTCATCGCCAGCCCTTATAATCTAGGATTCGGCACTGAGCGGCGAAATTCACTGAAAGGCACCCCCGTTGCATTTGGATTTTCTCGGCGAGCTGAGGCGGACCCATACCTGCGGGGCGCTGCGCGCGGCTGATGCCGGCAAGCGCGCGGTGTTGATGGGCTGGGTGAACCGCCGCCGCGACCTGGGCAGCCTCATCTTCATCGACCTGCGCGACCGCACCGGCGTGACACAGGTGGTCTTCAACAAGGAGACGAACGCGGCGCTGCACGAAAAAGCGAGCGCATTGCGCTCGGAGTTCGTCATCGCCGTGACTGGCACGGTAAAGCGGCGCGAAGCGGCGACCATCAACAAGAACATCGCCACCGGCGAGGTGGAGGTCATCTCAGAACAGCTGCTGCTGCTGAACGAGAGCAAGCAGCCCCCGTTCACTCCCGCCGATACGGTGCTGCCCAACGAGGAGATGCGGCTGAAATACCGCTATCTCGACCTGCGCCGGGCTGAGATGCAGGCCAACATCGAGCTGCGCCACAAGGTGGCGCTGGCCATCCGCGAGAACCTCTCGGCCAGCGGATTTTTCGAGATCGAGACGCCGTTCATGACGCGCTCCACGCCCGAGGGCGCGCGCGATTATCTGGTGCCCAGCCGCGTCTATCCCGGCAGCTTTTACGCGCTGCCGCAGTCGCCGCAGCTCTTCAAGCAGATCCTGATGATCAGCGGCTTCGACAAGTATTTCCAGATCGTGCGCTGCTTTCGCGATGAAGACCTGCGCGCCGACCGCCAGCCTGAGTTCACGCAGCTCGACCTGGAGATGACCTTCCCGCAGCAGGAGCGCGTCTTCGAGGTGGTGGAGGGATTCTTGAAAGCCGCTTTCGCCGCTGCCGGTGTGGCGCTGCCGACTCCGTTCCCGCGTATGACGTACGACGAAGCCATCCGCCAGTATGGCAGCGACAAGCCCGATCTGCGGCTGCCGGCGCTGACCGATGTACGCGAGTGCTTCGCCGCGGCCGATCTGGAGACGCTGAAGATTCCGGCAAAAGCGCCGGTGGTTGCTGTCTGCATCCCCGGCGTGGGCGAGCTCTCGCGCAAGGAGCGCGACGAGATCAAGGGGATGTTCGGCGAACGCAAAGAGGCGCGGGTCTTCGAGGACTTCAAGCGCCTGGAAAAATCGTTTGCGCAGAGTGCGGAGAAGATCCGCCAGAAAAGCGGTGCATCTGCTGATGCTCTGATCGCCATTGTCGCGGGCACAGAGGGCGCTGCAGAACCGGATGTCTGCCTCGCCGCGGGACAGCTTCGTCTGGAGCTGGCGCGTAAATACGCCGAACGCCACAGGTTATTTTCCGGCGAGCGCAAGGACCCAAATTCGTACAAATTCCTCTGGGTCACAGACTTTCCCATGTTCGAGTGGGATGCCGACGAAAAGCGCTGGAACGCGGCGCATCATCCTTTTACCTCGCCGCACGAGCGCGACATGGCCAAGGTGCTCGAGCAGAAAGAGCTGGGCTCGGTGCGGGCCGTGGCTTACGACGTGGTGCTCAACGGCACCGAGCTGGGTTCGGGCTCCATCCGTATCCACCGGCCGGACGTGCAGCGCGCCATCTTCCGCGCGCTGGGCATGAGCGAAGAAGAGGCGCGCTCGCGCTTCGGTTTCTTCCTTGAGGCGCTGGAGTACGGCACTCCGCCGCATGGCGGCATCGCGCTGGGCCTCGACCGCATCGTCATGCTCCTGGCCGGGGCCGAGAGCTTGCGCGAGGTCATCCCCTTCCCCAAGACCGCCAAAGCCGTGGACCTGATGGTGGACGCACCCACCCCGGTCAGCGAGCAGCAGTTGAGGGAGTTGGGGATACAGGTAAAGCGGTAGGTCAGAGAGGTCTCCTGGCAGGCCCGGTTTCTGCGAGTCAGGAAGGCTGTCGCCTTAGCTAAGCCGGGTCGCTCAATTCGTCGTGAGACTGTGGGATGATGTGGCATGACCGACTACACTTTATTGAGCCGCAAAGAACTGAGGCGCGTGCTAGCAGTCACGCCACCGGAGATGCCGCATTTCATCAGAGCCAGGCTGGAGATTGAGCGGCGCGAGAGGCGGATAGGGCTGTTCGTAGCGTTGGCCAGCGCTGTCATTGTTCTCTTGAATGCGCTGGTGAGTCGTCGCGCTGTTGGGCCAATGAGACATTGGAAGGGCACGATGAAACGCCGGAAAAATTGCCCTTTATTTTCAGTATGGACCGCGAGGGGTGAACCCGCCAGTCAGCGGAGGAAAATTTGACTCTTCTAAATCCATTATGACATGCGGAGGGGGTGAAGTATGAAAGGCCGGCGGCAAATATATCGCGTTTAGAATCTATGAGTTAGAGAAAAAAGTGAGGCCGTG
>Ga0187777_10000402_pt1 | contig 30679 bp, 21 predicted proteins | sample 1015_Q2_SP5_10_M_FD_132416 | JGI IMG/M metagenome (GOLD analysis project Ga0187777, IMG submission 132416) | Tropical peat soil microbial communities from peatlands in Department of Meta, Colombia - 1015_Q2_SP5_10_MG | ecosystem: Environmental > Terrestrial > Soil > Wetlands > Peat | place... | reverse complement strand
GCGCTCGCTCGGACCAACAACGCTTCGGCGGCTTGCAGCGCCTGCCATTCGAGGTTGCCGCCGCCGATCGTGCCCTCGATCCCGGAACGCGAGACCAGCAGGCAGGCACCCACCTCGCGCGGGCTCGAGCCACGCACCTCGGCGACGAGCACGCGAACGACCGCCGGCTCGCGCGCCTCGAGCAAGCGGCAAAGCGCACGCGGCCAGAGGACGTGCAGGGCTCGGAGCCATCGGCCCCGGGAGAGGGTGCGCGTTTCATGTCGCTTGAGGGGCCTCGTCACGCGCGCGTCCTTACACCGTCGATGGCGCCAAGTACCGCCTCGGGCGTCGCGGGCGACCTGAGTTGTGGCAACGCCCCGGCAGGCCCGCAGGCGGCACAGGCATCCCGGATGGCGTGAAAGACCGAGATGGCGAGCATCAATGGCGGTTCGCCGACCGCCTTGGAGCGGTGAATCGTGTCCTCGCGGTTCGGCGAGCGCTCAAGGAGCGTGACGTGGGCTTGCGCCGGCCAGTCGCGTGCGGTGGGAATCTTGTAGGTCGAGGGGGCGTGGGTCTGTAGCTCGCCCTTGGCGTCCCACCACAACTCCTCGCTGGTCAGCCAGCCCACCCCCTGCAGGAAGCCACCCTCAACCTGTCCGCGGTCGATCGCCGGATTCAGTGACGCGCCAACATCGTGCAGGATGTCGACCCGCAACAGCCGTGTTTCTCCGCTTAGCGTATCGACGGCGACTTCGGCGACCGCCGCACCGTACGCGAAGTAGAAGAAGGGACGACCGATCAGGGTGGCCCGGTCCCAATGAATCTTCGGGGTCCGGTAGTAGCCCGTCGCCGAGAGCGAGATGCGTGCCGCGTACGCCTCGCGCACGAGTTGCGCGAACGCGATGCTGCGCGCACCGAGGGATACCGTTCCGTCAGCAAAGCGCACCTGCGTGGCCGTAACGCCGTAGGTCTCGCAGGCATGCTCGGTGAGGCGTTGCCGGATGGTGCGCGCAGCGGCGCGCGCTGCCATGCCGTTCAGATCCGAGCTCGACGATGCCGCGGTCGCCGAGGAATTCGGCACTTTGCTCGTGTCGGTGGTGCTGACACGGACGGAGCCAAGCGGGACGCCGAGCTCGGCGGCCACGACCTGCGCCACCTTGATATATAGCCCCTGTCCCATCTCGGTGCCGCCGTGGTTCAGGAGCACGGTGCCATCGGTGTAGACCTGCAACAAAGCGCCGGCCTGGTTGTAGTGCGTCGCGGTGAACGAGATGCCGAACTTCACCGGAGTGAGCGCCAGGCCGCGTTTTACGAGTGCATTGCGCCCGTTCCACTCGGTGACCGCGCGGCGGCGCTCCCGATAACCACTCTCCTTCTCGAGGCGCTCGACGATGTCGTGAATGATGTTGTCCTCGATGGTCTGGCCGTAATGCGTGACGTTGCGGTCCTTGACGCCGTAGAAGTTGCGGCGCCGCACGTCGAGGGGCTCACGGCGCCGCGTGCGGGCGACATCATCGATGATCCGCTCGATCACCATCATCCCCTGCGGGCCACCGAAGCCGCGAAACGCGGTGTTGGATACGGTATGCGTCTTGCAGCGATGCGAGGTAATCGCGACGTGTTCGAGGAAGTAGGCGTTGTCGAGATGATAGACAGCGCGGTCATTCACTGGGCCGGAGAGGTCGGCCGAGTAACCGCAGCGCGATGCGAGCATGATCGTCAGTGCCAGAATGCGTCCCTGCGCGTCGAAGCCGACATCGTAGTCGGCGAGGAAATCGTGGCGCTTTCCAGTCACGATCATGTCGACGTCGCGATCGAGGCGCAGCTTCACCGGTCGGCCGGTCTTGCGGGCGAGCACCGCCGCGGCGGCGGCGATCAGACTCGGCTGGCTCTCCTTGCCGCCGAAGCCCCCGCCCATGCGGCGGCACTGGACGGTGACGCTATGCGCACGCAGACCGAGCGCGTGCGCGACGATGTGCTGCACTTCCGTCGGATGCTGGGTGGAGCTATGGATCAGCATCGCGCCATCTTCCTGGGGGACGGCGATCGCGATCTGTCCCTCGAGATAGAAGTGATCCTGCCCGCCGATGACCACCGATCCCTGCAAGCGATGGGGTGAGGCGGCAAGCACAGTCGCTGGCGTACCGCGCACGAGCGTGCGGCTCGGCAGGACATAGCTCTGCGCGGCGAGCGCGGCGCGAATATCGAGAAGTGCGGGAAGCTCCTCGTAGCTGACGCGCGCGAGGCGCACAGCCTTGCGTGCGGTCGCATAGCTGTCCGCGGCCACTGCGAAGAGCGGCTGACCCGCGTACTGCACGAGCTCGTCGGCGAAGATTGGATCGTCGTGCACGACACCGCCGTAGTTGTTCTCCCCGGGAATGTCGGCGGGCAGCGCCAAGGCGACGACTCCGGGAGTGGCGAGCACCGCCGTCAGGTCCCGCTCACGGATACGGCCGTGAGCGATACGGCTGATCCCCAAAGCGCCGTGTAGCGCGTTGGCCGGTAGCGGGATATCGTCGCAGTACAGCGCCCGGCCCGTGACGTGCAGGTGCGCGCTGTCGTGCGGGTAGGGCTCGCCGATCACCTCGCTGCTGACGGCAGCGTCGCTGGGCACGGCGACCATCAGGCGAATTCCCCGTCTGCCGCCGAATCAGTCACCCGCACGGCAGTGGCGGTGGCGGAGTGTTGCAGATAAAAGCGTCGCAGCATGCTGCCCGCGGCGCTCAGGCGATAGCCGCGGCTCGCGCGCAAGTCGGTGAGTGGCGTGAAGTCGGAGCCAAGTGCCGCGGCGGCGGCAGTGATCGTCGCTTCCGACCAGGGTTTTCCGCTCAGGGCCTGCTCAGCGTGCGCCGCGCGCGCGGGCACTGGTGCCATGCCGCCGAAGGCGAGGCGTGCGCTCGTGATCCGTCCGCCGGACACCTCTACCGCAAACGCGCCGCAGACCGCCGAGATGTCCTGATCGATGCGCTTGGCAAGCTTGTAGCTCGCGAACAGCTGTGCGGCCTTGGGCGGCGGGACGAGCACGCCGACGATGAATTCGCCGGGCGCCAGGTCCTTCTGCTGGTAAGCGCGGTACAGCCGCTCGAGCGGCAGGCGGCGCTCGCGCGTCCCGTGCCTCAGTTCGATCTCAGCGCCCAAGGCTATGAGCGCCGGCATCGAATCGCCGATGGGTGAGCCGTTGGCGATGTTTCCGCACAAGGTGCCGGAGTTGCAGACCGGCGGGGAGGCGAAGCGGCGCGCCTGCTCGGCGAGCGCCGGATAGTCCTCAAGCAGCGCCGACCAGGCGCTCGTGAGGGTCACGCTCGCCCCAATCCACAGGCCCGAGGCGCTCCTGCGGATCTGCTGCAGCTCCGCGACGTTGCCGAGATAGATGATGGGTGGCAGCTCGCGCAGCTGCTTCGTGGCCCAGAGACCAACGTCCGTGCCACCGGCCAGGAGCAACGAATCCGGGGCTGCGGCGAGCGCGGCGGCCAATTCATCGAGGCTGCGCGGCGCATGGAATCCGGGAAAGCGCAGCGCTGCATCGCTCGTCGTCCGTACGAGTGCGCGGAGCCGCTCAGCGCGGGCGACCGATTGCGCATCCGCCCGGCTCCAGTGCCCGGGCTCAGGATAACTCCCCATGCGCTCGGCGGCCTCGATGATCGGCCGATAGCCCGTGCAGCGGCACAGATTCCCCGACAACGCCGTCAGGATCTCCTCACGCGTCGGCGCCGTCCGTTGCAGGTAGAGCGCGAACAGCGACATGACGAAGCCCGGCGTGCAAAAGCCGCACTGCGAGCCGTGGCAATCGACCAGCGCGCGCTGCACGGGATGCAGAGAGCCGTCAGGGGCCTGCAGGCTCTCCACCGTGACCAGTTCTTTGCCGTCGATGCTGGGGAGAAAGCGGATGCAGGAGTTGATTGCGCGATACTCGACCCGCCGCGCATCTGCGGAGAGTTCCCCCAGCACCACGGTGCAGGCTCCGCAGTCGCCTTCGGCGCATCCCTCCTTGGTGCCGGTGCGGCCCGCACGGTTGCGCAGGTACTCGAGCACGGTCGTGGTGGGCGCCGCCTCGGAAACGCAGACGAGCTCGCCGTCGAGCAGGAAACGCGTCGCTGCGGCCTCGGGCGAAGGGCTACTCATGAGAGCCCCTCACATGAGCGCGTCTGCGTCAACTGCCGCGATAGGTCGAATAGCTCCATGGCGATACCAGCAGCGGAACGTGGTAGCTCTCCTCCGGGTTCGCCACGCCGAACGCAATGACTATCGCATCGACAAACGGTGGTTCGGGCAGTTGCGCTCCGCGTGCACGGAAGTACTCGGCCGCGTAGAAGGTGAGCCGGTAGCGGCCGGCGTGAAACGCGGGACCTTCGAGGAACGGGGGCACACAACGACCTTGCTCGTTCGTCTGTCGTTCGCCGAGGAGACGCGGCGGGTTCACTCCCGCATCGTGCAGCTCGACGCGCATGCCAGCCGCGGGAATACCCGCCGCAATATCGAGCACATGCGTTGTCAGCTTGCCCATGCTGATGATTCTTGTGCCGGCAGCATACGCGCCGGCAATATTGTGCACAATCGTGCGGCAGATTGTGCACCGTGCCTCTAGCCAGCGCCCGCCTAACACCACCTGCGTGCTCGGCTGCGCCTGTACCGCGCGCCGAGAGCTATGCTAGCTTAGGTTTTTATGGGTTCGATCGAGGCCTTTGTCCGCGCGATTCCCAAGGCCGAACTTCATCTGCATATTGAAGGCACGCTCGAGCCGGAGATGGTGTTCGAGCTGGCACGCAAGCACCGCGTGTCGCTACCGCAGCCTTCGGTCGAGGCGCTACGTGCGGCGTACCGCTTCCGCAATCTGCAGTCGTTCCTCGCGGTCTACTATGAAGGCGCGCAGGTGCTGCGCGACGCGGACGACTTCCGGGCGCTCACCTCTGCCTATCTGCGCAGGGCACACGCGGATGGTGTCGTACATGCCGAGATCTTTTTCGATCCGCAGACGCACACCGCGCGCGGCGTACCCGTGGAAGCCGTCATCGGCGGTATCCACCGCGCGCTCGTCGAGGGCGAGCGGACGCTCGGCATCACCCACCGCCTCATCATGTGCTTTCTGCGCGACCTGAGCGCGACAGACGCCATGCGGACGCTCGAGCAGGCGCTGCCGCACGCCGCGGCGATCAGCGCTGTCGGACTGGATTCCTCCGAAGCCGGCCATCCGCCGGAGAAGTTCGTCTCTGTCTTCGCCCGCGCCCGCAGCGAAGGGCTTCTCACCGTGGCGCACGCGGGCGAAGAAGGACCACCGGAGTATGTTTCCGAGGCGCTCGACCTGCTTCACGTGAAACGCATCGATCATGGCGTGCGCAGCGAAGAGGATCCCGCGCTGCTCGCCCGCCTGGCACGTGAGCGCGTGCCACTGACCGTGTGCCCGCTATCTAACGTGAGACTCCGGGTGTTCGAACGTATGGAGGATCACAATCTCAAGCGGCTGCTGCGGCGGGGACTGTGCGTGACGGTGAATTCGGACGATCCTGCCTACTTCGGCGGTTATGTCGCGGAGAACTACCTGGCGGTGTACCGCGCGCTCGATCTCACGACCGCGGACCTCGTGCAGCTTGCAAGTAACTCCTTCGAAGCCTCCTTTCTACCTGAGGCCGACAAGGAGGTATGGCTCCGGAGAGTCCGCGAGTTCGCCGCAAGATCCACGATCACTTAGGCAGCGATTCGGTCTCCAGGATGGGCGCTGCTTCGAAAAAACTCTCATCGACGGGTTTGTGCGCGCGGATCTCCTCACGCGTCAGGCCGTGTAGCTCGTGCGGGAACACGAGCCAACTGTCCGTCGTCCGCACGTAATAGTCGGGCTTGAGCGCGCTGCGGTTGCGCATTGGTTTGTAATAGACCGACGCGATACGGATCTGCTGCGCGAGGTTGCGCCGACAACGCCGCCGCAGTTCGACCATCACGGCCTCGAGACTGCGCCCCGAATCGAAGACGTCGTCGATGATCACCAGCTTGTCTTCGAACGAGAGGCGCGAGACCAGATAGTTCACCGCGTGGACCCGCACCACCTTGGCCTGCTGATCGATACCCGTATAAGACGAGGTGCGGATCGCGATGTGATCGGTGTGGATGCCGTGGTACTCGAGCGCCTCCTGCACCGCAATGCCGACCGGTGTGCCACCGCGCCAGAGTGCCACCAGAAAGGTCGGCCTGAACCCGCTGCGCACGATGCGCATGGCGAGCTCGATCGAATCGCGCAACAGCGATTGGCTGGAGACAAAGACCTTTTCGGCAGCGGGTGGAGCGCTCGGCAGCGGCATGGGTGGCTCTTGTCGCAACAGCGGCAAGGCATTTTGACACATGGCGCACGCCTCGTCGTTGACCGCACGGTCGCTGCGTTTAAACTCCGACCTCATCCGCCGCGCGGCAAGCGGCACCCGCCCGGACGCGCATGCCGACAAACGTCGAGATCAAAGCCCGAATCGCCAGCGTCGCGGCGCTCTTGCCGAGAGTGAGAGGCCTTGCCGAGCAGGGGCCCTGGGAAATCCGGCAGGACGACACCTATTTCGGGTGCGCCACCGGCAGGTTGAAGCTGCGCGTGTCCTCCGCGGCGGGAGGCGAACTCATCTACTATCGCCGCGACAACCAAAACGCTCCCAAGGAATCCTTTTACCTGCGCTCGGCGACCTCGGCTCCCGACACGCTGCGGGTACTGCTGACTCAGGCTTACGGTGAGATCGGTCGGATCGAGAAGCAGCGCACCCTGTTCCTGCGCGGGAGAACGCGCATTCATCTCGATAAGGTACGGGGGCTTGGGGAGTTCCTCGAACTCGAGGTGGTGCTCGCCGCGGACGAGCCGTCGGCCGTAGGCGCCAGCGAGGCGGACGAGCTGCTCAAACGCCTCGGAGTGGAACCAGCGCAGCTGATCGCGGGTTCCTACCTCGATCTCCTGGCCGACAGCTCCACACCCCGAGAGCCGCCCGCATGGGCAGAATCTCCCGTCGAGAACTGATCCAGTTCGCTGCAGCCGCTGCGGCCCTGCCGGATCTCAGCCTGGCGGCCGACACCGTGCGGCTCACGGCCGCGGACCGGCGGCGCACGCCGGAGCTCCTGGTCGCCGAAAAGATCTCCGAGAGCTTCAGTTCAATGCCGTTCGAGTCGCAGGAGTTGCGTGGACCGCTCGCCGAGCGCATGCGCATCAATGTGGAAGGACGGTTGCTGCGGATCGACGTAGATGCCTGCCTCTCGGGCTTCCGACACCGCGACAGTGCCGGCAGTTTCGATGGCGCCTGGGTGGGCGAGCACGCCGGCAAATTCCTCGATGCGGCCTGCAATGCGCTGCGTTACCGCGAGGACGACCGTTTGCGGCAGATCGTCGAGCGCATGGCGCGGGCGCTTATCGCGAGTCAGGAGCCGGATGGATATCTCGGAACCTACCCGGCGGCACGGCGCTGGACCGGCTGGGACGTCTGGGTACACAAGTACAACCTCATCGGTCTGCTCAGTTACTACGAACTGACCGCGGACCCCGCGGCGCTGCAGGCGTGTCGCGGGATGGGTGATTTGCTGGTGCGCACATTCGGTGCGGCGCCCGGGCAACGCGACATCATTGCGGCGGGCGAGCACATGGGCATGGCCGCCACCGCGGTGCTCGAGCCGATGTGCAGACTCTACCGATTTACGGCGGATGGACGTTATCTCGAGTTCTGCGCGTACCTGGTAAGTGCGTACGAGCACCCGCACGGCCCGCGCATCGTGTCGACGCTCCTTGCGGGCGGCGGCGTCTACCGCGTCGCCAACGGCAAGGCCTACGAGATGCTGTCGAATTTCAATGGACTGGTTGATCTCTATCGTCTGACAGCGGACCAGATGCTGTTGAATGCGGTGCTGCAAGCGTGGGAAGACATCGTTCGCCACCAGCTATACCTCACCGGCACGGCGAGTGCCGCGGAGCACTTTCAGCCCGAGGGGCGGTTGCTGACGCTGCAGTCATCGAACGTCGGTGAGATGTGCGTGACGGTGACCTGGCTGCAGCTTAACTGGCGACTCCTGCGTCTCACCGGTCAGGCGCGCTTCGGACACGAAATCGAGCGCACGGTCTATAACCATCTCCTGGCCGCGCAGGATGCGGGTAACGGAGATATCTCCTACTACACCTCTTGGAACGGCATCAAGGAATTCACCGATGCGCTGCTCTGCTGCGTGTCGAGCGGTCCGCGCGGCATCTCACTCATTCCGCAGCTCGTCTGGGGCCTGCAGGGCGATGCGCTGTTCGTCAACCTCTACGTGCCCGGTCGCGCGCGTTGCGAATCCGGCGCAGTACCCGTTGAGGTCGAGTGCGCAACGGCGTTTCCAGCCGAGGGACGCGTCACTCTGACGGTGAACGCGCCGCGCGCGACACAGTTCACTTTGCGCCTGCGGGTGCCGGAATGGACGAGTCGCTTCGAGGCGCGAGTCGGGGATCACACGCTTGCCGGCACGCCCGGACAGCTGCTCGATGTTGCGCGCATCTGGGAACCCTCGAGCACGCTCGAGATTCGCATGGACGTGCCGACGCGCGTGCGGGCGGGATCGCCGACCTATCCCGACTACCTCCTGCTGCAAAGAGGTCCGCAGATCCTCGCGCTCGAGCAGGCCGTGAATCCGACCGTGCCTTACCTGCACCGCGTGGCCCTCCCCGACACGCCCGCGAGGCCGCGGCCCGCGACCCGGGGCGGGCGAGCGGTGTACGCAGTCGACGCCATCGCCGGCGTGCCCGCCGGGCACGATCGGCTGCGTCTTGAACCGCGTGCCGCATATCTGGTGCCGTTTGCGGATCTCGTGAACGGGTGCGTGTGGATGACATCAGCAGATCGCTTACGGCGCGACGTCCCGGCAGCTACCGCGTTCATGCGCACGAGTCTCTCAGTCGTGAATCTCGGGCTCGAACCGATCACCACCGGGCAGACGCCAACCGACATCGCGGAGTTCGTGACCGATGAGGATCCGCGAACCTTCTGCACGATCAACCCGCAGGACTTCGGGCTCGCCAACTACCTCGGAGCCCCACGGGGCAAGCGCGGCGATCCGGTGTGGTTCGCGACCATGTTGCGGAATCCTGTGTCCATCTCCCGCATCGTGTTCCGGCACGGCGCAGTCAGCGCCAGCGGGGGCTGGTTTGACACGAGCGAAGCAATGCCGCGCATCGAGGTAACGAGAAGTGCTATCCCGACCTCTGCCAACCGCGCCGTGCCCGATAACGGCGCGGTACGGTGGGAAACGGCCGGGGTGCTCGGGGAATATCCGCGCACCGGCGCATCGACCCCGCCGCCGCTTGCCGACGGACAGCTCTTCGAGCTTCGGCTGCCACGGCCGCTCGAAGTGTACGGCATTCGCGTTGTTGCCCGGGCAGGCGGTGACTACGCGAGCTGTGCCGAGTTGAGTGGCTATAGCTGATCGCGGTTGCAAAAGGGCTCGAGCGCATCGAGCTGCGCTCGGCGGTAGGCCGCACCGGAACGAATTACCGTTCCGAACTCGAGGTAAGGATCCGTGACCCGATCGTACCGGGGCCAGGGCGGAAGACTCGCCCCGCTGGGATCGCCGCTCGTCGCGAAACGCGTCCAGATTTGCTGCATCGTCGCGGACAACTCGCGGTCGGTCTGGTCCGGCGCGGAATGGGCGATGAAGCTTGGCGCGTCGAGTGTTCCAAAGACGTAGGGAAGTTCCTCGGAATGGGTCGCAGGCAGCGGCCGGCCGCCGATGCCGCGCGTGAACACGTAGGCGAAGGTCTTTGGCTCGCGCTGCGAGAGGCCGCGAGCGATGAGCCGCGCGCTCTCGCCGAAGATGGCATCGCCGACAATGGCGGCAGTGGCAGCCGTGGCGTCCGCGTCGGTGCTCGCGGCGTTCAAGCGCAGGACTTCATCGGCCAGCGCTCCGAATTTCTCCCGGACCCACGCCCGATAGCCCGCGAGGTTTTGCTCGGTGGTGAACATTCGACCCTCGTCCGCGTTGATCCCGACAATCGCCGGCACGGCCCGGACCGCACCGCTTTGAAAGGCAGCGCGCGGCTGTTGGGGAACCACGTAGCCATCGACGATCGGGGCGGGAAACGCGAACCGCAGGAGATTGTGGGTCGAGTGCGGGAAGAAATCGCCGTTGTGGCCGAGGAGCACGCTGGCCGGCAAACGGCGCAGCGCGTCGAGGTCAGGGTCGAGCGCCGCGCCACTGCGCTCGGCGGCGGCAAGGTCGGCGAGCGGCGGCAGCGTCGGGCTCTGCAGTATCGCGCGAATGAAGAGCCCGCGCGCCAGCGGCGAAGTCATGAGCACGGCAATCGAGACGGCGCCGGCCGACTCTCCGAACACCGTCACCTGGTGCGGGTCACCACCAAATGCTGCGATGTTCGCCTGCACCCATTTCAGTGCGGCTATCTGGTCGAGAAGTCCATAATTCCCCGAAGCATGGGCCGGCGATTCCGCTGACAACATCGGGTGCGCGAGAAATCCAAAGATCCCGACACGGTAGTTGAAACTCACCACCACTACGCCAAGAGCAGCGAGCTTGGTTCCGTCGTAGAGCGGATACGCGGCAGAACCGCCCACAAAAGCTCCGCCGTACACGAATACCATGACCGGCCGGTGATTGTGGCGACCGGGACTCGCGGTCCACACGTTGATGGTCAGGCAGTCCTCGCTTGGCTTCTGTCCGGTCGGGATCACAAAGGGCGTCTGCATGCAGTCATCGCCAAAGTGCGTCGCACCGCGCACGCCCTTCCAGGGGAGTGGGGGTTGTGGCGGACGCCAGCGCCGCGCACCGGTCGGTGCTTTGGCGTATGGGATGCCCTTGAACGACTGGATGTCCCCCATGATGCCCGCAACCGATCCGGCGCTCGTTACGACGATCGGAGCCGTCGCGGCCGCAGCGGCAGCGCTCGACGAGAAAAGTACCAGGAGCGCCAGGTAGGGCGGACACCTCGCCCAGCACTGCGTTCTCACTGCGCGCCCCGGGGAGATTCGGGCGCGAGCGCATTCATGATCAGGCGTTGCGTGGCGCTTTCATCGACGCTCAGGCACACCTCGACATTCGGCACACCGCTCACCGGCCGTGTGTAACCTTGCGCGTCGACCGCGATGCGCATGGGAGTCACCGGGCAGGTCGATGGCTCGAGCAGCCAAACGACCGGCACCACATCGAAGAGCGTTGGCGTGAGCTGGCCCCAGCTGTTGAGGAGGCGCCACTGGTGATAAAGGAGCGCCAGCGCATCGGAGGCGGGTGAGCCATACGCAAACAGCCGTTCGCGCCGCACTTCGTCAAACTTGATCTGCGTGGAGTCGAGCGGAAACATCCGCACCGCCACCTTCGATTGCAGGAGGACCACGAGGCCCTGCGGAGCGGAGGCGACGTTGTACTCAGCCGAGGGCTCGGCGACCGGTATGGCTCCGCCCTGGTTGTACCCGACATGGATCGCGCCCCCCATCATCACCACCTGTCGAAGCTCGTGCAGCGCGTTGGGATCGAGCCGCTCGAGAGCCTCGATGTTACTAAGCGGCGCCAGAGCGAGCAGTGTGATCTTCCCCGGTCGCTTGTGCGCCTGTTCGCGGATGAACTCGATCGCATCCGGCGCCGGGGAGGTGTCAGTAGCCCCGAGCGCCCACTTGCGCTGCGTGAAGGGCGTCAGACTCGTGGTGGCGGGTCCCTGCGCCACGACCACATCACGCCGGCCGAGCGTTGCGAGCAACCGCCGAACCAACAACACCCGCGTGCGCGTGTCCCCCCATGCGGTAGTAATACCGAGCACCTCGAGGCGCGGGTCCCCGAGCGCAATCGCAAGCGCGAACGCATCATCGATGTCATCGCCCACGTCGGTGTCGATGATGACGGGTAGCGGAGGCACCGGGGCGGGGGCGTCCGCGTGCGTGGTTACCGGGGGCCAGAAACCCGCAGCGGCGAGCAGCAGCACCTTGAGCCACCGGCGACGGCGCATCAGCGCACCGGAACGACCGCGCGGCTAAGCAAGGTAGACGAAGCGCGCGATACAAAGCGCCGCGAGCACATACACCAACCAGTCGCTCGGCCGCGCCTGACCACGCACCAGTTTGAGGAGCGCGTGACTCGTAATGCCGAAGGCGAGACCGTTCGCGATCGAATACGTGAGCGGAATCATGATCAAGGTCAGAAAAGTCGGAATGGCCACCCCGGGATCCGTCCAGTCAACTTCCGCAAGCGCCCCCATCATCAGCGCCCCGACCAGAATGAGCGCCGGGGCCGTGGCGGCGGTCGGGATCGCCTGCACGAGCGGCGCGAAGAACAGCGTGCAGAAAAAGAGAATGCCCACCACGACGCTCGTGAGTCCAGTGCGCCCGCCGACGGCGACACCGGCCGCGCTCTCGATATAACTCGTTACCGGACTAGTACCCGCGACGGCACCGACCAGCATGGCGGCAGAATCCGTGAGCAGGATGCGATTCAGCCTCGGGATCGATCCATCGGGGCGGACCAAGCCCGCCCGCTTGGTGACGGCCACGAGCGTACCGATGTTGTCGAACATGTCGACGAACAGGAACACGAACACGATCTCGAGCAGCGACAGCCCGAGTCCGCCCTTGAGGTTCAGGGCTTGTCGTATGTCGAGCTTGAAGGCCGCTGCACCGAGGTCGCTGAAGCTGTAGGCGGCGGGGGAAAAGTGCGACACACCGAGGAGCCAGCTGAGCACAGCCGTGACGAGGATGCCGAGCAGGATCGCGCCCTTCACACCCCGTGACTGCAGGGCGGCGATCACGAGCAGCCCGAGCATGGCGAGTGCCGGTGTCGCAGCCGTCATGTTTCCGAGTCCCACGATCGTGCCGCTCTTTGGGACGACCACTCCGGCATCGACGAGACCGATGAAGGCGATGAAGAGTCCGACGCCGCCCGCCACCCCGGCAAAGAGCGAGCGCGGCACGGCGCTGATGATGAGCTGCCGCACACCCGCCACGGTGAGAATCAGGAAAGCCACAGCGGAGACGAACACGCAGCCGAGCGCGGTCTGCCAGGGCAGACCCATACCCTTGACGACGGTGTACGTGAAGTAAGCGTTCAGGCCCATCCCGGGCGCGAGCGCGAGCGGGTAGTTGGACAGCAGTCCCATCAGGATGCTGCCGAACCCGGACGCGAGGCAGGTGGCAACCGCCACCGCCGCGACCGGCATGCCGGCCGCGCCGAGAATCGCCGGATTGACGACGACGATGTAAGCCATCGTCAGAAAGGTCGTCAGTCCGGCGAGCAGCTCCGTGCGTACCGTCGTGCCGTGGCCTCTGAGATCGAAGAGGCGCTCCAGCATGTAGCGGTCAGAACCTGAGGATCAACTGTCCGCCGACAATCCGCGGATCGTTGATGAATCCCGTGAAGTTCTCGAAGTTGATACCACCGATGTTACGGATCTGATCGGTGCAGTTGCGGCAAAACGCCGCGACTTCGTACTTGTTGTTGGACCACGAATAGCCGATGCGCAGGCCACCCTGGAACAGCGGCGGACCGACGAATTCCAGCTCCTTGTCGAGGAAGAAATTCATGTCGGTACGATAGGACATGTCGACAAGGGCGTAGAGTTCCCCGCCCCTTCCCATCGGCAAGCCATAGCGCAGCGAGAGATCGCCCACCCACTTCGGCGCCTGGGGCAGCGGATTGCCGTTGATCAGCGCGAAGCCATTGGCGTTGAGGGGGTTTTGCTCGGTGCACGCCGGGAAGCCGGGGCCGAGGAAACTCCAGTTGAAGCAGGGGGCCACCGCGAGCGTCGGATCCTCGATGCGCGTGTAGTTGTAGCTGCCGGCGAAGTTGATATTCAGGTTCTTCAACGGGCGGAGCTGGATTTCCAGCTCGGCGCCCTTACCGATCGTGTCCTGCGCGTTGATCAGGGTGACCACGTTCGAGGCGCCACCGACGGCGGTGAGCTGCTGATGAGCGACGTCGTAGTAATAGATGTCGAAGGCGAAGTAAGCGCGACGGTCAGGCGTTTGCGCCTTGATACCCAACTCGTAGGAGATGTTGTCCTCAGAGCTCGCCACCTGAATCCCAAGTGGCGGCGGTCCGGGTGTGGGCGCACCGAAGCTCGGCGCGCGGAAACCCGTCGCGACGCGGAAGTACAGATTGGCATTGGGGTTGAACTGCCAGCTCGGGGCGATATCCCAGTTGAACTTGGTGGCGCTCGCCGAATCGCTCTGCGGCACCGCCAGCCCAGCCAGACTGCTGCTCGGCACATTGAAAGTCTTGTTATCCCACGTGTAGCGCACCCCGGCGCGTACGTTCCACACGGAGGCCCAGGTGTACTGCAGCGAGGCGAAGACCGCCTCCGCATTGTTCTTCTGTTCTGAGAGCGTCGAGTCGATGAGTTGCAGGCTGTTGTAGACGTAGTCGTTGCCGATGCCCTTCACATCCTCGTAGAAAAAGAAAAGGCCCGCCTGCCCCTGCAGGTTACCGGTCGAGCGAGAGACCATCCGGAACTCCTGCGTCAGCTGGTAGTTCGTGGTCTGACCACCCGTTTCGACGGGGAATGGAATGAACCCGGGGCCTGAGGAAGCGCCCGCACCTGCGAAGAATCCGGCGCCATAGCCACCGTCGATGTCACCGATCGTGTTGTAGTGTCGGATGGACTCGTAGCCCGTGATCGACTGGTAAAGGAAGGCCGGCGTGAGCCATGCAAGGTGCAGACTCGCGCCCATGCTGGTGAAGGACTGACCGTTGTAGCCGTCGGTGTAGATCGTGGCCGGGTCGAAGCCCGGCACGAGCGCGTTACTGCCTTCCGACATGACATTCGCGCGGAACAACCGCGCCGACCCGCCCAGCCAGCGGGTGTGGAGGTTCAAGAGGGCGGTGAAGTCATCGCTCGGCTGGTAGAGCGTCTGAAAGCGCACCGCCCAGTCGTCGTAACCTTCCAGGTGCTGGTCGCCGGGCAGGTTGTAGGGGGCGTCCACCCAGTTGTCGCGGTGCTGCCCCTGAGCCGAGAGCCGAAACGCCCACTGGCTGCCAAGCGGCACGTTGATCACGCCTTCGAAGTTCGCGGTGCTATAGGTGCCGTCGGAAATCGTCGCGTAGCCCCCGAAGTTATTGAGCTGGGGTTTCACGGATTCGATCTTGACGACGCCCGCGGGCGAGTTGCGTCCGAACAGGGTACCTTGCGGACCGCGCAGAACTTCGATGTCCTGTTGGTCGAATATCGGGAACCCCTTGAGTGCCGGATTCTCCTGCACGATGTCGTCGTAATAGAGGCCGACGGGCTGTGATGCGAACGTCGTAAAGTCGGTGTTGCCGTAGCCGCGGATATAGAAGCGCGGGAAGGTGCGGCCATTGGACGATTCGATGTTGAGGCTCGGCACCGCGAAGGCGAGCTGCCGGATGTCCTGCCCTGAGCTCCCGAGTACGGAAAGCAGCTGTCCGGTCAGGACCGCGGTCGACACGGGCACGTCGACGTTGCGTTCCTCGCGCCGCTCGGCGGTCACAATGACTTCCTGTATGTTTTCATCACTATCGGTAGCTGGCGCAGCCGCCGCGGCCGCCCAGGCCGTACCGCCCGGCAGCATCAACAGCGCCGTCGCGGAAGCGGCGGCGGCCAGCGCCGTGTAGAACGGGCCCGCGATGCCTCGGCGCGGCAGCTGACTGATAGCGCGATGCAGCATAGTCGATGGGCCCGAGTTGGTGATTCTCATCGCGACCTCCCCCCTCTTTTTGCGTGCGCGACACAAGCTTCGCGCACGGTTTCTGCTGGTGGCCTCTTCGTCCGATCGGCGTCCGTTCGTTGTTTCTCGTTAGTAAAACGTTACACTACGCCCGGTGAAAAGCTACACCACGCACGCACTCGCTGTAAAGGCAGGCAAGCGCAGTGGGGAGTACGCAACAGTGCGCGCCGCCTGGGCGTGCCACGCCTGAAATCCGCCGCAGATGTGGCACATGGCGACGGTAAAGGACATTGCCGCAGCCGTTGGCGTCTCGGTCGCCACGGTTTCCAACGTTCTCAACGGCAGACCCAACGTCGGGCGCGCCAACCGCCAGAAGGTACTGCGCGTCGCCAAGCAGCTCGCCTACCGGCCGAACCGCGCGGCCCAGGCGATGCGCACCGGACGCACGCGCGCTATCGGTCTCGTGCTACCCGATCTCACCAACCCGTTCTTTCCCGAGCTCGCTCAGGCGGTCGAGAACACCGCCCGTAATCTCGGGCTTCTCGTCTGTCTCGTCGACAGTCAGGGCAGAATCGAGGGCGAGGCGGACGGTTTCGCGCTCCTGATGCAGCATGCCGTGGATGGAATCATCTGGTGTCCGCTCGGGCCGCGGCTACCGCCCTACCGCAAGAGTCTCGCGCGCCCGGTGGTGTTGATCGACCGTCCGCGGCCCGGCTACGCTGCGGTGCATTCGAACTACGTGATGGGCGGGCACCTGCTCGCGGAGTATGTCCTGCGGATGGGCCACACGCGGGTCGGACTTCTCTCGGGACCGCAAAACCTCGAGAGCGCGCGCCAGCGGCGCGACGGTTTCGTCAATGCCTTTCCGCAAAGCATTGAGATTGCCTGGGAAGTGTGCGTCGGCTTCGACGGCGTGCTGAGTGCGCAAGCACGCGAGGCGCTGCGCCGGCGACGCGACGCCACGCTGATCGTCGCGGGAAACGACGTGATTGCCGTCAGCGCGATACGCTGCCTCAATGAACTCGGCGTCAGCGTGCCCGCGGAGGTGTCCATCACCGGCTTCGACAACATTCGCTGGGCGGACGTCGTGACGCCGCGTCTCACGACTATCGCGCAACCGGTCGCTGCGATTGGTGCCAAGGCGGTTGCGCTCGTGCAGGAACGAATGTCAGGCGCGAAGATCCCCACGCGACGCACGATCTTCGACGTCGCGCTCGTCGAGCGCGACTCGGTACGGCATTTAGCGAGCGCGAGCTCGCGGAGGACTTAGCATGGCGGGGCCCCCCCGTATTGCCGTCATCGGCAGCGCCAATACCGACCTTATCACCTTCAGCGACGTCTTCCCGCGACCCGGTGAGACGGTGTTCGGGAAGAATTTCGATCTGGGTTTCGGGGGCAAAGGCGCCAACCAGGCCGTGGCCGCGCGGCTGTGCGGCGCCGAAGTAGTGATGGTCGCCAAGGTCGGCAACGATCTATTCGGTGAAGCGACGATCAAAAACTTTGCTTCCTTCGGCATCGACACGACCCATGTCAAGGTGGTGCCGGATGCCCCCACGGGAGTGGCGCCGATTTTTGTCGAGCCGAGCGGCCAGAACCGCATTATCGTCGTCAAGGGGGCGAACGATAGGCTGTTGCCCGCGGACGTCGACGCCGCAGCCGCCTTACTGCGCGGCGTCAACACGATCATTCTGCAGTTCGAAATCCCCCTCGAGACCAACTACCACGCCGTGCGCTTTGCGCGCGCCCATAACATCCGCTGTATCGTCAACCCGGCGCCGGCCCTGCCTGCGGATCTCGCCCAGCTCACGGCGGCGGATTTTTTCATCCCGAACGAAACGGAAGCCGAACGCATCACCGGGCGAGCGGTGCACAGCGTCGAGGAAGCAGGCGTTTGTGCCAAGGCACTGCTGCAGAAGGGCTTCCGCAGGGTCGTGCTGACGCTCGGCGCACGCGGTGCGCTGCTCGCAGATGCAGCGGGCACGGTGCACGTCCCGCCTTTCGCGGTTGAGGCGGTCGATACCACCGGTGCCGGAGATGCCTTCATCGGCAGTCTCGCGGTATTTCTCGCCGAGGGCGTCGCCGAGAAAGAGGCCGTGGCGCGCGCCAGCCTCTACGCCGGCCTCTCGACCACCCGCGTCGGCACCCAGAAGTCTTTCCTCAAGCGCGTGGACTTCGATGCCGAATGGACGCGGCGCGGGATGCCAGGCCGTTGAGGGGGCTGCGCCGAGCAACGAATCCGCAATTGCGGCAACTTCACCAGGACTCATCCCATGTTCGTAGTGCATAGCTATCCGCTCGCCGTCGTCTTGTGCGTGATCACCATGCTCTGCTGGGGTTCGTGGGCAAACACCCGCAAGCTCGCTCCCAAGGACTGGCGCTTCGAGCTCTTTTACTGGGACTACACCATCGGTGTGCTGCTGCTGACGTTGGTCCTGGGCCTCACTCTCGGCAGCAGCGGTACGGAAGGCCGCTCCTTCGCCGCCGACCTGTCACAGGCCTCCGCGGCCAGCATTGACTCGGCGCTTCTCGGCGGGGCTATTTTCAATCTCGCCAACCTCTTGCTGGTCGCCGCCATCGAAGTTGCCGGCATGGCCGTCGCGTTTCCCGTCGGCATCGGACTTGCGCTGATCATCGGGGTGATCGTGAACTACGTTGCGACACCCGTTGGCAACGGTCCGTTGCTCGCGCTCGGTGTGCTGCTCGTGACGCTCGCGATCATCCTCGATGCCATCGCCTATCGGCGCCTGCCCGGGGCGGCTGCCGGGGTGAGCACCAAGGGACTCGTGCTGGCGGTGGCCTGCGGGGTGTTCATGGGCATGTTCTACCGCTTCGTCGCCGCGGCGATGTCCGTCGATCCGATCAACCTTGAGCCGGGGAAGATGGGCCCCTATGCGGCGGTGTTCGTTTTTGCCGTCGGGGTATTCCTCAGCAACTTCGTGTGGAATACGCTGGCGATGAAGAAACCCTTCGTCGGCAGCCCGGTGAGTTTCGCGAGCTACTTCAAGGGAGACTTCCGCACCCATCTCACCGGCATCCTCGGCGGGGTAATCTGGGGAATCGGCATGTCGCTCAACCTGATCGCCTCGGGCCCGGCGGGCTTCGCGATCTCCTATGGGCTCGGCCAGGGCGCGACGATGGTGGCGGCATTCTGGGGCGTGTTCGTGTGGAAGGAGTTCGCGAGTGCCCCGGCCGGCACCTCGAAACTGCTCACCGCCATGTTTGTCTCCTTCCTCGCCGGCTTGGCAATCATCGTCTTCGCGCGCATGGCGTAGGAAACGAGAACTCAGAAGCGCGGGCAGCCAGCCATGGTCAGCGACATACCGAAGCGGCGCAATGCGACTGAACGGGCTGTAGAGCCGTCGCCCGCCGCCCAGCGGGGGCAGAGCGTCGCCGTCATGCAGTTGCAGGGACGCGCGCTCAAAGCCAACACCGGCGTCCCGCTCAACCTCGACTGGATCGACAGCGTGCGCATCAACACGAGTGCCGTCGAGCGTCGCACAGCGACGCTCGTCGCCCGTCGTACCGTAAAAAAAGACTGGCAGGTCGCGTGGCTTCTGCGGGCGATCACCTGCATGGACCTCACGACGCTGCAGGGTGATGACACCGATGAGCGCGTGCGCCGGCTCTGTGCCAAGGCGATACATCCGGTATCCGAGAGCGTGAGGGCGACGCTCGCCATCGAGGATCTGCCGGTGCAGGTCGCTGCGGTGTGTGTCTATCACCAGTTCGTGGAAACGGCGCGGCGGGCCCTCGCGGGCACGCCGATCCATGTTGCTGCCGTGTCAGCGGGCTTTCCGGCGGGATTGAACCCCTTTGGCGAGCGGCTCGCGGAGATCCACCGCTCGGTCGAGGCCGGCGCCGACGAGATCGATGTCGTGATCACGCGCGCGCACGTGTTCGCGGCGCAATGGCAACGCCTTTACGATGAGGTCGCGGCGTTCAAGGAGGCGTGCGGCACGGCACACTGCAAGGTCATCCTCGGTACCGGCGACCTCGGAACGCTGCGCAACGTCGGGCGGGCAAGTCTCGTCGCCATGATGGCCGGCGCGGATTTCATCAAGACCTCCACCGGCAAGGAGTCCATCAACGCGACCTTGCCCGTGGGACTCGTCATGGCGCGTGCGATTCGCGAGTACGGCGAGCGCACCGGCATGGCGGTGGGCTTCAAGCCCGCCGGCGGGATCCGCACCGCGCGCCAGTCGCTCGACTGGCTGGCGCTCATGAAGGAGGAGCTCGGACAGAGTTGGCTCGGGCCGCGGCTCTTTCGACTGGGCGCGAGCGGCATGCTCGGCGATATCGAGCGGCAACTCGAATTCCATGGCAGCGGCCGGTATTCCGCCTCCTACCATCACCCCCTCGCCTGAAGAGACGCTATGGCAAACACGAGCGTGGCCGAGAAATTCCGCAGCATGGACTATGGCGCGGCGCCCGAGGACCCGCTCAACACCCTGGCGTGGCTCGATGGGTTCGGGCGGCGCTTCGGCCATTTCATAGCTGGCAAGTGGCTCGCGCCCGCGCAAGGACGTTACTTCGAAACCACCGATCCCTCGACGGGGGAAAAAATCGCCGAGGTCGCCGAAGGCAGCGCGGCGGATGTCAACGCAGCCGTCCGCGCCGCGCGTGCCGCACTGCCGCGCTGGCAGGCCCTGAGCGCGCACCAGCGGGCGCGCTTTCTCTACGCGCTCGCCCGCCAGGTGCAGAAGCACTCGCGGCGGCTCGCGGTACTCGAAACCCTCGACAACGGCAAACCGATCCGCGAAAGCCGCGACATCGACATCCCGCTCGTCGCGCGGCACTTCTACTACCACGCCGGGTGGTCGCAGCTGCTCGAGCGCGAGTTCCCGGACCGGCGGCCCTTGGGCGTTGTCGGCCAGATCATTCCCTGGAACTTTCCGCTTCTCATGGTGGCATGGAAGATCGCACCGGCGCTCGCCGCGGGGAACACAGTGGTGCTGAAGCCTGCGGAGTTCACCCCACTCACCGCGCTCGCATTCGCGGAGCTCTGCAACGAGGTCGGTCTGCCGCCGGGCGTGGTGAACATCGTCACCGGTGATGGCAAGACGGGCGCGACGCTGGTGGCACACCCGGAGGTCGACAAGATTGCCTTCACCGGTTCGACTGAGGTCGGTCGGGCGATCCGCCTCGCCACTGCCGATTCGCACAAGAAACTCTCGCTCGAGCTCGGCGGCAAATCGCCGTTCGTCGTGTTCGAGGACGCGGATCTCGACAGCGCCGTCGAAGGACTGGTCGATGGCATCTGGCTGAACCAGGGACAGGTGTGCTGCGCGGGTTCGCGGCTTCTTATGCAGGAGAGCATCGCCGCGCCGCTCACGAAGAAGCTGCAGCAGCGCATGGCTGCGCTGCGGGTCGGTGCGCCACTCGATAAGACCACCGACATCGGCGCGATAGTGGCGCGCGTGCAGCTCGAGCGTATCGAGGGACTCGTCGCGCAGGGCGTCGCCGAGGGCGCTTCCTGCTGGCAGCCGGACCTGCCGCTGCCCGCGCGCGGCCTCTACTACCGGCCGACGCTATTCACAAACGTCCACCCAACCTCCGTCGTGGCGCAGACCGAGATCTTCGGCCCCGTGCTCGCGGCGATGACTTTCCGCACACCGGCGGAAGCAGTGGAGCTCGCTAACAACACCGCTTACGGGCTGGCGGCCAGCGTATGGAGCGAGAGCGTGAATGTCGCGCTGCAGGTGGCCTCACAAATCAAGGCGGGGGTCGTGTGGGTGAACAGCACCAACCTGTTCGACGCTGCCTGCGGTTTTGGCGGTTACCGCGAGAGCGGGTTCGGAAGAGAGGGCGGGCGTGAAGGGATGCGCGAGTACCTCGAGCCCACCTGGCTACGAAAGGCACCGCCGCTGCGCACGCGTACCCCGCGCGGTCGGCGTCAGGCGCCAGGGCCCGCCGCGCCGAAAGTCATCGACCGGACCGTGAAGCTCTACATCGGCGGCAAGCAGGTGCGGCCGGATTCGGGCTACAGCCTGGAAGTGCGCAGCGGCACCGGGCTGCTCCTGGGTGAGGCGCCACTCGGCAACCGCAAAGACATTCGCAATGCTGTCGAGGCCGCACGCGGCGCCCAGAAGTGGAGCGTCGCTACCACGCATCAGCGGGCCCAAGTGCTTTTCTACGCTGCGGAAAATCTGACGCAACGTGGCGCGGAGGTCGCCGCGCGCCTCGCCGCCGTGGTCGGCAAGAAGCAGGCCGCCGAAGAAGTGCGTCTCGGGGTCGAGCGATTGTTTGCCTACGCCGCCTGGGCCGACAAGTACGAGGGCGCGGTGCACTCGCCGCCCTTCAGAAATATATCCGTGGCCATGAACGAGGCGATCGGCACTGCCGGGGTGATCTGCCCGGCGGAGGCGCCGTTACTCGGTTTCCTCTCGCTCGTGCTGCCGCTGGTGGCGGCGGGTAATTGTGTGGTTGCGGTCCCATCGGCGGACTATCCCCTCATCGCCGGCGATCTGTACCAGCTCTTCGATACAAGTGATGTGCCCGGTGGCGTCATCAACATGGTGACCGGCCGCCCGGCAGAGCTTCTGAAAGTGCTCGCGGAACACGATGATGTGGATGCGCTCTGGTGCTTTGGCGATGAGCAGCTGTGCGCGGCGGCCAAGCGTTTGTCGGCGGGCAACCTCAAGCAGGTCTGGACCAATGACGGGCGCCGCATCGATTTTTTCAGCACCCGCGAAAGCGAAGGCCGCTGGTACCTCGATCACGCATTTCAGGTGAAAAACATCTGGTTGCCGTACGGGGAGTGAGCCACAACCGCTTAGTGCGGTGGCGTCGGTGCTTTGAGCAGCGCGATCGTCATCCGCTCGAGCCGCGGAACATCGACCTCGAAAACGACGTTCACGGGGCGCTCCCCGAGCCGCGGACCCTCGCCCGGCGCCCAGCTGAGCGTTTCGCCGTAACCGGCGGTGAAGCTGGTATCGACATCCACGAGAAGGGTCTTCGAGCGGGTGACGATCGAGGGATCGAGCCATACCGCCACCGCGAGCTCGTCCCACATCGGGTATGACTGGCCGAACTCTCCGAGATAGGCAGCGAAGGGCGCCTTACCCTTCGCGACCTCACGGATGAATTCCGCCTTGAAAAACGTCTTAGTGGTGGGATCGATCGGCACCTCGGTGACTTTCTTCCAGGGCTCGTGCAGCACGATCGTCGCGGCTTCGGGGTCGAAGCGCATGTTGAACTCGCGCCGCGTGGCATTCACGTACTCGGCGGCAAAGGGATTGTCGCCCGGCGTCGGATTGAAACTGCCGCCCATGAATACGAGTTCCTGCGCGAGTGATGAGAACTGCGGATCGAGCCGCGCGGCCATCGCGATGTTGGTAAGAGGGCCTGCGGCGAGTATGGTGACTTGGCCCGGAAACTGGTGCACCGCGCGCGAGAGGAAGTTAGCGGCGCTCTCATGCGCTGCCTCGATCGTGGGCTGACCCGCGGGCGAGGGCGGCACAAGGTACGGATCGGCGTGATACGGTGTGCGGCGCAATGTCCCTTCGGCAGGCCACTCTTCCGTCCATGCGCCCTTGTAAAAGAGCTTGCCGTAGAGCGCTTCCCAGAGCTTGGTGCGGCCCGGCGTATTGACGAGCGGGAACACGGCTCCCGGATAGACTGGAATTTCGGTGCGTTGCGCGATCTCAAGGAGGCGAAGCGTGTGGCTGACCTCCTCGTCCCGCCACCCGTCGCCGCTCGGAATCGTGATGCCGAGCACTTCCACGTCCTTGGACTGCAGCAGCATGAGGATCGCCTGCAGATCCGAGCCTGCCGGCCCGAATGCATCCTGATCGATGATGACTTTGCGACGTGCGCCGGCATCGGCAGCGCGGCAGTCGCTTGTTGGACCGAGCATCAAGAGCGCGCTGACGAGGGGCATCGTCGCGGCGAGCGCGATGCTGAAGAGTGTAGTTCGCCTGCCGACTCGTGCTCGTTTCACAATGGCTCTCCCGAATCGCCGCCATGATGTTCGGATAGGCCCCGCAGGCTACCGGAGAAAGGTGGCCTTCGATAGAACGGCTGACTCGGCCGAAAAGACAGGCCCTGCATGCCAGAGCCAGAGCCCTCGCGGCGGCAGGCCTTGTGAGAACATGATGTTAGGTCATGGATGCTGCCGCTCGCCTCAAGAGCGAGTTTCAGATAACCGGGACATCTGGCGTCTGAGGCATTGAACGACGGGCTCTTACAACATGCGCCGATGATGCAGCAGTACCGCTATGAAACCGCAGCAAGCGATTGAAAGTGCGAACGAATCCTGCGACTCCCGTCTAAAATTAAAGCGGTGGTATCGGTTGTTCTCCCCGATGATTTCATATCCGCGGCGCGCGTTTTAGACGGCACCGCGCGCGCCGGTCGCCCCCACAAGTCCCGCGGTAACAACGAGCCTGCCGGCCCCTCTTAGGACGGCTTTATGTTCTGGTTCATTCGGAAGAAGTTTGTCGGATCATACTTCTTCTTCAGATCAACGAGCCGCTTGTACGTCGGGCCGTAAGCGAATGCGACGCGATCGCTCTCCTCTTGAGTTAGGAAATTGATGTATACGCCATCGCTCGCGAAAGGCTTTGACTTACTGAAGAACTCGCGCGCCCACGTGATGCATCGCTCGTCGTCCGCGCTGGATTCCCAGCGTCCATGCACGTTCATCACGTACTTGGCGTCGCGGCACGAGTAGGCCGTTGCCTCGGGCGCGATGCGGGCGGTCTGTCCGCCAAGCGCGGCGATAAAAATTTCGCACTGAGGCGACGGCAGCGTGCCGGCGTATTGGATGATCGTGTCGATTGCACCATCGCCCAGCTGCGAGAAGTTGTGTGACTTCCAGTAATTGCGTGCTCCCTTGGTCAGGAGTGGATCGAAGGCCTGTTGCCAGGCCGAGTACGGCTGCACACCGATGTGTTCGCCGTGGGCTTTGCCAAATCCGCGCAATGGCGCGATCAAGCTTTCGCCCTTCTTGGGGTCACCCGCATAGCATACCGCCAGCGCAACGATCTCCTTCCCGTGAACCTCCACGGGGAGGAAAGGCAGCGGCGGTGCCTTGCGCGTGACCATCCACACGTTGAGCTCGTCGGGCATCTCCTCGGTGAAACGTGCGAATTGTGTAAGTACGGCCTTCGCTTGGTCGAAAGGAAAGACGATGAGGCCGCTCAGCACATTGGGTCCGATTGGATGGAGCTGGAACTCAAAACTCGTGACAACGCCGAAGTTACCGCCGCCGCCACGCACTCCCCAGAAGAGGTCGGCGTTCTCGCTGGGGCTGGCGCGCACCTGACGGCCATCGGCCGTGACGATCTCGACGGCGAGCAGGTTGTCCACGGTCATGCCGTATTTGCGGCTGAGCCAGCCGAAGCCGCCACCGAGTGTTAAGCCCGCCACGCCCGTGGTCGAGTTGATGCCGAGCGGCGTTGCAAGCCCGTGAACCTGCGCGGCGGCGTCGAAGTCGGCAAGGGTGCAGCCCGCCTCGACCGTGGCGCGGCGGCGAGCTGTATCCACCTGAACGCGCTTCATCAGTGACAAATCAATCATGAGGCCTTCATCGCAAACTGCGTTCCCCGCGATGTTGTGCCCGCCCCCTCGGACGGAGACGATCACATCGCTCTCACGCGCAAACCTAACGGCCCGGATCACATCCTCGGCCGATTTGCAGCGGGTGATCAATGCCGGCTTACGGTCGATCATCGCGTTCCAGATCTGTCGTACTTCGTCGTACGCTGCGTCGCCACGAAGGAGTACTTCACCCCGGAAGTTTGCTTTGAAGTTGTCGATGCCCGCTCTTTGCAGCTGATTCATACCTGCCCCTTAACCGAGAGGTTGCCAAAGCCGAGGATTCCCCCAGCCATCCATCGCAGGCGCATACTAATTCGGCAGCGTTGGAGTGAACGTTGGAGCCGGCGTTGGGAGGCCGGGCGGAGATATCTGGCCATGGCAGAAGGCGCCCTGGAGATTCGGCTGCTGGGCGAATTGCAGGTCCTGCGGGGCGGACAGCCGGTGGCACTGCCGGCGTCAAAACAGACCCGCGCGCTGCTCGGCTACTTGGTGGCGACCCGAGAGCCGCATTCGCGGGAGCAGTTGTGTGACCTCCTGTGGGAAGGGCCTGATGACCCGCGCGCCGCGCTGCGTTGGAGCCTGACCAAGCTTCGCCCGATCGTCAACGACCACGACGCACTGCGGCTCAACACCGACCGCGAGCACGTCACGTTTGCTTTGACAGGTGTCGACCTCGACATCGCGCATCTGGAGCAGAACCTCCCGAACGGCATCGCGGCGGCCTCGACCTCGGCGCTCGAGGCGGCGGCCAGCCTCCTCCACGGCGAATTCCTCGACGGCCTCGATCTGCCCCGCTGTTATCGCTTTCACGCCTGGTGCATGCGAGAGCGCGGCCGCTGGGACGCGTTGCGATCGGAAGTTCTCGGCGAACTGGTAAAGCGGGTGGCTGAGGACTGCTCGCGAGCGCTGCAATGGGCACGCACCTGGATTGCGGCGGATCCCCTTTGCGAAGAGGCGCACGCCCAAGTGGTGCGGCTGCTCGCCGCTGCTGGCCGCGTGCGCGAGGCGAACGAGCATTTCGAGCGCGCTTGCACGCTGCTTGAGCGTGAGCTGGGCGAGGCGGCCTCAGGGCGGCTGCGCCAAGCACACGCCGCGGCGCGGTGCACGCGGAGCGTCGATGCGACACCACGCCGCACGCCTGCCCCGAGGGCCGAGCCGGAGCACGTCGCCTTACCGCTTGTGGGGCGCCGCGCCGAGCAGACCATCTGCGAGCAGGCGCTGCGCGACCTGCAACTCCGGCGCGTCGCCGTGCATCTGATGCTCCTCGGCGAACCGGGCATCGGTAAGACGCGGCTGCTCGACGCGCTAGCCGAGTTGGGGGGCAGCCGCGGTCTGCGCGTCCTGCGCGGACGCGGCTTCGAAGCCGAAATGGTGCGACCGTACGGACCGTGGATCGACGCGTTGCGATCCGTGCCGGTCGATGCGGTTCCGGCAGAGGCACGACGCTATCTCAGTCTGCTCGTGCCGGGGCTCGATGCCATAAGCGGCGGCGACGGGGATCGCTTGCAGCTGCTCGATGGCATGGTCACGCTGCTCACGTCGCTCTCTGCAGCCGTGCCGACGCTGCTGATTATCGATGACGTACAGTGGCTCGATGAGGCATCGACCGCGTTACTGCATTACGCGGCTCGGGCGTTCACGGCGCCTGCACCGCTGCTGATTGCAATTGCCGCGCGCGAAGGCGAAATCGATGACAATGCCGCGCTCGCCCGCGCCTGGCAGTCGTTGCGGCGCGAGCATCGTTTACTCGACCTGCGACTTGGACCACTCGATGAGGACGCGACCCAGGAGCTCGTGCGGCACGTCGACCCGAAGCTCGATGGCGGGGAGCTCTATCGGCGCAGCGAGGGCAATCCGCTCATCGTGCTTGAGCTCGCTCGGGCAGCAACGGCCGGCGAGGCTGAGGGCGGTACTTTCTCGGACTTGATCGCCGCTCATCTCACACGGATCGAGCCTGAGGCCCGCGAACTTCTCGGCTGTGCGGCGGCATTTGGCCGTGCAATTCGCCCCGAAATCATGGGGACAACGCTCGCTCTGACCTCTGCTGAGCTTTCGGCGCAAATCCAGTTGCTCGAGCGCCGCGACATGCTGCGAGGGACGGCCGCGGGCGGCTACGATTTCTCGCACGATCTTCTGCGTCAGGCCATGTACCGCTCTCTTTCGCAGCCGCGCCGGCGTCTGCTGCACCGCCAGATCGCGCGTGCACTCGAAGCAGAATCCAAGCGCGATGAGAGCCTGGTCGCAGACCTCGCGCATCACGCCGATCTGGCCGAAGACCACCCGCTCGCCGCAGAAGCGTCGCAGCGAGCCGGGAAGCGCTGTTTGCGATTGTTCGCTAACGTCGAAGCCGCGCGTCTGGCCACAGCGGGGTTGCGTCACGTGGCGCAGTTACCGCCCGGTGTTGAGCGTACGCGGCTGCGCCTGGGACTGCTGTGCCTGCAGAGCTTCGCGGTGTTCGGCGACCGACAGTCTCACGATGCCGGTCTCGTGCGCGCCCTCGGCGAGGCCATCGCCGAAGCCGAGAGCGCGAGTCTAAACACCGAGGCTGCCGAGGGTTTGGTGGCGCTCTCCTACGTTCATCAACGCTCGGGCGATGGCGAACGCGCACGTGATGCGACGCTCCTCGCCGCCGAGGCGCTCGTCAACGTCGATCCCCTGCTGCGCTTGCAGCAGCTGGCGAACACGGCACGTTGCCTGCTCGACGTTGAGGTGGACATTGAACATGCCCGCGCCTTGATGATGGAGGTCGAGAATCTCGCGAAGGTTGCGCGGGCGAGCTTCACCGAGCTTGAATGGAGCCGCGGCCTGTGGCGGCGTTGGGACGGCGACCTGCAGGCCGCGGTCACTTTCATCGAACATGCGCTGGAACTGGCTCGCGCGTGCGAGGACCACCGGCGTGAGTACGAGTGCCTGGTATGGCTGGCGAGACTCGATTTCGAAGTGCGGGCGCTAGATCGACTCGAGCAGCGCTGCAGCGATCTGGACTCTGTTGCCGCGCGGCTCGGGAGCCCGGATGCGCCCCTTGCGGCGGCGCTGCGGGCTCTCGGTGACATTGCACGCTGCAAGCCCGACGCCGATGCCAACTTCGAGCGGGCGACTCGAGCGCTGCGTGAGATCGACGACAAGATCCATCTTTGTTACTTGCTGAATGAGGCTGCGGCACTGTACCTCTTGAGTGGCCGCCTAGCGACGGCCAGCGCTTGCGCTGAGGAGGCCAATCTGTGCGGGCGGGCGTTGCGGCGCGGCACTGAGATTGTGGCGGCGGCGGCGATTCTCGCCCAGGTGCATGCCGCGCAGGGCGATTTGCCCGCTGCCGAGTCGGAGTTGCGCCAGGCACGACACGAAGCGCGCCGGCTCGGCTGCTTGAGCGCCCGGGCGGCACAATATCTGGAACGTGCCTCGAACGCGCTCGAGCCGGCAATTTCAACGGGGATTCCAACGGTAGTGTCGACATGATGAGCGCGCAGTCACGAGGAGAATGCGATGTCCAGAATTATCGTCGAACGGACTTTCCCTGAACCGTTCAGTGACGCAGACCTGCAGGCCACGATGGAGCGGATGGGTCCGTGCCTGAAGATCTATAACGTCACCTGGCTACGCAGCTGTCTGTCGACCGACCGACGACGGATGGTGTGCGAATACGATGCCGCCGATGCCGAGAGCGTGCGCGCAGTGCAGCGCGAGGCGAACGCCAGATTCGACAAGGCCTGGACGGCCGAGGTGCTCGCGCCGGAGTGAGGCATGCTATGCCGCCTCGCGGCGTCTGAGTTGGAGACCCCTCCGGGTTCGCTCTAGCCAGCTCGAGCGCGGCTTCCTTGAGAAGGGAAAGGCCCAGCTGCGCCTTCTCTCTTTGGCCCCTGAGGGAACGATCACTCGCGGCCGCGACTTAGTCACAGGCCCCAAGCGAAGCACCGCGTTGGTCAGGGGTCCGCCTGTATCCGCGGGCAGAGAAGGACGAGGACAAGCCTCAACCCTGGTCCCCGTCCGTTCCTGCTAGCGAAGCGGCGAATTCGGAAGCGGAAGAAGAAGGCCTGAGTTCACCGACGCAGTCATCGCCTCGGTCTGCTTCACCACAGACTGATACTCGGCATCTTTCTCCAGCTTCTTCCAAGCTGCAGTCGCGGCGGTCATGTCCTCGTACGCGAGAATATAGACAAGAGTTCCATCGCCCTGTCCGAGACCGACTTGGAAACTACCAATTAACTTCGCTCCAACGGATTCAAGGATCTTCTTGAAGCGCCCATTCGTCTCAATGAGCGCGTCGCGTTTGCCGGGAACCGGCGTTACTTGGTATCCGAAGTAGATCATTGGTAACTCCTTATCATCGTGTTCTTGCCAGTATCTCTACGCCTTTTGTCGGGTACGCACATCCGTAGGTGCCGTAGCCATAAGGGCCTCGACGCACCGATTCCGCCAAGTGTGCCTGGAGCTATTCAGCATCTTGCCGCGCGACCGGTGGAGAAAACGATGGCATAGTCGGGACTGAGGCCGAAAAGGCTAAATCTAGATCCTGATTCGCTGCGAGTTGTTCACACTCCTTGCGAAGTCGGCTAAGGAGCAGGTTTCAACAAGCGGCGTGAGTTTTAGACAGTTACGTAGAAAAGTCCGTGAACGACAAACACTTAGAACATACGCCGATGATGCAGCAGTACTGCCACGAACCAACACTAAGTGCTTGTGTCTGTGAGTGAATCTCGCAGGGGCTGTCTAAAACGATACGCCGAGTTACGCCTAGTTTTTCTTCAATAGATTCAGTTACCGGGATTTGAGTTTTAGACAGGGAGACGGCTCTCCGACTACTTGATTGGAGCGGCGGGTGACAGAGGGCCTAAAACGGGGTAGCGGAGCACAAAGGGAGCACACGCCGTCGGCGGGAGCATAGACTTGGCTGCGAACGCAACTGCAGCGCGAATCGATGCTACGCGTGATCCCCGACCCTGATGGGTTGTCGCTCTGGTCGAGGGTTAGATCGCCTCCGCCAACATATTCCTTTGGCTCTATGGAGCGTGTACGGTGCGGTAAGCAGCAGCCTTTGAGTGCTCCCTGCCACACGCTCTATGCCGCAGCCACTGCCGACGCCGTCTCTCCTCCTGAGTGCGCTCGCGGTTTGCGGGATGTTCTTTGGCTGCGCATCACAGCCAAAGCCGGTCGATGAGTTGCAGTCCGATGCTGTGAACACGGCACTGCAGCGCGGCTCGACCGAACTCGGCTGTCCAGCAGCCACAACCCAAGTTCTCAGTAGGCAGACGATTGAGGAGCCGCAGGGAACGGGTTGGTACGAACCTCCACATCAAGCCAAATACACGGTGGGCGTCGCGGGGTGCGGGAGGAGGACGACCTACTCAGTAACGTGCGACGACCGAAAGAAAACCTGCGTTGCGGATACTGTGAAACCCACGGTCACGCCGCGACAGCTCGCCGACCAGCTGCAACCCGGCGCCGTGCGGGCAGCGCAACAGCTAGGCGCAGCGCAGCTCGAATGTCCAGCGGCCACGACCGAAGTCATAAGGCAGGGAACCATCGAAGAGCCGCAAGGAACCGGTTGGTACGAGCCTCCGCATCGC
>Ga0187777_10000400_pt1 | contig 30711 bp, 26 predicted proteins | sample 1015_Q2_SP5_10_M_FD_132416 | JGI IMG/M metagenome (GOLD analysis project Ga0187777, IMG submission 132416) | Tropical peat soil microbial communities from peatlands in Department of Meta, Colombia - 1015_Q2_SP5_10_MG | ecosystem: Environmental > Terrestrial > Soil > Wetlands > Peat | place... | reverse complement strand
GCCCGACGTCCCACTCCGGTACGAGGACACAGTCCCAGGTAGACGGGGCCTAAAAAACCCACAGCCCATCAAGACCGGAGTCCAAGCAGTAACGGCCCTCTCCCAAAGGGAATCGCGATTCCCAAAATGATTCCAACTGGGTTTCGTAATTCCGCGCTGCTCCAGAGCAGCGCGCAACAGGACTGTTCTTTGACAATCTGACCACCCGCGGCGCCTACTTCGGCTGCTTCACGATGCGCAGATACGGCCGCGGGGCCTTCCATCCCTGAGGATACTTCTGTTTGGCCTCCTCATCTGAGACTGAAGTCAGAATGATGACGTCATCGCCCTGCCTCCAGTTCACCGGCGTCGCCACTTTGTGCCGGGCGGTGAGCTGCATGGAATCGAGCACGCGCAGCACCTCGTCGAAGTTGCGCCCGGTGCTCATGGGATAGCTGAGCATCAGCTTGATCTTCTTGTCAGGCCCGATCATGAACACGGTGCGCACGGTAGCGTTGTCCGCTGCGGTCCGTCCCTCGCAGGTGGTGCCACTCTCCGCCGGCAGCATACCGTAAAGTTTGGCGACCTTCAGCTCCGGATCGCCGATCATGGGATAACGCACCTTGTGGCCCTGCGTCTCTTCGATGTCGCCCGCCCATTTACTGTGGCTCGCGACCGGGTCAACGCTCAGCCCTATGACCTTGCAGTTGCGCTTTTCGAATTCCGACTGTAGCCCGGCCATATACCCGAGTTCAGTGGTGCATACCGGCGTGAAGTCTTTGGGATGCGAGAACAGAATGGCCCAGCCATCGCCGATCCATTCGTGGAGATTGATGGGGCCTTGCGAAGTTTCTGCCGTGAAATTCGGCGCTTCGTCATTGATTCGCAGCATTGTTGTCTCCTGCCAGTTGTCTGGGAAGCAGGGAACAGTTTAAAGCAAGCCCCTGCAACCGCTGGCTGGGTCAATAGATGCGCGAAGCAGCAGAAGGACTCTTGCTGACGGCATTTTCAGCCGGGCTCGATTTACAATTGCGCCTCATGCGCCGTAACCTTCTTTGCACGGCCGCGTCCAAAATTGATATGAAGATCAGGATCACGCTTCTTCGCGCGTTGTTGTTGTTGACTCTCGCCCAATTCGGGTTGGCACAAGAGCAGGTCGCCGCTGCCTCAGGTGCAGAACCGGTTCTGCCGTATTCTCCCAGTCTCGATCTGACTTCCATGGATAGATCGGTAGATCCCTGCGTGGACCTCTACCACTATGCCTGCGGCGGTTGGCAAAAAAACAACCCTATCCCCGCAGACCAGACCTCGTGGGATGTCTACGCCAAGCTGCACCAGGATAATCTCGTTTTTCTGCGCGGCATCCTCGAGCAGGCCTCGGCGAACGACCCGGGCCGCAGCCCGGTCAACCAGAAGATCGGCGATTTCTATTTCGCCTGCATGGATGAAGCCGGTGCTGAGAAGCGCGGCCTCACGCCCTTGCAAGCGCAGCTCGAAGCCATCGCCCAGCTCCATTCCATCGCGACTTGGCGCCTCTGATAGCCCGCCTGCAGCTCTCCTATGGACGCTCCATTCTGTTTGGTGCCGGCTCGACCCAGGATCCGGATGAATCGGAGAAGCAGATCGCCGATCTGGATCAGGGCGGTCTGGGCCTGCCCGATCGCGATTACTACGTAAAGGATGACGACAAATCCAAGGCCGACCGTGCGCGCTATCTGGAGCATGTGCAGAAGGTCTTCTCGCTGATGGGCGACAGCCAGGAAGCTGTCGCGCACAATGCTGCCACCGTCATGCGCATGGAGACCGTGATGGCCAGGGCCTCGCAGACTCGGGTCGAGCGGCGCGATCCCTACAACCTGAAACACAAGATGAAGGTGGCCGAGCTGATTGCCATGGCCCCCGACTTCGACTGGCCCGCCTACTACAAGGAATCGCAGTATCCCCCGTTTGAGATTGTGAATGTGGATTCGCCCAACTTCATCAGGCAGGTGAACACCCTGCTGGCCGAGGGATCTATCGCCGATTGGAAGACTTTGTTGCGCTTCCATGTCGTCAATTCGGCCTCGCCCTATCTCTCTTCCCGGTTCGTGGATGAGAACTTCGATTTCTACCGCAAGTATCTGCGCGGGGCCAAAGAGCAGCAGCCGCGCTGGAAGCGCTGCGTGCAATACACCGATAGCAACCTTTCCGAAGCCCTCGGCCAGGCCTACGTCGCTAAAGTCTTTTCTCCTGAGTTGAAGCGCAGCACGCAGCAGATGCTCGCCGGCATTGAGGACGCCATGCGCCAGCGCATCGAGGCGCTCGATTGGATGAGCGATGCCACTAAGCAGCAGGCCTATCTGAAGCTGCAGGGGATCCGCAACAAGATCGGCTACCCCGATTCGTGGCGCGATTACAGCTCGCTCGCGATCATCCGCGACGACTTTGCGCTTGATATACAGCGGGCATCGCGGTTCGAGCGCCGTCGCGACATCAATAAGATCGGCAAGCCTGTGGACCATGGCGAATGGGACATCTCCGCGCCCACGGTGGATGCTTACTACAACCCGCAGATGAACGACATCAACTTTCCCGCCGGCGTGCTGCAGCCTCCGTTGTATGACACAAGAATGGATGCCGCTCCCAATTATGGTGATACCGGCGGCACCATAGGCCACGAACTGACTCACGGCTTCGATGATGAAGGCAGCCAGTTCGATGCCAAGGGCAATCTGCGCAACTGGTGGACCAAAGAAGACCGCGAGAAGTTCGATGCTCGCACTAAATGCGTGGCCGACCAGTATGCGGGTTACATCATCGTTGATGACATCCACATCAACAGCAAGCTCACACTGGGCGAAGATGTGGCCGATCTCGGTGGCGAGCTGCTGGCTTACATGGCGTGGAAAAATGCCACCAAAGCGGAGAAGCTGCAGCCAGTGGATGGGCTGACGCCCGAGCAGCGCTTCTTTGTCGGCTTTGCTCAATGGGCCTGCGCCAACAACCGGCCGGAGGAACTGCGGGTGCGCGCCGTCGTCAACCCGCACTCTCCCAATCCCTACCGCATCAACGGAGTGGTGGTGAACATGCCCGAGTTTGCCCGGGCCTTCTCCTGTCGGGCCGGCCAGCCAATGACCAAGCCGTCGGATAAAGTCTGCAAGGTCTGGTAGGGAAGCTCCGAAGTTTCTTGAGTTGGAAGAAATTGAGTAGCCCCAAAAGAGACCGCCTTTCTGGCGGGCTGTGGGCTTGCGCTATCTAACGCTTGGAATCCCTAATGATTGCGCCAACTTGCGACATAAAGACTGTGTTTACAATAGCATACATGCAATAAATGAACTTGTTCATTTTTTACTTGACAATCTAGAAACCTACAATGATAATTTGAACATGTTCAAGCAAGACTTTAGGACGGTCAAGAGCGCTCATACTCGGGAGGCGATTCTGCAAGCTGCGCTCGCATTGTTTCGAGAGAAGGGTTTCGACGCCACTACCATGCGCGACATCGCCGCGCGCGCGGACTCAGCGCTGGGAGCGGCTTACTACTACTTCAACAGCAAGGATGCAATCGTACAGGCCTATTACGAAAAGGTGCAGGCGGAGCACTCTCAGCGCCTGCAGGAAATGCGAGCGGCAGGAGCGATGCCCTTGAAGGAGCGGCTGGCGGCGGTCATGCACAGCAAGCTGGATATCGTGCAAGCTGATCGTAAACTTCTAGGCACGATTTTCCGCTACAGCGGCGAGCCGTCGCATCCGCTTTCTTGTCTCGGGCCGGGCACGCGTGAGGTGCGCGAGCAGAGCATGCAGGTGATCGCCGATGCGCTCGAAGGCGAATCGCTGCCCGTGGATCTGAAGCAGCTGCTTACCCTCGGCCTGTGGTCGCTGCAGATGGGCCTGCTCGTCTACTTCATTTATGATTCTTCGCCCCAACAACAACGCACCAGAAAGCTGTTGAATAACGCCCTCGATCTGACTATGAATCTGCTGACCGTGGCGCGGTTCCCCCTGCTGGGTTTCTTCCGCAAGAAGATTCTGGCCTCTCTGGAAGAGGCTGATCTGCTCCCCCGCTTGAATTTCGCGCCTGCAAGTCAGGCGGTGGAGGCGCAGTCATGAGTGCAACTGCTTATCGTCCCGCGATCCTTTCGTCCATGGAGTTTGTGCCGCCTGCGGCCAGTGGGCCAGGCGCCAAGGCTACGGCGAGACTGGCCGCGGCAAATGGCGGTGGACGCCGTCCGCCCTACGCTTGGGGCGGCATCTCGTTGGAGCAATGGGCAGCCCTGCCGGTCTTCGTGCTCATGTATTTTTCGCCGCTCCGGCATGATGTCATCGGCATTGCCGCGCTGCTCGGCTGTGCGCTCTACCGGCTCGATGAGCGCCGCCGCCGTATCGTGCTGGTTCCGATCACCTTCTCCACGCTGATGCTGATCGGGCGAGTGGCAGCCAGCCCGGCGGTGCCGGTGTATCTGCAGGGAGCGAAGCCGGAGCAGGCCGTATCCTGGTTGCCGCTCTTCCTGGCGGCTTGCATCTTCTATATGCCTTCTGTGGCAACAATGAGCAATAACTTTTTCTTTGGAATGGCTGGGCTGGTGCTGCTCTCGGGCATCCTGCCCGGCGATTCCTGGCAAACGATCTTTGCCACGGCACAGATATTCCTCTTCATGGGACTGGTGGTTTGCCTCGCGATCGATTTTGCACAAAGGCCGGTACCGCCGCAGCCGCGCGAGGCTGCCGCGGCGGTTTAGGAGAGAGCAATGGCAGATACCGAGAGCACGCGCAGCGCTCAGCAAAGACTGGTCATCGTGATTCTGGCCGTAACCTTCGCCAGTCTGTTTTACCGCATGACTGTATTCAAGCATCTGGAGCAGACATCGCTGCTGTTTGTTGGCATTCCCGCGGCGGTCGCCATCCTGGTCTCGCTCACGCCCGCAGCGAAGACGGTGACCGGCAGCATTCTGAAGGCGATGACGATCGCCCTGCTCATCTCCGGCATCTTGCTGGGCGAGGGCTTCATCTGCATCCTGATGGCATCGCCGCTATTTTACGCAGTCGGCATCATCGTCGGCCGGGTGATCGATGCCAGCCAGAAGAAAAACAACCGCACCACCATGACCTGCCTGCTGCTGGCTGCCTTTGTGCCCATGAGTCTGGAGGGGACCAAACCACAACTCTCGTTTCCGCGGGAAGAGTCGGTGGCTGTGGAGCGCGTGGTCAGCGCCTCGGCTGCTGAGGTCACAGCGGCGCTGGCGCAGAGTCCACGGACCGACGGCAAGCTGCCTCTCTATCTGAGCATGGGATTCCCTCGCGCCGTCGGCGCAACCGGCGCCGGGCTTCGGCCGGGAGACTTGCGGGTCATTCATTTTGCCGGTGGCGAAGGCAAGCCAGGCGACCTGGTGATGCAGGTGGCAGAGTCACGCCAGGGTCTGGTCCGCTTCGTCGCTTTGTCAGACAAGAGCAAGGTGGCTCACTGGCTCGCGTGGCGGGGAGCCACGGTGGAATGGACGGCGGTTGACCCGACTCATACCCGTGTGCGCTGGCAACTGGATTTTCGCCGCGACCTCGATCCAGCCTGGTACTTCCGTACGTGGGAGCGCTACGCCGTGGGTCTGGCTGCTGAGTATCTGATAGAAAACAACGCCACGCCGGCGAAGGGAAGGTAGCATGGATCGCGCGATCCTGGTCCGCGCCGCCAGCTTGTACGTCCCTATCATGCTGGCGCTGCTCATTAGTCTGCATCGGCCTCCCAGCCGGCGGCAAGTCGCGAGCATGTTGGTCGCCTTTGTCTGGTGCCTGCCTGCGCTGCTACTGCTGCAGCTCATCAATCAGCTCTTTCATTTTTGGGCTTTTCACGCTGTAGGCGGTCTCATCCGCGGCATGCCGGTGGATTTGTACCTGGGATGGGCGCTCGCCTGGTCTGCGATTCCATGCCTTACATTGCGCAGGCAGCCGATATGGCTGATGGTGACGGTCATGTTCACGCTCGACGTGCTTGCGATGCCGCTTTGCGAGCCTGTGGTGGAGCTCAGCAGCCGGTGGCTGCTGGGCGAAAGTCTCGCCATGGCGTTGGTTCTGCTGCCGGCGCAACTGTTTGCCCGCTGGACCAGCGAGGACTCCAATCTTGCAGGCCGCGCGACATTGCACGTCGTCTCTTCGGGTGGCGTGATTCTGTTCTTGCTTCCGGAGAGCATTTTTGCCCTGCTGCATCAGCCAGGATGGCAGCAGCTTTGGCAGCAATCGGCTTATTCCGTGAGTTTGCAATTGCAGGCACTGGCGCTGCTCGGCCTTTTGGGTGTGACCGCGGTGCAGGAATTCGCTCTGCGCGGAGAAGGAACGCCGATTCCCTACGATCCGCCGAAGAAACTAGTCACCACAGGCATTTACGCTTACATCGCCAATCCGATGCAGCTTTCGTGTGCGATGGTCATGACGGCGCTGGGCGCTGTCCTCGCCAATCCGTGGATTCTGGCCACCGGTGTCATGAGCTTCGTCTACGGCTTTGGCCTTGCCGACTGGGATGAAGCAGCCGACATGCAGGCGCGGTTCGGTGAAAGCTGGTTGCGTTATCGGGGCCAGGTAAAGGCGTGGCGATTCCGCTGGCGCCCGTATTACGGGGCAGCAAGACCGGCACGGATCTACGTGGCGGAAAACTGCGGCCCTTGCTCTGAGGTTCGGCGCTGGTTTGCGGCGCGAAAGCCGGTTGGTCTGGAAATCCTGGCCGCGGAGGTTCATCCCGCGCGCGACTTGCAGCGCGTCACCTATGAGCCTGCCGATGGCAGCCGGCCGGAGGAGGGAATCGCAGCCTTTGCCCGCGCCCTCGATCACGTCAATCTGGCGTGGACATTGCTGGGCGCGCTCATACGCCTGCCGATCATTCGCCCGGCGCTGCAACTGCTGGTTGACGCCAGCGGCCTGGGACCGAGGCGGATTCCCCGCCGCAGCTTACAGTGCGAACTGGTGGAGTGATCACTCCGAATCGCTCAGCAACTGACTAAGCGTGGCCTTGTGCTTCTCCCGTTTATCCTGCCGGCCCTTCCTCACGGCCTCATTCCGGCGAGTCGGCCGGGGCATGCCAAGATTCTCCCGGGCTGCGGCTTTCACCGCCGTGACCGCGCTGAATGCCTTTGGTTTCTTTTTTCTCGCCATCTGCGACCCCGGAAACGCCGCGACTGAATGAGATTATGCAATAATTCATCCAGTGCCATGCAAAGAGAATATGGCTCTTGACGAGAGAGAATTTTACGATGAGCGGCCGCAGAAAAAGCCGGCAACGCTCAACTGCCCGCATTGCCGCCAGGCAGCGGAGTACGAGGTCGGCTGGCTCGTGCGTACCAAGAAGAGCCAGCTTTCAGGACGCGCCGATGAGCGTGACCGGGCAAAATTCGCCAAGGCGCGCTCTTACATGGTACGTACCGACGACATGATGATGTGCAAGAATCTTCGCTGCCGAAAACGGTTTGAGATTTCAAGCCTGCAGTCTGTCGCCTTCCTGGACTAGAAAACAAGCTCTCCTTTTCCCGTCAATCTACTGCTGAACACACATCCGATTGTATTTTCCCTGATTTCATAGACTTGGCGTGCGCCTCTACCGATTCCTGTACTTCCTGCACAGAATGGGACGAAATTCAGATATTCAGAGCGTAGCCGCTTTGTAGCATTCGTCCCCATTCTCTTGTTTGTCCATCCCGTTCATTCGTCCACTCATCCCAGTGTCTGACTTTAGTCACATTTTTGGCGGTTGGGGTGCACTTTCCCGGGTGCCGGAAGTTTCCGGCCGTGGGACGTACACAGGAGGAAATATGAGATCGCACTCAAGCATAGCCCTATTCTTGCTGGGGGCATTTTTATTGATCAGCGCCGTGGGACTGCTCGCGCAGGGAATCGTCACGGGCACGATTTCCGGCACGGTGGAAGACCCGCAACATGCAGTCATCAGCGGCGCTACTGTGACCGCCACGCAAACCAGCACGAATACCAACTTCACCAGCACGACCGATGCAACGGGCCATTTTGCCGTGCGCGGCTTGCCGACAGGCACCTATTCGGTCGCGATCGAAGCGCCGAAATTCGTCCGGCTCCGGATCAATGACGTGGTTGTGAACTCCAACCAGACCACCGATCTAGGTGCGCACGCGCTCACGCTGGGCACGAGCGAGGTCGTCGAGGTACAGGGAACTGCGCCCATGGTCGAGTCCAATAGCATTCAAATCAGCACCAGCTTCGACTCGAAAAAGGTAACGGACCTGCCCATCAATAACGGGGTAGACCAGCTGGCTTATCTGGTGCCGGGCGTCGTCCCCACCGGCGACGTAGCCTTCGGCAACAACAACGGCGCGTCGTTCGCCGCCAATGGCCAGCGCGGCCGCTCCACCAACTTCCAGATCGACGGACAGAACAACAACGACAACTCCGTGACCGGGCCGCAGCTGTTCGTGGACAACCCCGACATCATCTCGGAGTTCCAGATCAGCACCAATTACACCGCGGAATACGGCCGCAACCTGGGTGGTGTTGTGAACATCGTCACCAAGAGCGGCACCAACAGCTATCACGGAACCGTCTTTGAGTCGCACATCAATAACGTCTTTGACTCGCTGGGCAACGAAGCCAAGTCGCCTTTCCTGGACTTCTGCGCTCCCGGCCAGCCGACTGCTTCCGGCTGTCAGCCGGTGGTCAAGCCGCAGGACATCCAGAACCGCTTTGGATTCACCCTGGGCGGGCCGGTGGTGAAAGACAAGCTCTGGCTCTTCGGCGGCTACCAGGGACAGCGCATCGCAGCCCAGGGCAACTTCAACACGGCTGGCGGGGTGCTGCCGACACCAGCGGGCCTTGCCACGCTGCAAGCGGTGTTCCCGAACAACCCCGGACTCGCTGCTCTTGCCTCTGCGGGCCCCTACGGAAAATCCGGTGTCACCTTTGCTGGCACCCAGATGCTGCCAGTCACGGCCCTTGGCCAAACCGTCAATGCTGAGTTCGGCACCGTGAACCGCATCATCTCACAGCCTGTGACCGAGAACGACTGGAACCTGCGCGGCGATTGGCAGGCAACCAGCAAGGACCGCGTCTTCATCCGCTACCTGCATCAGCATCAGGACTTCTTCAATGCTGTTGGATTCCGCCCAGGCGGAGAGGATATTGCCGTCGGCATGGCGGCCGATGTCCCGGCAACCAACTGGCAGATCGCTGCTGACTGGACGCGCAACTGGACGCCGAACCTCATCAACCAGGTCCGCTTCAGCTTTGGCAAACTGGATGTTGATTTCCAGGGTGGCGACAATCCCAGCTGCACCGTGAATAACCCGACGGCTTGCCCGGCGGAGATCAACTTCACCGGTCTGCAGGCCGGCGCACCGCTGGCGGCAGCGATCGGAGCAGCCAACAACAATCCCCAGGGCCGTGAGAACAACAATTGGCAGTATCAGGACAACATCATTTGGCAGCACGGCCGGCACACCCTGAAGTTCGGCGGCGAGTACGACCACCAGCTTTCTCCCAACCCGTTCCTGCCGCTGTTCAACGGCTCCTACAACTTCGCCAACTTCAATACCTTGATCGCCAATACGCCCAGCCGCCTGCGCTTGGTGGATGGGCCTTTTAGCAATGACTATCGGGAAAACGACCTGGCCTTCTACGGCCAGGATGATTGGCGCGTTCTCGACAACCTGACGCTGAACATTGGCCTGCGCTGGGAGTGGCAAGGCCAGGCCATCGACGTACTGCACGATCAATCGGTGGCGCGCCAGACCGGGCCCAATCCCTTCTGGAACACCAGCCTGCCGCTGCAGTTCACTACGGTGCCTAAATACAACCAGGACCTGAACAACTTCGGTCCGGTGTTCGGCTTCGCCTATACGCCGCGCATCTGGCAGGGATTGTTCGGCCAGGATAAGACCGTCATTCGTGGCGGCTTTGGCATCAAGTACGACCCCGGCTTCTACAACATCTTCACCAACGTCGGCACCTCGGCTCCCTTCGTCAATCTGGGCGACCTGAACGGCGTTGGCGTAGCGCCCCCGATTCCGGCCGGACTGGCCGGATTCACGGGCGCAGATGTTCGGGGAGCTCTGGCCAGCGTGATCCCGGCCAATTGCGGAACGCCGACCTGCGATCCGCGGTTCCGCAGCCAGACCCAGGTCGCAACCAACCTTCATAACCCGTACACGCAGCAATGGTCCTTCGGTGTGCAGCGCGAGATCACGCCGCATATCGCTGCGGAAGTACGCTATGTAGGCAACCACACGGTTGGCCAGTTCCAATCCATCAACGGCAACGTCGCTCTCAACTCGTTTGTGAACAATCCGGTCACCGGGACCAGCTTCGCAGACGTGATCCCAGCCGGGGTCGCGCCCTGCAACGTTCCCGGAGCGCCAGGTTTCGCGGCCGGCTACGCCAACTGCAATAACCGCAACGTGCTGCTTCGTACGAACACCGGATTCTCCATCTACAACGGCCTGCAGTCGCGCCTGGACTTCCAGAACTGGCACGGCCTCTCAGCCAACCTCGCATACACTTACAGTCGCGTGATCGACAACTCGTCTGAGATCTTCAGCACTTTTGCTGGCGGCCAGACCATCGTCGGCGCGCAGAACCCCTTCGACAACAACGCGGGTGAGCGTGGAGTTGCCGGTCAGGATTTTCCCCACGTCTTCACCTTGGCAGCCACCTATGAGTTGCCGGTCTATAGGACTCAGCAAGGCTTCGTGGGACATCTGCTGGGCGGCTGGGAAGTCAGCCCGATCTACCGGTATGTGAGTGGACAGCCCTGGACACCGCTGCAGCTCAAGCTGCTCCCCTCACTCTGCGATCCAACCAATACGATCAGCGGCGGCGGCGACACCTGCCGTCCCATCGTGAGCAATCCCAATGCACCGCTGGCGACCTTCGGTGTGTGTACGGATCCCACCCTGCCAGACTGCGGGTTGGTGGATTTTGCCACTGGCAATCCCACCACTGCCAGCGCCGTGCATTGGATCAACAACGACCCCATCTCAGGCGCATTCTTTGGCAATCCGTTCCTCGGCGTTGGCCGCAACACGCTGCGCGGGCAAACCATCAACAATTGGAACCTGGGTGTTTTCAAGAACACGAAGGTTGGGGAAAAGGTCACGGTCCAGTTCCAGGTTGAGGCTTACAACCTGTTCAACCGGCAATATCGTGGTACGCCGACCGCGATCATTGACAACATTGACCCGTCTATCGATCCCAATACCAACCAGGCCAGGACCACCTTTGGCAATAACTTTTCCAACGTGAGCGGCAACTTCAACACCAATGCCAATCAGAGCGGGATCGGGATTCGCCAACTCAACTTTGGTCTCAAGGTGATCTTTTAGAATCACCATTTCCATCGTGCCTTGGGGGAGCTGCAAAGCTCCCCCGATTTTTTTCTCCGCTGGGTAGTGTCTTGATTGAAGGCCAGCAATTATTTTTGTGGTACAGCAATTGTTCCGCGGCTCCGCAGGAACTGGATGAACTCGATGGGCGCACCATCGCACACCACAAAAGCCACCAGGACCCCTTCTGAAGGGCTGTTGGGTTTGATCAGGATCTCGTGGCCCTTCAGCGCCTCGGCGAGATCATCGACCTCGAAGGCAACATGCGCTTTGGTCTTTACCAACTCCGGCAATGAGCAATCGCTCTCGTATCGCATCCATTGGATTCCGAACGGATTGCGTTGGTGGTCAGTGCAGTACAGCTTGTACTGGGGCAGGTAAATCTCGCCTGTCTGTTCGACCTCAGTCGGAATTCCCACGTGGTGATACTTCATCGCGCCTCGCTATGGTCGGCACAACGTCAGAGCTGACCAGGCGATGCGATTATAGCGTTCTTACTCGCTTGATAAAGATCTTGCCTTGACCGTGCCGCTACGGTATTAGACGTGGGCACTCTCGAAAAAGTCCAACCTTTGGATGCACTCGACAAGCTGGGTGCTTAAGGATGGGAATTGGTCGCCATAGACTCTAGTGCAGGCGCCTGCAGCGTTAATGCTTATTTGAAGCGTCCAACCTCAAATTAGGACATTATCCGCCGCCGGCCGCGGTTCTCCTGCGTCGCTGGAGTGATTTATACTGCTCAGTTCCTGTTTGCATCCCTGAGAGCGCTTTGGAGCCATGAAGATTCTCGTCTGCATGAAGCAGGTTCCGCAAAAGGATGCGCCCCTCAAACTGAACGAGGCGGGCACCTGGATCCGCGAAGACGTCTCGTACGAAGTCAACGAGCCCGACGCCTACGCTTTGGAAGAGGCGCTGCGGCAGAAGGAAAAGCACGGCGGTGAGGTGGTGGTCATCACGGCCGGACCGGCGCGCGCCCAGCAGGTGTTGCGCGAGGCCCTGGCCAAGGGCGCTGATCGGGCTATTCACCTGGAAGACGCAGGTTTCGTCTCGCTCGATGCCATCAACACGGCTCGAGCCTTTGCCGCGGCCATCAAAGATGAGCGCTTCGACCTCATTTTTACCGGTTTGCAGTCGGATGACTACGGCTATGCGCAGACGGGCGTGATCTTGGCCGAGCTACTGGGCTGGCCGCACGCCACCATCATCATGCAGATCGAGAAAGCCGCCAGCGGAATTCAGGTCAAACGGGAGCTTGAGGCCGGCTACTTTCAGCAGGTCGAGATGCCATTGCCCGCCGTGCTCACCATTCAGTCGGGAATCAACAAGCTGCGCTACGCGACCCTGATCGGCATCAAGCAGGCCAAGAACAAGCCACTGCGCAAGGTCACACTGGCGGAGGTGCAGCCTGTGCTGGCGCAGAACCAGATCAGAATTGAGAAGCTGTACGTTCCGCAGAAGAGCAAGAAGACCGAGATGCTGGAAGGAGCGCCGGCTGAGGTCGCGCGAAAACTGGTGGAAAAGTTGCGCAATGAGGTGCGGGTGATCTGACCGCCGTCTTGAAGGAGAAGAGTATGGAACTCATCGAACGCAAAGAGTACGAAGAAGAAGAAACCTCGCATGATGACATCGGGTCGGCGCTGATCACTGGCGGCTGTCTGGTCCTGTTGTTTGGGGGACTTCCCATGTTGTTCATGCAGAACGACCTTCAGGATGGCGTCATGTTCTTCGCCAAATGGATGACGGTGCAGGGAGCAGTCGGAGTGGGTCTCATCGCCTTCGGCATCCGCGAAAAGCTCAAGGCGCATGTGAAGGACGATGCCTGAGTCCATTCTGGTTGTTGCCGAGCAGCATGGCGGCAAGCTGAACCGTGTCTCCTGGGAGACCGTCGCTGCCGCGCAGGCCATCTCCGCCGCGACCGGGTGGCCGGTTGAAGCAGCCATCCTGGGCGGCGGGGTCTCAGCCCTCGCGGCTGAGCTTGCTGCCAAGAAGCTGGCTCGCGTCTACGCCCTCGAGTCTGCCGCGCTCGAACCCTACACTTCGGATGGGTTCGCCGGCGCGCTCAAGCAGTTTCTCGGCGAACGCAAGCCGCATCTCGTGCTCATGCCTCACACCTACCAGGTGCGCGACTTCGCTCCGCAGCTGGCCACAGCTCTCGCCCGCTGTGTGATCCCCGATTGCATCGGCTTCAAGCATCAAAATGGCAAGCTGCTCTTTACGAGGCAGATGTTCCAGGGAAAGTTCGCCGCAGATGTAGGTTTTGGCGGCGAGCCACCGTACTTCGCAACCTTTCAGAATGGAGCGTTTCGCGGCGATAAAGCAGAATCGGGCAGCGCGCCGGCGCCCGTCGAGGCTGTCAAGGCAAGCGTGGATTCCTCCGCCATCCGCACAAGGCCGCACGAGTGGTTCAAAGAAGCCAAGCAGGCAGTGGATTTGACGCAAGCCGAGCTTATCGTCTCCGTAGGCCGTGGAATCAAGGAACAGAAGAACATCGAGCTGGCCAAACAGCTGGCAGATGCGCTTGGGGCCGAACTTGCTGCCTCGCGACCGATATGCGACTCCGGCTGGTTGCCCATGGACCGGCAGATAGGCAGCTCCGGCCAGACGGTTGCGCCGAAGCTCTATCTCGCGCTGGGGATCAGCGGCGCCATTCAGCACATCATGGGTATGAAGGGGGCGCGCACGATCATCGCCATCAATAAAGATGCTGAGGCGCCCATCTTCGAGATCGCTGATTTTGGAGTGGTAGGCAATCTGTTCGATGTCGTCCCTCCGCTCATAGAAGAAGTGAAAAAAGCCAAGGCCGGGTCATGATCGTTTTTCGCGGGCCCATCGAAGGCGTCACCCGCCCGCAGATGGAGGCCGATGTTGTCATCGTCGGCGGGGGCCCGGCCGGATTGGCCTGCGCGCTCCGGCTCTCGCAACTTATAGACGCGTACAACAGCCGCCAGCCGGCCGCACCGCTTTCCAAGGAGAATATTTATGTCCTCGAGAAGGCGCGCGAATTGGGCCAGCACTGCCTGAGTGGCGCGTTGCTCGATCCGCGCTCCATGGGCGAGCTGCTGCCCGGTTTCGAGAGCGAAGCGCCGCTGGATGCTGAAGTACGGCATGAAAGCGTGCACTTCCTCACCCGGAAACACAACTTTGAATTTCCCCTCACGCCTCCGCCCATGCAGGACCACGGCAATTACGTCATTTCTATCAACCGCTTCGTAAAGTGGCTGGGAGAAAAGGTCGAGCAGGCCGGCATCACCATCTTCACCGGATTCGCCGGATCCGAGCTGCTCGTCGAGGGCGATCGCGTCGTCGGATTGCAGACCGATGACAAGGGCGTGGATAAGCATGGGCATCAGAAATCCAACTTCGAGCCAGGATACGACCTTCGCTCCAAGATCACCGTGCTTGCCGAAGGCTCGCGGGGCTCGCTTACCAAACAGCTGGCCGCACGCTTCGATCTCTATCGCGATGCCAATCCGCAGACGTACGGCGTCGGGGTAAAGGAATTGTGGGAAGTTCCCAGCGGGCGCATTCGCCAGGGCGAAGTCATCTATACGTTGGGCTGGCCACTCACCTTCAAAGAGTACGGCGGAGCCTGGATCTATGGCAGTAAGGACAACATCGTCTCTTTGGGATTCGTGACCGGGCTCGACTATCAGAATCCGCGTCTCGATCCGCAGCACGTGCTGCAGAGCTTCAAGCAGCATCCCTTCGTCAGTGAGTTGCTCTCCGGCGGCAAGATGATCCGTTATGGTGCGAGGACCATGCCCTATGGAGGCTGGTGGGCGGTCCCGCCGCTGGCCGGCGACGGCTGGATGATCACCGGCGACTCAGCGGGCCTGCTCAACTCGCAGCGCCTCAAAGGCATTCATCTTGCCATCAAGAGCGGCATGCTGGCGGCTGAGACTGCTTTCGATGCCATGCTCTCCGCTGACAGCTCTGCCGCTTCTCTCGCCAAATACCAGCTCAAGGTCGAGCGAAGCTGGATCAAAGATGAGCTCTGGGAGGTGCGTAACTTCCATCAGGGCTTCGAGCATGGATTCCTGCGCGGCATGATGCACACGGCCCTGCAGCAGCTGACTGGTGGCATGGGCGTGCGCGACCGGTATCCGGCCACGCCGGGCCATCTGCATATGAAACATCTCGATGCAGTTCCAGAAAAGGATGCTTCTCGCTCTCAACTGCTGGGCGCGGCCAAAGGCGATGGATATCTGACCTTCGACAAGCTCACCGACCTCTATCACTCCGGGACCAAACACGAAGAAGACCAGCCCGCGCACCTGGTGATTCACGACACCAACATCTGCGAGACACGCTGTGTTACGGAGTTCGGCAATCCCTGCAAGGATTTCTGCCCGGCCAACGTCTACGAGATGGTGCATTCATCCGAATCGCCCAGCGGCAAGACGATCCACCTTAATCCTTCGAACTGCGTTCACTGCAAGACCTGCGACATCATGGACCCCTACGAGATCATCACCTGGGTCCCGCCCGAGGGTGGCGGCGGCCCCAATTACGACGGCATGTAGCCATCTGCCCAACGGCTGCGAGCCTGAGAGCTAGAAGTTGTCGGGGAGACAGACGTTGCTGTTCACGCGGGCGCTGGAAAATGCTAGATGCTTGCCGTCCGGCGATGGGATGGGAAAGCCGATTCCGCGCGCGCGGCGGTGACAATCTCGCCAAAACTTGAAAGAATATTGGAACGCCTGTATGAAGCGCCTGCTGCTTTTCGTTGTACTCATTCTCTCCCTTCCTGCCTTCGCCGCCCGGCAATGCTCCAATGGTGCTGGCAGCGACCGTATGGAGCTCCCCGGGGGCTACATAGTCGATGTTGCTCCGGCGATGGATGACGCGCACGCTGGCCAGTGCCACGCCGCGATTACATCGCCCGACAACAAAGTTATCTACGAATTGATCGACCGCGAGATCATGCTCAACCCGGTCTCCGGCAAAGATGTGAACGGCGATGGCAAGCCTGATGTCGTCATCGAGAGCCATCCGCCGCAGGACAAGTGCTGCTGGAACTACTTTGTCCTTACTCCGGGAGAAGCAACGCCCTTGATCCGTCAGTTCACCACCTCGGTGCCCTTGAATTTCGAGGACCGGCTGGGCGACGGCAAGATGGTGATCTGGACCCGCGACTTTGCCTATGAAGGCGTAGACGGCTATTCCCACTCCGATTCGCCGGCGCCGCTCGTTTTCTTCCGCATGAAGGGGGCCATGGTTTATCCCGTGGACCAGCTTTTCTGGTCCGAATATGAAAGTGACATCAATGAGGCCAAGAGCGGCATCTCCAAGTCAGACGTGGACGAACTCACCAAGCTCGAAGGCCCCGATGCCAAACCCGGGCACCCGAACGATCCTAAGGATGAACATATGAAAGGCGTGCGCGCGTTGGTGCTTGCCGTGGCCATCAACTATCTCTATGCCGGCAAGGGCCAGGAGTGCTGGAACACCATCAGCGAAATGTGGCCGTTGGGCGACCGCCAGCGCATCCGCCAATTGATCCTCTCCCGCCGTTCCAACGGCATCATGAAAGAGATCACCAGCAACGCTGCAGCGCCGGCGGCAGGCCAGTCACAAAGCAAATAAGGGCCTATAATCGCTGCAGATGTTTCCGACCACCGCCGGCCTGCGGCATACCCTGGCTGCGGTGGCGGTGGGTCTGCGCGAGCAGACCCCGAGGGTGCAAGGTGGAAACGCCTGCGCCTCCCGTGTTCGGAAAGGAAACAGCCCAAGCCGGTTTGGTTGCCCGCTTTCCCCTCACAGGACATCAGTCACAGAAAGGGCTTTCATTGCGCCTTACCGACAAATTCGGGCGCGTCATCACTGACCTGCGCGTCTCCATAACCGACCGCTGCAACTATAAGTGTGTCTACTGCCGCACCGGTAATGAGGGGGCCGTCTACGCAGAGCTGCCGCTCGAGGATTACCTGCGGCTGGCTCGCATCTTCGTCTCGCTTGGTATCGAGAAGATTCGCCTCACCGGCGGCGAGCCGCTGCTGCGTCCACACATGGTCGAGTTCGTGCGCGAGCTGGCACAACTTCGCATCCAGCACGGTCAGCGCGCAGGCGAGCCGGTGGATACCGCCGTTACCACCAACGGCCATTTGCTGGCGGAGCTGGCCGGGCCCCTGAAGGCCGCGGGCCTGCACCGCATCACCATCAGCATGGATGCTGTCGATCCCGCGACCTTCGCCCGCATTACCCGCGTTCCCAGGGGATTCGAAAATGTTCTGGCCGGCATCCGCGCCGCAAAACGGGCCGGATTAGAGCCTGTCAAAGTGAACTGCGTCCTGCTGCGCGGATTCAATGACGGCCAGATCGTCGCTTTCGGAAGATTCGCCCGCGAAGAAAGCGTTGTCGTGCGCTTCATCGAATTCATGCCTCTGGAAGAAGACCGCGTCTGGAATCCGCAGGTCGTGGTTCCGCTCGATGAGATCTTGGAGCGCATGCGCAGTTATATTCCGCTGGTTGAGATTCCGCACGCGCACTCTGAGACGGCGCGCCGCTACCGCTTTGCGGATGGCATCGGCGAAATAGGGGTCATCGCGCCCGTCTCGCATCCCTTCTGCGGTGCCTGCAGTCGCATCCGCCTCACCAGCGACGGAAAGATTCGCACCTGCCTCTTCTCCGTCTTCGACCATGATCTCGCCGGCATGATGCATCGCGGCAAGTCCGATGCGGAGCTCAGCGCCTATATCCGAGGTGTGGTGCAAAAGAAGGAAGCCCGCCATCACATCGGCGAGGCAGGCTTTGTTCCGCCCTCGCGCACCATGGTGCACATTGGCGGTTGAAAACAAAAAGGGCAGCGTTGCCGCTGCCCGGGAAATCCGGCTGACTCCTTAGAAGGTCAGCTTCAATCCAAACTGGATGTTCCTTGCCCCTCCTCCGCCCAGATACGGATCGCCGATCGCAACGTCAGGCGTAGCCGTCGGCTGCAGGAAGCCGATGCCGTGCCCATTCGCCGGGTTGACTCCGTTCTGCGTCATATCGACCTCGAAGTTGGGCAGAAGCGGATTGGTGAAGTTGGGGTGGTTGAACAAGTTGAAGAAATCGGTGCGGAAGAGCAGGTTGAAGCGTTCGCTGAGTTTGAAGGTCTTGCCCACGCCGAAGTCGAAGTTCTTGTACGTCGGGCCGACAAAAGCGTTGCGTCCCAGGTCGCCGATGTGCTGGTTGCCCGTGCAGCCGCCGCTGGCCGGGTCGTAAGTGCACGGTACAGCCAGCGCATCCAGGTTCAGAATGTTCAATCCGCCCGTGCCGGCGTAGGGATTGCCGACAATATCCGGACGTCCATAGAACTCGCCCGTGCCGTTGAAATCCTGCTGGAAGTTGTCGATGAAGCTTACGTTGTAGGGCATGCCGGCCGTGAGCGAGAGCGATCCGCTCATGGACCAGCCGTTGGTCAGCACCTTCCACCGCTCCATGTTGGGGAAGCTGTAATCGTAGGTCCAGCTGAAGCGGTGGCGCTGATCAAAGTTGGAGCTGGCCCGCTCTCGGCCCGGGTGGACGCTGTCATCCGGCTGCGAGGCGTTGGGGACATAATCCTGGCCGTCGCTGGCGGTATCGATCGAGTGCGAGTACACGTAGTTGAAGGTGCTGGTCAGCCCGTGCCAGCTGCGTATGTTCAGACTGGTCTGCAGCGAGTTGAAATTTGAGCTCGCGCTCGACTGGAACTGCAGAACATAGCCGAATCCCGGCGCATTGGGATAGGGATGGCAGCTGGGTGTCACCAGCGCCAGCGCCGCATTGCACTGATTGATGTCTACGAACTGGAACAGCTTGCGCCCCTGCGAACCAACATAGCCGATTTCGAACGACAGGTTGTTGCCGATCTGCTGTTGCAGATTCAGATTGAAGTTCTGCACATACGGGGTTCGAATGTGCTGGTCCACCGTGAAGATGTCGTTGCCGAAGGTCGGACTGAACAGGAAGGTCGGCCCCGAGCAGGAAGCGCTTCCCGGCACGGCGATCGTTCCCGCCGGGCACGGAGCGCCGCCCGAGGGAACGACTCCCAGGTTGGCCGAGGGCGAGTAGCTCAGGTTGATGGAGAAAGGATCGCTTGCCGAGATGAAGTTGAACGCCGGTCCGGCATTGTATGTCGGGAAGGGAAGCTGCCCGGCGAAGAAATCCTGCGAGAAGGCGTCATAGAACACGCCCCAGCCGGAGCGCAGCACCGTTTTGCCCGTACCCAGCACGTCCCAGGCGAAGCTGATCCTGGGGGCAAAATTATTCAGGTCATTGGGGTACAGGCTGCCCACTCGCTTGGGGGCCTGCGTCGCGGGATCAAAGATGCTGAACCGGTCGTGATCTTCGCCGATCACGCCATCGTAATCCCAGCGCAAGCCCAGGTTGAGGGTGAATCTGGGCAATATGCGCCAGTTGTCCTGGAAATAGAGGCTGTTGTTGTTCTGAAAAGTGTCACGTTGCGAATCTCCCCGCAGCTGGTGGTTGCTGAAGCCCGGGCTGCCGCTGAGGAACGAGTCGAACGGGCTTGCGCCCAGCTGGTCGTTGCCCACAAAGTTCAGAACGCCGCGATATCCGGCGTCAAAGAACTGGTCGACCCAGGTACGACGGTATTCGTAACCCCATTTGAAGTTGTGCTTTCCGGTCGTGTAAGTGAAATTGGTGAAGAACTGCGCGTTTCGGTCAGTGCGGCCGCGGTTGATGCCCGGTGTTGCGCCGATGTTCGACTCCGTCGGGCAGGAAGCGCCTGTGCCGCTGGTGCTGATGCAGGTGAAGCGAAACTGCGGCAGGCCGAAGTCATTGGGATTGGTCACGCCGGTGTTCAATCCTATCGTCGCCGGGTTGAAGGTCTTGTCCTGCGGCAGGAAGGTCTCAAAGAAGCTATTGAAGCCGCCCCGGAACTCGATGAGCAGCTTCGGAGATTGCACCCATGTGTACGAGAGGGAGAGCACATGCACCGTGGTCGGCGTCAGTGTGTTGTAGCCGGTGGTGGCGCTGCCACCGACCAATCCCAGGGGGAAGCTCTGGTCGCTGTTGCCATAGAAGTAGCGGCCGGTCAGCAGGTCTTTGTTTCCTCTCAGGTGCTGGTCGATTTTTACGATCAGGCTGTCAACCCGGTTGTTGAAGGGATCGCTGGTCTCGAACGTGAGGCCTCCCGGCCCTCCCGCGGGCAGCGGAAAGCCGCTCGGACTGGTCGTCAGCAGGTTCTGCGGGATGTGCCAGGGGTTCAGCGCCAGCAGGTTCGCGATCACCGGATTGATGGTCCCGCCCGTCGCGATGTGCTCCTGAATGTCGCCCTGCGTCGGCACCGTGGCGCTGGCCGGCGTAGAGCCGTGCTCGCGCTGTCCCTCATAGGAGACGAAAAAGAAGGTATGGTCCTTCCACAGCGGTCCTCCCAATGAGCCGCCGAACTGGTTGTTGTTGAAGCTGTTTTGCGCTGTCCCCACGCGGTTGAAATAGTTGCGTGCGTCAAGGTTCTGATTGCGCAGATATTCGAATGCTGAGCCGTGCCATTTGTTGGTCCCGGACTTGGTCACGATGTTGATGATGGCCCCCGAATTGCGCCCGTACTCGGCTTCGCCGCCGTTGATGATCGGAATCTCCGCCAACGCGTCAATCGGCAGGATGGTTGCCGGCGTCCCGAACACGCCGCCTTCGTTGATGATGGGGTCGTTGCGGTAGCCATCATTCATGTCGGTCCCGTCGAGCAGATAGTTGTTGGAGCGGCCTCGGTTTCCGTTCACGCTGAGATACCCGAACGAGCCTGGAGAATCCGTTTCGCCGCTGGCATCGGCAGCCGCACCCGGGACCAGCGTCAATACTTTCAGCCAATCGCGTCCGTTCACCGGCAGCGCTTCGACTTTTTCTGCCTCTACCACGCCGCCCTGGTTGTTGTTGGTGACCTCGACCAGCGGCACCTGCGCCGTGACCTCCACCTTCTCACTCACCTGGCCCGGGGCCAGCTTGATGTCAAGGCGCTGCGGCGTGGCCACGGAGATTTGCACGCCCGTCGCGGTCTGCGTGCGAAATCCGGCTTTCGTCACCGTGACCGAATATGAGCCCAGGGGCAGTTCATTGACGAAGTAATTGCCTTCATCATCGGTCACGGCGGGACGGGTGAGGCCTGTCGCCGGGTTGATGACCGTCACCTGCGCGCCGGGGATAGCCGCCCCGGTGGAGTCGCTCACCGTGCCCTGGATTCCGCCACGAAAAGTCTGTGCCTGCAGACCGCAAACCGCCAGCATTAACAAAGCTGCAATAACCACGAGGCTACGCATGATCTGCCGCATGAAATGCTCTCCTGTGTTTGTGGGTTCTCCGAACTCAGCAAGGCCTGCCATGTGGATTGAGACTGCGGAATTATACGCTGGAATCATCCGGCCCACAGCGTTCATTTTTCGTTCTCCGGATGCCAGATGTCCCACCTTGCCTCTCGTCGCCTTCGGTGCGAAAATGTTTGAGCCTCATGTCACGCCAAATCTTGCATCTGGCGCTGGCACGATTGCATCTGTAAGATTAAGCAGTATTGGCTTCAACAACCCCGCAGGTCGGGGCCGTGAATGCGGTCAGTGGATCTGCTGGAGCCAGCTTAATGCTTTCAACATCCCCGTTCCGGACGCTTTGATTCGCGTGCCGGGACTGAAGGCGGAAAAAGAAATGGCAACCGCAACACCGGCTTTAGCCTGTTCTCTCGAAAACTATCTGGCCATGCCCGACCATGCCCTGGACGAGCGCATCGCGGCCGCGCGCGCCGAGCTCGGCCGCAGGGCCGTGATCCTTGGCCATCACTACCAGCGTGACGAAGTCATCCAGTTCGCCGACTACCGTGGCGACTCTTACCGACTTTCGCGTCTGGCTGCCCAGGCCGAAGGCGAATTCATCGTCTTCTGTGGCGTCCATTTCATGGCCGAAAGCGCCGACGTGCTCAGCCGTGTCGGTCAGCAGGTGATTCTGCCCGACCTCAATGCCGGCTGCTCGATGGCTGATATGGCCGAGATCGGGCAGGTGGAGGATTGCTGGGAGCAGTTGGTCCGCGCCGGGTTGACGGATGACTCGGGCAGCGGCATCACTCCCATCACTTACATCAACTCTAGCGCTGCTATCAAAGCCTTTTGTGGACGCCGCCTCGGCGTCGTGTGCACCTCCTCCAACGCCGCAGGAGCCATGAAGTGGGGATTCAACAAGACTCCGAAGGTCCTCTTCCTCCCCGACCAGCACCTGGGCCGCAACACCGCCTATGCTATGGGCGTTCCCCTGGGTGAGATGGCGGTCTGGGACCCCTATCAGATCATGGGCGGCCAAACGCCCGAGCGTCTCCGCCGCGCCCGCGTGATTCTCTGGAAGGGACATTGCTCGGTTCATCAGCGCTTTCTCCCCGAGCATGTAGACCGCGTTCGCGAGGAGTATCCCGGCATCCAGGTCGTGTGCCATCCCGAGTGCCGCTGGGAGGTTTGTCAAAAAGCTGATTCTCTTGGTTCGACTGAAAAGATCATCAAGACGGTGACCAGCGCGGCCGCCGGCGCTAAGTTCGCCATCGGCACCGAGATCCACCTCGTCAATCGCCTGGCCAAAGAGAATCCCGAGAAGACTGTGATTTCCCTCGACAACTCTGGATGCCTCTGCACCACGATGTTCCGCATCTCACCGCAACATCTGTGCTGGGCGCTGGAGAACCTCGTCGTGGGGAACGTGGTCAATCGCATCGTTGTCAAGCCCGAAGATAAGCCCTGGGCGCGCATCGCGCTCGACCGCATGCTGGAAATCCAGTAGCGGTGGAGTTACCATGACCTTTAGCCATGTCTGACCGCATTTTCACTCTCGACGAGGCCCAGAACCTTGTGCCCGTGCTGGAATCGTTGCTGCGCACTGCTATGACCGGCAAGAAAGCCATTCAGGAGATCGAAACTGAGCTCCAGGAAGCCCGTCGCCGCGTCTTTCTCATGGGTGGAATGCAGCTCAACGTCATCGGCTTGACGCGGCGCAAAGCTGAGCAGGAAAAGGCACTGCAGTCGCTGAAGGACTCGCTTTACGAGCTCGGCTCAGCCGGTGTGCAGGTGAAGGACCTCGAAATGGGCCTGCTCGATTTTCCCTGCATGGTCGAGGACCGCATGATCCTGCTCTGCTGGAAGCTGGGCGAGCCGCGCATCGCTCACTGGCATGGCACCGATGAGGGCTTTGCCGGGCGCAAGTCCCTCAGCGATATCATCTCTAATCTTCAGAACCCGCCGCGTCCGCAGTAAATCTCTTGTTCCATTGCGGCATGAAGCTCGAGTTCGCCAGCCAGCGCACCGGGCCGATGAGCGAGCCGATCGCGTCCGCCATGTGTTCAAAATCCAGATGAGCGACATCGTCGTCAGGTTTGTGGTATTGCGGGTGTAACCCAAAGCTCGAAATCGTCTGCGCGATCACGCCCTGTTTCACCAGCACATAATTGTCTGAGCGTTTGAAGAACTGCTGCTTCGGATGTGGATCAGCCACCAGGCGCGCGCCGTGCCGCGCCAATTCCGGGCCCAGGTCGGAGTAATCGTATCCGGTCAGCCATAACGTATGCGGAGCTACCGCCGGATCGGGCCTGCCGATCATCTCGAACTCCAGATTGATGACGATGCGTTTGAGGGGAAACGTCAGATGCTCGAGAAAGTATTTGGAGCCTAAGGTGAACGGATCCGGCTCCTCGCTGCCAAAGAAAGCGAACATCAAAGTTCGTTTGGGTCTTGGTCCCGCGGCCAATGCTCTTGCGAGCTCGAGCACAGCGGTTACGCCGCTGGCGTCATCGTCTGCGCCGTTGTAGATGGCGTCGCCTTTGACCGCCTTTTCCGGCAGCGTGCCCAGATGGTCGAGATGTGCCGAGAGCAGAACGATCTGATCTCTCAGCTTCGGGTCCGCGCCCGGGAGGATCCCGACCACGTTGTGCGTCGTCATCGCGCCGCTTTTCTTGAAAATGACGCTTGCCGTCTGTATGTATCTCCCCAACTCGCCGGTGCTGGCGTCGCCGTTGCTCTCAAAACCGGGCAGCACGCCGTATTGCTTCAGCTCGGAAGCGATGTACGCGGCCGCGATCCACTCGTCACGCGTCCCACTGCCTCTGCCTCCGAGCGCGTCTGAGGCCAGGAACCCCTCGTGCGCCTTGATGCAAGGCAGGCAGGCGCGCGAACTGGGCGCCTGCGCCAGCCCCGCCTGCATCAAAGCCAGTGTCACCGTCACAACCAGGGTCGTTTTCATAGCTTTCATTTCGATATTATGGTCGGAGTCCGCAGACTCGCAATGCGCGGATGTTAAAATCCGCCTTCGGACTCATTTTGGACGCGTGAAACTCGGAACCGGCACTATAGATATGACCACTCATTCCATCCGCACCATCGGCATCACCACCGGCGGCGGCGACTGCCCCGGGCTGAACGCTGTTATTCGTGCCGTGGTCAAGAGCGCCATCCTCAAGTACGGATGGCGCGTCACCGGCATCCAAGATGGCTTCGATGGCCTCATCTGGCCGGAAAGAAGCCGCGAACTCACCCTGGCTGATGTTAGCGGCATCTTGCCCCGCGGCGGCACCATCCTCGGGACCACCAATCGTGGAAACCCTTTCAAGTACACGACTATGGAGAACGGCGCTGAGGTGGCGCATGATTTCTCCCAGCGCGTCTTCGCTAATGCGCGCGAGCTGGGTCTGGATGCGCTTGTGGTGGTGGGCGGCGATGGCACCCAGAAGATCGCCCTGCAGTTGCAGCGCGGCGGCATCAACGTTGTCGGAGTACCCAAGACTATCGACAACGACCTCTCCGCCACGGAGGTCAGCTTCGGCTTCGATACTGCCCTGCACACCGCCACCGATGCCATCGACAAGATCCACACCACTGCCGAGTCGCATCACCGCATCATGGTAGTCGAGGTCATGGGCCGCGACACCGGCTGGATCGCCCTGGAAGCCGGCATCTCTGGCGGGGCGCACGTCATCCTGATCCCCGAGATCCCGTTCACGCTCGCCAACATTTGCCGGTTCGTGGAGAGGCGCTCCAACAGCGGCAAGCGCTTCACGATCATCGTACTGGCCGAAGGCGCCGCCCTGCCGCCCGATATGGAAGGCGACAGCAGCATAGACCGCCGTTCCATGCCACGCTCGGGCGTGATCGGCCCGCTGCTCGGCCAGGCGCTGGGCAAGGTGCTGAAGCGGGAGGTCCGCGTCACCGTCCTGGGGCATATCCAACGCGGCGGAACTCCTTCGCCCTTCGACCGCATCCTGAGCACCCGCTTTGGAGTGGCTGCGGTCGACCTTATCGCTCGCGGCGAATTCGGCAAGATGGTCTGCTTGCGGCAGGCCCGCATGCACGTGGCCGATCTGGCCGAGGCGGTGACGCAGAAGCGCGTGGATCCTGGCAGCGAAATGGTGCTGACCGCCAAGGGCGTCGGGGTCAGCTTTGGGGATAGTTAAGGCTCCAGCCCAGCTTCACCAGTTCGGAGAATCCGAAGCGACAAATCGTCCACTGCTCTTGTAAGAGTTGAATCCAGACCAGCGTCAGAGTTGGGACGAAGCTAAGGTTTACTAGTTTACTACCTATACCCCCACCCACCCAATCCTTTGAAATCATAGACTTAGAATGGCAATGGCTCGTAAAGTATTGATTAGCAAAGACTTAATTCAAAAAATCTTGATTTCAAAGAGCTTAGCAGGCAACATATGTCAATCGCAGATCGTTGCCGCTATCTTTTCCTAATCTTCGCTTTTTGTCAAGAGAAAAATGCTGTTCTGCCTGGGTCCACGTCTGCCCGGCAAGAACGAAACGTCGCCCGTGCGGGCGTCAAGCGTACGCCTGAAGCCATGGTCATTCTCGACAAGCTCTGAAATCACCGATGTATAGTGGAAGTGATTGCCGTGAGCCGCCGGTTTCCCCCAATCAGACTTTCACCGCGCCGCATCTGCATTGCATTAGGGTACGCCGCGCTGCTGGCTGTGCTGGGATGCAAAGCAAGCGAGCCTGACAAGCTGGAAAGCGCGTATGTCAGCGCAGTGCAGGCGACGCTGCGGGATCGCGTCGCTGCGGTTTACAACAGGACCGGCATTGTCAGCAACGGCGAGCGCGTGCAGATCCTGGAACGCTCCAAGAACGGGCGCTTCGCCCGCGTCCGCAGCGTGCGCAATGAAGAGGGCTGGCTCGAAGTCCGCTATCTTGCAGGCGACGACGTCTTCAACGCCTTCCAGAGACTGTCGCGGGAGAATGCCACAGTCCCTTCGCAGGCCATCGCACTGGCTAAAAGCGATCTCAACATGCACCTTGAGCCCTCGCGCGACGCCGAGCACCTGTTCCAGTTGAAGCAGGGCGAAAAACTCGAGCTGCTGAAGCGGGCGTCTTCCGTCAAAGGCGGCAAACAAGCTGCACCCGTGCCGCCACCCGCGGCGATGCAGGCGGGCAAGGCCGTCGCCCCCCAAGCCGCGCCCCTCCCCGTCGCCTATGAAGATTGGTGGCTTGTCCGCGACCCGCAAAAACGCTGCGGATGGGTGCTCTCGCGCATGGTCGATATGGACGTGCCGCTCGAGGTGGCGCAGTATGCCGAGGGCCAGCGCATCATGGCAGTCTTTGTGCTCAACACGGTGGCGGACAAAGACAAGCGAGTCCCGCAATATCTGCTGCTGTTGAACCAACCCAGAGACGGCACACCGCAAGACTTCGACCAGATACGGGTCTTTACCTGGAATGCGCACCGCCAGCACTATGAGACCGCCTATCGCGAGCATCCAGTGGAAGGAATGCTTCCGGCAAGCGCGGGGATAGATGATTTCGGAGCAAGAGAAGGGAAGCTGCCGGTCTTCAGCGTGATGCTGCGCGACAGGACGGGCACCCTCAATGAGCGCAAGTACAAACTCAACGGAGTGATGGTACGGCGCGTGCTGGCTGCGGGCGAAACTCCTCCGCCCCGAGCAGGACACAAGCGCAAGAAAGCAAGCTAGATCTCCGGGTAGAAATCGAAGAAGGCTTCCAGGCTGGTCTTCAACTGCTTTTCAATCTCTTCCTTGCTGCCTTCCAGAACGTGCATGGTCACGCGGGCCTGGCGACCGTTCTTCAGCTGCACCGAGGCATCGCCAACTTCGGTCACCTCATCGGCAGGCAGCAAGCGCATACCGTAAACGAGTGTGAGATTTGCCATAACAGAGATTCTAAATTCTCAATTTGGCAAATCTCCCATACAATCGCGGGTGTGAGAAAACGTGTCTACCCGATGGCGGTCCTGGCGGGCGCTTTGCTTGCGTCGGCAGCGGCCCAGGAGAGCGCTGACAAGAGCAAGCCGCAGGTCAAGGTCAACTTTCTGAACGTGTGCACACCTTCTGCGGATGAGCAGAAAGAGCTGGGCGCGGCGCTGAGCCGAATCCCGCAGCGGCCCCGCTTTGCCGAGGACTTCGAGGTCACGCGGGGGCGCACCACCATCACCGAGCCACCCATTAAGCTGGAAGGCGTGGAGCAGGATGAATCTGCCGGGCCCAGCAGCTCGCGTTTTGTGCGCATGCGCCGTGAATTCAGCGCCGATGCGCCGCTGGTGAGCGTGCAGTACTCCATCAGCATCGATGAGAAGAACATTCAGGAGAGCCTGGTCTTCCGCTCGCGCGAGGCGAAAGACGTGATCCAGATGCTGCTGGAAGACTCCGTCTCGGCTGGCAGCGATCCGCTGCAGGTGCTCAAGTCGGATACGCCGACAGACCGGATCCGCATCGAGCGCTTTGGCAAACCTTCGGTGGTACTCTCGCGCTGCCCTTCCGCAGACCAAAAGGACTATGAGCCGCTGTTCCAACAGGCCTCGACAGCGATGGCGCATTACCGCCGACTGCTGGGCGTGCGCGATGCCGTGCCGGCCGACCTGCGAAGGCTCGGCGTTGGCGTGGTGAAGCCCGCTGAAGCGGCTGCGAAACCCAAGGCCGTTAAGCACGAATGACGCCCGCCCTTCTAAGGGTGAATCAAAGCGAGCACAGACTGAATCCAATGACTGCCATGCCGAATGAAGAAAAGAGCACGCACGCCATCCGCAACACGGTGATCCTGGGGACGGGATGCGCCGGCCTCACCGCGGCCATTTATGCGGCTCGCGCCAATCTGAAGCCGCTGGTGCTCGAGGGGCACGAGCCCGGAGGCCAGCTTTCGATGACGACTCTGGTAGAGAACTTTCCCGGGTTTCCGGACGGCATTCTCGGCCCGGAGCTCATCGAGAAGATGAAGGAACAGGCGACGCGATTCGGGGCGGAGATAGAGCACACTCACCTCATCTCAGCCGATCTCAGCCATCGTCCCTTCACGCTCAAGCTCAGCAAAGAGACGGTGCTGGCGCGAACGCTGATCATCGCCAGCGGCGCCAGCGCGCGCTGGCTGGGCTTGCCGAGCGAGCAGGCGCTCATCGGTCACGGAGTCTCATCCTGCGCTACCTGCGATGGCTTCTTTTTTTCCGGCAAGGAGATCGCGGTGGTCGGCGGCGGCGATTCTGCCATGGAAGAGGCGCTCTTTCTTACGCGTTTTGCGAGCAAGGTGTCACTGATCCACCGCAGCCAGAATTTCCGCGCCAGCAAGATCATGCTCGACCGGGCGCGCGGGCATGAGAAGATATCGTTCCTGCCTGATACCGTGGTGGATGAGGTCTATGATGTCGCCCGGCAGGAGGTGACCGGTCTTAAGCTGCGCGATGTGAGGAGCGGCACGACCCGCGACTTCCCGGTCAGCGCCTTGTTCCTCGGCATCGGCCATGTTCCTAACGTCAAGATGTTCAACGGCCAGCTGGAGACTGACAAAGACGGATACCTGATCACGCGGGACCACGTGCATACTCGCGTCCCGGGAGTCTATGCCTGCGGTGACGTCCAGGACCGCCGCTATCGCCAGGCCGTCACCGCCGCCGGAACGGGATGCATGGCGGCGCTGGAAGCAGAGCGCTTCCTCGAGGCCGAGGGGCACTGAAGCAAGCGGTTCGCGGCGCGACTGTGACACCAGCGCGTCATAGACAAATCTTAATTACGCGTTAGAATCAGGGACATCGGAGCCTCTCGGACAATCTCCTTGAAGCCGTAACTTATGGCCACGAAAGCCGCCGTCGTCGTTCTGGTTTGTCCGCAATGTGGCAAGAAGTACAAGGGAGATGCCAACAAACCGGACGCCCGCTACCAGTGTCCGGCCGACCAATCGACCCTGATCCGCCTCGATACCGAGACACCTCCGCCACCGAAGCCTGCTTCTGAACCAGCCGACTCCTACGGCTTCACTACCGACACGGGCGCGCAGGATTCAGAGATGCAAGGTTCTACGGACGGCATGGCCGCTCAGGGCGGTGAGGGTCAGGACACTGGTTTTGAAGTTGAGCGCTATCCGGCGCAGGATTATGTGCCGCGAGCCTCGTCTTTGGATGCGCCGCCTCCGCCACCGCCGCCTCCGAGCGCGGAGACGCCGCCGCCGATCCCCGCGCCCAGCCCGAAACAGCAGCGCCCCAGCGCGGTGGCTTCCGTGGTGAGCCGGGCAGCGCCGCCCAAGAAAGAAGGACAATCGGGCGCGCTGAGCGGGTTCGAGCAACGCCGCTCCGTGGTCGCAGCATTAGAGCGGCTGGGGGCCGCCGACCCGACCACGGGCGAGCGCGCGCTGGTCTACAAGTACGAGGTCAAGAATAAACTGGGCGCCGGAGGCATGGGCGAGGTTTATAAGGTCCTCGATCGCGACCTGCGCCGTGAAGTCGCCATGAAGAAGCTGCGGCCGGGCTCGGGCGGCCTGGAAGAAGATATGCTGCGCTTCATCAAAGAAGCGCAAGCGACCGGGCGGTTGGAACATCCCAATATCGTCCCGGTACACGACCTGGGCGTGGATGGCGAAGGACGCATCTACTTCACGCTCAAGTATGTCAAAGGTCTTTCGCTCAAAGAGGTGATCCGCGGCCGCCGCGATGCCACGCAGCTGGAAGACAAGCGTAAGTTTCGCGATGTGTTCAGCCCGCGACAGATGATCGAGATCCTCATCGGCGTCTGCAACGCCGTGGCTTACGCACACAGCAAAGACATCATCCACCGCGACCTCAAGCCCGACAACGTCATGCTGGGCAAGTTCGGCGAGGTGCTGGTGATGGACTGGGGGCTGGCGAAGATCCTCAGCCAGCATGCGTCGGCGGAGTCGGGCTCGCAAGAGGCCTTCCTCGACCTCAATCTGCGCGCCACACTCGACAGCAGCATGACGATGGAAGGCGCCATAGCTGGCACGCCTGCCTATATGTCGCCGGAGCAGGCTGCGGGCAAGATCAGCGAACTCGACCAGCGCACGGATATCTACGCGCTGGGGTCGATTCTTTACGAGATTCTGAGCGGCGAGCCTCCCTACAAAGGCGCGACCGCGCTGGAAGTGGTGCGCATGGTGACGGAAGGTCCGCCCGCACCGCTGAGCTCCGGCGTCTATGGATTCCGGCCCATTCCCCGCGAGCTGAAGGCGATCACCGAGAAGGCGATGGCGCGCGAGCCCAG
>Ga0187777_10000399_pt1 | contig 30862 bp, 29 predicted proteins | sample 1015_Q2_SP5_10_M_FD_132416 | JGI IMG/M metagenome (GOLD analysis project Ga0187777, IMG submission 132416) | Tropical peat soil microbial communities from peatlands in Department of Meta, Colombia - 1015_Q2_SP5_10_MG | ecosystem: Environmental > Terrestrial > Soil > Wetlands > Peat | place... | reverse complement strand
TTTGGTCTCGACTGGTACCTGGTGCCAGGTACCTGGTTGCTGGAGCTGTTCTAGCGGCGCGTGGGTACGGGGTAGGTGCTGAGGAAGCGTTCGACGCTACGGACGTAAACCTCGGCCCAATCGACGATGTAACGGCGCTGCTGGATGTGGACCTTGGCGTCTTCGATCTGCCAGCCCTGGGCACCGAGGATAGCGAGCGTCATCATGGGCGCGCGATGGACGCCGGCAGCGCAATGGACGAAGAGCCGGGTGCCATCCTGGATCAGAGTGTCCTGGGCGAACTGCACGCCGCGCTGGAAGATCTCGGGCGGCTTGGGCTGAAAGTCGTCATCCACCGGATTCCAGAGCACGCGGATGTTATGGGGCTGGGCGAGGGAGCGCTCATCGAACTCGACCTGCATGTTGATGATGTGAGTGATGCCTTCGGCGGCGACTTCCGCCATATTGCCCGCGTGCCAGATGCCGCCTCCCAGAGCGATGCGGTCGGTAATCCAGGTAAGGTCCATTCGTCGGCGAAGCCAGTGGTGCGCGAACCCAGCACTCAGGACCGAAGCCAGCTCTGGCACCGAGCGAACCGGGAGAAATCCCAGTATAAATTAGCCGGACGGCGGCGACGGGGGAAGCAGGCCCATTTCCTTCAGCAGAATCTCGACCAGCGGCGTGACGGCAGAGAGCTGGGCGACGGGCTGCGCACAGGTGAATCCAGTGAGGTCGAAGAGCATGCGGGCGTGCAGATAATTGCCGCCGACGGCCTGCCTGACCATGGATTCGGTGATGGCAGGAGCGGCGTTGATGATGAGGCGGCGGACCTGCGCGGCCGCCTCTTCGGCGGTGATGTCGGGATAGTGCAGGGGAAGTTCGGCGGCGTCATGCTCAGGCTTAGGAGCGGAGACGCGAGGGACGCGGGCTCGAGCGACGCGATGGGAGCGTGCCTTCAGTAATTTCAATGGGTTCTCGCAGATGACGGGAAAAGCAAAAGGCGCGGTGAAGGCCGCGCCTTTCTGAAATTTTTATCTTACAAATTCAGAATAGCACATCAGAGGGGGTAACTATGAAAGCCTCCGAAAATTTTTATTTTGTTTGCTTGCAATCAGTTAGCGACTTTTTGCGCTTTTTGCCCTCTTGACAAGGAATTTCGGCCAGCAGAGAACCGCGAAGGAACATTAGACTCAGTTCATCGAGGGCGCCAGGAAAGCGGTTGGCCACGGTCCGCCAGGTACAGCCGAGCTCGCGAGCAGCATGATCATAGTCATGGCCCTGCAATGCGATGATGGCAATCAGTTTTTGAGACTGTGAATCCAGGCGACGCAAGCAACTTTCGATGTCGTGCACGAACAGGATGGCATCCTCAAAGCTTTGCATGCGATAGGAGGTAACTTTTGCGCGGAAGAACTCCCGACCCAGAAGCGAAGGCAGTCTACCCACCTCTAAGGCGGTCCGGAAGTAGCGGCGGAGCAGCGCTTGCGTCCGGTCACGATACTCGGAAAGTTGCTCAGGGGAGAAGTCAGTCCGGCTTTTTGTCATGACGGCGCTCCTTTCTGCTCTTGGCAATTTCCTGGAAGCGAAGGCGGCAGGGTGCGCAGTAGACCGAGTCGCTGCCGGCGCTCCTGAGCGTGAGGGCGCCGCAGCCTTCGCAGTACTTGAGTTCCAGCTTTTCAGGGGATTCAGTCTCAAAAGTCATTGCATTTCTCCGTTTCGTGGCTGAAAGAAAAAGAAAAAGCCCTGTACCGAGGGCGGGGAAAATCCGCCTTCGGCACAGGGCTCGTTGGTTTTACGAAGACCTGCCGGCTATTTAGTTGTTAACAGCAGGTACCTAGTACCTGGTGGCTGGTTGGAAGACCCAAAAGCTCAGGGAACGAGGCGTTGATCTTTTTTGCGGGTGAAGTAACCCTCCTCGTATCCGCTCTTGAGCACGCGGCCGTTCTGCACCACCAGGCTGAGGCGCCCGGTGAAGTGGACGCGCAGCAGCAGGCGCTGCATGGAGGCGGAGAGCAGTTCCGAGTCGCGGACTTTGCGGCGGAACTCGGCGAAGGCCCGTTCATCAGCCAGCTCGCCTGAGATCTCGCCGGGAGGCGGGGCGGGCGGGGAAACGTTCAACTCCTGCATAGTTATAATCTCCTGCTATAGCTTTGAGAATAAGCAGCAATATACGCTTCTGGTGAATCCCGTGTCAAGAACTTTATTTCCTTTGCGCACTGTAACTTGCGAGCCTTATAGCGAATTGATATAATGAAAAATGATGAAGTTCAAGGCGCTGCAAGAGAACCTGCGCAAGCTGCTGTGGGAGCGCATCGAGAACACCAACCTCACGGGAATGAAGCTGGCGCAGCAGACCGGCTTCAAGCAGGCCCATATTTCGAACTTTCTCAACCGCAAACGCTCGCTGAGCATGGACGGGCTGGACAAAGTCCTGAGCGTGCAGCGCCTTTCGGTGCTGGACCTGCTGGATCCGGCAGAGGTGAACAAGCGGGCCAGCATCCTGCCGCCGGCGGAGGGCGATTTTGACAATGTGCTGCTGGTAGAAAGCCAGGTAGCGGCGAGGGAAGCGCTGGTGACCAACGAGACGGTAGTGGAGGTCCTGAAGTTCAAGAAGAATTTTCTAAACCGGCTGCGGCCGGACCTGCACCGCAAGGAGCGGGAGGAGTGGCGGCGGTTCGTGCTCATCAAGGTGGATGCGCACGAGGGCATGAGCATGTATCCGCGGCTGCTGCCGGGGGCGACGGTGCTCATCGACCGGCATTACAACACGCTGGCTCCTTACCGCAAGAACGAGCGCAATATGTACGCGGTGCGCAGGAACGAGCGCTGCACGGTGAAATATGTGGAGCACGTAGACACTACGCTGGTGTTGAGGCCCCATAATGACAGTTATCCAGTGGATGTGATCCAGATCGAAGAGGGGAAGAGTTTTTCGGATTACATCGTGGGCCGGATCGCACACGTGGCCATCGAGACGTAGGAGCTATGGAGGAGATCGCCAATCTGAGCCTGGGCGCGCGGCGCAACGAGGATATCGCGCTGGAGATGATGAAGTTCATCGCCCTGACGACCGGCTATGGTCGCGGGACAGCGGCCGCGGCAGGTTTTCAAGGAGCGGCAGGCTCCGCGAAACCCGAAGAATACGCAGCGCATCTGCTGGAGCTATATGGGAAGTGCCTGCAGGCGGTGCAGGGGAAAAAGTAGCGAGTTTACGATTCACAATCCAGCAAATGGAAAGGCACGGTTTCCTTGACCGTGCCATTGTCTGGAAAACCGAAATCTTCTAGCGACGGCGCTTGCGGCCGCCTTTCTTCTTTCTTGAGCTGCCCTTTCTGCGGGCGGGCTTCTTTCTGGATGCTTTTTTCTTCTTTGCCGCTTTTTTCCTGCGGGTCGGTTTCTTCTTTGCCGGTTTCTTCCGGGCAGGCTTCTTAGGGGCGGGGCGGGCAGCGGGGGTAGAGGCTGAAGGAGCCTGGCCCATACCGCCGATCACGGGCGTGCGCTCCATGAAGGAAGGCTCTTCTGCCTCGGCAGACTCGCTGACTTCTTCTTCCTCCTCTTCTTCGTCGTACTCCCCGGAGGAGTCGCCGAAACTGGAGTCGCCAAAGTCATCCATCTCGTCATCACTGCGCGCGTAGAGGGCCTTCTCGAAAAAGTTCATCACTCCTCCTCAAAGAACGCCCGGAAGCGCACCCACGGGCCCGGACGCCAGAACCATAACCGGCGCGGATTATAGCAGCAGAAGCAAAAGCCGTGTCAAGCAGGGAAATGCCCCAGAGTCTGTAACCTGCTGGAAATAATCAGCGATCTGGACCGGCGGAGGCGCTGCTGGGCAGGGCGGCCTGCTTCTGCGCAGGAACGGAGGTGTGAGGTTTGCTGGCAGAGGCCTTGGTGGGGTTCTTTAACTTCTTGGCGGAGCGGGACTTAGAGACTGCAACCTTCGGCTCGGGCTTGCTGAGAGGCCGATAGACCACCAGGATGCGGCCCTTGCGGAGGGTATTGCCAGAGAGGCGGTTCCACTTGCGAAGCCTTTCAGGAGGGACGCCGAAGTCATCGGCGACGGAGAGAACAGTATCTCCGCTGCGAACTTTGTAGCGGGTGGGGTGGCGAGAGAAGGCCTGGCTATCTACCTCGCCGGGTGCGTGCTGGCCGGCAGCGATGGGGATGATGAGGCGGGTGGCGGGGCCAATCTCGCTCTCATCGAGGCCGTTGACCTCAGTAATGGCCTGAGTGGTGGTGTGGTACTGCCGGGCGATCGAGGCCAACGACTCGCCGACGATCACCTGGTGATAGCGCCACCAGACGCGGTTCTCGACCGGGATGGCGGCGATGGCTTCCTCGTATCTCTGCGCAGTGCCGGGCGGAAGCCTGAGCTCGAAGCTGCCCTGTCTGGGGGTGGTCATGCGCAGGAGGCTGGGATTCAAATCCTGCAGGGTGGCGACCGAGGTTTCAACACATTCGGCCACCAGGCGAATATCCACCGGGTAATCGATGGTGACGCGGTCGACGTCGAGCGGTGGCTCGGGCTGGATATCGAGAAGCCCGTATTGCGCCGGGTTTTTGGCGATGATGGTCATGGCCAGAATGATGGGGACGTAGTTCTTGGTCTCCTTGGGCAGCACGTTGCGGCGGTAGAGTTCCCAGAAATCGGCGAAGCCGGTCCGCTGCACGGCGTTCTGCACGTTCACCGGACCGGTGTTATAGGCGGCGATGGCCAGATACCAGTCGCCGAAGTCGGCGTAGAGGTCTTTGAGGTGGCGGGCGGCGGCGCGGGTGGATTTCTCAGGGTCCTGGCGCTCATCGATCCACCAGTTGCGCTCAAGCCCGTATTCGCTGGCGCGACCGGCGATGAACTGCCACATGCCGCGGGCGCCAGCGCGGGAGAGGGCCAGCGGCTGGAATCCGGATTCGGCCTGGGCGAGGTAGATCAGGTCCTGGGGGACGCCCTCTTCGCGGAGCACGCGCTCGATCAGGGGCCGGTAACGGCCGGCGCGAACCAGGGCGCGCTCCACCACGCCGTGGCCGCGCGATGAGTAGTAATTGACATAGCTGGCCACGTAATCGTTCATCACCAGGGGCAGGTCGGAGTGAGTGCGCTTGAGCTCGGCTTCAGCCTGGGCTTTCACGCGGGGGTCAACGGGGAAGGTGACATCGTTGGCTTCATCGATGGGCGCGGGCTCGGCCTTCTGCTCTGAGAACCCATCGCCCTCCTTCAGGGCTTCGAGTTCATACTTGCGGGTGCCTTCGACGATCTTGTCGAACTCGGCCTGCAGCCGGTCGTTGGATCTGATATCGAGCGGGCCGGTAGTGAGAAGGTTGAAGGCGTTATCGAAGTGTTGCTTGGCGGCTTCCAGGTGACCGGCCAGATAGCTGGCCTCGCCGGCCTGGTATTCGTTTTCAGCGGCGGCGATGGTGGCTTCGACCGGGTCGGGCTTGGGCGCCGCCGTAGGCGGCGCTGCCGGCGGCTGGGCGATAGCCGGAGCCGTGGCTTGCGGCGGAGGAGCGGTGTTGGCGTGCTTCTGGTCGGCGGTCTCGCAGGAGGTGAGGAGCAATGCAGCGCTGCAAATGGGAATCAGCACTCGGTTTTTGCGAAAACTCATAGGCGCGGCGGATTCCTGAGCTCTTAATGCTATCTGCGCCGGGAAAGAGGGTCAATCGAAGAAAGGGTGTAGTCCAGTGGCAAACTAGGCGCGGGCGAGGGCCTGCTCGAGGTCGGCGATCAGGTCATCGGCACTTTCGATGCCGACAGAGAGACGAACCAGGCCAGAGGTGACATCCATGAGCTTCAAGCGCTTGCGGTCGAAACCGACATGCGAGGAAAGCAGCGGGTAAGAGACGGTGGATTCGACACCACCCAAGCTGGCGGCCAGGTACCACAGCTCGAGCGCATCGATGAACTTGCGGGCGCTGCGCTCGCCGCCTTTCAGGTCGATAGAGAGCATCATGCCAAAGTCACGCATCTGGGAGCGGGCGGCTTCGTAGCCCTGGTTCTGCTGCAATCCGGGATAAAGAACACGCTCCAACTTGGCGTGGCCGCGCAGCGCTTCCACGATGGTGTGGGTGTTGAGGCAGGCGCGCTCGACGCGGAGCTGCAGAGTCTTGAGGCCGCGAATCAAGAAATAGGAAGCCAGAGGATCGAGCAGGCCGCCGGAGAGGATCTTCATATTGCGGGCAGAATCGATCCAAGGGCGCGCGGCCACGATGGCGCCAGCGGTGAGGTCGCTGTGGCCGCCAAGATATTTTGTGGCGGAATGGATGACGATATCGGCGCCGAGGTGCAGCGGCTTTTGCAGAATGGGAGTAGCGAAGGTGTTATCCACGGCGACGGGGACTTTGCGGCGTTTGGCGACGGCTGCCAGCGCAGCCAGGTCCACGCAGCGGAGAGTGGGATTGGCCGGCGTCTCCAGGAAGAGCAAGCGGGTGTGACGGTTGAAGAAGTCATCCAGCCGGCCTAGTTCTTCATAGGGAACCAGCCGCACTCTGATGCCAAAGCGGGGCAGCACATTCTCGAAGAGCTTGAGCGTGCCACCGTAGATATCGAGCATGGAGACCACTTCATCGCCGGCCTCACAGCAGGCAAGCACGGTGATGAGGCATGCGGTCTGGCCGCTGGCGGTGACCACGCAGCCTATGTCGGGATCGCCTGCGCCCTCGAGCGCGGCGAGCTTGCGCTCGGCAACGGCGGTGGTGGGGTTGCCATAGCGGGTATAGAGGTAGGCGTCGCTCTTGCCCTCGGCGTAGCGGCGAAGCTCTTCAAACTCGGGCAGGATGAAGACCGATGTCTGAGCGATGGGCGTGGTGAGAGGAGCTTTCTTGCCATGCCGCTCCTCGCCGGCATGGATGCAGCGCGTGGCATCGGAGAGGCGTTTCTGCTTCAGCGCTTTGTCACTGGCCCGGCCGAGGCGGAGTCGCATTCCGCCGACCATGCTAATCGCTATGCGGAAAAAGAAAAAGCCCCGACCAGCAGGCCGGGGCTCGGCAAGAGCGAGCTACCAGGTCAGCCTAAGGCCAAACTGGAACTGGCGCGGATCGAAGGCGGCGGTCGGCGTGCCAGCCTCGGTGTAAAGGGGGTTCACATCGGCCACGTTGAATTTGTTGATGATGTTGAACATATCCACAATGCCTTCCAGCTTGAAGCGCTCACCCATGGGGAAAGTGCGAGCAAAGCGGAAGTCGGTGAAGGCGGTATAAGGGCGGGTGGCGGAGTTGCGTCCGACGTCGCCATTGAGGTTGCCGGTGAAGACGCCATCGATGGTGCCATCCACGAAGCAAGCCGGCTGGAAGAAACCGGTAGGCGAGTATTTGGAGGGGGCAGCCGGCAGACATCCAGGCGGCACAGGCGCGGCTGCCTGGGCGGCAGTGACGGCGTTGGGCCGGTCGGTGTTGGAGGAGGCATCGAAGTTCGCGTCGGAGCCGACGAGAATGTTGAAGGGACGGCCGGCGCTGAGATCAATGATGGGAGCGATGGTCCAGTTGGAAAAGAGATGGCTGGTAAAGCTATGGCCGTCGCCGACGCGTCCGCTTTGATACACGCCGCTCACGACGAAGCGGTGGCGGGCATCGAAGGCGGAACTGGCGCGCTCCTGGTCGGGGTGATAGTTATCCTGAGGCTCGAGCAACGACTGCAGATCGGTGGAGTCATCGATCGCGTGCGACCAGGTGTACGAAGCGAGGAACTCATAGTGACTGCTGAAACGCTTCTTCACGTTCACGCTCAGACCGTGGTACACAGAGCTGCCGTTGGAGTAGTTCGCCACCATGTCGCTGAAGGGTACGGTCACGCCCAATCCCAGATGATCGGCGGCCAGCACCTGCAGGATGAGTGCCTGGCAGAGAGTGCCTCCGGGAAGAGCGGCCAGCCCTGGGAACAATGACGGGTTGATTCCAGACGGCCGGAAGAAGCTAGCGACGGCCGCGGGGATGTAAGGTCCGGCTGGCCCGACGCCGCAACCGGTGACACCATTAGGGCCGTTGGCAGCTGAGGGATCGCCGCCAGCGACGGCGGCTTCCCAGTTACCCACCAGGAGATTTCCCTGAACTGCATTGGCATTGATGGGCCGGTTGAGATGACGACCTCCGTTGAAGTTGTAAGCCAGGCTGATGGAGAAGTCGTGACCGAAGTCGTGTTCAACCGTCAAGTTCGCCTGCTGCGAGTACGCGTAAACGAAATTCTTGGCGACCGGGAAACCGAACGGCTGCAGAGCCAGCGGGAAGCCGGCAGTCAGGAAATTCTGATTAACGAAGATGGAGTTGGGCAGGAAGGCATCGAAGCGCTGCTGGTTCGGCTGATAGCCGAAGAAGGTGTTGCCTCCGGGGAAGCAACTGGTGTTGAAGATGCCCTGGAACAGGTTGCTGGCATTGAAATTCAGCGGATTACAAGCCACCGAAGGCGCGCCTTCCACGGCGACAACTTGCGGCGCCTGTGAGCCATCGGCCACATCGGAGTCAAAGGCCAGAGCGAGCAGCGGATGGTCATAGAACATTCCGTAAGAGGCCCTGACCACGGTCTTGCCATCGTTCCACGGATCCCAGGCCAGGCCGATGCGCGGCGCTACGTTGTTGTAATCGCGGGGAATCCCCTGCGTGATGCCCAGAGCATCCTGTGCCGCTTGCGCTAGCGGGTTAATGGCAGCAAACGTGGGTGTGAATTCCACGTCATAACGGACACCGTAATTCAGCGTCAGATTGGGGCGGATGCGCCATGAATCCTGGGCAAAAAATCCCAGCGGCGTATTGGAGAAGGAATCGTGCGGATTGCCGATGCCCTGCACGAAGACCTGCGGCACGCCAAGGCCGTAAGCCTGAACCGGAGAGAACTCAGGAAAGGACGGCAATCCGGTGCCAGCCAGCGAGGGGAAGCCGAATGTGGCAGCGGAAAGCGCGCCGAAATTGTAAAGTCCGCCGAAGTTAACCGTGAAGTCCGCAGTGAGAGGCAGGTAATTTACATCCACGCCGAACTTCATGTTGTGGTGGCCTTTGGTCCAGGAGAAGTTATCGGCGAACTGGTAGCGTTCCTCAACCCGGTCGACGAAAGAGAAGGGTTCGCGGCCGAAGAAGGCGAAGCCGGGAATGTTCACCGCCACGTCGCCGCCACCCGGCCCGCGCGAATAGTCGTAGCGCAGGCCGCGGCGTGCGTACTGGAAGCGGAACTCGTTCACTTTGTTGTCGCCGATGGTCCAGGTGTGCTGCGCCGTGCCGGCGACGTCATGGTAGTTCTGCACAGAGGTGCGCGAGAAGGCATTCTGCCCGAAGTTCTGGTTCTGCGCATTGACCTGGATTCCAGTCACATCGCTGGGACTCACGTTGGCACGCAGCATCAGTTGCTGGTGGTTGGTGAGCTGGTAGTCGAGGCGGAGCGAATAAACGTTGGTGTGCTCTTTGATGGGGAAGTTTCCGATCAGGCTGTTCAGCCCCACATAGGACGCTGGCACAGCGGGACATACTGGCTGCAGGGGCGTGCATGTCGTGGCAAAGCCGGGACGCCCGCCAAAAGCCAGAGGCTGAAAACCCGTAAGTGCAAACTGGGAGCTGCCGCTGGCGAGAAACAGGTACTGCTGCAGTGCGGCGGCCAGGGCCGGATTCAATCCCGGATTCTGCAAAATCGCTCCGATTGCCGGATTGCCAAAAAATGCAGCCTGGTCAGGGGTCAGGAGCAGGTTGCCTGCGCCCGGAAACGGCACGTTTACGAAGCCGAAATTGTCAGCGCCGATGGTGGAGAAACCTGACTCTTGCCGGAAGGTGCCTTCGTAGGCAAGGAAGAAGAACAGCTTGTCTTTCTTGATAGGCCCGCCGAGCGTAAACCCGGGGATGACGCGCGTGTAGGCCGGCTGATTCACGTTGCTGAACGGGTTGGTGGCCTGGATATAGCGGTTGCGCAGATACCCGTAGGCAGAGCCGTGCCAATTGTTCGAACCAGAACGGCTGATGATGTTCACCACCCCGCCTGCCGCGCGACCATATTCAGCGGCATAACTGTCGCTGATGACCTGAAACTCCTGCACCGCTTCCTTGGGAATGGTAGAGCGGACGCCGTTCACTGAGTTATCGATCTGGTCGGTGCCGTCGAGGTTGACCAGGTTGGAGCGGGCGCGCTGGCCGTTGCCATTGATACCCGAGGTAGGGGCTGCGCCGATGGAAGGCGCGGTATCGCGATTGAACTGGGAGTTGGTGAGCGTGAAGCCGATATAGTTGGTGCCATTGGTCGGCAGATTATCAATGCGCCGCTGTCCTATCGTGGTGGTGGATGAAGTCCGCTGCGTCTCTACCGCTTCGGCCTGAGCATGGACCTCGACGGTCTCAGTGGTTGAAATCGAAAGCGCGATCGGCAACACAGCTGTCTGGCCGACGGTCAGGGATACGTCCTTGTCGGTGTATTTGGCGAAGCCTTTGGCTTCTACAGTAATGGTGTAATTTCCGGGAGGTACTTGCAGAATCTGGTAGCCCCCATCCCCTCCTGACAGGGTGGAGCGCTCGAAGCTCTTCTCGCTGTTCTGGACCGTGATGGTTGCTCCGGGAACGACCGCGCCGTGTGGATCTTTCACCGTCCCACTCAGACTGGCAGTGGCAATGGACTGGGCTGACACAATTGCAGAAAACAACAGCAGCAACATCAGCAGAATAACCAGACGCGTCGCGCTTTTCATCGCTTCCACCTCGGATGCTCGCCTCGCCTATCGAACTTATTCCGGCATGGCAAAGTAGCAGTGGTTTTTACAACATTGCAGGCCGGTAAAGCAAGCGCAGCAGAGCGAAAAAGCTGCTGTTGAGTTAGCTACTTAGCTTCCGGCGAAAGATGTTTCCCGCTAGCGGAAAACCGCAGCTCGTGTCCCGGTGGGGACAGCGGGGATTTTGCGCGCGCGCCCTCGGAGCCGGCGAAGAATCGGTTGCAAAGCCGGGTGAGCAGCTCAGCCAGTTGTGGCAACATTTGCAGGTCAGTGGTATCAAAGGCATGAGGCTGGCTGGAAAGCACTTCCAGAATGCCTGCGGTGGAATCCTTGTAATAGACAGGGAAGACGATCAGCGACCGCACTCCCAGTGCGCGGCAGGCTTCGGCATCAACCCGCGGGTCATTTCCAGTATCGTCGCAGCGCATGGTGAGACCGGCGCGAAGGCATTCTCCGGAAAGTCCCGATTCGGTATTGAGCGGCGCGCCGATTTCAGGCGCTCGTCCGGCACTGGCCCGGCAGATAATATCACCACCATTGCGCAGAGCGATCGCGGCGCCGGCGGCGCTTGTAAGGACCTGCGCCAGCTGAGCGACCAACTGTAACCCTTGCGCGAAGCGAGGATGTAGCGGCGATTGCAGAGCGAGCTTAGCCGCCTCGGGTCTGATCGCCGGAGGATTCGCTTGCAACTGAGGCGCAAGCGCAGGAGCCGGGGAGACTGGCTTAGCCAGTTCCGGCAGTGGAGCCGTTCTGGCTGCTTGTTCGCCATTTTGCAGCGACAACGGCGAAGGAACAGCGGCCTGCGGCGGATTGGGAGGGGCAATGCGGATGGTCTCGCCGCTGCCGGCATCAAGCGTGAGCCACTCACGAATGCTCTTCTGTGAATTCTCAGAGAGCACAAGGAAGCGGACTCCCGCCTGGCCGGGGCTGATCCAGGCCAGCTCACATCCGGCCTGGATGGGGCGGCGCGGATCGCTGACGTTCAAGTGGAGACGCTCGCCGGGGGTCAGACTAAGCGGGCCGGGAGTGTTCACCGCCATGCCTCCTTCGCTCAGGTCGGTGATGAGGCCGCCGGCAGCGCCCAGATCCACCTTGATCTGGCGGCTGGCCAGATTCTTGCGGCGGCGCGAACGGCGATCGGGCGTGATGGCTGCTTCCCGCATACCACTCAAATCCCACATAGGCGATTTGTACAAGCGTGCATCCTCTTCGGTCTCAGGGAAAACGCTTCATGCCACCGTTGGAATAAGCACTTGGCGCTGCTGTTGCCATCGCGGGAGGTGCCGCCGCGGGCATAACTGGCGGGGCTGGAGACAATGGTTCAAGAGTCGGTGGAGATGCCGCTCTGGGCGGATTGGCGCAAACAGGTTGTGGATTGGCAGCGGCTCGAGGAGCATTCTCCCCCGACTGGCTCGCTTGCTCGGAAATGTTCCTCGCCGCCTGTTCTGTGAAAAGGCTGGCCACAACTCGCAGCGCATCGATCTCGCCCTGCACCCGCGCCAACTCCTGCTCTTTTAGCTTCAGCATCTGCAGAATATGTTTCATCGTCGACTCTCCGCGCTTGCGCTACAATATCTGGGGCTTAGGCTGGACGCACTACCACCAATAGCTATGGCTTTGATTGTGCTTCCGGTCACGGGTGAAGTCAACTGATATTTCGAGAGTTCAGAGGGCCGAAGGGCCTTTAACGACCTGAATACCTGCAGCTTCCCGCTGCCTGCTCTTGATTCCCCAGGCCATGCGCGGCGTGTTGTGGGTAATGCCGACGCGGCCCTGAGCGTCGAGCAGAATCATGCCGCCGTGGCCATCCAGGCGCTCGAGAAGATTCGCCATGGCTGCTTCCGCTACGGCCTGAGGGTCGCCGCCGCCGGCTACTTGATCGCAGGCCCATTTGCCGAGGACCAGTTTCATGATGGGTTCTCCCCAGCCGGTGCAGGAGACAGCGGCACTTTGATCATCGGCATAACAGCCGCACCCGATGAGAGAGGAATCACCAACACGACCGGGGGTCTTGTTGAGCGTGCCGCCGGTGGAGGTTCCAGCGGCAATGTTTGCCCGAGCATCGAGCGCTACGGCGCCTACCGTATCATGGCTGGCGCCGGCAAAGGTCTTGTCGGGCAGCCCGGCCGCGGCCTTAGCTTTGGCGTCGGCGAGACGGGCCCGCTCCCGCTCGATGATCAGTTCGTCGTTGGCGCACAGACGGATGCCATGGGCCTCGGCAAAGCGTTCCGCTCCCTCAGCCACAAGATAAACATGCGGGCTCTCATCCAGCACTTTGCGCGCTGCACAGATTGGATTGCGGATGTGCTCGACACAGCCAACACCGCCGGCGCGCAGGGTCCTGCCGTCCATCATCATGGCATCGAGTTGAACATGGCCGTCGGCCGTGAGAAAGCTTCCGCGGCCGGCATCGAAAACCTCGTCTTCTTCCATGACCACGATGGCGGCTTCCACTGCATCTAAGGCGGAGCCGCCTCTTTCCAGCACTTTCCACCCTGCTGCAAGGGCCGCGCGGATGCCCCGCAGGTGGTCCTCGACCATGTCATCGGGAATCGCCCAAGCACCGCCGTGTACGAGAAGAACAGGTTGACTCATCTGTGGCTGAACCCTAGGCCGCGGTGCCCAAGCGTGCCGCATCATCCAATGCCTTGGTCTGCTGGTAGGTGTAGCGGATGCGATGGATGACGGTAATGGTCGAAATGACAGCGAGCACCCACAGAGCGGGCGCCATGCGATTGAACAGCGCGCCGATGATGACCAGCACGATGCGCTCGGGCCGCTCCATGAAGCCGACCTTGCAGGAACCAATCAGCGATTCGGCCCGCGCCCGCGTGTAGCTCACCATCACAGAGCAGACCATGACATAGGCAACCAGAACCAGGTAAAAGAAGTGGTTCGCGCGAGCGTAATAAACCATCAAGCCAAAGAAGAGAGCGACGTCGCTATAACGATCGATCACGGAATCGAAGAAGGCTCCGAATGTGGAGACCTGGTTGGTAGCCCGCGCTACTCGGCCATCCACCATGTCGAAGATACCAGCGGCAAAAATCACCAGTCCGGCGTAGATGAACATGCGTTTCTGGTTGTCGGGATTGGCGTAGCCGAAGAAGATGGCGGCGATCACGTTGATCACCAAACCCGTGAAAGTCAGCACGTTGGGCGAGATCTTGCTCAACGCCAGACCGCGCACGATGGCGTAGAGCACAACCCGGCATCCGCGGCCAAAGGCCCTGGTCCAGGTCATGGTCTCGGCATCAGTCCTCATCGTGAATGGTGATCAGTTCCAGAACCTCAAGCTCGCGCTTCCCTCCAGGCGTGACTACGATCGTGGTCTCGCCAACCTTCTTGCCCATCAGACTCCGGCCAATAGGAGAAGTGGTAGAGATCAGCCCTCTGGACACGTCTGACTCTTCGCTGGTGACCAGCCGGTATTCGATCTTTTCGGCCTTATGCCCGTCATATACGATCACGCGCGAGCCGAACGCCACTTTATCCCTCGGGATGTTGTCAAGATTTACCATGGAGAGCTCAGCCATACGCTTCTTGAGCTGCCCAAGGCGGGCATCCACATAGGTTTGGCGCTGCTTCGCCATGTGGTACTCGGCGTTCTCGCTCAGGTCCCCTAGAGCGCGTGCAGCCTTAATCTCTTTCGGCAGCTCGTGGTGCAACTCCCGCTCCAAAGCCTTGATCTCCTCTTGCAGCTTCTTCTTTATGTGTTCCGGCATATCAAAAGAGACGCGGACCAGCAGAGAATCGTCGCACCCAGGCCGCTTTCGATTATAACCCGCGATTGCTGGGTGGTTGAGCGCACGTGCGGTCTGGCAGGAAGTTCACTCAGTTCAGCAAGGCAGATTTTAATCGTGCAATAAGCCCCACCTTTTCATTGCCTTACGAGGGTCAAGCCCTTGTCTTTTTGTGAGCCGCTGGTTTACACTTTAGTTAGTTGTTCCCCTGCTAACACCCACGGGTGCCCTTCATGAACGAACTTAGTTTCCGGGTGGGCGACAAGGTCGTCTATCCGAATCATGGCGTCGGGATCATCGAGCAGATCAGTAGCAGAACCAACGGCGGGACCGTCGAGAAGTTCTACCTTCTCAGCATCAAGTCAAGCAGCTTGCGGGTGGAGATCCCTTTCCGCAGCATCGGCATGGTCGGGCTTCGCCGGGTCATCAAGAACGGGGAAGTGCAGAAGGTTGTGGACTTCCTGGTCGATGCCAAGTGCGAAAATCACACCGACTGGAAGTTCCGCTTCAAGGAGAACTCCGAGCGCATGCGCACGGGTTCTCTGCAGGAGGTTGCCGGCGTGCTGAAAGGTTTGCTCATCCTGAGCCAGAGCAAGCCGCTCTCCTTCCGCGAGAAAAAGATGCTGGAACGCGCCCGGTACCTGCTGGTCAGCGAGCTGGCCCTGGCTCGCAACAGCGAAGAGCAGGAGGTCGAAGATCTGCTTACTCGCGCTCTGGCCAAGTGCAAACTTCGCTTCCCTGACGTTACGGGCGAAGCCTAACCGTTTGCCTTTTCTACAAGGCCCCTTGTGCTGAGGCTTCTCCGTTTGTAAGACCTGTCAAAGGCTGCGATTAGCAAGATTGTCAGTGGCAGCAGAAGGATGCTGCCTTCGGGACCGGCTGTGCCGCCGGTCAACCAATCTCTGCCCGGCCATGAGGAGTGAAAAAACCTGACTCCCGGCTGCAATCCGCTATCGGGGGTGCCATAGAAAAACGTCTCGCCCCAATCCCAAGCGGCATGATAGCCGATCGCGAACCATAGCGCGCCGGTGCGCTTCAGGGTAAAACAAAGGAACAAGGCAAAGACTGCTGTCCCAAGTACTCCAGAGGCGTTCTCCCCGGGGTTCATCTGGTGCGAGACCGCAAACAGAGTTGAGATGACAGCCGCTGCTGGCCAGAATCCAATTCCGGAAGCCAGCGTGTATTGCAGATAGCCGCGGGAAAAGTACTCCTCGGCAAACCCGACAAAGATAAAGAGTAGTCCCAGCAGCGCGCCTGCTTTGAGAAGGGGCGAGGTGGGGGCAGATATCGGCCCAAAGTAGAAAGAGCCAAGCAGTCTTAGAGTGCCGAGAAGCGCGCTCAAACTGGCCAGGCCCCAGATCACACCCACTCCGCAATCTCGAAACAGCCTGGCAGTGAGAGGCAAACCAAAGCAGCCCAACGGGCGGCCTTCGACCCGGGCCATGAACGTTGTGGCCATAAGCGTGACGAGAAAATAGAAGATCTCATTCTGCAGCGCAACTGCCGGTTGAAACCCAGCGGCATCTCCCCGCCCAAGCTGGAGATGCCGAACGATGAAAGCGAATGGAACTGCAACGATCAGGTAACAACTTAGGAAGACAAGGCCGAAGACCAGCAGCCGCCAGCCAGCTCGCAGCTCTCTCTTGTTAGAAAAAACCCGAATCAACCGCGGCTGCTCAGGTTCCGGTGGACTTGATGTCATCGACCCGCCTTCCCTCACTTCCATTGAGATGAACTAGCCGTGGAGGCCCGGAGCCTGGCCAGAAATATTCGTTGCAAGCTCGGCCGGGCACGCCGTTCTACTGACAGCCGGCAGTTGTACTGCCCAAAAAATTCTTCTCCCCCTGATGAATGAGGAGACAATGAAACGCAAACTTGTAATCGCCAGCCTGGTATCACTGCTGGCAGTCACCGCAGCGGCACAATCCAGCCCGCAGTCTAGCCAATCTTGGCTCACTATTTATAACGCCGATTTCGCTGTAGTCCGGCAGAACCTGCCGCTCGACTTACAGGCTGGCGTCAATCACATCACCTTCGCTGATGCCACCGCCCACATCGAGCCGGATTCCATCATTCTGCGCGATCCCAGCGGCAGCCGCACCCTGCAGATCCTGGAACAGAACTATCGCAACGATACCGTCTCGCAGGCGTTTCTGCTCTCCTTCTTTGAAGGCAAGACGCTCGAGTTTCAACGCGGGTATACCGACGCCTCTGGAAAGCTGCAGCTGGAGATCATTTCCGGACGAGTGATTCGCAGCGGCTACTCCCCCCGCGGGCAAAACGCATACCTTGAGCCCATCGTGGAGGTGAATGGCAAGCTGCAGTTCACGCTGCCGGGCCAGCCCATCTTCCCCGCGCTGAACAGCGACGCCATTCTTAAGCCCACGCTCGATTGGCTGCTCCAGACGGATAGGCCTGGGGTGGGCAATGCCGAGCTAAGCTATGTGACCGGAGGCCTGAATTGGCACGCCGATTACAACATCGTTGCTCCAGAGAAAGGCGATGTCATCGACCTCATCGGTTGGGTGACCATCAACAACCAGAGCGGCAAAGATTTTGAAAACGCGCGGATCAAGCTGATGGCAGGCGATGTTCACAAGCTGCAACCACGGAGCGAGGCCTACAACCTCGCCTACAAAGCCGCCCGCGAGGATGCCGCCGGCATGGCTCAGGTGGTCAGCGAGAAGGCTTTCGATGAATTTCACCTGTACACGCTGGAGCGGGCTACAACTTTGCGTGACAGCGAGACAAAACAAGTCGAATTCGTGGCCGCCACCGGGGTGAAGTCGCAACGCCTATACGTGTATGACGGCGCAGCAGTGAGTAATTACAGCTACTACGGCCCGGAGCAAATTCGTGAAGATATCAACTACGGCACGCAATCGAATCCCAAGGTCTGGGTGATGCAGGAGTTCAAGAACTCCAAGCTGAACCATCTCGGTATGCCCCTGCCCAAAGGTCGTCTGCGCTTCTACCGCCGTGATGACGATGGCCGGCTGGAATTCACCGGAGAAAACACGATCGACCACACTCCCAGCGACGAAACAGTCCGCGTCTATACCGGAAACTCCTTCGATCTGGTCGGCGAGCGCAGGCGCATCAGTTTTCACGTGGATAGCAGCCGCAAGTGGATGGATGAAAGCTTCGAGATCAAGGTCAGGAACCACAAGAAAGAGGCTGCTGAAATCCGTGTGGTCGAGCATCTTTACCGCTGGACCAACTGGCAGATCATCGATGAGTCGCAAAAATACCTCAAGCAGGACGCGCAAACCATAGAGTTTCGCGTCCCGGTCGCTTCCCAGGGCGAACAAGTAGTGACCTACACGGTCCACTACTCCTGGTAAACACGGCAGGGCAGGGAAAACCGCGGTTCGTCCCTGCCCGCCGTGTGCTCGTCCCACTTCCAAACCGGCCCGCTAACTGCAATGCCTAAGAGGCGTCGAAACGTGCAAGCTGAAAGTCAGCGCGCCCTCTCCAACGATCGCAACGCGCCGGCTTACGGCAGAACGCACTGCTGCATTGTCCGCCGCGGCTGGGCCCACGCCAGCCGTAGCGGATCTGCAGCCCGATAGCGAAAGGAGAAACTTCATGCGCATATCAAAGATTTCAGGCCTTATCTTATTGGCAGCATCGCTGGCGTTCTCAGTCAGCGCCCTGGCTGAGACCCATATCGGCAACCTCAATCTTCCGGTGAAGGCGCAGTTGAACGGGACCCAGCTCGAAGCCGGGACTTACAAGGTGAAGTGGGAGGGCGAGGGCAGTTCGGTACAGGTCAGCATCATGCAGGGCAAGAAGACCGTGGTCAGCGCACCGGCCTCGGTCGTGGATCGTGGTAGCGCGGAGCGTTCGGATGCCGTGGTCTTCGCCAGCGCCAGCGATTCGCAAAAGAACATCAGTGAGATCCGCTTCGGCGGCAAGAAGGCTGCTCTGGTATTCAACAGCGCAGGCAGCGGTTCGAGCGGCCAGTAGACCTGCACGATCGTCACTGCGATCTTTTCGCAAGGTCATGAGGAGGCCGCCGGCCTCCTCAGATTATTATTTCTGTTCGTTACGGCGAGCAGAGCACATCGTAGTTGTAGTTCAGCATCGCGCGCTTAGGCTTTTCCTTAAGTCCCATCTGGCCCAAAGGAACCTGCTGCTGGACGGTGCTGTTGCCTCGGATGGTCGCCGCTCCCAGGCGCGCTATTTTGCCGTCAGCGAGTTCGAGATAGAGCGGCACCAGCATGGCGAACTTTTCAGTGACGCCTGATTGCGTAATCTTCAAATTCATCATCATTCCAGTGCTACCCTCTTCGAGCGTGTATTCCAGCTTATAAGTGGGCAGGGCAGTCCCGTACACATACTCATCGAAGAACCAGCCCATCTTGTGGTCGCCATCCACATCCATTTGTTGCGTCATGTGCTTCTCGATCATGGCCTTGAAATCCTCTGTGGTGGCGACCCGGTTCATGTAGGTCTGTGTGAAATCATGCATCATCGTCTTGAACGCATCATCGTGCGTCTTGGAGTTCCACATCATCATGCGCACCATGTGCAGGATGTAGGCGCCTTTGGGATAGATCAGCCGGCGCGGTATGTCGAAGCCTGATTTCGACGATGCCAGCCGGTAACCCTGTGTGACCGGCCCAACGTCAATCGCACGAAAACCTTCCTTGTTGGTTTCAGTCATCAGGCGCTGTTCGTCCTGCCAGAAATCAAGGTATTGCTTCACGCCGTAAAACTGTTGTAGGAAAAGAGAAGCGGAAAAATCGGCAAATCCTTCACTCATCCACTGGTCGCGATAGGAATTGAATCCGACGCTGTGCCCCCACCACTGATGGGCCACTTCGTGCGGGCCCACGACCTTGAAGTACCCATGCGGATCATCCATGTGCAGGCCATGGCGAGTCGTCGTATCGAGATAGGCCGTGATTGGCATGTAGACCAGTCCCGGCCACGCCTGCCCGTAGTTGAAAGCTGTCTGTTGCGTCATGGCCAGACGCTTGTAGGCCATGGGACCGAAGAAATCTGAGTACAGCTGCAGCGACAGCTGTCCTTCGCCCAATGCTTTTTTTGCCAGCGACGTGGTGCTCATGGAGCCCAACGCTTCTGTTGGTTCCACGTGCGAACTGGTCTGGCCGCTAAACGGATCACGACCGGTTTCCGCCTCATCCTGTCCGAAGTTCTTTATCGTTCGGAAGATGTCTGGTTCATCTTCGTTGGCGTACGACTCGACAAGATAGCCTTCCTTTTCCACCTTGGCTTCCTGCCGCTTGAACCTGCCCAGGTTGAAGCCGGCGACCGCCAAAGGCACATCGCTCTTCCACTCGGTTGTATTCTCGCCCTCGCTCTTTTCATTGACGGGGTTGCCCGTGGCCACCATCTGCAGTCCCTTGGGGGCGTGCAGGATGAGGTCATAAGTGGCATAGTCTCCAAACCTGCTGTTCGGGAACCAGCTGTCGCGCGCTCCGCTCATCACATAATAGTTGCCACCTCCCTCGTTGGAGATTGCGTCCTTGCCCCCGTAGGAGGTTTGGATGACGATTTTCTCGCCTTTCTTCAACGGTTGAGCAAGAATGACCGAGAAATCCGGATCGTCGTTCTTGTCTTCTTGGACAAAATCCAGCAACCGCCCACTGGAGTCGGTAACGCGGCTGACACGCAGCGTCGGATAGAGCGCAAAGGGAACCACGCGCAAACCATCCACCAGGCTCTCGACCGTGGTCTGTGCAATGCCGTCCAGATGCGCGCTCTTGTCCACGGAGGCGGTGATCTTCTGCTGGACGATCTTGCGCACTGCATTCTGCTGCGCTCCGCTGGCGGTACCGGCTGCGATCTCAGCGGAGAAATGAAACGCCGCCCAGATGCCGAACTTGTTCTCGTCGTAGGTCATGAATGCGACCTCTTCCGGGTCGATGCCCAGTGCAGAGAGGCCGTGCGGATCCACCGCAAACAATTCTTTGCTGTTGTACTTCTTGCCTTTGATGAATGCCAGAAAAAGACCTCCCGGCTGCTCGCTGAGTACGTCCTGCAAGATGCGCGCCGACAGATTGTAGTGCAGGTGATGACGCAAGTCGTTGTTCACATCTTCGAGAGCCCCACCGCCGCTCGCGGTCGGCGCCGGTGACCCCGCTTTCTTTAGCTCTTCGTAGGTGCCGTCCGTAAAGCGAAAGACAGCCTCGGGAAATTCCTCCTGCATCTCAGACTGCTTGGTGAGAAGCGAAAGCGTGCGTTGCTCGGCCGGTATGGGCGGTGTCACAGAAAAAGTGCCGCTGCCCACAAAGACTGCGCCGGTTATCTTTCCGTTCACCGGGGCAAGAAAAGAAAACGTCCCGCTCTGGAATGTGAACTTGCCCGCATCTCGCTTCAGCACAAAGTTGTTGACGGTTACGACACCCCCACCAAGCCCTGCATGCCGCAGTGCCTGATAGGTGGCATTGCTATTCGCGGCCGGCGACGACTGGTTTGTCTCAACTGGCAGAGCGGGTTGGAGCAGGCAGATGACGAACAAGGGGAAGAATCGACGGCGCATGACGGCCTCCAAAGACTTTCCGGGCAGGAGGCAAACTTACCAGCTTTCGCGGAGAAACTACAACTCAGGAGGAGTGCACCGAGGCCGGCTGAATCTCATCCACATCGATCCACTGGGTCGGATATTTGCCGGTGTAACACGCGGTGCAATAGGTCGTGGTCTCCCCCTCGCCGCAGGCCTGTTTCATCCCCTCGAGCGAGAGATAGGCCAACGAGTCGGCGCCGATGAATTGCCGTATCTCCTCGACCGATTTGTTCGCTGCAATAAGCTGCTTTTTCGAAGGTGTATCTACGCCATAGAAGCAGGGCGATATCGTCGGCGGGCAGGAGATGCGGAAGTGCACCTCGCGCGCGCCGGCCTCGCGCACCATGCGCACGATCTTCTTGCTGGTGGTGCCGCGCACGATCGAATCATCAATAAGGATCACGCGCTTGCCGACCAGCAGGCTGCGCACCGGATTCAACTTGAGCTTCACCCCGAAGTCGCGCACCGATTGTTCCGGTTCAATAAAGGTGCGCCCCACATAGTGATTACGGATGAGCCCGAAGCGGAAGGGAATGCCGCTCTCTGCCGAGTATCCCATCGCCGCAGTGACGCCTGAATCGGGTACCGGTACCACAATGTCGGCCTCGACCGACGCCTCTTTCGCTAGCTGCCTCCCCAACTTCTCACGGCTCAAGACCACGGGGCGCTCGAACACGACACTGTCCGGGCGCGAGAAATACACATGTTCGAAAATGCAGCTCGAGCGCTGTACAGAAGGCGAATAGAAACGCGATGAAACACCCTCAGGCCCAACAACCACCATCTCGCCGGGTTTCACGTCGCGCTCGTAGACCGCGCCTATCAGGTCGAAAGCGCAGGTCTCAGAGGCGAAAACCACAGAGTCTTTCTTGCCCAGCAGCTTTTCGCTCTCGCTGGCTGGGATGCGCCCCATGGAAAGCGGCCGGAATCCGCGGGGATCGCGCACCGCAAAGACTCGGTCGCGCGTCATCAGCACCAGAGAGAACGCGCCCTCGATGCGCCGCAGAGCGTCAGAGATCGCCTCTGGGAGGGTCTGCTCCTTCGATTGCGCGATCAGGTGCACCACCACCTCGGTGTCGCTGGTGGTCTGGAAGATCGAGCCTTGCTGCTCCAGCTTGTGGCGGATCGCCAAGGCATTCACCAGGTTGCCGTTGTGCGCCAGCGCGATCATGCCCTTGTTGCAATCCACCATGATGGGCTGCGCGTTCAGCAGCGCGGAGTCGCCGGTCGTAGAGTAGCGCGTGTGACCGATGGCCAGCCTTCCGGGCAAGCGGCCCAACACGTCTTCCGTGAAAATATCCGCGACGAGTCCCATCGCCTTGTGGGCGTGTAGCCGCTGTTCGTCGCTTGAGACAATGCCGGCAGATTCCTGCCCGCGGTGCTGCAGAGCATGCAGCCCCAGATACGCGAGCTTGGCCGCCTCAGCCGGGCCGTAGATGGCCACCACGCCGCATTCATCACGAAATTTGTCGTTTCTAGCCACGTCAGCTCTTTTGCAGCGTCTCCGGTACCAGGTGCTCCGGTGTCTGCGTGTGCAGCATCTTCTCCAGCGCGGTTCCCCAGACCTCAGCCAGCTCTGACACCTTTGCCCTCGCGGCCAGTTCGCCGTCGAGGAAGATTTCCAGCCTTTCCTGTTGCGTTTGCCCGAGAAGGTCCGCTCTTAGGCCGTAGTTTAGCGCAATAGATTGGATTCGCTGAACGTTATTTTGGTCACAAGAAACCACGATGTGACTGGCATGCTCGCCAAAAAGCATGATTTCAGGCCCTAGCTCGCCTGAGCTGAGATCGACCTTGGCTCCTGTGCCTGTGCCAAAACACGCCTCCGCCATGGTCACAGTGATGCCGCCCTCGGACACGTCATGCGCTGACACCAGCAATCCCCCAGCCGCCAAAGCCACCAGGCAACCCTGCAGCTTCCTCTCCAGCTCCAGATCCAACCGCGGCGGCTCGCCCCAAAAAGCACCGAGAACCTCCTTCGCGTATTCAGATGATCCGAGCTCATTCTCAGACATCTGGCACCCGCCCTTGTGCAACATCAGGATGGAGTCGCCGGCTCCGCGAAAGTGTGGGTACACAGCCTTCCCGATATCATCCAGAATGCCAACCACACCTACAACGGGCGTAGGGTAAATCGCCTCACCCAGCGTCTCGTTGTAGAAGCTCACATTCCCGCCTGTGATGGGCGTGCCCAGCGCGGTGCAGGCTTCGGTCAGCCCGTCGATCACCTCTGAGAACTGGCCCATGATCTGCGGCTTCTCCGGATTGCCAAAATTCAGGCAGTTGGTGGCTGCGACCGGACTCGCCCCGGTACAGGCCACCTTGCGCGCTGACTCCGCCACTGCATGCATGGCGCCCAGCTTCGGATCCATGTAGCACCAGCGGCTGTTGCAATCGAGCGACATCGCCAGCGCCCGCCTCGTGCCTTTCACGCGGATCAGCCCAGCATCGCCGCCCGGCCCTTCCACCGTATTGGTCTGCACCATGGACTCATATTGTTCATGGATCCAGCGCTTGCTGCAAATGTTGGGCGAGGCCAGCAGGATCCTGAGTTCGCTTGTGAAGTCGCGCTTCTTGCCCAGCTTCACACTGGCCGGCATGCGCGGGATCTCCGGCCGCCACTTCTCCATCAGCCGCTGATAGACAGGAGCATCATCGGTCAGCGCCTGGTTGGGGATTTCAGCGACTACCTTGCCGTGTTCGAGCACCCGCATCTTCGGTTCTGGGATCACGCGGCCGATCTCCACCGCATCCAGACCCCATTTGTCGAAAATCTTGAGGACCTCGCCCTCGCGCCCGCGCTCGGCCACAAGCAGCATGCGTTCCTGCGATTCGCTCAGCATGATTTCGTATGGTGTCATGCCGGTTTCGCGTTGCGGGACTTTATCTAGCTCGATCTCCAGGCCGACGTGACCTCGGCCTCCCATCTCGCAGGTGGAACATGTGAGACCGGCCGCGCCCATGTCCTGGATGCCGACCACAGCGCCCGACACCATTGCTTCTAGACAAGCCTCCAGCAGCAGCTTCTCCAGAAAGGGATCTCCCACCTGCACATTAGGACGCTTCTGCTGCGACTGCTCGCTGAACTCCTCGCTGGCCATGGTGGCGCCATGGATGCCATCGCGCCCCGTCTTGGCGCCCACGTAAATGACCGGGTTCCCTGCGCCCGCAGCCCGTGCATAGAAGACCTTATCTTTTCGCGCCAGCCCCAGCGCAAAAGCATTCACCAGCGGGTTCCCTGAGTAGCAGCTCTCAAACTTCGTTTCGCCGCCGACATTCGGCACGCCGAAACAGTTTCCGTAAGAGGCAATACCGCTGACCACGCCCTCAAGGAGGGAGTGGTTCTTGTGGATCGCCGAATCGCCATTCGGGCTGAAGGCAGAGTTTGCTTTCGCGGCAGGCTTCGCGATCGGGCCAAAACGCAGCGAATCCATCACCGCCAGCGGCCTCGCACCCATAGTAAAGATGTCGCGCAGAATCCCGCCTACTCCGGTCGCCGCCCCCTGAAACGGCTCGATAAATGAAGGGTGGTTGTGTGATTCGATCTTGAACGCGCAGACCCAGCCATCACCGATATCGATGATGCCCGCATTCTCGCCCGGCCCCTGCACTACCAGCTTGGAACGTGTCGGCAGCCGCCTGAGATGGATGCGCGATGACTTATAAGAGCAGTGCTCGCTCCACATCACGCTGAAGATGCCCAGTTCCGTCAGCGTGGGCGCGCGGCCCAATGACGTCAATACTTTCTGGTACTCGTCATCCGTCAGTCCGTGCTCGCGCAGAAGCTCCGGCGTAACAGCGATTGGCTGGCTGCTCTCTTGGGAAGACATAGCGGGAAATTCTATTCTCGCACGGCCGCTTGGAATAATGAACGGCTCGACCTCGAGGCGCTACCGAAGGATTGCGGCAATGTAGTCGAGAGCCCGCGGGTCATCCGACTGTCCCAACCAGAAAATTGCTTCTTTGCGCAGTACCGGATTCTTATTGCCTCGGGCCACGCTGATGAGCAGCGGTACCCCTTCGTTGTCAGGCATCTCGCTCAGCGAAAACACGGCCTTTTTCTTGACCTCGGTCTCAGGGTCGTTTTCGATGGCATCGCTGATCACGCCTGCCACCTTTCGCCCGGCCGCTTGTGCCAGCCAGAATAAGGCTTCGGAGCGCGCCTCCGGGTCGTGATCGCCACGCGCGATCTGGATGAGCTTGGGCAAAGCATCCGGTTCCTTGCTCTGCGAAATGGCAAAGACCGCTTGTTTACGAAATTCTGCGTCCTTCTCTGAATGGAACGCAGCCAGCACTGTCTGCAGCCCCACTTTGCCGTGTGCGCCTGCAAGCCAAAACGCAGCATGCGCGCGCAAGCTCTCAGCGTTCCCCGGCGCCAGCATCTGCGTCAGGGCCTCTTCCGCGCTGGCATCAGCATGCAGAGCGAGCACATCAATCGCTTGCCGCGCCACGTCGTCATTGGTGAATCTCGAGGCGCGAGCCAACGCGCTCAAATAAGCCACACTCTCCGCCGGGCGAACATCCGAAAGCCAAGCCACGGCTAATCCATCGGCATCGAGCGCACAATCGGCGCTGTAAGGACGTACCTTTGTGACTCTTCCACCGGCCGCTCGCAGCAAGATGTGAAATTCGTCTCCGCTCTCCAGATTGGCTTGGCATGCGACGGCCTGCTGGCCGATCGCGGCACGGGGCCTGCCCTCTTCGAGTTGGCAGTCGCCACAGCACCGCGATGACCGTTCGAACCCTTCGGAGCCGTAACAGCACATCTCGTGCTGGCCCGCGATGACCGGCGCCGCATAACCGATCCACACCGTACCGGTCTGTTCTTCAAGAATTCTCCTGATTGTGTCTTCCAGGCCGGCCGCCGCCGAGCGCACCTCCAGCCGTGCATCCGTGATTTTCGGCGGCTCGGCCGCGTGCGAGAATTGGCACACCAGCAACAACGCCAGCTGATACATCCAAGGTTTTCTGAGCATGGCAGCCTATTTATTCAGCAACTCGATCATGTACTCGTGCGCTTCTTTGTCGTCCATCACCGCCAGTTTCTCGATGACCTCTTTGCGCATCACCGGGTCCTTCTCATGGCGCGCGATCTCGATGAGGTCGTGCGCATCCTCCTGCACGAAGAGCGCTTCCAGGGCGGCTTTGCGCAGCGCGTATTCCTTCTCGTTGTTGTAGATCGAGACCAGCGCTGGCCGCTTCGATTCGTCCCCCGTGGCTCCCAGGTCGCGGATGGCCGTGATGCGCACATTGATATCTCCCGGCTCGTGCGCGATCCGCACCAGGTCAGAGGCGTCATCCGCTGCGACCATGGCATGAACGATCTCTTCTTTCTCCTCGGCGCTCTGCACCGTCTTGTAGATTTCGTACAGCTCATCTTTCGCGTCCATAGCGCCGAGTTCACGGATGGCCTCACGCCGTAGCTCCGGGTCCCTTTCTTTCTTGGCGATGGCCACGACCTCTTCCTTGCCATCGGAGGTGAGGAAGGCGCGCAGGACCGCTCGCTTCACCTCGATGGAATCCGCGCCATCGTAAATAGCCAGCAGGGAACGATGAGTCTCCGAGTCGTCATTGAGGCCGATGTACTTGATCGCCTCTGTCTGCAGCGCCGGCGATGACTGTCCCTTGGCGACCGCCACCACCAGCTGCCTTGCTCCGGGACAGTCGCCCTGCGCCAGCACAAAGAGAGCCCGTTGTTTTAAGCGCAGAGAATTGTTGGATTTGAGAAAGTTTTCCAGCAGCGGCACCGCCTTGTCGCACTCCATATTCATCAGGCTGTTGATGGCAAGCAGTTTGGTTTCTTCGTCCGTCTGGTCTTCCGGATGCATCTGCTGACCGCTCGAGCGGCGGACCTCTACCTCAAGCGCGCTCGCTTCTTTGAGCCACTTGCTCTGCGGATAGCTCTTGCGCAACTCGGCGATGGTGTCCAGGGCTTCGTTGCTCCTGCGGAGCTTGCTCAGCGCATATGCCTTCCAGTAGAACGCGGCGTCCGATCGCCGCCCCTTCGCCGCAATGATCTCGTTGCTCAGGTCGAGCGCCTTCTGCCAGTGCTCATCATCGAGCGCCTGCTGCAGATCCTCGTAGCTGTCGCTGTCGGCATCCGAGCCGGCGTCGAACGCACTCTCGCCGGCCGAAAGCAGGGCGATCATCGGCCTCGCGTCGTTCTGTTGGCCTCGTGCCCATGGAACCAGGAAAAGCAGTATCAGGAAAGAAGATTTGCATATCATATTTTTTGTTTTGCCCCGTTTTGCGCAGGTGTTGCTCTTCGCGCCTGCGGTGAATTTCTGTGCTTTACGTTCGACTGCAACACCTTTACTTTGAATAAGAGACCTTTGCTCTCGATCTGCTTGCGCAGTTGCGCCAGATCGGCGTCCGTGATTTCAGACGGGCTGTGGGCCACTTCCAGCAACACGCGCTCCAGGTCGTCGAGCACATCTGCGATCCTGGCGTCACCATTCTGCTCCGCCACCTGCCGGTAAAGCCGGTTGGCATTCACCAGGTCTTCAGCGCGCCGCTGCTCGCTGGAAATGTCCACAGTCTTCTCGTCTGGTGCGTTCATCAGCTCCAGCAGCACCATCTGCGATCGCTCCAGATGCTCGCCCACCGCGACCAGCAACACGCGCTCCTTTACCGTCGGCATCTGATTGCTCACGGCCGCAGTCGTCGCCCGGCCTTGCGGCTGCCGCGAATAATAGCGGCCCAGCAGGAACGCTGCCACGATCACTGCACCCAGCGCCGTTCCCATCGCCCATGCCTGGGCGCTGGGGAACCAGTTCCCGCGCCGCTGCTCTTTCTTCGGAAGGCGTGCTCTTATTGCATTCCAGAGCTGCGTGCCGTACTCCTCTCCGCGCTCCGGGGCAGTCGCCGGCGCCACCGTCGCGAGAAACCCGCCCAGTTCGCTGAGCTGTTTCTGGCAGTCAGGACACTCGCGCGCTTCGCTGAGCGTAGCCTCCCTCAGCTCTCCGTAATGCGCGAGCACCAGCTCCTCTTCGCTCAAGTGAACATGCTGCTTCATGAATGTTGCCTCAGCGGCTGCAGTTGGCTGCGCATCTTCTGCACCGCGCGAAAGACATATTGTTTGACAGACGCTTCCTGCACTTGGAGCGCCTTCGCGATCTCCCTGAGCGACTGGCCCTCGCAATGGCGGAGCACAAAGGCGATCCGCTCGCTCGGGCTGAGCGCTTCCATCGCCTGCTCAATCCTCTCGCCCACCTCGCCGCTCAACAGCATTCGCTCTGGCCCGGGAGCCTCCGATCTCACTTGCGGCTCCTGCTCATCATCATCCGGAGTGAGCGACTGTTCTCCGTGCCGCTGGCGTTTGCCGAGCACATCGAGCGCGCAATTCACGCAGATGCGGTGCAGCCACGTGCCAAAGTTCGAGCGTGATTCAAAATCGCCGATCCGCCGGTACGCGCGCAGGAATGTCTCTTGCACGATCTCTTCCGCGTCCTGTTCGTTGTTCGTCATCCGGAATGCCAGTTTGAAGATGTGGTTGCTGTGGCTTTCCACGAGCGCGCGAAAGGACTCGCGGTCGCCGCTCCGCACCCGCGCCACAGCGGTCGCATCGTCCATTCGCATTCAACCGTTAGACTGGTTTTTTAACCGGGAGTTAACAGGACCATCGCCGCTGGGCAGCTTCACGGCTTCTCACGCTGTGTGCTTGATCAGCAGAACTTCATTGCCGATCTCGCTGAAGATGAGCTCATCCACCAGGCTGCGGGCCAGCAGGATGCCGTATCCGCCCGGCCGGATGCCCTGCTCCGCGCGCAGCTGCATGTGGGCCGTCGGCTCGCCAGCGGGATTCGAGACAGCCGCGTGAGGAATGGCATCCCTGCGAAAGCCTTCCCCTGGGTCTCGCACATAAAAAACGGTGGCTCGCGACGTTCGCACCGCCGCCACCTCCACTACATGCTCCGGATCGAACCCGGCGCCATGCTCCATGGAGTTCATGATGATCTCGTGAAAAGCGAACATCAGCTCCTGGTGCGCCACGTCTGGCATCTCCGAGCGTAGTTCGCCCAGGAATTGCACCAGCCGCTCGGCCGTGAGCAGCCGGCAGTTCACGCGCAGCGAGACCCATTCCTTGTGCGCTGAGATGACCTCAATGTCCCCCTGCCAGTCCTCGGCAGTGGCTGCGCGATATGCCGATTCGGAGATCTCGCCTGCATCGAAGGGCGCGCTGAAGCAAACGAACACCCGCGCCCGCAGCGCGGCGATCACATCTTCGGGCGAGCTTTGCGGCGCGAGAATGATGACCTTCACTCCCGGACGCGTGTCGCGCACCTCTTCCACCAGCGCCAGGTCCTCTTCGATGTTGGTCAACGGGCTGGTGACAAGCGCGTCGAAGGAGGTGCGCCGCAGACGCCGCAGCGCATCGGCGTCTCCTGCCGCCAGCTCGAAAGAGCAACTCTTCGCCGCCAGGGCCTCGCCGATCGCTCTTCCCAGCTGTGGGTCGGTGTTGATCACCAGAACTCGCCGCGTCATGTGCCTCGCTCTTGAGGTTACAGTCTACAACCGTCGCTTGTGGGAGAGTCCTGTAAGATGCTTGGCGAACCTATGGCAGCGCAATCTGCTACTGACTCGGCTCTCTCGCCCATCGAGGTTCTTACCAGTCCCTTCGTGCGCTTTTCGCGCCTGGAGGCCTCGGGCGGCATCCTGCTGCTGGCCTGCACTCTGGCGGCTCTGGTGTGGGCGAACTCGCCCTGGGAGCAGAACTATCACGACATCTGGGACACCCGGGTCTCCATCAGCATCGGGCCGGTCTCGCTCACCGAGAGCCGCCACGAATGGATCAACGACGGCCTGATGTCCATCTTTTTCTTCCTTGTCGGCCTCGAGATCAAGCGCGAGCTTCTGGTGGGCGAGCTATCGTCCGTCAAACGCGCGGCTTTCCCCCTGCTGGCCGCGCTGGGCGGCTGTGTTGCCCCGGCGCTGATCTTTTTTGCCTTCAACCGCGGCGGCCCTTCCGAGCACGGATGGGGAATCCCCATGGCCACCGATATCGCCTTCGCTCTGGGTGTGCTGGCACTGCTGGGCAACCGCGTTCCCGCTGCGCTCAAAGTGTTCGTTGCGGCGCTGGCCATTGCCGATGACATCATTGCGGTGCTTGTGATCGCACTTTTCTATACCAGCGGCCTCGACTGGTTCAGCCTCAGCATCGCCTTTGCCGGAACCGGCGTTTCACTGCTGGCCAACCGTGCCGGCATCCGCCGCCCGGCTTTCTACGCCTTCATCGGCCTCATCATCTGGCTGGCCGTCCTGAAATCTGGCGTGCACGCCACTATCGCTGGCGTTTTGCTGGCGTTCACCATCCCGGTGCGCACCCGAATCGACAAGGCCCAGTTCCTGGAGAGCAGCCGCGGATTGCTCGAGCGCTTCGCCTCCGCGGCGCCCGACACCTCTGACGCTCACGACTGCGTTCACACGCTCGAGCAGCAGTGCGAGCTGGTGCAGTCGCCGCTGCATCGCATCGAGCACTCTCTTCAGCCCTGGGTCAGCTTCTTTATCATGCCGGTTTTCGCCTTCGCCAACGCCGGGGTCCACATCTTTGGCAACGTGGCAGCGGCCTTTACCCGGCCGGTGAGCATCGGGATCATGCTCGGTCTTTTTCTCGGCAAGCCCGTGGGCATCACTGCCTTCTCCTGGCTGGCGGAGAAAGCTCGCGTGGTATCGCTGCCGGCAGCCGTCTCCTGGCGGCAGGTCCTGGGCGCCAGTTGCGTCTGCGGCATCGGCTTCACCATGTCGCTCTTCATCGCCGAGCTGGCCTTCAGCGAAGGCATGGTGCTCGATCTTTCGAAGATCGCCATCCTGGCCGCCTCGGCCGCAGCCGGAGTGTGCGGTGTCATACTGCTGGGCGCGACCAAGAAAAAGCTGGAGGTTACCGAGCAGAATTAAAATACGTGGTGGGCCCGGCAGATTCGAACCTGCGACCAAGGGATTATGAGTTC
>Ga0187777_10000398_pt1 | contig 30878 bp, 32 predicted proteins | sample 1015_Q2_SP5_10_M_FD_132416 | JGI IMG/M metagenome (GOLD analysis project Ga0187777, IMG submission 132416) | Tropical peat soil microbial communities from peatlands in Department of Meta, Colombia - 1015_Q2_SP5_10_MG | ecosystem: Environmental > Terrestrial > Soil > Wetlands > Peat | place... | reverse complement strand
TGAGGTCTCTCGCTGCGCTCGGGATTTCGCCTGTCGTGTTAAACCTGGGACCAACTCCTGTCTCCCCTCCTTGGCAGTCCTTCTTTGAGAAATTCCTAAACTTTTTTTGATCTGGTTTGCTCGAGCATTTCGCCTTTACCAGTAGAGCTTATTGGGAGCGGTTTCCCTCGGGATTAAAGAGGAGCGTACTATGCAACTCGCGAAATGTCGGTTGTGGTTCTTAGTGTCTTGCCTCTCCTGTTCTCTGTACGCGCAGCCGTCGGCTACCACAGAGACCTTAAAGGTAGTTCCGCCGCTGGTGAGCTTCAGCGGCGTGATAAGCGATGTGAACGGAAAACCTTTGACCGGAGTGGTGGGTGTGACGTTCGCCTTGTATGCGGAGCAACAGGGCGGTACACCCTTATGGCTGGAAACGCAAAATGTTTATCCCGATAAGACCGGCCACTACACGGTGATGCTGGGATCGACCAGCAGCAGCGGAATTCCGTCGCGTATTTTTGCTTCCGGGGAAGCGCGTTGGCTGGGAGTGCAGCCGCAAGGACAAGCAGAGCAGCCGCGTGTCTTTGTACTCAGCGTGCCTTACGCAATGGAGGCCGCGAACGCGCAGACGGTGGGCGGACTGCCGGCATCGGCGTTTGTCCTGGCGGCTCCGCCGAGTTCGAGCGGCGTTAGCGCGGCTACTCAGAGCGAGGCTGCGCAGCCATCGGTTACGGGCACCACGGCGGTGACCACCGCTGACGGTTCGGTGAACGCAGTACCGCTGTGGGACTCCGTCAGCGACATCACCAGCTCGGTGATGACGCAGACTGGCAGCGGAAGCACGGCCAGGATCGGCATTGGCACCAGCAAGCCGGGCACAACCCTGGATGTGAATGGCACAGCGAGCGTGCGTGGAACCTTGTACCTGAACAGCGCCGGCACGGCCACGGCCGGCAAAGGATACAACTCGCGGCCGCAGGATTTCATAGCCTCGGCCTATAACAGCAGCACGAGCGCGGCTGTGCCCCAGACCTTCCAGTGGCAGGCAGAGCCGAGCGGGAACGACACGGGCAGCCCGAGTGGAACTCTGAACCTGTTGTTCGGATCGGGATCAAATGCGCCGGGTGAGACCGGGCTGAAGATCGGAAGCAATGGACGGCTCACTTTTGCCGGAGGGCAGAGCTTCCCCGGTACGGTGACAAGCGTCGCACTCAGCGCACCAATTTCAGACTTCACCGTCAGTGGGTCGCCGGTGGCGGGGAGCGGCACCCTTGGGTTGAACTGGACCGTGGCTCCCACCAACTCCAGCACTGCAAACGCGATCGTCAAGCGGGATTCTACGGGAGGCTTTTCCTCGGGACCGATCTATGCAACTGCCAATTCAGGCGCCTACCCTATAGCTGGGTACGACTTCTCGTCCGGTTCTCATGGCGTGGACGGGTACAGCGGCAACGGCTATGGCGTCTACGGAACGGGGGTGACGGGAGTGTACGGTAGCGGCAGCGAGGATGGCGACGGCGTCGATGCCATCAACGACTCAGGCGGTTATGGACTGTATTCCTGGACCGCAGATGGCACCGGGATTTCCGCATATTTCAACGGACCGACTGGGCATTGCGCTGTGTTCGGTGACGGCGGCTTCGTCTGCACTGGAAGCAAATCGGCAGTCGTTCCTGTGAATGGCGGCGCGCGCCAAGTGGCCCTCTATGCAGTGGAGGCGCCAGAAAACTGGTTCGAGGATTTCGGCTCTGCACGCCTGTCGCACGGGGAAGTGGTGATCCGCCTGGAGCCGACCTTCGCACAAACCGTCAACACCGAGATGAACTATCACGTTTTCCTAACTCCGCGCGGTGAGTGTGAAGGCCTCTACGTCGCGGAGAGCGATGGCGCCGGATTCACGGTCCACGAACTGCATCATGGAACTTCCAACGTTGCATTTGATTACCGCATCGTCGCCCGGCGGAAAGGGTATGAGAACATCCGTTTAGCCGATATGACGAAACGGATGGGTCGGCCAAGGCCTAGAATCCCGGCGGCGGCGAAGCAAGTCAAGCCGGCTGCTCTTAAGTAAGTGACCAGATGCAGCACGTCCGATAAAGCCCGTCAAGTCAGTGAGGGTTCTTTTTGCTGCAAGAACGCTACTGATACCGCCCACAGGCGCTTAAAATCCAGGTCAGACGGCAGTCACTCTGCCGGTAATTTGGCGAAAGAACGGATCCACTTCGGTTTGTCCTTCTGGGTCTCGATTCGAGGAGCAAGAAGCAGCTTCACGGAATTGGAATCCGATATCTTAAAATCGTCGATTGTCCGGAGGGAAAAACATGGCCCTGCGAATAACGGACCGCGATGTAAATGGTGTGAGCGTGCTCGATATGGACGGGCGGATCGTTCTCGGTGAGGAAAGCAATGCGCTTCGCGAGCGATTCAAGGCGCTGATGGCGGCGGGAAAGAAAAGGATCGTGCTGAACCTGGCGAACGTCACTTACATCGACAGCGCCGGGCTCGGAACGCTGGTCGCCATCTTCAACAACGCGCGCTCGCAAGGCTCTACGCTCAAGTTGGCGAATCTCGGCTCGAAGTCCAAGGAAGTTATGCAGCTCGCGAGATTGATGACTTTCTTCGAAATCTTCGACAGCGATTCCGCTGCTGTCGCGAGTTTCAGCGGCCCTGCGTAAACATGGACCGCGCTTGACTTCCCCGAGGGCGATGCCTAAGATTCGGAAAATTTCGGATTCGTTCTCTTAACGCGCGGCGCTGCATGAGTTGTGTCAAACGCCAAATCGCAGACCTCGTGGAGTACGGATTGTGCGCAGCATTAGTTGTGTCATTGCCGCCCGAAGCGACGGCGCAGCAACACGCATTCCAGCAAGACCCTGTTGACCAGTACATGTCCCGGTTTCTTACTGTGGTGATCCTCATCGGCCTAGGGCTGGTGCTCTGGAGTCTGTCTCGTTATCGCGGCCGAGATATCGGAGCAATCTCATGGGGGTTTCTGATCGCGGGCACCAGCATTTTTCCGATGATGTTGACGGGAGTCGGAACAATCCTGGCGTTAGAAAGAGTTAGGACCGTACCGCTATGCGGGTCGTGCCACCTCACGATGAGATCTTACGTGGACGACATGATGAACCCAGAGAGCAATAGCCTGGCCGCTGTCCACTACACCAACCGATACATCGCCGAGAACCAGTGTTATGAGTGCCATACCTCTTACGGCATGCTGGGGACGCTGGAGGCCAAAAAGCAAGGGGTGATCGACGTTTACAAATACTACACGCACACCTTTCAGCTTCCGCTGCAATTGCGTCATCCCTACCGCGACGGAGATTGCCTCAAATGCCATGCGGGAGCGACCAAATGGATTGCGGCGCACGAGGAAAGCCAACAAAGGATCTTCGCGGGTGAGCTAACTTGCATGCAATGCCACAGGGAAACCAACCCCGCGCATCATCAGACCCTGGAGGCGCGAGAGTTCAATCCATGAGCACACCCTCGGTCAGGACCATCGAGCTCGATCCGCGGATCATTCGGTGGACGCTAATCAGCGCGCAGGTGCTCGCCCTAACTGTGTATCTGCTGGGTGCGGGATTCTTGCTTCGCACCAGTGGAGGAACTCTCTTCCTCTTCTCGGTCGTGGCGCCCGCGATGGTTCTCCTGGCGACGCTGGCTCTGGCCGGGGTGGCCCTGTACCGCTATCTCAGGCGCAGTAGCCTGTTCGCGTTCGCGCTCTTCGAACCGGGCGACATCATCTTGCAACAGGGAGATCAGGGCGACTTCGCCTATTTTATCCAGCAAGGCGAAGTCGAGGTATTCCGGCGAGATACGGAAGTGGAGACAGTGATAGCCCGGCTTAAGAAGGGACAACACTTCGGCGAGACGGCTCTGATCAGCAACGCGCCGCATCACGCAACAGTTCGGGCAAGAACACGTGTCCGGGTCGCAATGCTTGGAAAAAGAAAGTTTCTGCACATGCTTCGATTCGTGCATCCTGCGCAGGGCGACCTCATGAGCACGATGAATCAGCAAGCCACGAGGCAGGCCGCGAAAAGAGCCAAAGCGGCCGCACAGTCGAGGAAGGATTAGAGGAAATGAAAAAGAGCTCATTCGGAGCGATGGTTGCGGTCGCCGTGCTTCTCGGAGTGGCGCCCGCGATCCAGGCAGCGGGCACAGGCGACGCCACCGCGGGCAAATCCGTCTACAGCAGTAAATGCATGATCTGTCATGGGGCTGATGGTGAAGGCGAGACCGGGCATGCCAGGGCGATGGGACTCAAACCTGCGCGGCTCAGTTCCGACAAGGTCCAGAAGAAAACAGACGCCGAGCTGAAAAAAATCATCCTGGAGGGGTCAGGCAAAATGAAGCCCCGGAAGGACCTGAGCGAGGCCGACATCGACAACGTCATCGCCTACCTTCGCATTTTTCGCAAGAAACAGTGAGCCCAGCGCGCAGGTGATTTGCAGTGACGCCGCTGGATCCATGTGACCAGCTTCTGTCGTTGCCGATTTTCGGGGAGTTAGAATCCCTCGGGTACGTTGACGTTAGCTCGAGGGCGTGCGGAAGGCGGCCACTGCTTCGTCATCATTTTGGTAAGACTTGAACACGGTATCGAGCCGTGTCCGTCGAAGCAATTCGGCCACGCGGTGAGTCGGACGAACGAGCTTGATCTCGCCGTGCTGAATTCGCGTTGATGCCAAAACTCCAACCAGTGTGCCCAAGCCGCCACTATCGATATATTCTACGTCCGCAAGATTTAAGACAATCTGGTTGGTTCCCAAGAGAATGTTCTTTACCCTATCGCGCAAAGCCGCGGCTTCGTCACCAAAGACAATGCGCCCGGCGCAGCGCACGATGACGACTTCACCCGAAATGCAGGTCTCCATCTTCAGCGTCATGAAGGGTTACACGCGAAGATTGTAATTCTAAACTTCTGCAAGAGTCGATGGTAGCCACCAGGCAAATTAGTTCAGAGTATCTGCCTGGCTCAAACTGTTACAGTGAATCCAGGTTTGTCTCGATGGAATCGAATCGGGCAAGCGCAGGAACTTGGAGAAGAAAAATGGCAAGACTCTTTGACCCAGGATCAGTCATCAAAACCGCAGTCTTCAGCGCCCTCGCAGTAGTCATCCCATTCGCGTTCTCACAAGCTCAGAACCCAAGTTTTCATAACGCTCCCGAATCCTCCCGGCAGATGAACAACCCTTACGTTGGGCAGCAGAATGCCGCAGCAGGAAAGCGGCTCTATTCGGCACAGTGCGCGCGCTGTCATGGACCTAATGCGGAGGGATCGGGGAACATCCCCGCGCTCGTGGATGGAGTTTTGGAATCGGTCAGCGACGGCGAAATCTTCTGGTTCACCACAAAAGGAGACAAGGCGAGCGGCATGCCCTCATTTGCCAAATTGCCTGAGCAGCAACGCTGGCAGCTGGTCACTTACGTAAAGAACCTGGGCCTGTCGCAAACGAGCTCAACAGCTAATGCGGTCCCTGAAGCGGCAGCGATGGTGTCGAAAATCAAGGCTCCGCCTCCTACCCCACCGTTTACTGATTTCCGCTATGAGCAGCCCGGAAGATTCCGCAAGATCACGGTCAACGATCTGCCGCAGGCTTATGCCACGGCCTCAGCAGAAAACGGTCCGGACGTCGTTGCCCGCCCGGCAAGTGCGTGGCCCAAGGCTCCCGCAGGGTTCAAGGTCGAACTTTATGCGGAGGGGCTGGAGAATCCGCGGCTCATGCGGACTGCGCCGAACGGGGACGTTTTTCTGGCCGAAAGCAGAGCCGGCCGTATTCGCGTTTTTCGCGGGACCACCGGGGACGGCAAAGCAGAGTTGAGCGCGATCTTTGCCGGTGGTTTGAAGCGGCCCTACGGAATCGCGTTCTATCCGCCCGGGCAGAATCCGCAATGGATCTACATTGGGACGAGTAGTGCGGTATTTCGCTTCGCGTATCACAACGGCGATTTGAAGGCCTCTGGCTCACCAGAACACATCGCTGACCTGCCGGACACGGAAGGCCATTGGACCAGAGACATTCAGTTCTCTCCCGATGGCAAGAAGATGTTTGTGGGAGTTGGTTCGCGTTCAAATGACGACGACACCGACAACAATCCCGACGAGAAAAATCGCGCCAACATTTTGCAATTTAATTTGGATGGATCGGATATGCAGGTGTACGCATACGGTATCCGAAACCCCGGTGGCGGGCTGGCAATTAACCCCAAAACGGGTGAGCTGTGGTGCTCAGTCAATGAACGTGACGCGCTCGGTGACAACCTGGTGCCCGACTACATAACTCATGTACAGCCCGGCGGCTTCTACGGTTGGCCATGGTGGTACCTCGGAGCACACCAGGATCCACGACAGAAGGGCAAGCATCCCGAGCTGAAAGATAAAGTGATTGTGCCCGACGTGCTACTGCAAGCGCACAACGCGTCATTGGAATTCACCTTCTACGAGGGCAAACAATTCCCTGCCGAATACCAGGGAGACATTTTCGCTTCGGAACATGGATCGTGGAACCGGTCGGTCCGTGCCGGATACGAGGTGATTCGCGTGCCCCTTCACCAGTCGGGACACGCCAGCGGCGAGTACGAAGACTTCATTACCGGATTCGTACTGGAAAACGGGCAGGTGTGGGGAAGGCCGGTCGGCATCACGGTGGCTTCCGACGGCTCATTGCTGGTGAGTGACGACGGATCGAACTCAATCTGGCGTGTCAGCTACACGGGAAATTAAGGGCCCCTTGCTTCAGTGCGCGTGCCCCTGACGTGCCGCTGCGACGAGCGCTCGAAAGAGCGCTCGCGACGGCTCATCCCGGTCCACTGATCGCTCGGGGTGCCACTGAACCGCAAGTACAAAGTGATCGGGCGCGGTTCCTTCGACAGCCTCGATCACGCCATCGCTGGGACAGCGTGCCACGGCGCGAAGTCCATCACCGATTGCCTCTGCCGACTGGTGATGGCTGGAATTAACCGGGATCAATGCACCCTCGCCCGCACCCAGAATCTTAGCCAGCTTTGAATCGGATTCGATTGTCACTTCATGAGCTACCGCGACATTTCTTCCGGCTTCATGATTGATTGCGGATTCGATGTGCTGAACCAGAGTTCCGTGGCGATACACATTCAAACTCTGCAGGCCGTAGCAAATCCCCAAAATCGGCTTTTTTGCGTTATATGCGTAGTCGAGAAGTAACGCGTCGACCGCATCACGCCGTTCATCAGAAGAAGCAGTCCTGGCATGGCGGGGCGCCGCGTACTTCTCCGGATCCACATCGGCCCTGCTTCCCGGCAAGAGCACAGCATGGCAGCTCTCAATGAGCTTACCGGCTTCTCCAGGGGCTCCATTCAGGGGAACCCGGACTGGCTCGCCTCCAGCCATCTCAACAGCCCGCTCGTACTGTGGCAGCGAGCGGTTGGCATACTCCTGCTCGGAATGAGGCACGGGGATCGCGATGCGTGGGCGCATGCCTGATTGTAACGTCTCCTCCGATAACCGTAGAGGCCACGGAGGGTACTGAACGCAATCCAGCGCTATCGGCTGGCCCGGGCGACTCCCGCCAGAATCTTGGTCTGGCGATACGCCCTGATTTCGAGAACCGTTGTGGCAATCAAGGCAACACTGGCAACAACCGCGGCCACCGGTAAGGCTACCTGGCGATAAGCAAAGGTCAAATTGGGATGGATCCCGTGAATACGGGCCACAATGACAATTCCCACAATCCCGCCTAGCAGGCCTAGCGCAAACGAGAGCAGCGTGAGCAGAAAAGTAATGAGCAGAATGCGTGCCGGGATCAGGTACCAGCGCGGCCTGGCAGGGTGAGGTTGTTGGCCGGGCATGTCCCATTCTAGTCCCCGGGATCGCCTAGTCGTGGCTTCCGTGTGCCCGAGTTTCGAGAGATTTTCCGGGTGCGATAGAATACCTTTCATGTCGCAAGCTGCACCTGCCATCACGCGTCCCCCGGCGGAGGTGGTTCGTCGAACTCCGGTTTCTCAGGCCCCAAACGGCATCTGTTACGCCATTGCGGGTGAGGTCACGGTTCCGGTCGCAGATTTGGAGCGAATGGTGGGTGCCGTGCCTGACTCCGTCGCTGCCGCTCTCAAGCGCAAAGCGTACTACTTCGTTCCGCTCACCGTGAATGCGGGCGATGACACGGTGATCGCCGATCGCTATGACGTCACCCTCAGTGACAACGCCGTGTGTCACCGCAATCTGGATCTTGGGGATTCGCAGTGTGTATTCATCTCCACGCGCCTGATGGACGACAAGTTTTCGGTCGCGTTTGAGTTCTTTATTAATGTCGGCCATGCGGTCGTAGAGCGGGCGGGTGTATCGCAGGCATTTGCTGACCTGGTCTGGAAACAGGTGGAATCGAACGCCCGAGGCGAAACTTCACTCGATGCCTGGGAGTCGCGGAAACTGGCGACCGGGCATGGCCCTGACGCGGAAAAGCACAAAAACGAATACCTGGCAGCCACGTTCTCCGACGCGATCTCGATTTACCTGCTGTCTTTGTTTATTGATGTGGATTACTACGATTTGCGGGAGCGCGATTATCCACTCTTGGCGCCGGCGCAGTTGGCGGAACGACTGCGGAAAGTGGCGGAGCTGTTCCCGGCCAATCCCGGGTACGAGTTCGCTATCTACTACAAGAGACGAAGCTAGCAGAATTCGGCTCCCCTAAAATTCTTCGCTCGCCGGTGTTTCCGTAGTTAGAATCATCCATCCATGGCCATCACCGTTCGCTCGTTCGCCAAGATCAATCTCGGGCTGCGCATTGGCGCGCTGCGGGCTGACGGTTTTCACGAATTACGGACGGTTTACCAAACGATAGGTTTGCAGGACATCGTTCGGGTTAGAGTCGAACGCGGAGTTGGAATTGAAGTTCGCTGCGAAGATCCGCGGGTGCCCAGAGATGAATCGAACACATGCCATCGAGTCGTAGAGCGCGCCCTGGAGGCCCTCAAGTCGCGCGGACGAGTCATCATCGAGATTGAAAAGCGACTACCGGTGCAAGGGGGGTTGGGTGGAGCATCCGGAAATGCCGTAGCCGCGCTGCTCGGGTTAGAGCACGCCCTGAAGAAATCCCTATCCGGTCCTGAGCGATTGCGCATCGCGGCGGAGGTGGGCTCCGACCTGCCGTTATTTCTCATGGGGGGGACAGTGCTTGGCCTTGGCCATGGCGAAGAGGTCTATCCGTTGCCGGACTTGCCTTCGGCTCCATGCGTGGTGGCGTTGCCGAAAGTCGCCGTGTCGACGCCGAAAGCGTTTGCCGACTGGGATGCAAGAACGGGTGGCATCGGCGCCCCGATCCCGACAGAAACTGGCGGACAAGAATGTCCGTCCCACACGGGCGGTTCGGAATTGACGGTCTCCGGGCTCCCCGATAGAATGAAGGAGTTCGGCCGTGAGGTTGCCATTGGGCTGAGCACCCAGCAAAAAGGTAAGGCTGGGAAGGGTTTATCCGGTGTCTCTGCCAAAAGCAGGGGCCGGGCCGAGACCCCGCTTCTCGACCTCGTCCGTACCGGGATCGAAAACGACTTTGAGCAGGTCGTCTTTCCGCAATATCCCGAATTACGCGAGGTTAAGCATGTGCTTGAGAGGGCAGGTGCTGCGTATGCGTCGTTATCGGGATCCGGTTCGGCGGTCTACGGTTTGTTTGCCAGCCGGGCTGGAGCCGAAAGGGCGGCAACCAGGCTGCGAAAAACCGGGGTCGAGGCCAGGCTCACGACCACGTTGACGCGACGGCAGTACTGGAAGGCGATTTTCGATTGAAGATTTGATTGCAGATTTTTGCCTCACTGCTGGCTTTTTCAATCTAAAATCTGAAATCATTAATCTGCAATCGGTACTGGGCCGTCGACTAATGGTAGGTCAAGTGCCTTTGGAGCACTTTGTCTAGGTTCGAATCCTAGCGGCCCAGCCAGAAACAAAGCTATCGGCCGTTTGCTTTCAGCCTGACGCTTGAGCTCGACTGATGGCACAGAGCTGATAGCTGCGAGCAACTTATGGCCACTCTTGCGACAGCGACGGACAAGAAAGCTCAGATGAGCCCCGAAGAAAGACCAGAGCGCAAACCGGTGCGGGTTCGCGTGGACGACAGATTCAAGATCTTCTCCGGGACTGCGAACGAACCGCTGGCCGATGAAGTCTGCGCATTTCTGGGCTTGGTTCGCGGCCAGGCGATGATCATTCGCTTTAGCGACGGGGAAGCTTATGTTCAGATCCAGGAGAACGTGCGCGGCGCAGATGTGTTCGTCATGCAGCCGACTTGCCGGCCTGTGGATGAGCACATCATGGAGTTGCTCCTGATGGTGGACGCTTTGAAGCGAGCCTCAGCGCGGCGCATCACCGCTGTGATCCCGTATTTCGGCTATGCCCGGCAGGACCGGAAAGATAAGCCGCGGGTCCCGATCTCGTCCAAGCTGGTGGCCGATGTGTTGACGACTGCGGGCGCCGATCGGGCGTTGATCGTGGACTTGCATGCTCCGCAGTTACAGGGATTTTTCAATATTCCCGTCGATCACCTTTTCGCATCGCCGGTACTGGTTGATCATTTTAAGAAGCTGAATTTACCGAATCTCACGGTGGTTTCGCCTGATGCGGGTGGTGTGGAGCGTGCGCGGTTTTTCGCGAAGAAGATGGATTCTGCGCTGGCGATCGTGGACAAGCGCCGTGTGGATGTGAATGTCGCCGAGGTCATGCACGTGATCGGTGATGTGCACGACCGAACTTGTCTGGTCATTGATGACCTGATCGACACGGCGGGTACTCTGGTGAAGACCGCGAATGCGCTGATCGAGAACGGGGCGACGGCGATTTATGCCTGTGCCTCTCATGCGGTGTTGTCCGGGCCGGCCGTCGAGAACATTTCTAAATCGTGTATTCGGGAAGTTGTGGTCACCAACACGATTCCGCTGAACGAAGAGGCAAAAAGAGAGCCTAAGATCAAAGTTTTGACGATAGCTGGTTTAATCGGACGCGCCATTCAATCGATCCACGAAGAAACGTCCGTCAGCAAATTATTCATGTAGATAGGACTTGGTATGGCAATTGCAACTGAAAGCAACATATTGGAAGCGCAGGCGCGAACAGCAGGAGACAAGAACGACGCTCGCCGCGTGCGCCGCGCGGGCAAGATTCCTGCGGTGGTGTATGGCGCCGGCAAGGGATCGCGCTCGGTGAGCGTTGATCCCCGGCAGGTTTCACGCATTCTTCATTCGCAAACCGGTTACAACACGATTTTTGATCTCACGCTTGATGGTGAGCACACCAAAGCGATGATTGTGGATTGGCAATATGAGCCCATCAAAGGCGCTCTGCTGCATATCGACCTCAAGCGCATCGCCATGCACGAAAAACTACACGTCAAAGTGCCCATTGTGCTGAAGGGCGAACCCGCGGGCGTGAAACAGCAAGGCGGGATTCTGGAGCAGATCAGCCGCGAAGTCGAGGTCGAGTGTTTGCCGGAGGATATCCCGACCTCGATCGAAGCGGATGTAACCGATCTGGTATTCGGGAAGGTCATGCGCATCGCCGACTTGAAGCACATTGACAAGGTGAAATTCCTGTCGGATCCGAATCAGCCGGTCGCGCACATAATCTCCGTGAAAGAAGAAGCGGCGCCAACTCCAGAAGCAGTGGCGGCCGAAGCGGCGGCGGCACCAGCCGAACCCGAGGTCATCAAGAAGGGCAAACAGGAGACCGAAGAAGAGGGAGCGGAGGCTGCTGCGGAGAAGCCCGAGAAGGCAGAGAAGAAGGAAAAGAAGTGAGTTCGTTCGCTGCCGGTCCGTTTCCATGTCGTTTTTGGCGGGCCGGTGGCGATCAGGCGTTGGGAGCCAGGAGCTAGCTAAAGAGCTAAGCGCGCGCGTGAAGCTGATCGTAGGTCTCGGCAATCCCGGAATCGATTACCAATTCACGCCGCACAATCTGGGCTTTCTTGCAGTTGATCGCATAGCCGAACAGTGCGGGGTTGAGATCAGGAACCGTCAGTGCCGCGCGCTGACAGCTCGAGCGACAATCGGCTCGGAAGCGGCTTTGCTGGCCAAGCCGGAAACATTCATGAACCTCAGCGGGCTCTCGGTGCGCGAGCTTGTAGCCGAGCACAAAGTTGATCCGGCGGCCGATTTGATTGTCCTCCAGGACGAGCTCGATTTTCCGCTCGGGACGCTCCGGCTGCATCGCAACCGGAGCTCGGCCGGGCATAACGGCATCGAGTCTCTGATCGGGGCTTTAGGTACACAGGATTTCCTGCGAATCCGTATGGGCGTAGCGCCGGAGCGCAAAGTTGAGGACGGGATGAGCTACTTGCTTTCCCCGTTGCGCAAAGCTCAGCTCAAGATCGTGGATGGAATGCTGGACATCGCGGTCGATGCGGTGAAGGTGATCTTGACCGAAGGTGAGGCGGCGGCGATGAACCGCTGCAATCGCAAGGCGGAAGACGAAAAAGATTAGTTAGTGGATGGAGAGGAAATGAATCGCACTTACGAACTTATGTTCATTGTTCGTCCCGATATGGCGGAAGAGGATCAGGACAAGCTGATTTCCACCCTGGAATCGGTCGTCACTTCGTCATCGGGACAAGTCAAGAATGTGGAGCGGATGGGAAAGCGCCGTCTGGCTTACAAAGTCCGCAAATTCCACGATGGCATTTACATCCTGCTCACGCTGGAAGGAAGCGGCAGCGTGATCCACGAACTCGAGCGCCGGTTGCGGGTTACCGAGCCGGTGATCAAGTTTCTGACGGTACGCATCGACGAGGAGCAGAAGCGTCTGGACAAGATCAAGGCCATACGGGATGCGCGCCGTAAGACTTCGGTTGCGGCCCCCGCGGCGGAGCCGACGTCCGAGACGCCGGCAGCAACGGCCTGAGCGAACGGCTCAATCCGGGTGATCAATTTTCGATTTGAGGAGCATCATGGCTGACGAGACCAGACCAACAACAGCACCAAGCACCGAGGCGGCCCCGACTAGCGAGCGCCCAGATCGCGGAGAGCGACGCCCTCCACGCAGTGGGCCAGGAGGTCCCGGAGGCCGGGGCGAAGGTCCCGGTGGGCGCAAGTATTTCCGGCGCAAGAAAGTCTGCAAGTTTTGCGTCGAGAAGATTGAAGCCATTAACTACAAAGACATCCGCCTGCTGGCACAATTTGTAGCGGAAAGCGGCAAGATCGTACCGCGACGTCTTAGCGGCGTCTGCACCCCTCACCAGCGACGGCTGTCGTCTGCGATCAAGCAGGCACGCAACATTGCTCTGCTGCCGTTTGCCGGGCGCGCTTCTTAGGTCTAGCCATCGAAGGTGCACGGCGAACCTACAAGTCCGAGTTACCGCATGTCCAAGGTGCGGCGGCTCATAACATCTGAACGGGAGTCATTTTCATGGAAGTCATTCTTAAAGAAGACGTAGCCAAGCTTGGGTCACGGGGCGATGTGGTGAGAGTCGCGGAGGGATACGGCCGCAACTATCTTCTGCCCCGGAAGCTCGCCATCGAAGCCTCTGCCAGTAACAAAGCGGTGATCGAGCAGATGAAAGCGGCCGCCGTACGCCGCTCGGCCAAAGAAAAGGCGCAGGCGGAAGAACTGGCAAAGCAGTTCGAAGGCTTGTCGGTAAGCTTCCAGCGACGGTCGGGGGAGCACGATCAGCTCTTTGGCTCCGTTACTTCCGGTGATATCGCAGAAGCGCTCGAGAAGAAGAGTTTCAACGTGGACCGCCGCAAGGTGCAGCTGCATGAACCCCTTAAGACGCTGGGTGAATTCACGGTGCCGATCAAGCTGCACAAGGACGTGACCACCCATCTGAAGGTATTGATCGAGAAAGACACCGCAGAGTAAGAGTCCGGGGCAGAGCGCCATCCGCAGCTCTGTCCGCAGCGTGGCCATCGTTCCAAACCGGACCGCAGCTAAGAACCGTGTGCTGCGGGAGTTACGTGCTTGCCCGCCTTCTGATCGGCCATAATTTTGCTCACGGTTCTCATCCTGAAACGTCCATAGCTATGCAACCGGGAAGAAACGAGAGAGAGGCCCGGTTCAGTCGAGGACCCAGATCCGCTATGCCGGCCGATGCGTGGGCTGTACCATTTACGGTTGGCACATGTTCCCGTCGGGAAGTAGGACCGGAACCAGAAACTAGCCGCACCCAGGATTCCCCTTCTCGGGAGCTTATGGCTGGTCGCAGTCTAGGCCGAATCGATGACACTTTACTGGTCCGCGAAGCCCAGCGTGGCAATCGCGCTGCCTTCGAGGAACTGGTACGGCATTATGATCAGGCAGTGCTGCGACTCGCCATGCATCTCACCGGTTCGGAACATGAGGCGCAGGACATTTATCAGGAAGCGTTTCTCAAGGCCTATCGGAACGTCGGCAATTTCCGCTTCGAATGCTCCTTTTACACCTGGATTTACCGCATCGTGACCAACCTGTGTCTGGATCACTTGCGGAAAAAGCAGGTGCGAAGGGAAGAAGCTCCGGTCGCGACCGATGCCAGCGGCGAGCAGTACGATGTGCTGGATCGGGTCGCGGATGGCCGGGCGGGAGCGAATCCGGAACGAGATCTGATGAGCCGCGAGCTCGCCGGCAGGATCAACCGGGCGCTGGAAAAACTCACTCCTCGTGAGCGGATGGTTTTCGAACTGAAGCACTATCACGGTCTGAAATTGCGAACCGTGGGGGAAGTGCTTAACACTACCGAAGAGACTGCGAAGAATACTTTATTTCGCGCCACGCAGAAATTACGTGGGGCGCTGGCGGACATGAGATGACATGGCTACAGAACTTTATTTCCGATGGTGGCCGCCGCTATCCAAGAAGGTGCAATTATGAAGTGTGAGTGGGTCAAAGAAAATATCCTGCTGTACGTTTACAACGAGCTGGCCGATGATGCCCGCTATGAACTGGAGCAGCATCTGGCGCGCTGCACTGACTGCACCGCGGAATTGAAATCGACTCGCAAGTTTCATGCAGTGCTTTCCGAGTTGCCGGTCGAGGAGCCGACACCCAACCTGGTCACGGCATCCCGTATGCGGCTGCAGGAGTCGTTGGAGACCACGAGACAGGGGACGTTCTGGCATAGGTTGATATTCGACCCCGGTGCATGGTTGCGGCAAATTCGTTTTTCGCCCGCGTTGGCAACGGTTCTTTTCATCTTCGGCTTTGCGGCCGGCATTGGGGCCACCTACAGAGTCTTTGGCAGTGCTGGCAGCGTGAGCTCAATCGTGCCAAGCACGGCTCCTCAACCGGCACAGGCCTCCATCGCCGGCATCCGATCGGTCACACAGGAGCCCGGTTCAGACAAAATCAGCATAAAATACGACACGGTTTCTACCCAGGAAACGCAAGGTTCACTTAATGATCAGCGCATTCAGCAGTTGCTTCTCTTTGCCGCACGAAACAACTACAACTCGGGAGTGCGGATGGATTCCGTGGACCTGCTCACACAGCAACCGAATGACACACACGTTCGGGAGGCGCTGATCTATGCTTTGCGCTACGACTCGAATCCTGGGGTACGTCTTAAGGCGCTTGATGGTCTGGGTGGTTATGTGAAAACCGATTCTCGCGTCCGCGATGCACTGCTGGAAGCCCTCATGAACGATGCCAACCCTGGAGTGCGCACGCAAGCTCTGCATATGCTCGAACCAGTTCGTGCTGATAGCAGCGTGCGCGCGGTGTTACAGAGCCTGGCTGAGCACGACTCGAACCAATATATAAAGTCGCAGGCGCGCACCATGCTCGCGCAACTTCCGGAGTTCGATTGAGTCATGACGGCGGAGTCGACGAATACAAATGTCAGGGTGAGGATGAGATTGGAGCGGAAAGATTTTGAAACGATTCTCTAAAGCGATTGCAGTTTTGTTTCTGACACTGCCCCTCGCCCTCGCGCAACAGGGCCGGATTTATGGCGACGGGGGAAACTGGACGCAAGAAATTACCGGGTCCCTTGCCGCTGCCAGGAATCTCAGGGTGAAGGTAGATGTAGGGTCAGTCAAGGTTACCGGTGGCTCCCAGTCAAGCATTGATTACACGATTCGCAACCATTCTTACAGCGGTTCGGAGGATAAGGCCCGCCGGGAGTTCGAAAACTACAAGATCAACACATATGTTCGGGGAGATACCGCATGGATCGTGGCCGACTGGGACGGAGGCCGAGCCCATCGGTTTTCCGGGGAATTCAATATCAGCGTGCCGCGAAATATGGACGAGGTAAAGATTGAAACGGAAGGCGGCAGTATCTCCTCCACCGGCATTGCCGGACGGGTTGAAGCGGAGAGCGGCGGCGGAAACATCCGCTTCGACGACATTGGCGGCTCCATAAATGCGGAGACGGGCGGCGGTAGCATTGAAGTAGGGACGGTGGCCTCCGAGGTCAACCTGCACACCGGCGGCGGATCAATCAAGGTCAACTCCGCAAAGGGGAAGATTGTCGCCGAGAGCGGCGGTGGCAATGTGACCGTGGTATCTGGCGCGCAAGGCGCTGAACTTGGAACCGGTGGCGGCAGCATTCACGTGGATCGTTGTGATGGTCGAGTGAAAGCCAGCACGGGAGGCGGAAGCATCGATCTGGGAGACATCGCAGGCCCAGCCGAAATTTCGACCGGTGGCGGCAGCATCCGCCTGAATTCGGCCAAAGGTCCGGTACGCGCCGAGACTGGAGGGGGAACCATCGAACTGTGGGGCGTGCCTTCAGCCCGCGCTGAAACCGGCGCCGGCGGAATCGAAGCCAAATTCGTTCCCTCAAGTGAAAAAAGCGATTCCTCGCTCGAAACCTCAGCCGGCGATATCACCGTTTATCTGGTTTCAAACGTGAACCTCAGCATTCGAGCTTCGATCGAAGTGGCGAATGGGCATAGTATTCGTTCGGATTTTCCGGAAATTAGAGTCACGACAGAAGGCGGCGACTACGGTCCCAAAACGGTGACGGCGGAAGGCAGCCTGAACGGGGGCGGGCCTGTACTGAAGGTGCAAACGATGACGGGGGACATTTCATTTCGTCGTGCCGGTCAGTAGTCAGAGTCGGGGGTGCATATGAGAGGCGAAATTCTGGTAGCGGTATTAACGCTGACCTTGTTTCCATACGCTGCGTTTGCGAATGAAACTTCGCCCCCAAGCGGTGAAGTTTACGGTTTCTCCAGCGAAGATTTCGGGGACAGTTCCTATCTGGGCGTGGATACGCGCGACATCACACCGGACCAGCTGAGCGCCCTGCACTTGAAAGAAGAGACCGGAGTCGTGATCACCATGGTGGATCAGGATGCCCCGGCGGGAAAGGTCGGTCTCAAAGAGCAGGATGTGATCCTGACGCTTAATGGGGAGAAGGTCGTCAGTGTGGAACAGCTCCGCCGCATGATCAGGGAAACGCCGCCGGGACGCGTAATCGAATTGGGTGTGAGTCGTAACGGCCAACCCATGACGTTCAAGGTGCAGCTTGCCGACCGAAAGAGCAGCTCGTTGCATGATTTTGGATCCAAGATGAAGGATTTCCATTTTGATATGCCAGCATTGCCGGCCATGCCCGAAATCGATGTGCCGGTATCGGTCGTGATTGTGCACTCGGCGGGGCGCAGCGGGCTGATAGTGGAAAACCTAACGTCGCAACTGGGCGATTTCTTTGGAGCTAAGAATGGTGAAGGGGTCCTGGTACGCTCAGTCGAAAAGGGAAGCCGTGCAGAGAAGGCCGGATTCCGGGCGGGCGACGTCATTGTGAAGATCAACGATGAGCCGATTCACGATGCCAGTGATTTTTCCCACGCGCTTCGCTCCCGACAGGGCACCACAGCCAGCATCAGCATTCTGCGGGACAAAAAGGAACAGAGCATTACACTCACCCTGCCGGAGCGGAGACAGTCCGGGCAAAATCGCGAAAGCTTGAACATTCCAGACTTCGAAGGTCAATGGGCCCGCATCGAACCGCAAATGGAAGAGGCCATCAACCAGCGTCTCGCCGAAATCGGGCCACAAACCGAACGGGCCATGAAAGAAGTAGAGACCCATCAGCGCGCGATTGAAAGGGCCATGCTTGAAGCGGAACGTGAACTGCGGGATCACGAGCGGGAGATCGAAAAAGCGCTGCGTCATCACCAGTGGCAACCCGGCTGCGCAGAAATCTAGCAGTTATCGGCCGGACGCGTGCGGGCGGCTGCGCGCGAGATCCGGCGCCAGGCAAACCCGATTTCTTCCCGCCTGTTTAGCGGCATAAAGCCCCGCATCCGCGGCCTGGACCAACTCGTCGCGTGTGGTCCCGTGCTCTGGATAGTTTGCGGCCCCGGCGCTGATGGTTACGGGACGAGCAACCCCGGGAAATTGCCAGGTCTCCACGATTCGTCGCAGTTTGTCAGCTATCGCCAGTGAGTGCTGCGGTGTGGTTTGGGAGAGCAGAATGGCGAATTCCTCGCCTCCATATCGGCAAACCACATCGATTTTCCGAACCTGTTGATGAAATATGGATGACACCTGCCGCAGTACCTCATCACCCAGTAAGTGTCCGAATTCGTCGTTGAGCCTTTTGAACTGGTCAATATCGATCATCAGCACGCCCAGCCCTGACCTCAGCCGGCGTGCACGCTCAATCTCTTCAGCGATTCGTAATTCGAAGAAGCGGCGGTTGAAAATGCCGGTGAGCCCGTCGAGGTATGCGAGCTGTTTCACACGGTTTACGTAGTATGCGTTTTGGATGGCTGTGGCACAAATATCCGCCACTGACTCCAGTGGTTGGATCTCGTTCGGATTGAAGGCACTCTTTTTATTACTGTCGAGCGCCAGCACACCCAGGGTTTGTCCGAATGAGATCAGCGGAATACACATCTGCGAGCGACTTTCGAGGTATAAGCCAGCGTCAGCCGTGGCGTCAGCCTCGATAATGGTTTTGGTAGCCTCCAAGGCCCGTCGCCAGGGCAGGTGCTCACCTGCTTGCGGGTGGCCGCCGTCAGCTACGCGCGACGTAAGGGTTCCATGTTTTGCCCGCATCACCAATTCTTCTTCATCTTTGAGAAGCACCGAAACCTGAGATACACCGAACGCCTGCTGAACCAGTACGCAGACCTTTGAAAGAAGCTCATTTAAATCGAGCACTGCGGTCATCTGCTGGGCAATAGCGTTAATCGCCTCCAGCTGGGAAGCCCGCCGACGTTCAAGTGCGTGCAGGCGCGCATTCTGCAAAGCCATCGATGCCTGGGTCGAGAAAAGCGTGAGCAGATCCACGGTTTCTGCATCGAAGTGGTTGAGTTTTTCGCTCTGGCAATCGAGGACCCCCACCACCTCATCTCGAACCATTAAGGGTACGGCCAGTTCGGAACGGGTGGCTTTGGCGGCCAAAACGTAACGAGTGTCCTTGGTCACATCCGGGGCATAGACAGGTCGTTTCTGTTGCGCAGCTGCGCCAGTAATACCTTTTCCGACGTGCACCCGCATGCTGTCCTGGCCATGATCCCAACCGACCTGTCGGCGCACATACAGTTCGCCACTCTCCTTATCCAGCAGCAAGATTGCGACATTTTGCAAATGGAAATAGTCGCGCGCGATCAGCAAAATCTGTTGGAACACCTCGTCCAAATCAAAGGTGGACAACACCGCCTGGCTGGCGTCATAGAGGATGGCGATTTTTTGCATTCGGCTGGCCAAATTTTAGCGGGAATCTTGTGCATTACCGAGGTACCGAAAGTAATGTGCTTCAGCTTTGAGAGGATCGCAACTCTGATGCCGCAGTCAGTCCCAACTTAGCCCTATAGCTTGTGCAACTTCGCTTGCCGCCTTCGTGCAGCCACGGTCTTGATGATTCCAAAGACAACCAGGCAAAACCAGAAGTCGACGGCCATACCCAGATCAATCTTGAAGGGTGAATGGTGGGCACGCACCGGAAGGTGTCTCTCGAGCACAAAGTAGATCACGTTGCCCGCGACCACCGCTACCAAGGCATGGAGAAAATTGGCCGTTGACTTAGACAATGCTTGTGACCTCTAGCGGACCCTCTACTGCGTGCTCGGATTCATCCTGCTAACATCCCTTCAGATGCTCGAACCGGAAACATCTGTTCAATACGTCAAAGGAATCGGCCCGCGCATAGCGGAAGTTCTGGCGGCGAAAGGGATCCATACTGTCGACGATCTTCTCCATTATCTGCCATTCCGCTACGAAGACCGCCTGAATCCGCGTGGCATTGGGGAGCTCCGGCCGGGAGAAATGGCAACCGTTATAGCTGAAGTCCGGACCTCAGGGCTTTTTCGCACCCGCCGCATGCCAATTTTTCAAATGACGGCGGGCCAGGGGAGGGCGCGGCTCAAATGCATCTGGTTCAATGCCTCGTACCTTCAAGACAAGTTCAAGCCGGGCCAGTTAGTCGCGTTATACGGCAAGGTGGATGAAGACTATCGCGGCGGCGATTTGCAGATCGTTCAGCCGCAGTTTGAAATTCTGGGCGATCCCGCGGATGAGAGTGACGACGTAACCGGAAAGAAGCTGCAAGCCTCACTCGAGATTGGCCGCATCGTTCCCATTTACGAATCAGCTGGCCAAGGCCGGCTGACCTCGCGCTGGTTCCGGCGGAGTATTCACACCGCGCTAGAGAACCTCACGCCTGATTTGCCGGACGCAATTCCGGCTGCGGTTCGCGGCCACTTGGGCCTCATCTCGCCTCATGAGGCGCTCTGGAAAGTACACTGGCCCTTACCAGGCACAAGCATGGAAGACCTGCAATCGTTGCGTACGCCTGGCCACATCCGCCTTATTTTTGAAGAACTGTTCTTCATCGAGCTAGGGCTGGAACTCAAACGTCGCGAGCAGAAGGCCCAGACCGGCATTGCTTTTCAATTGGACGACCGCGTTCGTGCGGCCATCAAGAAAATACTCCCGTTTCACCCAACGGCTGCGCAGAAAAGGGCCCTCAAAGAGATTGCGTCGGACATGGAGAAGCCGATTCCCATGCGACGCCTGCTGCAAGGGGATGTGGGCTCCGGAAAAACCATAGTTGGGTTTGAAGCCGCAATCATCGCCATCGAAAACGGCTTCCAGGTGGCGCTGATGGCGCCGACCGAGATTCTCGCGCAACAACACTATTTTTCTGCTCGCCACATCCTTGAGGCTGCCGGATACCGCATCGTCCTGCTAACTGGGTCGCTGGAAGACGACCGCAAGCGAGACATACGCCGCCATATCGCGCACGGAGATGCACAACTCGTGATAGGAACGCACGCGTTGATCGAACAGAAGGTTGAGTTTGCCAAGCTGGGTTTGGTGATCGTTGACGAACAGCATCGCTTCGGGGTTCTGCAGAGATTCAAGCTGATGAAAAAAACGAGCGAACCCCGGGATGGCGGTCGATCTATCGGAGAACGTCCTGAGCGCAATCCAGCCGGAGGCGAGCCGGACGTACTCGTGATGACAGCTACGCCGATACCCCGAACACTCGCACTCACCCTGTATGGAGACCTTGATGTCAGTGTCATTGACGAGATGCCACCCGGCCGAACGCCGATTGTGACCCGTCGCGTTTCTGATGACCGCGCCAAAGAAGTCTGGGATTTTGTGCGCAAACAAGTGACAGCCGGGCACCAGGCGTACGTTGTTTACCCTGTCATTGAAGAAAACGAAGAACGCGAACTTAAGGCAGCAATGAAGATGTACAAGGAACTGAGCCAGCGTGTCTTCCCGGATTTGCGCGTGGGAGTGTTGCATGGGCGGATGGAGCCTGATCTCAAGGAGCAGGTGATGCGGGCGTTTCAGAAAAATGAACTGCATATCCTTGTCTCAACCACCGTTATCGAGGTGGGCGTAGACGTGTCGAATGCCAACGTGATGGTGATTGAGCATGCCGAACGCTTCGGCCTGGCCCAGTTGCATCAGCTGCGGGGACGCATCGGCCGAGGCGCCGCGAAATCCTACTGTGTCCTGATGACCGGCGGGAAGATTTCCGAAGACGGAGAGCGCCGTCTGGATGCCATGGTACGCACGAATGACGGATTTCAAATCGCCGAGCTCGATTTGGAGTTGCGTGGGCCGGGAGAATTCTTCGGAACGCGCCAGGCCGGTCTGCCGAGTTTTCGCGTGGCGAACCTGATCCGCGATCGGCAGTTGCTGGAAGCTGCCAAACGGGAAGCGGCAGCCGTCCTCGACGGGCCCAACCGCGAGATCAGCGAACCGGAGATCGATAGGGCTCTGCGCTATATGCGCACCAAGTGGCATAAAACGTATGGGCTCGTCGAGGTCGGATGAGAGTCGGGATCCGCGGCTAGTCCTGCGCTGCTATCTGATACTGTTCCAACTTGCCATCCGACATCTCATAAGTCCAGGCCCGCAGGGTTTTGCCGGGAAACCTGATTTCGTAAACTCGCAGCTTCATCCCGCCACGTAAAGCCTCGTTGGTTTGACTGAACTGCTGCGGATTGCCCAAAGGCCCCAGCCCGCTGGCGAAATCTTTAAGGGCCTGCTCGCTGAAATAGAAATTGGCATTATCTGTGAATAGAGAGCGGTCGATGGTTCCAGCCTGCAGGCCTGTGAAAATTCGCTTCGCTTGCTCCAGCTTTGCCGCGGTTTGCGGATCATCGCTTGCCAATATCAGAGGCGCGATCCCGCGAGCGATTTGGCCGGAGGCCGCGACTGCGTCCTGGTTGGTAAGCACGACGATGGCAACCCTGTCATCGGGGAAAACCATGTTTTCCGCCGTAAACCCAGAAACCTCGCCACCATGAGACAAAGCGCGATGCCCGAATGCAGAGCTGATGTCCACCCCCAGTCCATATCGCGTTCCCAAGCCGTTTTTCAGCACAACCTCGGTTTCAAACTCGCGGTAGGATTCGGGTTTTAAGAGCTTTTGATCAATCATCGCAATGTCCCACTTCGCCAAATCCTCGGCCGGCATGGCAAGTTCCCCGGCCGCAAACAGCCAGCCTTTTCCTTCTTTCGGCGCGGGGCGCAACGGACCGAGCGCATAGCGTATGTAGCCAGTTGGATCAGTATCGCCAAGTTTTGCCTGGTCTGTGTCTGCAACGCTCTGCATCCCCAGCGGCGTGAAGACGTTCTTCTGCAGAAATTGCATCAAGGGCATACCACTGGCCTTTTCCACAATCAGCCCGGCGATCACGTAGTTGGTGTTGCTGTATTGCCATTTTGTGCCGGGATCGAAATCCAGCGGTTTTTTCGCCCAAACGTCGAGAATCTTCTGGGCCGTGACCGGCTGCAGCATCATGGGCATGACATAATCCTGTGGCCAGTAATCCTGATAGCCGGAGGTGTGGGACAAGAGTTGACGAATGGTGACCTCGTTGGCTCGCGTAAGGTCGGGGATGAACCTGGAAACTTTGTCATCCAGAGAAAGTTTGCCGCGTTCCTGCAAGAGAAGGATTGCGGTTGCGGTAAATTGCTTGCTGATCGAGCCGACGCTGTAACGCATCTCCGGCTTTGCGGAAGTTTGCGGCTCAAGGCGCGCGTCTCCATAGGCCCTCAGATACGCGATCCGCTCATCTTTGACAATGGCCACTGAGGCGCTCGGCACACCGGTTTTGGCCAGAATGTCAGCAGCCAGGCTGTCAATTTTCTGCTGCAGATCTGACGGAAGCTGCGTTTGCGCGGCAGCGAGCGTGAGGCATATCAGCAAAAAGATCAGCCCACCAAAATTCCACAAATAACGTCGAGACATCACATCCTCCTGAAAACCGCACAGTTTAGCACTTATAGAAGAAGCTCGATTTCACTCTCCCCGAAGTGGTCGGTTACAAGCCGATGAATGCAGGGCCCTCATTCTGCTTCGGTCCTTGTAACTTTCGCCAGCCTGGAACATCTCATGAACCACCGCCCAACCTTTGGGCACAAACTCACGTCAAAATCAGGAGGATTTATGAGAAAGATTTTCTGCCGCTTGATGGCCATGTGTCTGCTTGCGGCTTCTGTTGCTGCTTTCGCGCAATCCGGCGGCAGCATGGGACAAGACAACATGAAATCTGATGACGCATCGAAGAAGGCTGTAAGCGTCACCGGCAAGATCAGTGATGATGGAAAGATGTTCACCAGTGACAAGGACAACAAAACCTGGACGGTCGTAAACCCGGAAGCACTAAAAGGTCATGAAGGGCATCACGTCACCCTGAAGGCCCATGTATATCCGGACAAGAATGAAATCCACGTCATGTCGGTAAAGATGGCGAAGGGCGGCATGAGCGACAACATGAAGAACGACAACATGCAGCACTGAGTTTCGGGGATCACCGGAAGTCCCGGCGGCATTCCCGTCGCCGGGACATTAAACAGCAGGGGTCATCGTTCTCCTCAGTCTTACGAATTCAAATATTTCTTCATGCACCGCACGCAGGGCACAAACCCCTCTCGTATTGCCTCTGCGGCGGCAATGGTTCGCAACCTCGCCTTATCGTGAATAAAGCGGCAACCGGGTACATGAAATGTTTTGCCACTGTCCGCAACTACTACCATCAGGCCGGGTGGCACGCCGCTGCCAGGATATGCGTGTTCAGAGCGCAGTTCCGGCCGAGTGGACGTGGACGAGCGCGCGAGTTCGAAGCTGCCGGCGACCAGCAATGACGCAGCAGCCGCAACCATCCAGCCCAGAAAGGTTCGCCTTGCGGGGGCTGCATTCTCCTCGAGCCTGCGGTGTAGACGCTGGCTGAACCCCAGGGGTACTTCCAGCATGCGCTCATCACCGTATAACTGGACGACGTTGCGCGTACCCTCGAGCACCGCCGAACAATTTTTGCAACCCCTAAAGTGCTCTTCTATGGCAGCGCGCAAAGCCGGATCGACCTCTCCGTCGAGATAGTTGGAAATCTCGCGCCAGACTTGTTCGCAGCCGACTACCATGGCTTCGCCCCCTTTGCAAAAGACAGCGCTCGGCTCCAGGTCCCGCCAAGTCCCGGGGCGAGCAAGTCGCGCAGCATGAGGCGGGCCCTTAAGAGGCGGGTTTTCACCGATGCGGTTGTGATCCCGAGGGCCTTCGCCGTCTCCTCGATACTCATGTGCTGCATGTCTCGGAGCACAAAAACTTCGCGATACTTTTCTCCCAAGGAGGCTAGCGCTTCTGCCAGCTTTTGCCGGACCTCCTTGCGCTCCAGAGTTTCCAGAGGAATCTCCCGCCAATCGGCAAAATCGCGCGGAACGTAATTACCCTCCTCGTCCTGGTGCTCCACCATCGGTTCCATGATGCGGGCGTGTTCTTTCCTTCTCCGCATGCGCGCCTCATTCACCGTAATTTGGAGAAGCCAGGTGCTGAACTTCGACTCTTCCCGAAACTGGCGAATATACTTAAACGCCTTGAGCATCGCCTCCTGGGCGACATCTTCCGCATCTGCCTCATTCCGCAAGATGGCAAACGCAGCGGCGAACACGCGCCGTTCGTAAGGTCGAATGAGTTGGTAAAAGACATCACGTTCACCATCCCGCAGGCGCCGGATCAGCACTCCCTCGTCTAGTTGTTCCGCTGGAGATTCCAGCGAGGTCCGCTTTTCCGGCATCGTTCCTCACCCTGAGCCCGTTACTGCCGCCAGACACCGTTACTCCAATCGATACTCCGGATCTTTCTTCCACCCCGTCAGCATGGACACAAAGTTATTCCAGCCGTGCAAAGCCACCATCACGACGTGCCCAAACACAAAGGCCAGCAGCGCCCACATGACCAGGAAATGCCACAGCCGCGCCCAGTGAAAACCTCCCATCAGCCATGCCAGCCACGAAAACTGCACCGGCTTCCAAATGGCGAAACCCGTCACTACTGACAACGCTCCCAACACAATTGCGGCCGTATAAGCCTGCTTTTGTAGAGAGTTGTAGACTTCTCTCGCCGGTGGCTTCGGACCGAAGAGGAAGTAATGGCGAATCATCGGCCACACCTCTGGAATGTCGCGCCGAACAAATAGCATTTGCTTGTAGTTACCGCTGAACAACTGGTAGCAGACATACACCAGACCTGTCGCCATGTAGATCCACATGAAGGTCAGATGCCATTGCAGGCCTCCGCCAAGCCAGCCGCCGAGCGCAAGAGCTCTTGGCCAGTGGAGCAGGTCTTTCTCCGGAATCTTGGCTCCAAAGCTGGGAAAAGCCCGGAAGATTTGCAGTCCACTGCCTGCCATCACGAAAAGTGAAACTGTGTTGAGCCAATGACAAAGACGCACAACAACTGGGTGCTCGTAAGCAGCTTCGGTCACCTCGCCTGTCTTTGCGTCTTCCACTACGATTGCGCGGGTTGCCATCTCATCTCCGTCTGCTGTTACAAACCGTAGAAAGAGGAGTAGCCCTGGTCTTCCCAGTAGCCAACTTTCTCCAGCACGTGACTGACCTTGAGGGTTGTCAAATATTTGGCCTGCTTGTAGCCGATCTTAGTGGGCACTTGGAGACGCAACGGCGCGCCGTGTTCGCGAGTCAGTGGCTGATCGTACATTTCCCAACAGAGCAATGTTTGCGGATGCATGGCGGTCGGCAAGTCGAGCGACTCGTAATAGTCGTCGGCGCATTCGACGCTGATAAAACGCGCCGAGGGATCGGCGCCGATCATCCTCAGGAAATCGGAGAGGCGGGCGCCGCCAAAACGGCCAATCACGTCCCAGCCCTCCACGCAGACGTGCCGGGTATTTTGGGTGATCTTAGGCAAGGTTTGAATCTGCCCGAGAGTGTATTCACCGGGCTTTTGCACGGAACCAGAAACGGCCAGAGTCCAATGTTCCAGGTCAACCCCCGGGTCGTCCACGTCATAGTCGTTGATAGGGAACTTGCTGAAAGGCGCAACTTCGTTCTCGGCAAATGTCGGCGCCAGATGTCCCGGACGAAAAAGCCTTGCAGATGCCCAGTCGCTGAAGCTCAGGCCGGCCTTAAGGAGAGGCGCCCGCAGCTTCGGGATGGCGAATGCACCTAAGGCAATCACTGGCGTCAGCTTCAGCAACTCGCGGCGCTTGATGGTTCTGAACTTCTTGGGAGCAATTGGTGAGTTCATCACAACCTCTGAGACACCCCGCGTGGCACCAATATGATTCCGGGATTCTACAGAAGTTACAGAGCAGAAGGAAAAAAAGGCTCCCAGCCAACTGAGATGGATTGTCAGTTGCTCAGTTGTTCTGATGGCGCACGAAGAATCGAGACTTGTCCATACCGGACGGCACTGCAACGTCGAAAAAACCCACCATCATCTCGTTATAGGTTTGATCGCCCCAGGTGACGGCGGCATCCGGATCCGGGTTATGCCGATTGTGGCGCGAGTTGTCGTACCAGGCGACGGCCTCCAGCTCAGTTCCTGCCTTGAGAAAACGCGGCTGCGCCAGTCGATAGCTGAGTTGCCAATAAAAGTCGTAGTTGACCCGCAATAAAGTCTCCCGGCTTTTGTCGGGCTGAACGATGTTGTAGTCGAAACGCTTGCCTCGCAGATGCATATGCGGAAAGAAGCTGAGCAGCGTGCAATCGTTGGGAAGGGTCCCATGTACTTCCACTCGATAATTGTCCGTGCCGGGTGGGATTGGGATTGTGTCGTGGTCGTTGGCAAGCTGCAAGGTGATCACTCGCTGCAATGGAGTCTGCTTCGCGAAAACCAGGCCGATACTGCTCTGGTCTGGCGCAGCGTGGCCGTCAGTTGTGTAATGCATCTGGAAGACAAGATCGGAATGTGCCGGAACAAATTTGGCCATGCCATCGGGCCAGTGATCGGGCGAGCTGCCGGGCGCGTATACCAACAGCATGTCACTCTTGGTTTCGTGCGCCTGGTGGCGGAGATGTTGGTCGCTCAGACCAGACGCGGTGAACGGCACCCCCACCGGCGCCCCTCGTAACCAATCTGAATCCGGAGGACGAATGTAAACGACCGCATGGTGCAGGTGCGCCCGGCTCGAGGGGCGCACCTCGGACATCTGCACCCATTTGTCGTTGGCGAAGTTGGTCGGAACGATTTCGTATGTATATTCCACGTCGCCACCGGCCGGAATTTCGACCGGCTTTGGCATGGCCAGAACTGCATCCGGCCGTGGGATGTTCCAGCCTTCCGTCCACTGAGGCGACGGTGAGGCATCGCGCGGGTCTCCAGCAGGAGCTTCTGCGGTTGCCCATGCCGCCAAGGTCGAAATCTCGTCGGGGCTGAGCGAAGGATCGTTAGAAAGATGGCCGCAACATGGATCCGCAAACCATGGCGGCATCGCCTTCGAGCGCGTGGCATCGCGAATTCCGGAAGCCCATTGACGTGTTTCCTGGTATGAAACCAGAGGGACCGAAGACGCAATCTCACCCGGCCGGTGGCAGCTCTGACAGTGCTGCTGCAGGATCGGAAGCACTTGACGATAAAACGTAGGCGCTGGGGTCGAGGCGCCACTCGGGCGAATCAAGGACATTGCAGTAAGCAGACCCGACACGGTGGGAAGCAGAACCAGCAACCTTCGTGAACCGCGTGTGAACATCTCAGACTATTCTTATCGTGAAACCCGCAATTCGTCGACTCCATCTGCTGTCACTTTTGCCACGGCCAGCCATTCAGTATCATCTGTGCACAATGTTCTCTCATCGCACCGGCTGGAAGCTCACGCCCAATCACTTCTCGGAGGCGCAGCAACAGGTCCGAGCTGCGGGGCAGGAAATTCTGGATCTCACACTCTCCAACCCCACCCTAGCCGAACTGCATTACGACGAAGAAGCCATCATGCAGGCGCTGATCCAGCCGGAAGCCCTCGAGTACGATCCCCAACCCAAGGGCTTGCTCACGGCCCGGCAGGCGGTCACGGCTTACTACCGTAACCAGCATGAAGAATTTGACATTGATCCCGAGGCGCTCGTGCTGACCACGAGCACCAGCGAGGGATATTCGTACGTCTTCCGGCTGCTTTGTAACTTCGAGGATGAGATTCTGGTACCCAAGCCCAGTTATCCGCTGTTTGAATTCCTGGCTGACCTGCAGGACGTAAAGCTAGTACCGTACCCGTTGCTCTACGATCATGGCTGGCAGATCGACTTTGCATCGCTGTATAAAACTGTGAATCATCGCACGCGTGCCGTAGTTGTCGTGCATCCCAACAATCCCACCGGATCATACGTCTCCGGCACAGAACGAGAAGAGCTCAACAGCTTTTGCCGGGAGTATGGTTTGTCGCTGATCGTCGATGAAGTCTTCCTGGATTATGCGCACGACGGAGCCATGCGACCCACTTTCGCGACCAATGATGCCGTACTGACGTTCACGCTGAGCGGCCTTTCCAAGATCTCCGGGTTGCCCCAGATGAAAGTAGCGTGGGTCGTAGCTAGCGGGCCGGAAACCGTCACGAGAGAGGCCATGGCACGGTTGGAAATCATCGCTGATACATATCTGTCGATGAATGCTCCGCTGCAATTCGCACTGCCGGCGCTGCTTGATCAACGCAAAGAGGTCCAGCCGTTATTATTGGACCGGATTCGCGCCAATCTCGAAGAACTCGACCGCGGGATAGCCAGGCAGAAAAGCTGCCAGCGGCTGGCGGTGGAAGGCGGGTGGTATGCGGTATTGCGCGTTCCGGTTACGCAGTCGGACGAAGAGCTGGCAATCGACATTCTTCGCAAGACAAGCGTTCTGGTTCACCCCGGCCACTTCTACGATTTTGCGAGTGATGGATACCTGGTCGTTAGCCTGATCAGCCCGCCGGCAGACTTCCACAGAGGAATTGGTTACGTTCTGGACGTCCTCAACGCCTAAGTTTTGCTAGAACCGCGTGGCGTGCATCTCGGCAACGGTATGAGGATGGGTCTCCGGGTCAGTTCCCAGCGCGCCGGGCACTGAGGTCTGTGAGGGAGCGGCCACTGTGACCACAGCAGCTGCAGCGGCATTGGCAAGCGGCACGCTGATTTCCATGGGCCGCGGCACCTGGATTTCCCCGCGTTCATAGATCGCGGCCAAAGCAGCCACGGCCGTCGGATCGAGCCGTTTCCCCGATAAAGAGTGGATGATTCGCAAAGCTTCTTTGGGATCGTGCGCGCGCTGGTAAGGACGGGTCGTCGTCAGCGCGTCGAAGGTGTCGGCTACCGCGATAATTCTCGGCAGAAGTGGAATGTCTTCATCCTTGAGGCCATGCGGATATCCGCGACCGTCCAGCGACTCGTGATGCAATTCGATTCCCGGAATCATGTCTTTCAGCTGCGCGACTGGGCGGAGGATATTGGCGCCCTTGGTAGTGTGCGTCTTCATGATCTCGAACTCTTCCGGGGTGAGCGCACCCGGTTTCTTCAGAATTCGATCTTCGATTCCGATCTTGCCGACATCATGCAGTTGCGCGGAGATGCGCACCACCTCGATGAAGTCCTTATAGATGTTCATCTCCTGGGCGATCATCACTGAGTAGCGAGTCACGCGGTCAGAGTGGCCGCGAGTGTAGGGGTCTTTTTCGTCGACCGCACCGGCGAGCATCTGAATCGAGCCCATGAACAACTCACGGTTCTCATTGGCGGCGCGCTTCAGATCGAGGACGAACTGCTCCAGTTCGGCAGACATGACGTTAAACGTCGCTGCCAGCTCTCCGATTTCTGTTCTGCTGCTCAGATGTACACGTTGAGTGAAATCCCCACGGGCGATGGCGCGGCTTGAGCGAGTCAGGACTTCGAGGGGGTTGGTTATGCGCCGGGCGGCGAAAATACTTATCCCGACGCTGAGGGCGATTGCCATGATGGCCAGAGTGCGGCCATAGCGCTGCAATTCGTAGACACCGCGATAGGCCTCTCCTCGCGGTTTCTGAACTACCACCGCCCAGTCCAGATTTGTAACCGGGCTGTAGGTTCCCAGCATTCGGATGACTTGCTTATCATCACGGACATCGAATTCACGTGTAGCAGCCACGTTTTGGGCCCGGCTGCCCAACTCGACAAAGTTGCGTACGATCTCCAGGTTGTTCATGTCCTGACCGGTAGCGTATTGGGTTGAGGCCCCCGCGACCAGCCGTCCCTGGTCGTCCACCACATAGGGAGTGAGTCCACCGCGGCTCACGTCCTG
>Ga0187777_10000397_pt1 | contig 30960 bp, 26 predicted proteins | sample 1015_Q2_SP5_10_M_FD_132416 | JGI IMG/M metagenome (GOLD analysis project Ga0187777, IMG submission 132416) | Tropical peat soil microbial communities from peatlands in Department of Meta, Colombia - 1015_Q2_SP5_10_MG | ecosystem: Environmental > Terrestrial > Soil > Wetlands > Peat | place... | reverse complement strand
CATCAGCAATTAATAAGACGCATTCTCCAAAAGTTGCACGACCTATTACAAAAAATTCACGTGCAGTCGCGAAGCAAAGCGCGCAACCTGAAATTCTAAAAAAGGGGCGACGCCTGCTCGATATGGAGGCGCGTATGTTGCGATCAATTATTTTCGCCCTCTTGTTCTTCTCGGGAATAGCGCTTTTGTCTGTGCCTTCGCAGGTCGCCGCGCAAGCGCAATACATTGTCCAGCAGCAGGAAGCGATCCAGTACGGGCCGGATTGGTTCCTCCCGCCGTCGCTGATCGCGCGCGCCGACGAGGTGATCGAGTAGAGATAAATTTTTTTGCGGTGCATGCAATTGGCCCAAAGCAGACATGGGCTGGTGCAGTTACTCTCAGTGCCAACGACGCTCGCTCCGCTTCATCGGCACTCCTCCACGTCGCCGATGTGTAGCCAGTCTGCGAGGCTGCCAGTGCAATAGCTTTGTTGCGCGAGCACAATCCAGAATAGGCTCGCGAGGAGCACGCCCGCCACAAACGCTGTCGCCTTGCCACGCATGGTTACATTGTAGTCGCGCTTACGAATGTCCGCTATTGGCCCAAAGCGGACATTATTCGCTACAAAGCGACAATCAGGCTCCGTAGATCGCAAATTGCCATTTCATGTCCGCTCTTGGGGTAAAGCGGACATGGGTTTTTGCACTGCATAGTCTGTTTTTGACTCAAAGCGGACATCAGGCCCCCTTAACAGCAATTTTACGCGCTCGCGTTGGTGCAACTCGATACGGTGCTTTTCTCAGTATCGGAAGAATAATGAAACGGCGCGAGTTCATTACGCTTGTTGGCGGCGCGACGGCTTGGCCGCTCATGGCGCATGCCCAAAATCAACAGAATACAAATCAGAATACTAAGGACCAGGTCGGTCAGGTGGCGACTTTACAAGGCATCGCGACGGTTGTGCGCAATAACGCGACGCCCTTAGCTTTAAAGGTCAGCGACGCTATCTACAAGAAAGATGTCTTGCAGACCGGTGCCAGCGCATCGCTCGCCGTGACTTTCGATGACGAAACGACCTTAAGCCTTACCGCGAATGCGCGCATTGTTGTCAATGAATTCATCTACGAAGAAGGCGGCAAAAGTAACAAAGCGGTGGTCAATATTGCGCTTGGGACGGTCGCGTTCGTTGCCAGCCTGGTTGCAAAGACCGGCGACATGACAATTTCAACGCCAACCGCAACTCTCGGGATTCGCGGCACTACAGGGGTTGTCGATGTTCCGGAAAACGCCGCGGCTGGTGTGGGCGAAGCTAAAGTCAAGCTTTACCCTGATGCGGATGGGCGGGTCGGTCAAATTGAAGTATTCAACCGACAGGGCGGGCGACTTGGCACACTCGCGCAAGCGTCGAGCGCATTTGCGATCCGCCAGGGTCCGGGTGGACGCTTCACCGCTATACCGTTTCAGATTCCACCGCAGGAGGCGGCGCGTGACAGAGGTGTGGTGCAGCGGCTATTTGCCTCGCACAATATCGGTCGTCAGATGGCGATCCAGCGCCGGCAATTACGTGGACCGACCCGCCAGCTTCCGAACAATCAACGACCAAACAATCTTCGGCAACCTGGGGGAAGACCGCAGCAAAATCGTGGTCCCAACTTGCAACAGAAAGGCAATCCGAGCCCCGCGCAACGGGACGGTTTCCGGGAAAAACTGCGGAAACTCAACCCGTTTGCACCGAAGAGAAAAGAGCCGATCCGCTAGAGCGACGAAGATGCCAAATTATCTAGTGGTTCAAGCCGGAGATTTAGTCCTCTTCATGAATGTCTGCTTTTGGGGGTAAAGCGGACATTCCGTTTTGCACTGCAATTATCTGCTTTTGACCCAAAGCGGACATTGGCTGCCTAGCAGTACAATCGCAATTTTTGTGGCGGCCATCACACGCAAAGTGTGAGCTTCTTCACACAGCAATCGCGGTGTGGTCCGAGATATTACGCATGACAACTTCCAAATTTTGGGAGATAGCCATGTCAGAGACATTCGTAAACTGGACCAGCCAGGCAGCTATCGCGGCGCGCGCTGCTGAACAACGCCGCTTTTAAAACTGGGACGAGCAGACAACATGCGGTGATTACCACGCGCCCTTCACTAAGGACGAAACTCAGACAAAAGCCGCGACGTGGTTCTGGCAGGCGGTACGTGATCTGAGGTTGGCGGCCCTAGATAGGAAAGCGGCTGCAATGCGCCAAAAGCTGTCCTTTGTCCTCATCGTGATCGCGGCCCTCCTCGTTAAGGTGGTCGCGCCCACGCCAGGCTCGCCCAGGAGCTATTTCACTTCTCTCAAGATGGCAGTGCCCAGCAGCGTGAAGAGTTTTCCAATCGAGCTGTTACCAGAGTGATGTCCGCTTTCTGGGGTAAAGCGGAAATGCCGTTTTGCACTGCATATGTCCGCTTTTGACCCGAAGCGGACATTCCTGCCGCTGCAATAAACCAGCCCTGGGCGGAAGATGGGAAGGGCCCGAGGCCGGCGGAGTGCGTGCCACAATCCTGACCCTCACGCTCCAACAGGAAATATATTGGCCAGACTGTACTCTATCTTTAGTAGCCAGGCGCATTTTCGAGTTGATCGAACCAATCGAATCCCATCGCTTTGACGATACGGTTGCTGATAACGATCAGGCGAGCGTTCAATTTGGCATCAGCAAAATGCTGATGAATGGTGAAGGGGGGCACGTAGATGAAATCGCCACGGTTCCATTCGAAACGTTTCGGCTCTTCGTTCCAATCCCATGCAAAGGCGTCGACGCAGTCAAATTTCAAGTCCCAATGCAAATCGTAGCCGGCGCCTTCCACAACGAAAATAATTTCTTCCCACATATGCCGATGCTTCCCGGAACGCTCACCGGGCGCAAGGAACTGCATATAAGCCTCAACACAGCACTCCTTAGTATTCAGACGATTGTGAACCAAGTGCTTAATGAGGCCATCCGCGGAGCGTTCGAACGGCATGTCGCCTGAACTGACGACATTAAGGCGATGCTCATAGTTGCGCCTGAATTCTTGGGATGCCGCAATATCCTCAATTCGGAAACTGCACGTTTTCGTGCTGGCACTTGCAACATCACGCTCTTCCAGCGATTTGTTCATGACGTTCCCTATCGTGCGGATCAAAGGTCAGTTGGCGGTTTGAAGTCTTCGTGCCCCTTGGGTGGCTCGCTTGGCGGGTAGGAAACAATTTTTTGAAATAAGAGATGCATAAAAAGAAAAAGTGGTTTTGCTTTGAACACGAGTAGGATTGCCTCATTGTCCGGATCGTCGTTGAAATGTTGGTGTACGCAACCGTTCTCGACAATCATCACATCACCGGCCTGCCAATCGATGCGCTTCCCATCATGGATGTCGTGGCCGCGGCCCTTGAGTACGTAAAATACTGCGCTATTCAAATGGCCGTGCTTCTGTCCGTATGCACCCGGCGCGTAAACCTCGATATGCGTTTCAATCGATTGAGTGATGGCCGCGGATTGTGGACTAACAACGTGTTTGCCGTAGAGTTGCGGTCCGCCTTTCCAAGGAAGGTCGCGAGACGAATAAACGCGTGGCTGATCGACCAAAGCTTGATAGAGGTTGCCGTAGGTTCCTTCGAGCTGTCGAACGAAGACGCGCTTTTTGGCCCAGCGTTCCCAAATCTCCTCATGCTCGTGATGGTGATCATGGGGAGGCTGATTGTGTCCCTGACCAGGTGTCTGATCATAATGTCCAGTCATGGCACTCCCCGCACACAGATTCGAAGACGCGCGCGATTGATTTTGACCATACCCATAACGTCAAATCAATCCAGTTGCGGCGCGCAGCATCGGCAGCACGTCGCCCAGCAAGGAATGCGGCCAAGCGACATTGAGCGCCCAATTAAATACTACCCAGCAGATTGACGTCGTTGCCGCTGCGTAGCCCAGTGAATTTGTCCATGACTCCTCGAAGCCCCAAGTCATATAGGCGAAGATAAAAAGACAGATTGCTGGCAGGAATCCGATGAGCGCAATAAACGCCATCAATGCGAGCAGCCACGCAAAATAAATGAGCGCGCGCCGGTGAACGAGTTGTGTCGGCAAATCCGTGACGGGTCCAGCGGCACCGCGAATGCCTACGGCGGCAATCGCATGTGATGCCGCCTCTTGTTGTGGCCCGAATACCTCGTAAACAAGGTTGAGCAGGGCTGCGACCAGCGCTATCCCGCAAGCCGTCAGCGGAACAAGTTGCGCTGAACGCGGCCACTGCAGCGATGAGATGATTGCGCCGACGATCAATGCAATCACTGCTAGCGTGAACAGCGCCGATGCGTTGATTCGAAAACGACGGAGCCCAACATGTCTGAGCTGGCCGATCACATCGGTGGCAAGCTTGGACAAGGGTCGATAGAGCGACCAAGCAACAACAACAAGAACGCCGACGACCGCTGGGCGCCAAAGCCAACCAATTCCATATAGTTCGGTCGAAATGAAAAGATAGCGCTCGAAAATCCCCCCGATCACCAGTCCTAAAACCATCGGTGGTCGCGGCCACCCGAATGATTTCATCAACCACCCGACCATGCCGAAGCCAACCAGCGTGAACAGGTCACCCCAGTCGTGGCTGCCTTGGAAGGCGGCGACAAAAACCAGCGACAATACGACCGGAAGCAAGATTTGCGGACGAACTTTAGATATCTGGGCGAGCCAGCGGCTGCCCGATAGGCAGATCAGCGCACCAATGACATGCGCAAGTGTCAGGCTCCACACGATCGTGTAAGTGACGTCAAGATGCTTCGTGAGCATTTCCGGGCCGGGTGTCAGACCGTGCATAACGAATGCGCCGAGCAGGACGGCCATCGAGGCGCCGGCCGGAACGCCGAAAGCGATTGTCGGAACGAGATGCCCGCCTTCTTTGGCATTGTTAGAACTTTCAGGCGCAATCACGCCTCGCACGTCACCGGTACCAAAGGTCTCAGGATTGCTTTCGGTGCGTGTGGCATACCCGTAGGCGACCCAATCAATGACCGCCGAACCTAGTCCAGGAACTGCCCCAAGGGCGGTGCCCAACACGCTGCACCGTACGACAAGCCACCAGTGGCGGACGACGTCGCGAACGCCCTCCCACTGACTCGAGAGGGTGATCTCGGTGAAATGATCGCCAGCGATGCGCTGGCGCAGAATCCCAAGCTCGGCAAGTTCTGGCAGCGCAAACAGGCCAAGCACCATTGGCACCAATGGCACTCCGTCCCACAAATATAACGTCCCGAAGGTCCAGCGCAGCGAACCTCCCTGGGCCTTTGAACCAACCATCGCAACCATCAGCCCTAAGCCTGCCGCTGTTAGGCCTTTGAGTGGCGCGCGTCCGCTTAGCGTCGCCACCATGGATAGTCCGAATAGGGTAAAGGCAAGAAGTTCAGGCGATCCGATAGCGAGTAGAACTGGTCGCAAGATCGGAATGCTCACGGCTAAAACAAACGCGCCGACCAGGCCGCCTGCCAGTGATGCCGCAAACCCGGCTCCGAAAGCACGGCCCGCTTCGCCGTTGCGCGCCATCGCGTGGCCGTCAATTACGGTCGCGGCCGCCCCCACATGACCTGGCACTCCAAATAAAACAGCCGTGATGAAGTCGGATGATGTGATGACCGCCGCCATTCCCAGCAACAAAGCAAAGGCTGTGTGCGGATCAAGACTATAAGTGAATGGGATCAGCAGCGCCAAACCAATCACGCCACTGAGTCCCGGAAGGACTCCGATTGCAAGCCCGATCAGCACGCCAAGCAAAAGGATGAGCAAACGCATCGGCTCGAGCAGCAACCCGAGTGCGTGCCAAGCCATGCCCAACATATCCGGCTGCATTCGTGCTCCCGCTTTCGACGGCCAATCGCGCGGGCAGCGCTTCCGGTGCGATGCAATTTGACCGTCAGGCGTGTGAAACCGATCTTCCCTTGAGCGCCCGCATGAAAACGTTAGCTCCCCACGATGCCCCGAACAAGGACTGCGCACCTAGGGAGCAGAGCAGCGCACACATGGGATACGGCGGACGGAACATAAACACAACGAACCTGAGCAGGCATCGCGGGTCAGCGTGCGGAAAGAGAGGCTTTCTTCGTAGCGCGAGTGTCCTACCGTTGCACCAAATCGGCGCGTTTCATTTGGGGGTGAGAAGTGCGCCCGTTTTCCTTGCGACGTCCACCGGTGTTTCGTAAACCTCTTTCACTAGCGCTTCCACTTTGTCACCGGGGACCGCTGTGATTTCGAGTTTTGATTTTTCAGCATCGGCAAGAAAATCCTTGTCAGACAGCGTGTCGATGAATGCCTGACGCAGGGCTGCAAGACGATCCTGCGGAAGTCCGGGCGGGGCAATATATGGACGACCGACGACTTGGCGCGCAAAGATCAGTTTGATGATTTGTTTCTGCTCCTTTGTCGTGGCTAGATCTGCGACCAATGGAACGTCAGGAAGATCTGGATGCTTTTCGAGCGCGAGTTGGACCAATAGATGAATTTTTTTCTGCTTCACCCAGTCAGCGTGTGTTGCGAGAACGGTCGACCACGACCAGCCGCATCGTCCCTCCACCTCGCCGCGCTCCATGGCCAGAACCACGTCATTGCCACCGGGATAGCCGGTCACAACCTTAAATCTCGTGCCCAGCACGCCATTGAGCACGCGCGGAAATTGAACCGTATCGTCGCTTGGCCCGGTACCACCGATCACCATTTGTTGCGTAAAGACGTCTTCGATCTTCGTAAATTTTGATGTTGCCCAGGAAGCACAGATGCTCACTTCATTATGGGCGCTGCCAATCCAACTAAAGTCTGTTCCTTTAAATTGGGCCCCGGGAACGCCAAGGAGCGGATCGAAGGGAACACCGCGACCGATCGTTCCGAATACACTACCATCCCTTGGGGCGACTTTCGCGAGCCAATTCGCCAGCCGCAGGCTGCCAGCGCCCTCCATGTTCTTGGCCACCACGGTTGGATTGCCGGGAATATGCTTACCGAGATGGCGGGCCAACACTCGGGCATAAAGATCATAGCCGCCGCCGACGCTATAACCGATGTAGAGTTCGATGGTCTTGCCCTTATAGAACTCTGCCGGTGTTTGGGCGTTGGCCGTCGACACGGTTGCCAGAAGCGCAAGGGCCGCCGCAGATTTCAGAAAAGGCATGTTCACGAGTATCCTTCCCGTTTCCCATGGACAGACTAGCCAGCCAATCATTTGTTTGCCAATTCAATCGACAATTTGCCCATTAGAAAGGGAACGAAGGCGCGCTCACCGTTAATCATCTGCCGCGTCATGAAATGTCATATTTGACACGTCTCGTTACCGTTCGTACCTTTTTTCAGAGCTTCGTTTGACGCCGCACGCGCTCAGTACTCGCTCATATATGCACCTCTCACCACGATGATGATGATGCCAAAAAACTCCGAACGTGAAGGAAATCCACCACACAGCATCGCCGATCACGGCTTCGCCGTTTATCTCGATCACATTCACACTGGCGATGCAGATCATGACCATGATTATTTCGAATCGGAGCAGTCGCTCGAGGACAATCCGCTTTGGAAACAGGATCACGTATCGCTTCTCAGCGTTGGCATAGATGTTGGTTCAGCCGGCGCGCAGGTCCTCTTTACAAGGCTCAAGATGCGGCGTCTCGGCGAAGATCTTTCCAGCCGCTATGTCGTCGTTTCGCGTGATACATTGTTTCAATCGCCCGTCGCGCTCACTCCCTATCAAACAGACGAGTACATCGATGCTGTCGCGCTTGGCTCTATCATTGATCAAGCTTATGAGACTGCGCATCTCACTCCGCAGAATATCGACACGGGCGTTGTAATCTTAACTGGAGAGGCGTTGCGTAGAGAAAACGCCGAGGCGATTACCGGCGTACTCGCGAAAGAAAGCGGACAGTTTGTCTGCGCGAGCGCCGGACACCACATGGAGGCAATGCTGGCGGCCTACGGCTCCGGGGCAGCCCATGTCTCGCACGATATGGGCAAACGCATTCTCAACATCGACATCGGTGGAGGCACAACGAAGCTTGCGATCGTGGAAGCGGGGAGGGTGGTTGCCACAGCGGCTTTGCATATCGGAGGGCGGCTGCAAGTGGTTGATGAGTCGCAGCGTTTGATTCGACTTGATCCAGCGGGAAAATATCATGCTGCCCAAGTCGGACTTTCCTGGAACCGTGGGGACGTCATCACGACACAGGCCCTGGATAGAGTCGCCGAAGCTATGGCTGAAGCACTTTTGGCTGCCATCTCACAGCGTCCTCTTACCCAAAAGCTGCATGAGCTCTATTTGACCGAACCTATCTCCGATTTTGGCAGTATCGATGGCGTGATGTTTTCGGGCGGCGTCGCCGAGTTCGTGTATGACCGCGAGCGGCGCGACTTCCAAGACGCCGGTAGGCGCCTTGGCCAGGCCCTTCGCCGCAAAATAAACCGGGGCGAACTGCCTTGGCCGTTATTACCGGCCGGCGAATGCATCAGAGCGACCGCAATCGGGGCTTCCGCCTACAGCGTGCAACTTAGCGGCAATACTAGCTATATTTCCAACCCTGGTCAGCTGCTTCCGCGCCGCAATTTGCAAGTCCTTCGACCCGCCTTTACTTGCGAAGAGACCATTGACGCCTCCGCGCTTGGTCACTCGATCCGTCAACATCTGGTTTCGTTCGATCTCGCCGGTGCGGAGCGAGATTTCGCATTGGCTTTGCGCTGGAGGGGAGCGCCCACATATGAACGCATTTTTGCCTTTGCGCAGGGGATCATCGGCGGTCTCAAAGAGACTCTTGCTACCAGCCGACCGGTGTTCATCATGTTGGACGGCGACGTGGCGCAGACGCTGGGTGCAATTATGTGTGAAGAATTGGGGGTCAAAAGCGAGATCTTGGTTATCGACGGAGTGATGCTTGAAGATTTCGACTACATCGATCTCGGCCGCATCCGTCTTCCGTCACAGACAGTCCCTGTGACGATCAAGTCACTGGTCTTCAGCGAGGATCCGCGCCATCCACATTTGCATCACGATTCACATCATCATGGCCACACCCATCGTCATCGTGCTCACCGCCATCAAATTGATGATCAAAACTTGAAGCGAAATGAAAGTTGAGATTTGTACTGGCTGACACGCTCAGTTGTTAGTCCAGAGTGATAAATGAAGTTACTAGGAATTTGACATGACTAAGAACGCGACAGTTTCGGAAGAACTGGCAAAGAAATTTGCCACCGAGAAAGACACCCCCTATACGCGGTGGATTCGAAATGAAGGCCTGGACATTATCAGCGCACATTACGTGCCCAATCTGCACACGGTAGAGCTTAAACCTTGGTCAAGGCGGGGTGGCAGTGGCGTCTTCATCAATCACGAGGCTTCGCGCACTTCGAACGACTGCTATGTTTGTGAGATTGCCTGCGCACAAAAACTAGCTCCGCAGCGACAATTGTATGAGGAGATGGTTCTCGTGCTTGATGGCCGTGGCTCGACCACGGTGTGGAATGATGCTGGGCAACGAGTCAGTTTTGAATGGAAGGCAGGGTCGCTTTTCGCCATCCCGCTCAATACTTGGCATCAGCATTTCAATGGTTCCGGTAAGGATCCGGCTCGCTATGTCGCCGTCACAAACGCCCCGTTAATTATCAATGCCTTTGGCGAGGTAGCGTTCGTGTTTAATACGGCGTACGATTTCAAAAGCCGTTTTTCGGGCGAGCCCGACTATTTCAGCAATAAAGGCGATCAAAAAGGCCTCCTGCTGGATACAAATTTTGTACCTGATGCAGTGAACTTACAAGTTATCGCCGCCAACGAGCGGGGCGCTGGCGGCGGTCATATCCGTTTCAACATGGCCAGGGGCTCTATGAACAGCCACATCTCCCAATTTCCAGTTGGGACCTACAAGAAAGCTCATGCACACGGACCCGGTGCGCACGTGATTATTCTCAGTGGCGAGGGCTATTCACTCATGTGGCCGGAAGGAGAGGAGCCTCGCCGTTACGATTGGAAAGTTGGATCGATGATCGTCCCGCCCAATATGTGGTTTCATCAGCATTTCAACACGGGGACAACCCCGGCGCGGTATCTGGCTTTCAAGCACGAAGGCGTCGCGATCCGCAATTCACAAGGAGTGCCGAAGGCGTGGATAAGCCGTCGCTTAGGCGGCGACCAAATAGACTACGCAGACGAGAAGCCAGGAATTCGACGGCTTTTCGCAGAGGCTCTCGCCAAGCATGGACGGCAGTCGCAGATGAACAAGGCGTACGAATTGGAAAAAGCCGAGCTTCCGTCGAATTGAACTAACCCACTAATAAGTCGAGCGGCCCCGCCTTTACCGGAACGCGAAGGATCGCCACGTCCGCTTCCGGCTGTCTCACTCCACATGTCCGCTTTTGGCCCTTAGCGGACATCGGCGAATAGACCGCAAATGTCCGCTTTTGGGAGTAGAGCGGACATGGCGCGAACGTGACCGCAGGTTTGCCCGATAGAGCGAGAACATCACATCAGGCTTCGGCAGTGAGGACACGTCCTTTTGTTTCGGGTAGCAGCAACGCAGCGGCAATCAGAATGCCGTACGCGATTACGGCGAAGATACCGATGGATTGCCCCAGTGGCAAAGTAGCGCTGAGCACACCGACAAAGAACGGGTTGAGCGCCGCTACACCACGTCCAAAATTGTAGGAGAAGCCTTGTCCCGATCCACGCACGCGCGTTGGAAAATTTTCCGTCAGGAAGGCGCCCATACCCGAGAAAATCCCCGAGGCAAAAAAGCCAAGCGGAAAGCCCAGGACCAACATCATCGCGTCGTTGACCGGAAACTGAGTATAGACAAAAACTGTTACTACCGAGCAAACAGCGAACAGGATGAAGTTCGCCCTCCGCCCGATTCGGTCGGCTAAATACGCGCTGACGAGATAGCCGACAAACGAGCCGACGATGATGACCGCGAGATAGCCGCCGGTCCCAAGTACTGTGAGCTTGCGCTCAGTGCGCAAAAATGTCGGCAGCCAAGTGGCAATAGCGTAATAGCCGCCCTGTGCCCCCGTCGCCAGCAGTGATGTCAGGATTGTGGTCTTCAGCATTGCGGGGGAAAAAATTTCTACAAAATTCGCGGAAGTCCCTTTTGCTGCGAGTTTATCTTGTGTCGCCCTGAATACCTTTGGCTCGTCGACAAAGCGTCGCACGAAGAACACGAGGAATGCCGGCAATAGGCCAACCCAGAACAAGGCCCGCCAGGCGATCTCCTGCGGAAGCACGCTGAAAAACCAAGTGGCCATAATAGCAGCAATTGCCCATCCGATTGCCCAGCCACTCTGCACGCTGCCAACCGCCTTACCGCGGTGCTGTGCGCGTATCACTTCGCCCATGAGCACAGCACCGGCAGCCCATTCGCCGCCGAAACCAAGTCCCATCAAGGCGCGGAACACGAAAAGCTGCATGTAATTCTGTGCAAAGCCGCATAGGAACGTGAAGATGGCAAACCAAGCGATTGTGATTTGCAGGGTGCGCACGCGCCCGAAACGGTCAGCAAGAGCGCCCGCGAACCAGCCACCGAAGGCGGATGTGAGCAACGTCGCTGTCCCGATTAAGCCGGCGTCCGCGTTGGTGATCTTGAATGCGACGATGATCGCCGGGATTGCAAAGCTGAAAATCTGCACGTCCATAGCATCTAGCATCCAGCCGCCGAAACATGCCCAGAAAGTGCGCTTCTCGCCTGGTTCTAGCTCGCGATACCACCCTGTCGGACTATCATGTGCGATTGCCATTGGCGTCGCCCCCCAATCATGAGTTAGCTGTAACTGTAATGAACGTTTAGCTTCCGAAATCTACGCCAAGCCATTATCGCGATCTCGCGCAGACTGAAAACCCCCTACGAAATTCTCGGATTTTTTGTTGAGCAGACATCGCTCACCACGTCCGCTTTTGGCCCAAAGCGGACATCGGTGTTTGCGCTGCACACGTCTGCTTTCGGGGGTAAAGCGGACATGGCTCTCGCACCAATATGTCTGCTTATGACCGTAAGCGGACCTCGGAACCAGGGGGAACCACAAGCAAGTCACCCTCCACTCAGAAGAGTTGACCCAGTAGGATGTCTTGTCTGAGGTTTGGAGGGGGACATGAAGCGTCGGGAGTTTATTGCCCTGATCGGGTGTGCGGCAGCGTGGCCGCTTACAGCCACCGCCCAGCAGGTCACATTGCCTGTGGTCGGTTTTCTTAGCGGAAGATCGCTTTCATCAGACGCGCACCTTGTACGAGCATTTCGCAATGGTCTGAATGAAGCCGGATACGTTGAAGGTCAAAACGCAGTAATCAAATTTCGCTGGGCGGAAGGGAAACCTGACAAGCTTCCGGAACTTGCCGCCGATCTGGTTGCTCATAAAGTTGCCGTTGTTTTTATGGGTGCCGCCGATGTCGGCGTTCACAAAATCAAAGCGGCTCTTCCAGAGATCCCAGTTGTTTTTGCCACGGGCGGTGATCCAGTTGCACTTGGCATCGCTGCAAGTCTCGCAAGACCTGGCGGTAATTTCACAGGTATGACTGTATTGAGCGCGTCGTTGTGGCCCAAACGCCTCGCGCTGCTGCGTGAACTGATCGGAAGGACCGACTTGATCGCCGTTTTGATTAATCCAGCCAATGACACGGCTGCTCAGGCTACGAAGGATGTGGAGGCTGCTGCAAAAGATATCGGGCAACGAATAACGCTGCTAAACGCTAAATCCGAGACAGAATTTGATACCGCATTTACAACAATCTCAAGCGAACGCGCCAATGCGCTCGTTGTCCCTGATGACGCTGTGTTCATCAATGGGCGGAAAAAACTTATTGCGCTTGCGAGCCAACACGCGCTTCCGACAATTTACGGCCGCCGTGAGTTTCCGACCGATGGTGGGCTGGTGAGCTACGGAGCAAGCGTAACCGATCAATACCGTCAGTGCGGTCTTTATGTTGGTCGAATCCTGGGCGGTGCCAAACCAACCGACCTGCCATTCCTGCAGCCGACCAAATTCGAACTCGTGATTAACGTTAGAGCAGCGAAGACCCTCGGCCTCAAAGTGCCAGAGACTTTAGTTGTGGCGGCTGACGAGTTAATCGAATGAAGCGGCGCGATGTCTGCTTCTGGCCCAAAGCGGACATCTCTGGTTGCGCTGCAAATGTCCGTTTTCGGGGGTAAAGCAGACACGGCCTTTTGCGGAAATCCGCTTTTGCGGTCGCTATGTGGGGTAAAGCGGACATGACGTCTTGCATTGCAAATGTCCGCTTTTGACCCAAAGCGGGCATGGACCACTTTTTCCTTGGCGATTATCCTGTCTCACAAAGCTCCGCCTGCTAGCAGGCGACAAGGCGGCACTCGCTAAGCTTTAACCGGAGTGAAAAAGACGGGGAGGAATTTATGGTGGACGACACAATTCCGCGTCGGCGATTTTTGCTTGGCGCCGGCTTGGCGGGCACCGCCGTCGCGGCTGGCCTCGCGCCCGAGCTTTCGACCTCGATCCAGGCGGAGGCCCCAGCGACACCGGCCGCCGTTTCAACAATAACGAGTCCCGCCATCTCAGAGTCCGAGCCGCTGCTTATGCTCACCGCGACCGAAGCCGCCTTTGTCACCGCGGCGGTGGACACAATTATTCCGGCTGACGAACTCTCACCTGCCGGCAGTGATTGCGGGATTGTGACCTTTATCGACCGCCAACTCGCGAGTGATTGGGGTGGCGGCGCGAGGATGTACCGCAGCGGCCCGTTCCACAAAGGCAAGCCGGAGCAGGGCTACCAGCTCCCGCTCACGCCGCGCCAGTTCTTCCAAACCGGTGTTGCCGAAGCGAACGCCTGGTCGAACAAGACCTATGGCAGGGATTTCGACCGTCTCTCACAGCTCGACCGGATCGCCGCGCTCATGGCGATGGAGGAGGGCAGGGCGCGGTTCGTCAGTCTCGGCGCCCGCACATTCTTCAACGCGCTTCTGAGCATTACCATGGAGGGCTTCTTCTCTGATCCCGCCTATGGTGGGAACCGGAATGCCGCATCTTGGAAGATGCTGGGATTCCCTGGCCTGCCGGCGACCTACGCCAACAAGTTCGAAGAGTATCGCCACAAGCGCTATGTCGCGCCGCCGCGTTCGATGGCGGATTTCTCTTAAGCGGAGGCATACATGGCCACGCGATTGAAGGAAGTCGATGCGGTGATGGTCGGCATGGGCTGGACCGGAGCGATCCTCGCGCGCGAGCTGTCCAAGGCCGGGCTTAGTGTCGTCGGGCTTGAGCGGGGACCCGACCGTACGCCGGGCGAGGACTTTATCTTGCCTGCGATCCGAGACGAATTGCGCTACGTGCAGCGGCTTGAGCTAATGCAAGACAACTCGGTCGACACGATCACGTTCCGCAACACCTCAACGGAGCAGGCGCTGCCGATCCGTCGCTTCGGTGCGTTCCTGCCAGGAGAAGGCGTAGGGGGCTCCGGCATCCATTGGGGTGCGCTCCACTGGCGTTTCACGCCCTCGGATTTCCGCATCAAGAGCCATCTCAGCGAGCGATACGGCGCCAAAGCTATCCCGGAGGACATGACGATCCAGGATTGGCCGGTGAGCTACGAGGAGCTCGAGCCGTACTATGACAAGTTCGACAAGCTCTGTGGTGCTTCGGGCAAGGCCGGAAACCTCAAGGGCAAGATCGTCGAGGATGGCAATCCGTTCGAGGGACCGCGTAGCGACGAGTATCCGAACAAGCCGATCAAGTCGGCAGCGCCAAGCCTAATGTTTGCCGATGCGGCCAAAAGCCTCGGCTACCACCCGTTCCCGGCTCCAGTTGCCATCGCGAGCGCACCATACAAAAATTCCGAGGGGATCACGCTCGGCGAGTGCCAATATTGCGGCTACTGCAATCGTGTCGGTTGCGAGGCGAATGCCAAGGCCTCGGCTAACACGACGATCCTGCCCTTGTTGCGGGGTGAGCGAAAATTTGACCTACGCACGCGCGCCTTCGTGACCAAGCTCGTTTATGACAAGCCGAGCAAGAAGGTGACAGGTGTCGTGTACTCCGATATGCGCACCGGCGAAGAATACGAACAGCCCGCGAATATCGTTGTTCTCTCGTCGTACGTGTTCGGTAACACCCAGGCGCTGCTGCTTGCCGGCATTAGCGAGCCATACGACCGCGTGAGCGGTAGGGGTGTTGTCGGCAAGAACTATTGCTACCAGTTCGAGGCGGGCGCCGCGGCGTTCTTTGAGGAAAGGGAATGGAACACCTATATGGGCTCAGCCGGTGTTGGCATGTGCATCGACGATTTCAACGGCGAGAATTTTGACCATTCCGGGCTCGGCTTCTTTGGTGGCGGTTATTTTTTCTGTGGGCAGGCCGCGGCGCCGCCGATCGCCGGGCGGGCCGTGCCGCACGGAACGCCGCGCTGGGGCTCGGAATGGAAGCGAGCAACGGTGAAATGGTATCATCGCTTCGCGCGGTTCAACACCCAAGGCTCGGTCTACGCGAACCGCGAGAACTTCATGGATCTCGATCCAACTTACAAGGACGCGTTCGGACGTCCGCTCATCCGCATGACCTACAATGGCACTGAGAACGACCACAAGATGTCGCGTTACCTTCTCGACAAGCTCGAGGGGATCATCAAGGCGATGAACCCAACCCACTACGAGATGCATCCGCGGCCGCGGAACTTCACGGTCGTGCCATATCAGTCGACTCATAATACCGGTGGAACGATGATGGGCGCGGATCCGAAGTCGAGTGTCGTCAACCGCTATCTGCAGGCCTGGGACGCGGATAACCTGTTCGTCATGGGCGCTTCGGTGTTCCCGCAGCAGCATGGTTACAACCCGACCGGAACGCTTGGCGCGCTCGCCTATTGGTCGGCCAATGCCATTACCGGCCAGTATCTCAAGAGCCCAGGGCCGCTAGTCCGTGCGTAAAATACGAGCTCACAAAATAGGCCGGTCAGATCTCGTCTGTTTCAGTGGAGCCGCATTGCTTTCGCTCTCGGCGACTGCAGCGTTGGCGGCCGACGCTGCACACGGCAAGCAAGTATTCGAGTCCTGCGCCGCCTGTCACACCGACCGTCCGGATCAAATCGGACCTAGCCTGAAGGGCGTGGTCGGGCGCAAATCTGCCTCGCTTGAAGGCTATCGCTACTCGGGCCCGATGCGGCGCGCCAACCTTGTTTGGGATGAGCCTAATCTCAAGCAGTACATTTCCGATCCTCAAGCCAAGGTGCCAGGAAACCGGATGCCGTTCAGCGGGTTACGTGAGCCGCGCGATGTCGACGACGTAATCGCCTATCTCAAGACGCTGAACTAGCGTCCAGCATAACTATCGACGAAATCTCGTTGCAGGGTGCTTTCGGCTCATGCCCAAACTGAAAGCCGCCCTTGCCTCGTTCGCCACATCGAACAGGGGGCGCAAAATGTCCGCTTTTGGCCCAAAGCAGACATCGGTTAGTGCACCGCACATGTCCGCTTTCGGGGGTAAAGCGGAAATCACTAAATACGTGAAATGCGGGATCCTTTCTCTTTGATCGAGATCAAAGCGCGACAAGTGGTTTAAAGGCTAACCGCTACTTCATTGCGGGGCCGCCCATGACACGATTTCGTGTGCGCTGCTACATTTCTCATTCCGAACTCAGGCCGGGATGTCAGCAATGAACAAACCCATCACTCCCAAAATTAAATCGACACCTGCGACAAGCGCGGCCCCGATCCAAGACCTGCGTGAGTGGCTTACACGCGTTGATGAAATTGGCGAGCTCGTCCGCGTTAAGCAACCGGTTGACCGGGATGAAGAGATGAGCGCGATCGCTTATCTCTTAGCCAAGCAACAGCCCTCGCCTGCGGTTTTGTTCGAGTGTGCAAGCGGATTTGATAATAGCCCGATCGGTGCTCGGCTATTATGGAACGTCCTCGGCCCAAGTATCAAACGTATCGCGCTCAGCCTCGAGGAGCCCGTGGATACGCCGATTGTCGAATTGATTCGGCGGTGCAAGAACAAGTTGAAACAACGCATCCCACCCAGTGAGATTCCGGCAGCCAAAGCGCCCATCTTCGAGAACAGTATTACGGGAAAAGAGATCGATCTCGATCAGCTGCCCATCCCCCGACACTGGCCGCTCGACGGCGGGCGCTATGCCGGAACTGCGGATGCGGTGATTACGCGCGATCCTGACACAGGTTACCTAAATATCGGGACCTACCGGATGATGCAGCAGGGCAAAGCGGAAACTGGTCTCTATTTGTCGCCCGGCAAGGACGCGCGCCTCCATATCACGCGTGCATGGCAGCAAGGCAAATCGATTGAAGTCGCGGCGGCTTGGGGCATCGATCCGCTATTTATGATGGTCGGCTCGCAAACATTTGCGAAGAACGTGTCTGAATACGAATTTGCCGGCGGCATCAAAGGTCAACCGATTCCAGTTGTACGCGGCAAGACAACTGACCTCCTAATCCCCGCAAATTCTGAGTTGGTAATAGAAGGTGTAATTCATCTAAATTCGGTGAAATCGGAAGGCCCGTTCGGCGAGTTCCCAGGCTATTACGGCAGGCCCGAAGCGGGATGCCCGCTCGTGAATATCACGGCCTTGCATTACCGATCGAAACCTGTCCTGACCAACGCACTGATGGCCGACTATCCATCCTGCGAGCAGAGCGGCTTTTTCTCCGTGATCCGTTCCGCCAAGATCTGGGACGATTTTGACAAACTGGGTATTCCCGGAATTGCCGGTATCTATTCGCATCCGGCGGCGGCGGGCGGATTCGGAATGACAGTGATCAGTCTGGAGCAGCGTTATGCAGGTCATGCGGCACAGGCGCTAGCGCTGGCCGCACAGTGTCCGGGCGGGGCTTACTACACCAAGTGGATTGTCGCCGTTGACGAAGATATCGACCCCACTGATATGGACCAGGTGATTTGGGCCATGGCGAGCCGGTGCAACCCGATCGACGACATCGATATTCTGCGAAATACCTGGAGCACATGGCTCGATCCCACTCAGAATCCACCGGAAAAGCGCCCTTATGGGTCGAAGGCATTAATCAACGCCTGCAAAGAACATCGACATTTGCCGGTATTCTCCAAGCGCACCACGCTGCGCAAAGACGTCTACGATAAGGTTGCAAGTCGCTGGAACAAACTCGGACTGCCGGGAAAAATTCCGGAAGTCCGCGCGTTCGAAGCCGAGAGCAAGGTCGTTTATCACGAGGTTGGCGGGTTCGAACCGGGTAAGCAACCAGGCGAAGCAACGTGAGAGCAAATGGAAAGCGAACTCGCCGTGGGCATTATTGTTGAGCTGCTGCAAGATTCGCCGAATTAGAATCGGCTCGTGGATAAAAATTATGCACCAGATTGACTATTCTAGCGCGATCGGCAGCAAGGACGACGTCCCCTGTTCTCACGGAGGCATAATTTTGTATAGCCGCGGAGATTTTTTTTGGAGAAGCTGGCAATAGCCACGCGAACCGTTTCGATTCGCGCAGGATTCCGTGCGCTCTATTTCTCTAGCACGAACTCAATCGAAGACGTAGGAAGGAGAACATGATAGCTCGCAGGAGTATCTTTGCCGCATTTACTGGCGCAGCAATCGTCGTAAGTGCATTAACTGAGGCAATCCCACAAATTGCAACAGATCGCCCGGTCACGATCATTGTGCCGTTCACACCCGGCACGGGCCCGGACATACTGGCGCGGATCATCGGCCAAGAGCTTCAGAAGCGGTGGATGCAAACATTCGTCATCGAAAACAAGTCCGGTGCGACTGGCAACCTCGGCGCACAAATGGTTGCGCGCTCGACTCCTGATGGTCATACACTGATGATGACCTCGAATCCATTTACCGCAAATACAAGTCTGCTCAAGAATATTTCATACGATCCTGTGCACAGCTTTACGCCGATCATTTACGTCGGCGTGGCAGCGCTCGCCCTCGCCGTACACCCATCAATACCCGTGAATTCCCTCGCGGAGTTGATCAAGTATCTCAAAGAGCGTCCGGATCAAATCAACTACGGTTCACCTGGAATTGGCGGGCCGCATCACCTAGCCATGGAGCTATTCAGACTCCGCACGGGCATCGAGGTGAGGCACGTTCCATATCGGGGATCTGCTGGAGCACTACAGGATTTGATTGCCGGACACGTACAAATGGGGTTCGTGCCGCCTCACACGTCTTTGCAGCTAGCGGCTCAGGGCCAATTACGTTTGTTAGCAGTCGCCAGCAAGAAACGCATCGAGGTGGCACCAAAGGTGCCGACTTTCGCCGAAGAAGGCTTTCCAGAAATCGAAGTTGAGCTTTGGTACGCCTTGCTCGCGCCAGCAGGGACACCTTCCGATGTTGTCGCCCGCTACAATGCGGCAATAAATGAAATTCTTCGCTCGCCCGAAATTGTCGAAAAATTGGATAAACAGGGTTTGATACCGGTCGGTGGCAGTCCCAAGCAGCTGAGCGAATTTATCGAGCACGATATTGTGAAATGGCGGGACGTCATTACGCACGCGGGAATATCCACCGAGTAAACGCGTGAGAAGCTGAAAGTGCGGTCAAACAATGTCCGCTTTTGGCCCATAGCAGACATGGCCCGTTGCACCGCACATGTCTGCTTTCGGGGGTAAAGCAGACATCGCGTTTTGCGACGCACATGTCTGCTTTTGACCCAAAGCGGACATTCCGATCAGTGCGGGTTGACGCTACCCTTACTGCTGAGGTTGCTCACAATTTCACCGAGCTTTCTAAGGAATTCTGCAGATGGCGCCACGGAACCAATATGTCTGATAAAGGATTTCAGCATCTCCACTTCCTGCATAACTAGGTGGGTAGGAAATTCGGCGCTGCGAAGGCGAAGCTCCGCCCCCGCGTCATCCAGATCGCGACCGTGAGGACCAGCTTGCCGGTTAACGAACTGCCGAAATGCTTTTGCCCACTCCTCGTTTAACCGATCGACCCTTAGCCTCTCAAAGCGCCGGCCACGTGTTAGGTAGTCTTTGGTCTGCTCGAACAATTCGTTTTGGATCCATGCCTTGGGCAGTGCGTCAAATCGTACTGTTAACTTCTCCGTCAGGGCTTTCTGTTTGGTCATTGCTTGGTTGCCATTGCGCGGATACCGCGACTTCAAACGACGAAGTCGAGATTTAGATAAGAAGGGTGATCTAGTGCATGCTTTTCTGAATCAGTATCTTCACCCAAGTCCTGGTGGTTTTTCCGCGCGCCATACAGCCTCTTCAGGCCAGTCTGTTGCTGCTGTGCGGTTTTAACTAACTCCTCAGCCTGTATTTCCAACCAGAAGCTAGGTGTTGGTGGTTTCGGCGGAGGCGCAGGTGGCAGCGGCCGCATATGTATTTTCATGGCGATACTGTCCCAACATCCTTCGATGAGCGTGACGAAGCACGCTAGGCAGCGTTTGGACAATCACGGTCGAGCAAAAAGCAGACCAAAGAGCCCTCATGATTTTTCTGCAGAATTTGATTACACGCCGTCAGCCCGACGGGCTGCTATTTCCGATGGGTAAAATTTTCCGGGCTTGAAAGTCGACGGTATTTAATCTGTGACCCAAAGCGGACATCGGCTATGCACAATTTCAATCGGGAAAAAGATCGAGGAACAGATCGCGAAAGAAGCCGATCTGCAGTCTACAATCATTCGAGAACAAAAGACGATGCTTTTGCCAATCAGTCGCAAGCGTCGCACCGAAGCACAGGCGACCTACGTATTTCTCCGTACTGTTGGGTTTGCTCTTCATAGACAACTTTCACTCTATCCACCGTAGAAGAAGGATGATCTTGAAGAGTGAAAACGGTTTCCGATTACTTGGTCTCGCCGTCGAGTTCGAGCATAAGACGACGGAAGCTGAAGACAAAGTAACGCGGATAGCTTTTACGGCGCAGGTTCAAGCATATCGGCGGCTGGCGATCTCGCGAGCGCAGCAGCTTGGAGTTAAGGCTCCAGACTTTCCGTCGGAAAACTAGACGATCTTTGCAGTTGCTTGTCAGGTTGTATCCCTGCCGATTTTTGCCGCAGTCAGGCGATTTGAGAATTAGATTCCTGTCCGCTTCTGCCCCTTCGCAGACATGGGCTAGTGCACCGCACATGTCAGCTTTCGCAAGTTGCAAGCCATTAACTGCTGATTTACCAGTCGGATCTATAGTTAGCGGATTGTAAATACGAATTGGGGACGGGTGAATGTCGATTTCAATTGGCGCCGTATCTGACGCAAGCATTTTAGACGCCATTTCTGGCGCAAGCAGCAGTCTGCCGCCAAATCAAAAAATGTCGAACCTGTTCGACGCAATCGATACAAGCGGCTCAGGCTCAATTACTCAGGCACAATTCGATCAAGCCTTTCAGACACAGAATCCACCTGCTGTGTTCAAGGCGCAAGGATCTGGTGCTATATGGAGCGCGCTAGACCCAAGCATTATAGGAAGCGTTTCAAAACAGGATTTTGTCACCACAATGAAAAACTTGATGGTGCAGTTGCGCGCCGATCCTTCGGCAAGCCCAAATGTTGTCGCGCCCGGCCAGACGGTGGCTGCGAGCCTGCAATCGCTAAACTTTCTGGTTTAGTTGTAACCTAAAAGCCGCCGTAGACAGTCTAGAAATTGCTGTCCCTCCGGCCGGACTCATCTACACAAAAGAACTTTAAACCGGTGCGTGATAGCCAGTCACGCGCATCACGACCCTTCAGCATGGCGGTCGTAGCAATAGCGCCTGCCAACAGGCACTGCTCGGCTACGATACTTACGGCTGCAAGACCGAAACATGGCCAGCCGGTAAATGGATTGAGAATATGACAATACCTCTTTCCATTGATCATCATGTAGCGTTCGTAATCGCCACTACTCGCAAGCGCGCCATTGTCGAGAGTAACAGACGCCATCGTCGAGTCAGGATCTCGGGGATGCCTGATACCGATAGTCCAAGATTTATTTTTTGGATGTGGGCCAATTATTACAGTGTCGCCGCCGAGATCTACTAATCCGTTGTGAACGCCGAGGGCACGACATACAGCCGCAGCCTGGTCGGCGGCATATTCCTTTCCGATCCCGCCAAAATCCAACTCCATACCTGCCACGCTAAATTTAAGGCGGGGCCTTTCCCATGAAATCTTAGAAAGCCCAATAAGAGGCAACAATTGATCGACGTCCTTGTGACTGGGCAACTGACTAGACTTGAAATCCCAAACTCTACGGAGGATTCCGGAACTAATGTCGAACAACCCATCGCTGCGCCGATAACAAGCGAAGGCAAAATCCAGCAACTTGGCCGTTTCTTCATCGACCAAAATGCTGGCAGCGCGTTGACCCGCGGTATTTATTTCTGAGACAACGCTGTCAGCAAGATATCGCGAGTAGCGCCGTTCAATTCGGGCTACTTCATTGACTGCGCTTTGGGCGACTTGCTCGACTTGAGACCGATGATCTCCACAAAGGGAAACGCGGCAATCTGAGGCCATTGCCATAAATGGAAATGTGAAAAGATCCGGCATCGAAATTCTGGGCCTTGTGACTATCCAGAATAGTCTAAATGACTGTCAGCGATCGACGGATGTCTGCTTTGGCCCAGAGCAGACATGAGCTTGTACGCTGCACATGAGCCTGTACGCTGCATATGTTCGCTTTGAGTTATCGAATGAAAACGGCGCGATGCTCTTGCGGGCGAAAGCGCACAATCCCGATTGCCCGCCCAAATACCTGCCACAGTGAGCGATTCTGATATGATTGTTCGTGCCCCAAAGACGTACGGCAATAGCCACCATCTTCGGCGCTCTCCTCGCGAGCGCTTTATCCATCGTCATCCCAGCCGAGGCCCAGGAACGGCTGGAGGCGCAATACCGTGTTACCATGACGGGCGTGCCTGTTGGCACGCTCAGCTGGCAAGTCGACTTTCACAAAAACCTCTACACCACCTTGGCAAGCGGTGGCGCAAGCCGCGTTCTCAGCCTTCTGGTCAATGGCCAGGGTCACATCGGGAGCAAGGGCACAATCGTCGACGGGCACCTTGCACCGACGCAATTTACCTCGAACATCATCGATGACGATGGCAACACCGAACTCGAAGTGTCTTTTGCTGACGGGGTTGCCACAGAATCGGTGGTACGGGGCCCTGCGAAAAAGCCGCCGTTGACGCCCATCCACGATGCCGATCGCCGCGGCGTTATCGATCCCCTGTCGGCTCTGCTGATCGCCAATGATGTTCCAGGAGCCCTTCCGTCGAAATTATGCCACCAGGCCTTGCCGATCTTCGATGGCCAGCGGCGCTACAACCTGGTCCTGACATATCAGCGGATGGACAAGGTCAAACTCAACCACGGTTATGCTGGGCCGGTCTTGGTGTGCGGGGCAATCCTTGCGCCCATTGGCGGCTACCGGGTCGACAGCATGATCGTGAAATACATGGCAGACCGACGTGACATCGAACTGTGGCTTGCGCCCGTTGCCGGCATGCCATTCCTCGCGCCAGTTGAGCTATCGGTGCCGACTCTGATTGGAACGTTGAGCATCCAAGCGGAACGCTTTGAAACTATCGGCCGCTGATGATCAATCCCTTTGTCCGCTATTGGCCCATAGCGGACATTCCTGTTTGCGCCGCACATGTCCGCTTTCGGGGGTAAAGCGGACATATGTCAGCTTATGACCCAAAGCGCACACAGCAATTACCACTGTCTTGACGGCCCAAAAACACAGCGCAACACTCCCGCAGACAAATAAAATCTATGCGGAGCCGTTATGGCAACTGACACAGATGCCCGGGAGGTGCCAATGCCGAAACGTAGCAACGCGCCCGACACTGGGCGGCGCAATTTTCTTAAAGGGGCAACACTTGCCGGCGCGGCAGCTCTAGCGCCTCCAGTTGCCGCCGGTACGCAAGCATCCGATCCACCTAAGGGAAGCACCAAAGCCGCGGTTCCCGGACCGAGGCTCGCGGCGGCTGAGACAATGCCGCCATCGAAGGATCCGGTCAGTCAGACGACCAGCGGCGGCGATTTCATGGTTGACGTGTTGAAGACACTCGACATCGACTTTCTAGCGATGAATTGCGCGTCGAGTTTCCGCGGACTGCACGAAGCCGTGCTCAATCATGGTGGCAATACGAAGCCAGAGATCCTCACCTGCCCGCACGAAGAAATCGCTGTACACATGGCGCAAGGTTACGCCAAGATCGAGGGCAAGCCGATGGCAATGATTTGCCACGGCGTGGTCGGTCTGCAGCATGCAACGATGGCGATGTACAATGCTTGGTGCGATCGTGTTCCAGTCATCGTTATGGGTGGCAACATCATCGAAGCCAACAAGCGCGGGCCGGGTGCCGAATGGGTGCATTCGGCAGTTGATCCAGGCGCGATCGCGCGCGACTTTGTAAAGTGGGATGACCAGCCCACATCTCTTCAGCATTTCGCCGAATCTGCCGTGCGCGCCTATAAGGTTGCGACTACGCCACCGATGGCGCCCGTCATGCTGTCGCTTGACGCCGAATTGCAGGAAAATCCGATTGCGGACGCAGAAACACTCAAGATCCCGAAGCTCTCCAAGGTGATTCCGCCGCAGGGGGACTCTGCGGCGCTCGCGGAACTCGCAAAGATGCTGGTGGTTGCGGAAAACCCCGTGATCATTGTCGATCGCGTGGCACGCACGCCGGCCGGCATGGCACGACTTGTCGAACTTGCTGAGACATTGCAATGCGCGATTATCGATAACGTTGGGCGTATGAACTTCCCCTCGCGGCACCCGCTCAACCAGTCGTTCCGCCGCGCCATCCTCCGTCAAGCGGACGTCATCGTGGCGATGGAAGTCAATGAATTGTGGGGGTCTTTGAACGCTTTCAGCGACCGTATCGTGCGCAGCTCCAAGCCCAACTACAAGCAAGGCGCCAAGATCGTCACGCTCGGCAGCCGCGATCTGTACATGAAATCCAACTACCAGGATTTCGGGCGCTACCAGGAAGTTGATCTCACTATCGGTGGCGACGCGGAGGCGAGTCTGCCGATTTTAATCGAACACATTAAACGTCTGATCGACGACGGCAAGAAGTCGGCATTCGCGGTACGCGGGCAAAAGCTCGCGGCGGCCAAGTTGGCGGCGGTAGAACAGGCGAAGTCTGATGCGACCATCGGATGGGACGCCAGTCCGATCACAACTGCGCGGTTGTGTGCCGAAGTGTATGGCCAGATCAAGGACGAGGATTGGTCATTGGTCGGCACCGCAATCCGGCTCACATGGCCACACCGGCTTTGGAAATTTGACAAACCGTATCAATGGAACGGCGTTTCAGGCGGTGCCGGCGTTGGCTACAATCTGCCGGCGTCACTGGGAGCCGCGCTCGCCAACAAGCGGCATGGGCGCCTGACGCTCGCATTTGGCGGCGACGGCGATTTCCTGTTCGCGCCGAGCACTTTATGGACGGCCGCGCATCATCGCATTCCAATGCTTTACATTGTGCACAATAACCGTGCCTATCATCAGGAGTATATGTATTTGCAGGCGATGGCGGCGCGTCACGGCCGCGGCATTACCAATACTGCGACGGGCATCACCATCACGGATCCGAACGTTGATTACGCCACGGTCGCACGCGGTTTCGGCGTTCATGGTGAAGGTCCGATCAGTGATCCAAAAGAACTCGGACCCGCGCTCAAGCGCGCGATGGCGGTAGTCAAAACTGGTCAACCAGCGGTCATCGATGTCATAACCGATCCGCGCTGAGGCAATGATCATGAAACTCTTCACAATGCGGTCCGCATACGTTGCAGTTTTGGTGGCAGTTACGTTTGCGGCGCGCGAACCTGGTCCGGTGGCGCTGGCACAGAATGCGGCGTCCGGCGATGCCGCCAACGGAAAGCGTATCTACCTCGCCGACGGATGTTTCACGTGCCATGGCCGCGCCGGGCAGGGCGGCGCGATGAATTATCCGGCGCCCCCAATCGCGAAACTGGAGATGCCAGTCGAATCATTCGTGGCGTTCCTGCGCGACGCGCCGAACGATATGCCGGCCTATTCGGCAGACGTGTTATCGGACAAGGAAGCCGCTGACATTCATGCGTTTTTGGAATCGCTACCCGGGCGCAAACCGGCGAAAGAGTTTCCGCTTTTGAACCAATGAGCGACAATCGAGGCCGGCTAGCCCGAATGCTTGCGGCGGTATGCGACTAGCCTTGGTCTGATGTCCGCTTTTGGCCCAAAGCGGACATGGGCTAGTGCGCCGCACATGTCCGCTTTCGGGGGCAAAGCAGACATCGCGACGCTAGGCACTGAGCTCGCTGCGCCTGGCGACCCGCCGGTCGATGACGAACCAGGCTTTCTTCGATCGTGGAACAGCGATGCGTCTAAGCACGCCAACCCGCTCAAACTGGCGCAGCGCGTTGCCTACCGTTGCTCTAGAGACCCGAACGTGCCCCTTGAGCACGTCGGAATAAAGTACTTCGGCGCTGACACGTTGTCGTTCGCCATTGCCTAGAAGTTTCGCAAGGGCAATGCGCTGGTAAGTTAAGCGCAGCCCGGCAGCACGCAGCATGCGCCGAACGTGATCTGGGCAACGGGACCTTTTTGTCATGGGCGCTACTGGCCGGGGTACGCTGTTTACGTGTTGGACAAGCCCGGGATCGGCACGCCGAATGTTTGCAAGATGAGGAAGATGTTGAGCAGCAACACCACTGTCGTCCCCGCCAGCGCTGTTATCAAGGTCAGCCGACTATTCACGAATTGGCCCATGACGCTGCGCCGACTGGTAAAGATCAGGAGTGAGATCATCGGGAGCGGAAGCGCAATGCTTAGAACGACTTGGCTGATGACCAGCGAATTCGTCGCATTGGCACCCATAGCTACCACGATGATGGCCGGCAGCATGGTAACCAGCCTGCGGACCAGAATTGGGATTCGGAACCTGATGAAGCCCTGCATGATCATCTGGCCGGCCATTGTTCCGACCGTCGAGCTCGATATTCCGGAAACGATGAGCGATAGCAGAAACACTCCAGCCGCGCCGGTGCCGAGCAGCGGCGTTAGTGTGTGATAGGCGGTCTCGATTTCTGCGACATCGGGGTGACCCGAATGGAACGCGCTTGAGGCCATCATCACCATGGCGATATTCACAAGCCCAGCCACGGCGAGCGCGATGATGACTTCCTGGTTGGAGAAGCGCAGCACCTTCCGCCGCTCGTCGTCGTTGTGAACCGGCATACGCGCCTGCGTTAGGCCGGAATGCAGATAGACTGCGTGCGGCATAACGGTCGCACCGATGATGCCGACCGACAGTAACAACGCCTCGCTATCGGGAATCTGCGGAAGGATGGTGTGTACGGCTGCAGACGCCCAATCGACAGGAGCGATAAAGAGCTGGACCACGTAACAGAGAGCGATGATGCTCACCAAGCCGCCGATGATCAGCTCAATAGGCCGGAAACCAAATCCTTCAAACATCAAGATGCCGTAGGTCACGATAGCAGTGAGGACCATCCCGGCGAAGAGCGGCATTTGGAACAGCAGAGACAGGCCAATAGCGCCGCCGAGGAACTCGGCCAGATCGGTGGCCATGGCAGCAATCTCGCTGACCACCCACATCGCCCACACGACCGGACGCGGGAAGTGCTCGCGGCACATCTCCGCCAGATTGTGGCCGGTCACGATGCCAAGCTTGGCCGAGAGGGCCTGAAACAGCATCGCGATCAAGTTTGCTGTCAACACCACCCACAGTAACGTGTAGCCATATTTTGCCCCTGCCTGGATGTTGGTGGCGAAGTTCCCTGGGTCCATATAAGCAATCGAGGCGATTACAGCGGGGCCGGCAAACGCCAGATAGGCTTGCAGTCCGCCGCGCTGGCCCGCCAAAATCTGACGCGCTGCAGAGACAGTCCGTTCGGATATCGATCGCTGGCGGGCGGCGATTTCGGTCATTTTCTCGGTCAAGCTTCTGCACGAAAATGTAGCAAAAACTACAAACTAAGAGCTGGGCTGCGAATTGTCAATGGTTGTGCATTAGGCTACATTTTAACACCAAGATTTAAGTATGTTCTCAGCGCAACGAAATTCCAGCGAAATTAGGTCAGCGATCGTGCAAATGACTGTGTCGGGCAAGACAAAACGAAATCCCAGTGGAGCTACAAAGCGCCTCCCTACCGAACTGATTCAGGCGCGCCGATTCGGCAAGACGCGGTCGGCGCAATCAACCGCCCTGTTCGAAGACTACGTGGAGCTGATTGCGGACCTGCTGGCCAGTACCCGCGAGGCGCGTCCGACAGACATTGCACGCCGATTGGGCGTTTCCCACGCCACCGCTATCAAGACGATATCCCGCCTGAAGCGAGCGGGACTGGCAACCTCGCGTCCTTATCGCGGCGTGTTCCTGACGGAAAATGGCCGCGCGCTGGCCGAACGAGTCCGCGTTCGCCACAGGCTTGTAGTTGACCTGCTTCGCGCGGTGGGCGTTCCTCCCGAATCTGCCGAGGCCGACGCAGAGGGGATTGAGCATTATGTCTCGGAAGTCACGCTGAAAGCATTCGCTCAGTTTCTTAAATCAAGCGCCACGAGCACCTAACCCTACTTGGTGAATGTCCGCTATTGGCCCAAAGCGGACATGCCATCTTGCCCCGCACATGTCTGCTTTCGGGGGTAAGGCAGACATGACCGTTTGCGGAAATCCACTTTTGCGGTCGCTGTTCGGGGTAAAGCGGACATGGGCTCGTGCAGTGCAAATGTCTGCTTTTGACCCAAAGCGGACATGGATCGGTCTTAGCCACGGGGGACGGCAATGCGGCGACGAGAATTTATGGCGTTGTTAGGGGGAGCGCACCATGAGGTTAAAATCACTTTCACTCGTTACTCTCGCTGTCGCTTTCGTCGTTGCGGCCGGGCCAAGCCTCGCCCAGCAATCGATTCGGATCGGCGCCTCGATTGCCGTCACCGGGAGGGACAAGGTGCAAGGCGGCTACGTCCGCGATGGCTATCTGCTTTGCCAGAAGCATGTAAACGAGAAAGGCGGAGTCCTCGGGCGCCCGATTGAGTTCGTGATCCGCGATGATGGCTCCGATCCTAAGACCGCCGTTGACCTCTACGAGAAGCTGATCGCGGAGGACAAGGTGGATGCGGTGATGGGCCCTTACGGCTCTGCGAGCACGAACGCCGTGGCTGATGTCACAGAAAAATATCGGAAGTTCATGATTGCACCGGCGGCCGGCACGACGTCGATTTGGGAGAAAGGGCGAAAATACCTCGTCATGGTGCTCTCGCCGTTGGAAGGTGCCACAGAGGGGACTATCGATCTTGCGGCCCGCAACGGGCTCAAGACGATTGCCTTGATCGACGTAGATAGTCTCCCGGCGAAGGCCGTGGCCAAAGGAGCGCTCGAACTGGCTAAGAAGAGGGGCTTGGAGGTGGTATTGCACGAGACTTACCCGCCGGGCACCACCGATTTCTCCGCCATGCTCAACAAGGTCAAGGAGACTAAACCCGATCTCCTCGTGGTGAACTACGTCCCCGCCGAGGTCATCGCGATGACCCGCCAAATGAAAGAACTGGACACGAATGTCAAAATGCTCAGCGCGACGCCTGGAGCAGGTTTTCTTGACTACCAGAAGGCTCTCGGAAACCTGGCGGAGTTCGTCTATGCCGGCTCGTACTGGGACCCGAGCCTTCCCTACCCCGGCAACCGAGAGTTCGTTGCGGCCTATCAGAAAGAATTCAGCCACGCCCCCGCCTTTGCGTCCACAGCAGCCTACGCCGGCTGCCAGCTCCTAATCGACGCCGCGCGTCGGATCGGCAGTTTGGATTCCGACAAACTCCGGGAGGAAGTACTGAAATTGAAAACCAAGACGGTCTTCGGTGACTTTGCCGTGGACGAGCGCGGCTTCCAGGTCGGTCATAAGGCGATCACCGTCCAGTGGCAGGACGGCAAGCAGGTAGTGGTGTGGCCCGACGAGGTGGCGACCGGTAAATCCCGATTCCCAACCCCGCCTTGGAGCCAACGGTAGTACCTGAAACACAGTGTGGAGGGGACTATCGGCGGACGCTGATCTGGCCCGAGAAAGGAATGTCCACTTTTGGCCCAAAGCGGACATTTCTTGTTGCACCGCATATGTCCGCTTTCGGGGGTAAAGCGGACATGCCAATTGCATAGCAAAATGTCCGTAATAACCAAAAGCGGATGCCTAAAAGTACCAAGCGAACTCGCGCGGCATCGCCGGTGGTCGGTTGGGATCGCGACGTGACGTGACTAGTCGCGGTGAAATTCGGCCGATAGGATTGGACGATAGACCGGCCGTTGCTTGCGCTGGTCGCACATGCCCGCACTGATGCAAACCTCCCTCAAATCGCTTGAATCACAAATCGCTGAGGTCGAAGCCACAGGAGCCGCCACGGTGCAGGCGCCAGCCGGCGTACCGTTGGCAGTTTCCAGGCATCCCTTGCTGCGCACGATAGACCTCTGCGCCCAGGGCCTCGTGGTCGCCGCGCTGCTGGCGGAACTCGGCCTCGTATTCGCCAATGTGCTGGCGCGCAGTTGTTTCCACCATTCGTTTCTGTGGTCAGACGAGGCAGCGCGGCTGTCCTTGTCGATGTTGGCGTTCATCGGCGGCGCCGTGGCTTATCGCCGACACGACCACGCATTCGTCCGCGTCGTACTTAATCTCGTGCCCGCGCCTATTGAGCGGACCTGTCTCATTCTGTCCGACATCGTCGTCTTATTTGTCGTCGGCCTCACCGGGCTTGCGTCGATCGAATTCATCACTTCCAGTTGGAGTGAGTTTACCCCGATCCTGCAGCTACCGGCAGCGTTGATCGCACTCCCGCTGCCAGTCGGCATGGCGCTCTTCGCGCTGCACGCCATTGACAATCTGTCTCGTCGTAGTGGACGCACGGCTTTCTTCGTTGGCGTCGCTTTCCTGGCAACGCTTGCCGTCGCTGTGGCTGCCCGCAATCTGTGGCTGATTTATCTCGGTGGCGACGGCGCTATCGCCGTGGCATTGGCTTTGTTCTTCGTCGCCATCTTCGCGGGCGTACCGGTAGGCTT
>Ga0187777_10000396_pt1 | contig 31034 bp, 26 predicted proteins | sample 1015_Q2_SP5_10_M_FD_132416 | JGI IMG/M metagenome (GOLD analysis project Ga0187777, IMG submission 132416) | Tropical peat soil microbial communities from peatlands in Department of Meta, Colombia - 1015_Q2_SP5_10_MG | ecosystem: Environmental > Terrestrial > Soil > Wetlands > Peat | place... | reverse complement strand
GGGAAGTTGACGAAGACTGGCTGCGAGAAGTGCGGGTGACGAACCATCAACTGGCCCTTCGAGAGTGTGGCGAGCTTGGTGCGTACGGCCGGACTCAACACTGCATAGCCGGGCGTGGCCAACTCGTCGACATCCATTCGACCAAACAGCATCGTGCCCGCGTTCCCCACCACCCGCCGGTGGACCTGAGAGCGGAACTGCTGCGCGCCGAAGAGCACCATGCCGAGGTATCTGCCGCGCTCGGCAATGTCGAGCAGCATCTTGCGAACGTAGGAATCCGGACCATCGGCGGCGGCATACTTGTTCAACTCGTCGACGAAGACCACCACCTGCTGCACCCCGAGGTCGCGTCGCTCCAGGTGCTCCCGGAGCTTCGACACGATTCGAGTGAACACCAGGTCCTGCGCATCCTCCTCGAGTAGCGCGACGTCCACTACGTACACCGTCCGGTCCCGAAAGTCCCCAAAGGGGAGGTCGTGGCTATCGCCGCTGCTCGTGACCAGCCCGGCGCAGCGTGTATGAATGTTGGTGAGGCGGTTACGCACCTTCCGGATCGTCGCCACATGGTGCGTGCGCCAGATGTCGCCGGAGCCGCTCTCCACGGATCGGAGGACGTCGACGAACCAGGCCTCGAGGTCAGCAAAAGACCGCACGTCATGCGATTGCGAGAGGCTCGGGTCCTGGAATCTGCGGTTCACGACCCTTTCGCGGATGAAATCGATGAGTGCGTCCGCCTTCGCGTCGACGTCATCCTTATTGAGGAGCACCTCGGCGTACTGGAGAACCTCGCTCAGTCCCCAGGCGAGCGGGTGCACCGAGTGAACGAGCTCCTCGTTGGAGCGGAGGGTGTTGAGGGTGAGATCATCGGACTTCCTCGGCGCGAAGTACTGCACCTGCCTGAAGGGGACCGCCGGCACCTTGAGCGCCTCGTACATCGCCAGATCCTTCTCGTCGAGTTCGCCGGGTTGATCGAGGAAGCAGAGATCGGTTCCCTTCACGTTGAAGCAAACGGCGGCGACTGAGCCTTTGGCGGGCGGCAGGTGGGCAAACATCGAGGCCAGGAGCCATTCCACGGCGCTCGTCTTCGTTGCCAGGCCGGACACCCCCGAGATGTTCAAGTGCGCCGCCTCGGGACCGAGGAGGAAGTCCGGGTCGACATAGATCGGGGCGTTCATCCCGCCGCCGCGATAGAGACCGATCGGGATGCCTCGCTCGCGATAGGCGTCCATCCGGAGGGCGATGGCGACATCGAGGTCGTCGGCGACGAAGACCTTTCCCATTGGCACCGGCTGGAGTGGCTCCTCCGGGATCTGCCGGAGCACGGCCGCGGTGTAGACCCTCACGTCGGTGCGCTCGGTGCCGGAGAAAGGAGCACTCCGCGGGTCACCGTCGTGGCCGAGGACGTCGTACATCGGCGACTCGACATCGGTGTACGCGTAGCCCTCGACGACAATGCCGTAGATGCGCGTCAGCTGGCCGTCGTCGCGCACACCACCGTCGACGCGAACGATCGTTCCTATGCCGACGGGAGCACCGACCGCGGTCCAGAAGTGAAACTCGTGCGTCGTGTTGGGACGCCGCTCGGAGGCGACCACCAGGCCGAGGAGGCCCGGTGGCATCGGAGGGGCTCCACTGGATGGCGACGTTTCGCTCATGGCGCGCCTGTGGGCCCCATGGTCGGTGGAGGTCACCGAATCGCGCGCAGGAATTCCTCGCACCCCCTCACACCGTAGCTCATGACGTCCCACCGCGGGTCCGGCAGTGCCACCGGCGAGCGCTCGGCGAGAACCCAACGAGACACCTCATCGGCGCGAGCGCCCGGCGCATCGCTTGTCGCGACCTCGATGCGCACAAGACCGAAGAGTGCGCCACGTCCGTCTCCGTCGCGCAGGCGAAGATACCAACTGTCGACCATCTCACGGCCTCGCGGGGCAATGCGCACGACGCTCGAGCGTTCACCCCCCCGCATCGCGAGAACAGCGAGCAAGGCGTCGCCGGAGACGTAGAGAGAACGGTGACTCTTTACGACGCCGATTGCCCAGGGCGAGCGTGCCACCGGCTCGCTTCCGCTGATCCCTCCGTCCACGAGCAGGGGCTGATCCTCCGTCTCGCACCACTCTTCGGCCAGAGCACGCTCGATCCTCTCGCGATCGAGAGCCACCTCCGCCTGCGCGCGCTCGAGCAGGGCGACGGGATGGTGCGATGGCAGCGCACCGTTCGCGTCAGGCGCCGAGGTGTCGCAGAGAAATCCCGCCGGGAAGGCACGACGCAACGCGGCGGACGGGGTGAAAGCGAGGGGGGCGTAGAGGCGCTGCCGCACGCGGGGGCGTCTCCAGACACGCAGGCGTCGCTCGACGCGGGATCGGATGACCGCGCTCACCCGACCATGAACGATGGGGGCCGCGCCCGACCACCCGAGGACCCTGCTCTCCTGCGCCCCGTCGAGGAATCCGGCTACAGCGAGGAGCGGCTGGCCGGGGACCCTTCGGGCATGAAACGTTGCATCCTCGACGACGTCCGCGTCTATCAGGTGAGGAGGCGCCGCGTCCCCTCCGGGTGGCTGTAGCGGCAGGGGGGAAGCGTCTTCTGTGACCGCGCGTACGCTGGGCAACCGCTGCACAAGGCGGCGGAGGGTCCAGCGGGCGCTCATCTCGTTCCCGACGTCGTATTCCGTTTGCGCCGTCCTCCAACCTGCCGCACGACCTGAACTGACCGGCCGCTGCGCCCTGTGCGCAGGGCTTGGCCGCCCACGACATCCACCGCGCTCGAGCGTGATCACGAGACTGGCAGTGCTCGCGACCATCCTAACGGTCGCTTCCAGCTGTGACAAGGCGAAGGAGTTCGTCCGCGCCGGTCAAGCCGCGGGGCCGCCGGTCGTGCCTCCGGGCGAGGGTCTCGACCTGGCCTCGAAGCCGGCGATCGTCTTTCGCGTCTTCGGCGAGACGAGCGATCCGCGCATGATTCCGATCGCCGCAGTCCAGAACGGGAAGCTCCGAACGATCGAGCTGTCGCAGGACGGATGGGTGCAGTTCGACGCGCTCTACTTCAAGGGTGGCGTGAGCTACCCGGTCTATCGCGATGGGCGCCCGGACGGCGCGGTCGCGGTGCAGCGTGGGATGTGGGAACACTCGGGGCGCTCGCTCTATACCCTCCCCGGCTGTCAGACCCTGACGCCGGTGGCGTCGGTGCGCGTCCAGGCCGCGCACTCGCTCAGCAACTTCACGGTGGAGTTCCTGGCGTCGACGGCGACGCTCTCCCACGCGCATCCGGGCAATCCCATCGTCTCCGCCGATGTGGAGCGGATCGGACGAGAGGTGAGCGCCGAGGTCGCGGCGCACTCGGGGATCAAGGCGAAGGCGCTCGACTCGCTCGACTTCCGGGCGGTCGGCTTCCTCTCCGGCGCCAGCTCGTCGCCCACCGTGGTGGCGACCTTCATCGATCCCGGCGTGCAGAGCTCCGGCACCCTGAGCTCTCGGACGACCCATTTGCTGGTGATCGCCGACCGCGACTCGACGGGCAAATATCACGCGACGTACTCGCACGAGATCAACGGTCCGCTCACGAACGCGACCTTCCGACGCTACTTCGATCACCTGGACCTCACCGGAGACGGGGTCGATGAGATCGTGCTCGAGGGGTGGCAGTTCGGCGGGGACACCTACCTTACCGTTCTGGGATGGCAGAACGGGAAGTGGCGCGAGGTGTTCCGATCGCGGTCGAACTGGTGCCTGGACGAGCGACGCGGCACCTAACGACGGCTCGCCGGCCGGACGGTCAGCCGAACGCTTCCTCGGCGTCGCGTTTGGAGTAGGCCCGGAAGGCGGTGAGCGTCTGCGTGCGCTCGATGCCGGGAACGCGCGCGAACTGCTCCGTCACCACCTGCGCGATCCGCTCGTATTCGGGCACCCGGACCATCGCCACGAGATCCCACTCACCGGACACGGAGTAGACTTCCGTGACGCCGTCGATGCCGGCCAGGCGGACCGCCGCGTCGGGAATGACCTTGGGGTCGCACTTGATCAAGACGATTGTGGTGATCATTCCCCACCGGGAAATGGCGGGACGTTGAGAAGCCAGATCCCCTTGATCGTGTCGTGCTCGTCGACGTCCACCAAAATATCGCTCGCGATGCGCACCGTGCGCGCGGGGCGGCTGGCGCCGACGCGGAAGTGGATCGTTTGCTCGGCGGCATCGGCCTCGGCGAGCAGCGTCGTCTCGGTCTGAAGCAGGGCCACCCCCCCGCCCTCCCGTCCCGAGGGAACGGCGAGTTTGGCCGAAGCGGCATCGGCCGGCGGGGCGAGCGAAGGAAGTTTTTTCACGTCGGGCCAAACAGCGACCTCGACGCCGTGAATGCTCCCCCCCTTGACGTCGAGGATGAGCCACGAGCCGTCATTGCCGGCGAGCTCCACCGATCCGGACAGACCTTCCGCGCGTTCGACGTCGCGCAGATTCGCTGTGAGGATTGCCGTGTCGGTATCCCACCGATAATCGACGGCGGCCAGCGAGCCGGCGTGCTGTTGCACCCGCACCGTGATGTCCACGCGACCTCCGGGTCGAGCGCCAAAGCTACACCCGCGCACGTCGAGCGACCAATGCCGAACTGTCGCCAGCGTCGCCCCTCGATTGCGGGCGCGTGAGCGGACTATAATATCGGCCCGCGCGCGTGCCGCCAGCCGCGTCTAGCCGAGGCGCTCCCGGTAGGCGGAGACGAGGCGCTGCACCCCGGTGAGGACCTGCTCGAGCGGTGCCGCGTACGACAGGCGCACCCATCCCGGGGTTTGAAAGGCCGCACCAGGCACGACTGCGACATCGTCGTGCTCGAGAAGCCGCTGCGCGAAGGCCGTGCCCGCCTGCGCATCGCCGGCGTGAGTCGTGACGTCGACGAAGAGATAGAACGCGCCTTCGGGCTGGACGAATCGCATTCGCGGCTCTTCACGCGCCATACGCACGACCGCATCTCGCCGCGCTCGAAACTGCGCGACCATGTGACCGATGGCGCGTTCCGCTTCCGTTCGGTCGGTGAGCGCAGCGAGCGCTGCATGCTGCGACACCGCAGCGGCATTCGAGGTCGTGTGCGACTGAAAGGCTGTCATCGCCGCGGCCACCGCGCGCGGCGCGATCGCCCAGCCGATCCGCCATCCGGTCATCGCGTACGCCTTTGCCACCCCGTCGACGAGGATCAGCCGGTCGCGCGCCTCCGTCAGCTCGAGCACCGACGCGGCAGGGCCGTTGTAGCTGATCTGCCGATAGATCTCATCGCTGATCACCCACCAGCCCCGCGACTCCGCCAGATCGAGGATCGATGCGAGCTCCTCGCGACTGTAGACGGCACCGGTCGGATTGGATGGCGAGTTGAGCAACAGGCCTTTGGTGCGTGACGTCGACGCTCGGGCGAGCGACTCGGCGGTCACCTTGAGCGAGTTCTCGGGATCCCCGTGGACCGGGACGGCACGCGCACGAGCGAGGGCGACCATCTCGTAGTAGCTGGTCCAGCTGGGCGTGGGGATGAGGACCTCGTCGCCGGCACCGAAGAGGACCATGCAGGCGTTGTGCAGCGACTGCTTCGACCCGTTCGAGACGACCACCTCGCCGGGCGCAATCGCGCCGCCCGGAAGATCGGTGGTAGCGAGCGTGGCGATCGCCTCGCGCAACGGAAGAATGCCTTCGGTCGCCGTATAGTGCGTGGCGCCGGCATCGATCGCGCGTTGCGCGGCGCGCCGGATGAATTCCGGAGTGTCGAAGTCCGGCTCGCCCGCCCCGAGGTCGATGACGTGTCGTCCCGCCGCGCGGAGCGCCTTGGCCCGGGCCGAGACGGCGATCGTCGCCGATTCCTTGAGGAAGTCCACGTTCGTCGAGGGAACAAAGGGGCGAAGCATCGTCGACTCGGTCACTGAAGAATCTCCGGCAGCTGGAGTGGTGTGTGCGCCAACCGTATACTTTAGTAGCGCCGCATTCGAGGCGCCATTGACAACGGGAGAGTGCGTGGGGCACACGGGAGAAGAGGGCGAGCGCGGACGCGACGGCGTCACGCGCAACCAGAATGTCTTTTACATCCTGCCCCACGACGCGGCAGCGATCACGCACTTCCTCGCGCCAGCGCTTCAGCGGCTGACGCCGGAGAGCGCGGAGGCGCAGCTCCTGGTGATCACCCCGGACGATGAAACGGCGGTGGCCGTGGCCGAGGCGGCGACGCGCCTCCCGGCGGGTGTCGTCGCTCGCGTGCTTCCGGTCACCGCGCGACAGCGGGCCACGAGATTGCTCAAGGCCCGTCCGGCAGCGGTGGTGGTGGGCACGCCGAGCGAGCTGCTCGATCTCATCCGATCGTCCGCGATCAAGCTCGATCGCGTCCGTCAGGTCATCGTCGCCTGGGGCGACGCGATCCTGGACGGTGGCGCGGGGGAGCCGCTCGAAGCGGTGCTCGCCGAGGTGCCGAAGGAGGCCGCGCGCACGGTCATCACCTCGCACGCGACGCCATCGGTCGAAGCGCTGGTGGAACGCCACGCCTGGCGCGCCCGGCGCGCCGGCGTGATCACCTCCGGTGATGGCGAGGCGGTCGACCTCCGCTACGTCGCTGTGGCTCCCCAGGGGCGTGCGTCGGCACTGCGCCGCGTGCTCGATGATCTGGATCCGGAGCGCTGCGCGGTCTTCGTCCGCTCCGACGAGGCCGAGCGCGAGGTGCGGGCCGCCGTGCGAGCGCTCGGACTGGGCGAGATCGGCGACGGTCCGGGCGTCATTATCACCCGAGGGGAATCGGTGCCTAACGCCTCGATGGTCATGCTCTACGAGTCACCGCTGTCGCGCGAGACGCTCAAGGCGCTCGTCGCTCCCGGTGCTCCCGTGGTGGCGCTCGCGACGCCGCGTCAGCTGCCCGTGCTCCGGGCGCTGGCCGCCGGCGGCCGCCTCACACCCCTCACCCTGTCGGGGCCGACGGCTCGGGCCCGCACCCGCGAGGACAGGACGCGCGAGGAGCTCCGCGCGACCCTCGCGTCGGGGGTGCCGGCTCGAGAGCTCCTGACCCTCGAGCCGCTCCTGGCCGAGTACGACGGGGTCGAGCTCGCCGCCGCGGCCCTCCGACTGCTCGATCGCGAGCGCGAGCGCGTGCGCCTCCACGAGCCGGCCGAGCGAGCGGCGGAGCCGACCGCGGAAAGTGGTCGCGCCGATCTCAAGATCGTGCGCGCCGGCGAGCGCCCCGCTGTGGCCCGCATCTATCTCAACGTCGGCGCGCGCGATGGCGCGACCGCGCGCGACGTCGTCGGCGCCGTTGCCAACGAGGCCGGGATCCCCGGCGCGCAGATCGGCCGCGTGGAGTTGCGCGACACGCACACGCTCGTGGAGATCCCCGCCACCGAGGCGGAGGCCGCCGTGAAGCGGCTCGCCGGGATCACGATCCGTGGCCGCCGGGTCGCGGCCCGCGTCGACCAGGATCGCCCGCGCGGTGTGCCGCGCTCCGATCGCCGTGACACCAAGGATCGGCCACGCCCCCGGCGTGGCTCCGGCGCGCCGCGATCGAGGCGCCCCCGCAGCGAGTGACGTCGCCGATGTTCTACAGCGCGCGCTCAGGATCGGTCGAGGTGATCGCGGGGGTGATGTTCAGCGGCAAGAGCGAGGAGCTGATTCGCCGCGTGCGCCGCGCGATCATCGGGAAGAAGAAGGTTCAAGTCTTCAAGTCGCATCTCGACGACCGCTACCAGGGCGTCTTCTCCATCTCGAGTCATGATGGTCGAACGGTCGAAGCCGTCCCGGTCGACTCGTCGCTGCAAGTATCCCAGCAGCTCAGCCCGCTCGTTGACGTTGTCGCCATCGACGAAGCTCAGTTCATGGATGCCGGTATCGTGTCGCTGGCGACATCCCTCGCCGAGCGCGGGATCCGGGTGGTCATTGCCGGCACTGACACGGACTTCCGTGGTGAGCCGTTCGGGCCGATGCCGCAACTCATGGCGATAGCCGACGAGGTGGACAAGCTGCACGCCATCTGCGTGATCTGCGGCGGGCCCGCCAGCCGGAACCAGCGTCTGATCGAAGGGAAACCGGCACGCTACGACTCTCCGACGATCCTCGTTGGCGGCCGGGAGTCGTACGAGGCACGCTGTCGCCACTGTCACCAGGTGCCGCGGCGGGACGAGGACCAGGTCCCGCTCCTCTGACACCCCGGGCGTCAAGGAACGCTACATTGCCGGCCTCAGCCCGGTGCCCTATCCTGTAGCGCGTTTCGAGGCGCCTGACCTTTGACCGAGCGCTCCGTGCTCCTCGTCGGCCTGACCGGCAACATCGCCAGCGGAAAGTCCACCGTCGCGCAGCTCTTCGCGACGCGGGGGGCGACGATCGTCGACGCCGATCGCCTCGCACGGGAGGCCGTGGCCGTCGGCACCGACGTGCACCGCGCCATCGCCGAGCGGTGGGGGAAGGACGTGCTCGCCGCCGACGGATCCCTCGATCGCGGCATGCTGCGCGAGCGCGTCTTTCAACACCCCGAGGAGCTGGAGGCGCTCAACGACATCGTCCACCCCGAGGTCGCCCGACGACGCGATGAGGAGGTGGCCGCCGCTCGGCGCCGCGGCGATCGCGTGGTCATCTGCGACATTCCGCTCCTCTTCGAGCGACGGCTGGTGGACGACTTCGACCGCATCGTTCTCGTCGACGCCCCACGACCGCTCCGGCTCGAGCGACTGATGCAGCTCCGGCATCTCAGCCATACCGAGGCGATGAACATGATCGCGTCGCAGATGCCGGCCGAGCTCAAGCGCGCGCGCGCCGACTTCGTCATCGAGAACGACAAGGACCTGATCTCGCTCGAACGCCGCGTGTCGGAGGTGTGGTCGGCCTTACAGGCCGAGGCCGGGGCGAATGGTCAGGCCCGGCGCGATGACGAGAGGCGCCGCGGCTCCACCGCCGGAGAGGCGCGAGGCACTCCCGGACGCTAGCAGACCCTCCGGCGCGGCGTCGCTGCTAGGCCCGAAGTCGCGCGAAGTGCTGCTTCCGCAGCTTGGCGACCTTGGGCGCGATCACCACCTGGCAATACGGCTGCCCGGCGTTGTTCGCGTAGTAGTCCTGGTGGTAGCTCTCCGCCGGGTAGAACGCAGTGAACGGCTTCACCTCGGTGACGATCGGGGCGTTCCACACGTGCTCCGCCTCCAAGTCCTTGATCGCCTGCTCGGCCGCCCGCTGCTGTTCCGGCGAGTGAGTGAAGATCACCGATCGATACTGGGTCCCGATGTCGGCGCCCTGTCGGTCCCGAGTAGTCGGATCATGGATGGTGAAGAACACATCGAGCAGATCGCGGTATGAGATGACCGAGGGGTCGAAGGTGATCTGCACGACTTCGGCGTGACCGGTCGCTCCGGTGCATACTTGCTGGTAGGTCGGGTTCGGCCTTGCTCCGCCGGCGTACCCGGACACCACACTCTTCACGCCATTGAGCTGACGGTACGCGGCGTCGAGGCACCAGAAGCAGCCACCGCCGAGCGTCGCGGTTTCGGTAGTGGTAGTCGTCGTCATGCTAGGACAATCTACATGCCTTCTCGAATGGCCGGTGCCCACCGAATTGCCGCGCTGACCGCCCTCGCCCTCTTGACGGGCGCGCCCGTGGAAGCGCCCCCAGCGGTGGCGGCGCCAGGAGGCATGACGCGCGCGGATCTGACCTTCACGATCGCTACGTCGACGCGCTTCCCGATCTCGCGGTTCATCTATGGCGTCAATTTCCTCACCGATACGGGTGCTGCCGGGCGGGCCCCGTGGTTCGGTGCGTCGCCCCCCGCCGGGGCTACGCTCAACCGCCTCGGGGGGAACAGGTTCAGCGCCTACAATTGGGAGACCAACTACAGCAACGCCGGGCACGACTACCGGTATCAGAACGACAACTTCCTGAGCCCGAGCACGAAGCCGGGGGAGGCGGTTCGCTGGCGAGGCGCCGCGACCTTCGCGCGCGGTGCCGCCATGCTCGTGACCGTGCCGATGATCGGCTACGTGGCGGCCGACGACACCGGCGTTCCCCTCGACACGACCGATTCGACGCGAGCCCGCCGGCTGGCCACACACTTCCACGTCAGCAAGGCGGCCAAGGGGGGGCCCTTCAGCACGACGCCTGACGCGAGAGATCCCTTCGTGTACCAGGATGAGTTCATCCACTGGCTCAACGTGACCTTTCCCTTCGCGGCCTCGGATGCGAGGCGCCGGCTCTTCTACAGCCTGGACAACGAGCCGGATCTCTGGACCTCCACCCACAGGGAGATCGAGAGCAACTGGAACGACAACCCCGACACGCCGCGGATTCAGACGTACAGCGGATTCATCGACACCACCATCGCCTACGCCCGCGCCATCAAGGCCGCAGCGCCTAACGCCGTCATCTTCGGGCCGGCGGTGGCGACCTACACCGGTGTGCTGACACTTGGACGCTACCCGCGGCCGGATCCGGACTATGGCAAGCAGCCGTTCATCGAGGTGTACCTCGACCGGCTGCGGCAGGCCGAGCGACAGTCCGGCGTGCGCCTGGTGGATGTGTTGGACGTGCACTGGTATCCGGCACCGGGCACCCGGGCGGGCTCGATCCTCAACGATTGGGCGCCCCAAGACTCGGCGATGATCACGACCCGCCTACAGGCGCCGCGCTCACTCTGGGACCCCACCTACGACGAGAGAAGCTGGGTGACGAGCACGGTCGGCGGACCGGTGCGCCTGCTCCCTCGCCTTCGTGAGATCATCCAGGCCCACTACCCGGACACAAAGATCGCGATCACCGAGTACTTCTACGGCCGGAGCGGCGACATCTCCGGAGGCATCGCGCAGGCCGACGTCCTCGGCATCTTCGGGCGCGAGGGAGTCTTCGCCGCGACGCTCTGGCCGCAAGCGGGCATCTGGGCGCCCGGATACAAGGGGAATGGGGTCAAGGCCTATGCGTACGCGTTCGGGGCCTTCGCCATGTACCTGGACTACGATGGCCGGGGGAGTCGGTTCGGCGACACCGGTGTCCAGGCGACGACGTCGGATCCGGCCACGTCATCGGTCTACGCCAGCGCGGACTCGGCGGGACGGCTGGTGGTGGTGGCGATCAACAAGCTCGCCGTTGCGCGAAGCGTGAGAATCACGCTCTCGGCGGCGCCGGCGCTATCGGCCGTCAAGGCGTGGGCGATGACCGATGGGACGCCATCGCCCGTCAGGGAGCCGGATCCGATCGTCACCGGGGGGCAGGTGACCTACACCATGCCGCCGATGAGCGTCTCGACGCTCGCTATCTCTCCCTAGAAATCGCGCCGGAGGCGGCAGGGAGAAGCGTAGTCAGTCTCAGCGCGCAATCGCGCGCCCGCGCGCCTCGCCCACCAGCCGCAGGAGATCCCCCACCCGCTGCGCCTGCAGGACATCCTCCGGCGACAGTGCGACGTCGAATGCCTCCTCGAGCGACAGGAGCACATTGAGGGCGCTGAGCGAGGTCCACCCCAGCAGGTCCTCGGGCCTCGCGCTCTCACCCGGCGGCTCGGCGAGTCCGACCGCTCGCGCGACCAGCTCGGCGATGCGTGCCATCGAGACGGGAGCCTCGCCGGCCACCGCGGCCGCCGTTAGGCGCGCGGGGACGCCGGCCACGTCGGCGTCGGCGGGCACGTCGCCGACGACCACGCTTCCGGGCGCGACGCGCGCCCGGGCCCCGATAGTCGATCCACGGAGGATCGTCACGCGACTCCCGATCTGCACCTCGTCAGCAATCGCTACCGGACGGGCGTCCGCCGTCCCGTGACGATCACCGACGACGTGGAAGTCGGTGTCCATGATCATCACGAAGGGGGCGATGCGGGCTCCGCTCCCTATGGCGATCCGCTTCTCGGCAGCGATGGCAGCGCCATGGCCGATGCTCACGTCGTCGCCGATCTCGATGACCCCGTGTGCGCCGGTGACGAGGTGCGATGCCGCCGGTGTCGCGCTGAAGTGGAAGCCACGCCCGATGACGATGTGCCCCCGATTCTCGATGTAGGGCGAGCCTGATACGACGGAACCCGCTCCGACGCGATCGCATCGGCGGAGGGCGCCCAGAAGGCGCATCAGACGTCCCCCGCTACCGTCAGCGTCACGTAGGGCGGGCGCGGGTACTCGCGCGACGCGTCCCAGGCAAACCGATCCGTCGCCGGCTCCACGGCGAATCCCGAACGAGTCCAGAACTCGTAGCATGGCTGGTTCTTCTTCGTTCGGATGAATTGGGCGTCCACTGATGATGCCCCCATCACCCTCGCGCGCTCGACGGCCAGAGCGGCCATTGTCTCTTCGACCTTTCGCCCCATCACCCGGCAGCTCAGGATGAAGTCGACGATGCGCAGGACCGAGCCATCGCGCTCGATCCCGAGGATGCCCGTGAGTCCGGCGTCGCCGACCCGGTCCGAGACGCTCACCGCCCACAGCTCTCTCCCCAACCCCTCCGCCCACGCCGCGAGCTGCTGCTCGGTGAGTCGCCGCGTCGACAGGTTCATCTGATTCGTCTTGTTGAGCAGCTGCGCGGTCCGGGCGATCATGCTCGGACCCACCCGCTCCGCCCGCACCCGGATGTCGAGTCCGGCGAGCCACTCCTCCACCGACCCGACCTCGGCCCGCATCGCGCCGCGCCGCCGCTCGGACGCGTAGAGCTCCGTTCGCTCGGCGTCCTCCCGACTCACTGCCGGTGCATCGAAGCAGCGCAGCGCCGCCAGCGCCGCCGGGAAGAGGAGCTTGTCGTTAGGCCATTCGGGGACGAGGACATCAGGAAGCGCCTCGCGCACGCGGTCGCGCTCCTCGGGGTTGTCGTCGATGAACACGACGCTGTCGAGGCCGAGATTCAGCTCCGCCGCCAGGTCGGCGATGTTGCCCGCCTTGTCCTGCCAGTTGATGCGCCAGCCGACGAAGTCCTCGGGCTTGAGCACCATCTCCGGGTGGCATCGCATCGCCTCCAGAGCCACCGACTCGGTGTTCTTGCTGGCGATGCCCAGCACGACGCCCCGACGTGTGAGCGCCTTCACCCCCCGCTGAAAGTCGACGAGCGCCTCTCCTTCGGGGTCGTGCCCCCCCAGACGGAGATTCTCCCACCCATCGTCGCCGACGACTCCGCCCCAGACCGTCTCGTCGAGGTCGAGCACCAGGAGCTTTCGTGTCTGGCCGAGCAACCCGCGCACCGCCGCCTTGATGTCGCGCGCCGCCTCGGTGACCGCCGCCGGTGAGAATGCGACCTTACCGAAGTACCACGCCCTCGCGCTCGCAGACGCCCGCCCGGCAGCCGAAAGCCAGGGCTGCGCGTTCAGCACGAACACCGAGCGCTCGGCCCCCAATCGCTCCATGAGGCGCTGATTCATGACGGCGAGCGCCCAGGCGACCCCACCCGGCCGCGCGTCGGCCATGCCGAGCCCGCGCTGGCTCGGGTCCAGCGTCCACGTGGGGACGAAGGTGAAGCGGTAGTGCCGCGCGGCGCTCACTACCCTGTCGCAGAAGTCGTCGACCTCACCACGGAGAGTGTCGTCGGAGGCACCCTCGTGCCGCAGCACGCGCTGGAACGAGGGTGACACGCCCTCCGGCCGAGTCCACACGACCGCGAAGTCCGTCGCCTCGTTAGGCGGGAAGGTCGCGAGCGATTGGATCACCTGGCCGAACGGCGTCTCGGTCACCTCCATCGCTGGGGGGTCGGACGGGTCGGCGAGTCGGGTGGCGAGGTCTCCAGCCACGAAGTCGGAGAGCACGACCCCGCGAAGGAGTGGGCCGGCCATCCGGGGCGTGCTCCGCCGAACTTCCGCGGGCGGGGCCACGACATCGGTGGAGGGGCCCGACGTCTCGCGCCGCGCGTCGATCCCCGCTTGGCGATCCACCTCGTCAGGCCGTGCGTCGGCTGGTCGCAGGACACGCGCCGGGATGCCACCTGCCACCACACCCGGTGGGATCACGCCGGAGACGATGCTGCCGGCAGTGATGACGGAGCCGGCCCCGATGCTGGAACCGGGGAGCACCGTGACCCGGCCCGCCAGCCACGCACCCGCTCCGATCTCGATCGGCTGTCCCGAATCGCGGCCCGAGACGCCGTCGGCACGGTCATGATCGGCGATGATCGAGTACGGGCCGATGTCCACCCCATCCCCGATCGTCACGCAGTTGGCAGCGGCGATCAGGGTGCCGAAGTTGATGCCGACGTCCTTTCCGATTTCGATTCGCCCCCCCGGGCCAGTGGCCAGCTCACAGGGAGCGAATGTCGAGTTGAGGTTCACGTCCGGGCCGATATCGATCCGACCGCGGTTGTCGACGCGCGGCCGTCCGACCGCTCGCGGCCGCGCGCCCACCGAGTCGCAGTCTCGGAGATAGAGGGGGGCGAGAGCCGACGCGACGACGTACCGCCATCCCTTGGACAGGCGCATCGAGAGCGGCAGCGCCTTATCGCGCTCCAGGCTCTGTCGCACCTTCGCGATCAACGTCGGCATGCCTCAGGCGGGTGGGCGGCTCGGTGACGCCGGTAGGCGCGGGAGCACGACGACGGTGTGCACACGGTCGTCGGCAACGCAGAAACGAGCGAGGAGCTCGGCGCCGCGGGGGAGCCCGCCGACGCCGCGGGCGAGCCGAAGACGCGCCACCCCCCGGGCACGATCGAGCTCCGCCACCTCGACGTCGTGGAAGCCGATGGGGCCCCCGAAGAGCGGTGCGAGGCACTTGTAGAGACTCTCCTTCGCCGAGAAAGCGACGCTCACCGCTTCACGCCACTCGCACTGCCGGACGATGGCACGGGCATCCGGGGCCGCGGCCCACTCCGGCACGACCACTCTCGTGATGCGCGTCGCCTCACGAGTCGCGAGCAGTCGCTCGGCGTCGATGCCGAGGCCCGCCGCCTGCCTCTGCGTGGCCACGGCGGCGATCGTCAGGCCTCCGGTGTGGGTGATGGACCCGACAAACCCCGCCGGCCACACCGGTGCGCCGCCGCGTGCCTTGGGGACCTCGCCCGCTCCCGTGTATCCGGCATCACGGAGAGCGCCCACCGCGCAGAGACGTCCGCTCACGTAGGCACTGACGCGGTGCGGCGCGGCACCGGCCACGGCCTCCGGCACGCCGAGGTCCAGCCGAGCCCGCTCCACATCCGGCGCCCCGGCACCGCGCACCTCGAGCGCGCGGGCGTACAGCGTCACTGCCGCGCCGGGGCCGGCCGGAATCGGCGCTCGGTAGATCTCCGGTGTGGTGGTCTCAGCAACCCATCCACTGGCCCATTCGGCGACGACCGAGCGGCGCACAGGGCCGGCCTCTCGGTGCGCCGAGCCCCCCTCGAGGCTCATTGAGGCGCGGCGTTGGAGGAGCGAGCGGGGGGAACCGAGCGCACGCGCTGATCGCGCGGAAGGCGAAGTGAGCGGAGGACGATCTGTCCGTACGTCGGTCCTTGGAGCAGGTAGCGGCGCCAGAGGCGGCGCGGATCCTGCGAGAGGCGGTGCACCCACTCCAGCCCCGCTCCCGACATCCAGCGCGGCGCGCGGCGCGCGGCGCCCGAGAGAAAGTCGATGCTCGCGCCGACGCCGATCGCGACCGCGGGGACTAGCCACGCCGACATCCGATCGATCCAGAGCTCCTGCTTTGGTGCACCCAGGCCAACGAAGATGATGTCCGGCCGGGCGCGGCGAATGCGATCGAGGATCGGCTCATCGACTGCCGCGTCGGCGGCGATACCGACCTGCGAGTCGTCCGTCCCAACGACGGCGAGGCCGTACGCCTCCGTGAGTCTCTGTGCCGCACGCAGGGCCGCCCCCGGGGAGCCGCCGAGCAGGTAGAGGCGCCAGCCGCGCTGCGCGGCGAGCTGCGCGATCGGGCGAACCATGTCCGATCCGGACAACTTCGCCGGCAGAGGCGGACGCAGGATCCGTGACGCCCAGACGATGGGCGCACCATCGGCGAGAGTCAGATTCGCGCGGTCATACGCGGCGCGAAAGGCCGCGTTGCTCTCCGCCATGACGACGTGATGTACGTTGGGCGTGAAGACGGATCCACCCCGACCTGTCTCGACCAGAGCCGACACCTCCGCGAGCGCTTCGTCGCGAGTCAGCCGATCGATCCAGAGGTGCCCCACCCGCAGGCGCAGACGCATGTCGCCGCGCGCCAGCGCTGGGGAGCCGGAACTGGCCCGCGCCGCCCGGGCCGCTCCGGTCACAAGACGAGTTCGGCCGGCTCGACGATGCTACCGATGAAGAGCGACTCTCCCACCGTGTCGATCGTGCGACGCGACGCCACCATCTGCGCCTCACCCAAACGCACGGCGAGCACCGCCGCCTCGCAGGCCCGAGCGACCGGGATCGCCGCGGCATGCTCGAGCGGCGAGCGCACGGCCACCAGCACGCGAACGCCATTCCCCGAGCGCTCGGCCAGGGTCGTCAGCACCTCCGGCACGTCGCTCGGCGTGATGCGCTCGGCGTCGATCACGTCCACCGAATCTGCCTGGTATCGACGCCCCGCCTCGGCCAACGAACGCGCGTGGCCCAGTGCCGATGAGTCGGACTCCGCAGGAACGATCACGAGTGTAGTCCACGGCTCCTTGACCAGCGTGAACCAGAGCTGCGACCACTCGTCGGTGTCGGTCGCCGTCTCCACCGCTTCGCCAATCGCCTTCACAGTCTCGATGTTTACCATGGATCCCCCGCATTGGACGATTTCAGCACCCCCATCTTCCGCATAGGCGGCGGCGACCGCAACCAGCCTACGCCGCTGCCTCCGCGCCCCCCTCCCCCACCCTCTACCGATCCCCCCCGCGCCGCGTGCGTACCCAGTCTCCTCGGAGCGATCGGCCGGGCCGGACGATCAGCGCCGCCTTCCAGGCCGCAAAGACTGGTGCCCAAAGGAGATCGATGGCGGCCCGCGCCCCAAGGCCGGCGAGGGCGAACCCTCGGCCCACGTAGATCAGGAGTGCGAACACCGACGCCCCCCAGAGGGCGACTGGGAACGCGCCAACGCGCCCACTCGCGTAGAGCACGCCAGCCACCACCAGGCCCACGATGCTCACTACTGCCAGCCTCGTAAGCGGTGGCACCATCAGATCTACTGCGAGGTCGAGCGCCACCCGATCCTCGCGTTCCACACCCGCGCTCAAGAGGCGCGGCACAAAGCGTCTGGCGATGGCGAGGCGCCCTCCCTCCCAGCGTTGGCGCTGGGTCCTCGCGGCAGCGGACGTCTCCGGCATGTCAGCCCACACGTGCGCCTCTTCCACGTACTCCACGCGCACACCCGCGAGGGCAAGCGCAACCCCGTATTCGACATCCTCGACCCGCGAGAATGCCTCATGCGGAACATCGCGGAGGACGCTCGACGCGAAGGCCATCCCATTTCCACGCAGACCGCACGACAGCCCGAGCCGCTCCCGGCCCAGCGACCGCAGGGTGTGGTAGAGGGAGAACGCGATCGACATGAGGCGCGTTCGCCATGCCGTCGTCGCGTTCCGAACGCCGTAGTCCGCCTGAAGAGCGAGTGCACCCAAGTCGAGGCGGGCGGAGAAGGCCGCCAGGAGATTGGGAGAGACCACCGTGTCCGCATCGACCACGACCACCGCGTCGGCGAAGCCGTCGGCGAGGGATGCCGCGTAGGCGTAGGCAAGCGCATGCCCCTTCCCGAGCCGAGTCGCGTCGTTCCGCTCGAGGACGCGCGCTCCGGCGGCCTGTGCTCGCTCCGCCGTCCGGTCCGTGCAGTTGTCGGCGACGACCAGAATGCGGAATTGGTCGCGCGGGTAGTCGATGGCCAGCAAGCTGGCCACCGTTGAGCCGATCATCTGCTCCTCATCGCGTGCCGGCACGACGATATCGAAGGTCTGGTCGCGCGAGCCCTCGGGCCCCGGCGCGCGGCGCGCGATGAGCGCGAGCGCGGCCAAGTACGCTGCGGCGGCGAGAAACGGAAACGCGGACAACGCGAGAGCCATTTCGATCCCCGACACGACGACCTCAGGAGGAGAGGGACAGGCCCGGCCGACCACTACGTCCCGCCACCAGCCGCGCCCCCCGCGGCCAGGCGCCGGTGACCGTCGCCAATTTGCTGCTCATCGCCAGAGCGCATGCGAGCAACCCCATCGTCGTCCAGCTCGCAGTGCCCATGTCCGCCCACGCCTGCAGCACGAATGCCACGATGATGGCGATCGCCACATACGCGATCGCACGATCAGCCGATCGCTGCGCCTGGTAGTAGCTACGCGCCGCAAGAAAGAGGCCGACCACGAGCGGCAACCAGAGCAGGGTGAAGCCGATCGGACCCCCGATGGTCCAGAGCCAGAGCACGCTGTTGTGCGCGATGTAGCGGTATTGCTCGAAGATCCACGAGATGTCGTAGCCCTTCCACACCTCGACGTACTCGTGTCCCCACCCTGACCCCAGCAGCGGGTGTTGCCGCAGCGTGTAGATCAGATTGTAGTTCTCCGCCACTCGCGAGGCGCTCGAGGGATCGTTCTGCTGAATGGCCGAGAAGAAGCTCGCCGCCGGGGCGAATATCGCTCCCGTGCGATTGCGTCCGACGATGACGTAGAAGGCGAGGAGCGGCGACCAGTACAACGCCTGCAGCAGCGTCTTGCGCTTCATGCGAGGTGGCATGAGCACGAAGAGCACTGCCAGGATCGCCGGCAAGCTCACGAATGCCGTCCGGCGATTGTTGATCACCATCCCGAGGAGCATCAGTGCGCAGACCGCCGCCGCGACGACGAGCCGGCCCCGCGTCGGCAGGAAGACCGCTATCGCCACCCACACAGCAATGACAGTGACGAAGAGGACGGAGTCGTTGTGGCTCGTCACCGATTGCAGCACCGTCCCGGCGGGACGCGGGACACCGTAGTAGAAGTAGGCGCCGATCGCGACCTTGATGCAGGCAACGATCGTCACCGCCCACGCGAGGAACGCCGCATCGCGCGGCCCCCGAAACGCGTACAGCGCGGCCGCCACCAGCATCGGGAACCAGAGCAGGAGCCGGAACTGGAAGAGCGACTGGCGCACGTCGCCGCCGCGGGCGATCCCCCACCCTTCGAGGGCGAGCAGCGCCGCAAGCGAGAGCGCAACGACGATCGGCACGACGTTGGCTCCGGTGATGCGACCGCGACGATCGATCGGGTCCTCGGACGCGAATCGGAGCATCGCCAGCACGAGAATCAGGACCAGCAGGAGCTCGGCGCCGGAAAAGCGCAGGATGCCGATCGACGTCGCCGACTTGAGGTTCTCGAAGAGAAAGAGGCGGAGGACATGCGTCGGTGGCTGCCAGAACTTCACGTCGCCGGCGGCATCGCGCGGCGCGATGTCGCCGAGCATGAAGACTCCCAGGGCGGCGACGAAGGTCCACCGCAGCGGCGCCTTCCACACGGCGTACCCGACGCCGATGGCGGCGAGCGGGATGAGGGCGTAGCCTGGGTTTCCGGTCGCCGCGAGAGTGATGGCGCTCGCGAGCACTACGGCCGCCGCCAGGAGCGCCCCGCGCACTCCCGGATGCAGAACCGAGCGCGAATCCGACGACCAGGTAACGCCCACGCCGGTCACTGGCGCGGAACCTGCCCGAGCACCCGCAGTCTGAGGTGGCGCGACACCTGCCACGACTCCAGAACTCGGCCGCTTCCGAGATCGAGCACCGTCGCAGCGAAGAGGGCGAGCGCCGCCGAGAGGAGCAGCCCTCCCACCAGCACCAGCGGCACGTTGGGCTTGACCGGCCCCGTCGGCAAGCGCGGCGGCATGACGACGCCATAGCGGTACTTGAACGCCGCCTTCGTCGTCTCGAGCTCGATCCGGGCGGACTCCAACCTGTCCAGCAGGTCCTCGTAGTTGCTGACGGCCAGGCTCAGGCGCGATTTCGCATAGGTGGTGCGCGGATCCTCGTCCGAGCCCGCCCGGCCCGTGAGGCGCTCCAACATGGCCCGCGCCGTCGCCGGATCGTTAGGCGATGGGTCGGTGGCCGATACGCTCTTGTCACCGAGCGCGGCCAGCTGCGAGCGAATCTGCCGCTCCTCGATGCGCAGCGCCGAGAGCTGGGGAGAATCGAAGCTCAGGACTCTGATCGTCTCCTCGGTCGCCGCGACGTCGGGGTGAGCCGAGCCGTACGTGTTCTTGAGCTCGGCCAAGTGCTCCTGCAGCGCCGAGAGACGCTGGCGCCGCTGCGCCTGGAGGTCGGCGATCGCCGCCAGCTTTCCGGCCAGCGCCCCTTGGAGCGCCACGATGCGCTCGGTGCGCGGCGAGATCGCGTTGCCGGAGCTCGCTTCGGCTCGCCCCGCATCGACCAGCGCCTGCTCAACCAGCAAGCGCGCAGAATCGACGTGATGCTCGAGGATCGAAATCGTTTCGCCGATCAGCGTCGTCTCGGAGGCGTGCCGTCTCTCCAGGAAGTTCTGCTGGGCGAGCGACACGATCTGCTTCCCCGACACCGGGTCGGGCCAGTCGATGCCGATGGTCACCGTTCCGTCGCCGGCGTTGGTCCACATCCGCCGCTCCAGCACCTGCACGAGGCCGTCGATGCGCTCCGAATCGGGGAGGGGGCCCCGGAAGAGCTCGGCCACCGCCTCGCGCATCTGCCCGGCGGCCGGACGAATTTCCGGCCAGACCACCAGCAGGTTTGCCTGACGAATGAGGGCGACCAGGTTGTCGCGGCTCATGACCGCCTCGGTCGCCATCCGCGTCGGCTCATCCGCATCCAACGCCGCGGACCGACGTGGATTGCTCAGCGCGGACATCTGCTCGTTTCGCTCGGCGAGGATCTTCGTCTCGACCACGTAGTGGCGAGGAAGCAGGACGGCCACCAACAGCGTGAGGACGGCCATCGCGGCGAACACGCTCTTGGCCACGCGCGGCCATCGCCGGACGGCGTGAACGGGGAAGAGGAGCACGTCGCGGACGGCCGCGAAATCTACGACGGCCGCATCATCGCGCTCCTCGGTGGGAGACGGGGGCATGCCCTCGGGCACGCCCACCGGGCCCCGAAAGGGTCCGGTCGCCGGCGTACCGTCGGATGGGCGGAAGGAGAGAGACATCGGCAGGTCCTTGGACTACATGAGCCGCGGAACGAGGTATGAGATCGCGAGGAGGTAAACGAGGTTGAAACCGACGAACCACAGAATCGCGCGGCGCAGGCCGCGCACCGGTGACGGGTCGCGTGCCGCGCGCAGCGGCACGAGCACAGTCGCGACCAGAATCGAGATCAGGATGAGGTTGGCCACGGGAACCCGCCTCTACTCCGCCACCACGACATCGCCGTTGCGCAGCCGGAACTGGACTGCGCCGCGGGTCTGACCGGTGAGCGACTGGAAGGTGAAGCGAATGCGCACTTCTTCCGGCGTGTGCCGAAGCACGTAGATCTGATCCTTGTGGGCGAACTCGGTCAGGCCACCGGCGCTCGCCAATGCCTCGGCCACCCCCGCATTCGGCCCCAGTGGGTACGTGCCCGAACGTACGACGTTGCCAAGCACCGCCACGGTGATCGGCTTCACCTCGTCCACCTGGACCGTGACTCGCGGATTCAGCACCAGCTTGCTCGTGCGAAGCTGATTTTCCAGGCCGCGGGCGATCTGCTCGGTCGTCTTCCCCTCTACCTCCACGTCTCCGAGCAGGGGCATCGTTATGCGCCCGTCGCTCCGCACCAGCGCCTTCGTCGACAACTTGTCGTTGTCCCAGACATCGACCGACAGAACGTCGCCGGGGCTCGCGGTGTAGGCCGTCGGTGACGGATCATCCTGCACGTACTTCTCCGCCCACACGAAGGGGCCGGGATCGGAGGCGCACCCCAGCGCGCCGAAGAGCAAGCCGATTGCGATCGACGGGCGACACATCGACGCCACTATTGCACGCATGCGCACCCCGCTGTCAGCATGATGCCGGGACTGGAAGCGGCCGAGCCTTCCACTCGCCGGCGATAGAAGGCGGCGAGCCCGATCCAATAGCCGGGGCGTAGCGCGTGGCGCGCCTCCCCCGCCACGGTGGTCGCGCTCGCCTCGTACGTCTTGTCCACCAGGTCGGTGCTCCACGACTGATCGATCCCCACCCGAATCAGCAAGCGCTCCGTCGAGCCGCGGTTGTAGGACGCCCCCACATCGTGCGTCGCGAGCACCCGACCCAAGCCCAGCGCCTGCCCAACCGTGTGGTAGTAGTGAGCGCTGACGTCTCCCGCGGCGATGGTGCTGGCGCCGACGCTCCGCCGGAGCTCGATCAGTCCCACCGGCTGCACCGAGACGCGACCGAGCACGTCGGACGCGACGACGGTGGCCCCAGCCTCGGTGCGAACCCAGACCCCAGCGACGAGAGAGGCCCACGTCCCTTCGAGAGTCTGAAAGGTGAAGGGTGCAATCGTTTCGGTGACGCTGCGTTGAAACTCGTAGAAGCCGCCGTAGGACGACGTCGGCGCATAGGCGTGCGTGGAGGTCAATCGAGCGGTGCCCGCCTGTCCGTCGAGGAGCCCCGGCAATTCGTAGGTGATGTCTACGTAGTTCAGCCGTGCCGTCAGCGTGTCGCGCGCCGACAACCGGTACGTGCCGTAGAGATCGACGGAGCCGGCATGAGATGTGGTCAGCGGAAGCAAGGGCTGAACCGTGTTGCCCACCTGGACCTGCGTGGTGAGGGATGTGCGCAGATATCCGTCCGCGCGAACGTCGAGCCGCGGCGTCAGCGCATATCGCCAATCGGCGGAGAAGTCGTAGCCCCACGAATCGAGATCGTTCAACTCGCGATAGAGCCACGCGTCGCCGAACGCGCCGAGCGTCAGGGAGGAGCGATCTGTCTGTCGCGTGCCGGTCAACCCGACCCGTAGTCGAGTAACCAAGTCCGACGGACCGCTCGGGCTGGCGTAGAGGACGTTTCCCTCATAGCCGATTCCGGCCTCGCCCAGCACCTGTAGCACCCACGGACCGAGCGCGACACCGGCGGTGGGGCCGCCGAACTGCGCGCGCGCGATCTGGGGGTAAGCGACACCGATGAGCCCGGTCAGAGCACACAGAACGCCTAGCGAGATTGGGGAGCTCATGCGCGGGATGCTCCGTTGGTCCGGGTCACCCTGCGCACGGCGGGAGCGTGAGTCCTCCGTCCGCTGCTCGCCGCCGGTGCTGCCTGTGGAATGATCGCCGAAAGAGGCACGGGCCAATTGCCGCCGAGCGTGGCGATCGTCGAGAGGATGATCTTGACGTCTACCAGCGGCGATGCGTGACGCACGTACGCGAGATCGTAGAAGATCCACTGATGGAAATCACCGGCAGCCCGATCGCGGCGACAGATCTGCCAGAGCCCGGTGATCCCCGGACGCACGGAGAGGCGCGCCTGCCTCCAGGGCACACAGATCTGGTTCTCGCGGAAGGGAGACGGCCGCGGTCCGACGAAGCTCATCTCTCCGCGAAGGACGTTCATGATCTGCGGCAACTCATCGATGTTCGTGCGGCGCATCCAGACGCCGACCGGCGTCACTCGCGGATCGCGGTTCATCTTGAACTGCGGGCCATCCAGTTGCTGTTGCGCCCAGAGCTCGCGTTGTCTCAAGTGCGCGTCCGCGGCCATGCTGCGGAATTTCCAACAGTGGAAGGGATGACCGTCCTTCCCCTCGCGGAGTCCGCCGTAGAACACCGGTCCCGTCGAGGTGAGCTTGATCAGCAGCGCCACGACGATGAACAGCGGGGAAAGCACGACGAGGAGCGCGAGGGCGAGCAGCGGCTCTGCGAGCTCCTTGGCGGCGTGATAGAGGCGGCGCGCTTCCTGCTCGGGCGCTGGAGGCGCACTGCGCACCGGGCGGCGCTGCACCGAGGAGCCCTCGACCGCTCCTCGAGTGAGCGGAGGCACGACCCGCTGCCTTGCAACGACCCGCTCGGGAATCGATGCGCCCGAGCCGACCAGGCACTGCGCGACCACTGCGCCCCGCCCGACTCTGGCGCCAGGCCCGATAAGGGTCGGCCCGATGATGAGCGCATCGGCCTCGACGACAGCACGGTCAGCAAGCACGACCGGACCGAGCAGCCGGGCCGTCGGATGCACATCCACCCCGTGGGCCGTCACTGCCGTCCCGTTGTGTCCGGGACTTCGCGCGGCATGAGGCGGCATGCTGTCGAGCACTCGGCGCTCGCTGAAGCCGAGCGCGCCAGCTTCGTCGGTGAGGTCGAAGAAGCGGCCATGGTACGGGACGTCCTGACTCGGGACGCCATGGGCCGCCATCGTGTTCCGCAGCGCGCTGAGTGAGCTCGGCAGGACGTTCCGCTCGGTGAGCACGCACGCCACCGGCACGAGCGACGCGATGACGCCGGCTGGGAACGGCCAGGTGACTGGCTCGAAGTAACGTTGGATCCGTCGGACGCGCCCTTCCCTCCCCGGCTGGACGAACTCCTTCGTCCGCAGCGACGTGGTTTCGAACGCCAACAGGTGCCGGAGCATCCGCGCGTCGTCGACCCGCGTCTTGAGGAGGAGCTCGAGGTCGAGACCGGCCACTGGGTAGCAGTCGGGCGAGACGAGCAGGAGCACCTCCGATGGATCGAATCGCGCGAGGGGATCGCGGAAGGAGAGCGGATCGCGAAAGATGTCGGGCTCGCGGAAGATGTCCGATTCAGCAAGGCTGCTCACCCCGGGCCAGGCGCGCCGGATCCGCTGCTCGTATGCCTCGTCAGGCGTGAAGAGTGGGAGGACGAGCGGCGGCTCCGATGTGACGGCAGAGACCCGCTCGGCGATCTCGGCGAGCAGTGTGCCCTCACCATTCGGGAGGAGCAGCAGCGAGCCCCGCTCCCCGAGATACCGTGGCCGCGAGTCGAGGATGATCGGAATGACGCTCACGGCCGCGCGACCGGTCCACGGCTGCTGGAGTAGCGCGGGTCGGAGAGCCGCGGTTCGAAGTGCGGACGCTCCGGAAGCGGTGCCGGCACTCGGAAGATCACCGGATCGGCGGGCTCGCTGGAGAGCGGCTCGGCGCCGTTCGTGTGCACCTCGCCGAGGAGGACGGCCCCAGCCTCGGCGACGGCGTCGTCGGAGAGCAGCGAACCATCGAGCGACGCTCCCCGCCCCACCACACAGCGCTCCCAGAGCACGGAGCGCACGACCACCGCCTCGGACTCGACCACCGAGCCGGCGCCGATGGCGGTGGGACCGACGACCACCGCGCCCGCATCGATGCGCGCTCCCGGACCGACGAGCACCGGACCGATGAGCCGGGCGCTAGGGTGAATGCGCGCCGACGGGTGACGCATGCCGTCGCCCGCCTTCACGTAGCCGGAGTAGAAGCCCGGTCGCGTGTGCGCCGATGCGATCAGCCACGCGCTCGCCGCGGTGTACGAGGCGTAGTCCATGATGCGGGGCGAGAGTCCCTGCACCTCGTGCATCAGGACCCGCTCTCCTTCATCGTAGAGCCGCTCGAGCAGCCCTTGCTTGATGTCGTAGTACCCCGTCGCCGGGACGCGCTCGAGGACACGGCGCTCGAAGACGTAGATGCCCCCGGGCAACCGGCTGCGCTCGCCACCGGTGGCCGACCGTCGCCGGTCGACCTCGACCACCGCCGTTGCGACCGCCCCCGAGTCGCGGTGGGCAGTGAGCAACGCGTCCAGATCGAGCGAAGGGATGAGCGCGCCCTCGGCGACGACCACTGTATCGGCGGCGAGGCGGAGTGCCGCATCGCGGACGCAGCCGGCGGCGCCGCGCGGCAGCGGATCCTCCACGTAGTGCAGCGTCATCCCCAAGCGCGCGCCGTCGCCGAGATACCGACGAATCGCCTCGGTGTCGTTGTTGGTGCAGATGGCGACCTGGCAGATGCCGCTGGCCTGCAGCCAATGCAGCGGGTAGCGAATGATCGGCCGCTGGGCGACGCGGAGGAGCGGACCGCGGAGGAAGCGCTCGAACTTCCCTTCGCCCCAGTAGTACGACCCGGCGAGGACGATGCCTAACGCCGAACCGAAGCCGTCCGACTCGGCTCGTGCACTGAGACGATCTGCGACCTGCCGCATCTGGTCCACCTCATGGCGGCTCCGCCAGGGCGCGGCCGACTCGAGTCCGCGCGCGGTGGGCCATTGCTCGTCAGGTTCTTCGGCCGCGCTGTCCTCGCTGAGACGTCGCGCCACTATTCCGTCGCACCGGTCGCGCGCGTGACGCCGTTCCCACGGCCTCTGGGCAGCACGATCTCGAGCCGTGCTCGCCGCGTGTATGTGCAACGCGCGTGACGGCACGTGGTGTTTCCGCCCATAGCATGGCACGTGGAATAACACTGTCAACTAGACCGGTGGACAGTTGACCGGATGCGCTAGTCCGCATGAAACAAGACGTTACACGACAGGTCGCGCGTCGCACGGGCGGCGGTTGTGAGGCACCTCACTACTGGCAGCGATCTACCGCGGAGATCGCTCGCTCGAGAGGTCGGGCGAACGACGGCTGGCCCGCCCCCGCGACCGCCGCCATGTTGTCGCGAGGGGCGACCCGACGCCTCCGCGCGCCGGTAATACGCGCCTGTGCGCGTCGATAATCCCGCGCCCGAGCTGACGGCCGGTGACGGCAACGAGAGATGATGAGAGCGATTCTCAAGGCCCTGAACGTCGATCCCTACGGGAATCTCGGCTCCATGCACACTCGCGAGCGCGTGGCCAAGGCGCTCTCGCCGTACTACGTCTACCACAAGCTGGCCCTCGCTCTTTACGAATGGCGCCACCCCGATCTGCCCTGGATCACCAGAGACGCGATCGCCTGGCTGGAGGGGCACCTCACAGCCGACAGCCGAGGGTTCGAGTGGGGGTCGGGGAACAGCACCGCCTGGCTGGCGAAGCGAAGCGGGAGCCTCATCAGCGTCGAGCACCACGCGGAGTGGTCGGCAAAGGTGAAGAACCGCCTGATGAGCGCCGGGGTCGTCAACGCCGATCATCGGCTGGTGGCGGAATCGGAGTACCTCCAGGTCATCGAGAGCTTCCCCGACGGCCACTTCGATTACATCCTCGTCGACGGGCTCTTTCGCGACAGCGCGCTCCTGGCCTCCATTCCCAAGCTTCGACCGGGCGGCGCACTCGTGCTCGACAACGCGAACTGGTACCTGCGCTCGAGCAGCCGCACACCCCATTCGCGCCCGCGCGGCGCCGCCGCATACTCCGACGTCATGGAGCGGGTGGAGGCGGCGCTCGCCCCCTGGCCGCGCGTCTGGACGACGAATGGCGTGAACGACACCGCCATTCTCACGAAGCCGCGGGTCTAGCTCGTCCCGCCTGACGAGCGGACGCGCACGACGGGCGCCGGCCCCTCCACCAGGCTGTAGGCCGGCACCGAGTCCATGAGCACGACGCCGGCCATCACTTTGCTCCCCCGGCCGACGGTGATCGGCCCCAGCAGGGATGCCCCGGGGCCCACGTGCACGTCGCTCTCGAGCGTGGGCGCGCCGACCTCGCGCGTCTCGCGCGAGATGCTCTCGCCCAGGGTGACGTGCTGGAAGAGCACGCATCCCGGCCCGACGCGGGCCGAGTGGCTCACGACCAGCCCGACGCCGTGCACGATGATCGTCCCCGGCGCGAGATCCGCGTCCCAGTGAATGTCGGCCGCGTAGAAGTGCCGGATATAGCGCGACGTCGCCTTCGCCATGAGCGTGAGGCGGAGATCGCGGAAGAGGCGCATCACGCGATAGGCCACCATGATCTGATACCCGATGCGCTGCACCAGACTGACCATCAGGACGGGGGATCGCGGAGTCGACTGATACTTGGCGTCCGCGCGCCGGATGGCGTCGTGGTCTGCCCGGACGTCGGCGACGAACTTCGCGATGCGTCCCATCGGAGGCAGCTCCTCGCTGCGCACTCGGTTAAGGTACCGCCGGAGACCCGCGAGTACGCGCCGCCGCGATCCCGCCTGCACGCGCACGCCGGCGTAGTACTGGACTCCATACACGAACGTGGTCGCGGCGAGCGCTAGGCGCTCGGCGCCCAACTTGTCGAGTGCGATCCCGGACCACATGGCGAGCTGAGCAGCCGGCCGCAGGAGACTCGGGGCGAGTGCGCTTCCGAGGAGGAGGGGCCGGGAGATCGGACTCACCGCAAAAAAAAATCTCCAGGGGTCCGCGGAGACGAGGTCGGGGTGCTTCTCCGAAACGCGCAGGTCGGCCGCACCATACTCCTTCCCGCGCCGCATCCAGGCGGACACGCTCGTGTGGTCGGACGCGTGGAGCGCCACCGCCCGATCGCACACCGCTACCGTGGCGCCGGCGCGTTCCAGGCGTATGCCGAGCTCCGAATCCTCGGACAGCCGGAAGGTGGGATCGAACCCGCCGACGGCGAGGTAGTCGTCGCGGCGGAAGGAGACGTTCCCCGTGTAGAGGTTCGAGCCGCGCGGATGCGCGCGCCCCGCGCGCACATCCGCCACGAGACGCTCGATCGCTACGAGCTGAAAGCGTTCGAAGAGGCGAAGGCGGGTCCCTGGATCCGCTCGTACCCAGCCCAGCACCACGCGCCGTGAGCCTCGCGGGTGCTCCGCGAGGTGCTGGGTGAGGAAATCGGGCGCGATCGACATGTCGTCGTCGACGATCACGATCACGTCGCCTCGCGACCGGAGGATCGCCGCGTGGCGGGCCGCCGCCGGTCCGGCGTTCTGCTGCGCGAGCACGAGCAGACCGTAGGGCACGCAGAGCGCCGTCAGGCGGTCCCCGACCGGCGGCGTGGACCCATCGTCGACGACGACGACCTCGAATCGATCGGGCGGTAGTGTCTGACCCGCGAGCTGCGCGAGGAGGCGCGCCACCGAGTCGGCCCGGTTGTAGGTCGCCACGACGACGCTGACCAGCGGGGGCGTCGAGCCCATTGGCGCCGTCACGGGACGCGCCCCTCGGCGACGCGGCGCCGCACGAGAGCCTCGCGGATGAAGCTCACCGTGCCCGGGACGTCCACGGCACCCGTCGCGACCACGAGCACGCCGTAGAGGAAGGCGTCACCCACCAGCCGCCAGAGGCCGAACGCCGCCAGCAGGCGGTCGAGCCCCGCCACCGTGAGGCATACCGCCAGCGTCTTCAGCACAACGGTCGTTAGGCGTCGATCCACCATTCGGCGTCCGAGCAGCCAGAGCATCGTCGCCGTCGTCAACAGCTCCGTGATGATGAGCGTGGTGGCGGCGCCGATCCCGGCGCCGCCCCGTCCGAAGGCGGCCCAGCACCGCGGCACGAGCCAGAGGTTGAGGGTCGCCGAGACGAACATGCCGACGATCGACACCCAGGTCACGGCCCACCCGCGCTCGAGGCGGATGAGCATGCTCGCGGCGACCATCGCGGCGTACGTCAGCACGAACGTCGGCGCCAGGATCCGCAGGCTCCCCGTGGCTGGGGCGTACGGGGCGCCGAAGACCATCGGCACGATCAAGTCCGCGCCGAGCGCCAGCAGCAAGGTGATGGGGAAGGCCGCACCCAGGATCGCCTCCATCGCCCGGCGGCCGACGAACATGAGCTCCTCCTCCGAGCGTGCGGCCGCGCGCGACGTCAGCGGAAGCAGCACCCACCCGATCAAGGGCGAGAGGACAAGCGAGACGAAGGCGAGGGTCCCGGCCGCACCGTACCACCCGACTTCGATGTCGCTCGTGAGAAAGGACATGATGCTGACGTCGATCCGGGCGTAGACCGTTTGCGCGAGCGCGGCGACGTAGTACGGGAGACTCGCGACGATGACGGCGACGCTCGCCCCCACGTTCACCACCATCCGGAGCGCCAGGTGCCGGCGGGCGAGGACCGCGAGACCGAGGGAGCGCAGCGCCTCCGAGGCGAGCATCGTCACCGCGACGCTCATGACTCCCCCGCCGAAGAGGAGCGAGACGACGATCCCCGCTCCCCAGGCGAGCTTCGTCACGACGCTGATGACGGCGAGACCGTCGACCTCCCCCACGGCGTGCAAGAGCGCGGCGTAGGTGAAGTTCACGTTCGTGAGCAGCTGCGCCGCGCCGAGGACGATGACGAGGCGAATCACCTCCGACGACTTTCCGACGGCGATCAGGCTGATCACCGCCACCAGCATGACCACCGCGCTCAGAAGGACGCGCAGGAGGAGCGTGCCGCCGAAGAAGTCGCTGGCGTGCTGGGGCCGCGTCGCCACCTCCTTCCGCACGTAGGTGTCGACGCCGAGGCCGGTGAGCACGAAGATCGTCGTCGTGAACGCGTCGGCGAACTGGAAGGTGCCGAAGGTGGCCGGACCCAGATACCGCGGAACGAAGATGCGAACGCCCAGCGCGACCGCCCACGTCCCGAGAAGCGAGAGGCCCAGCTTGACCGCATTGCGGACCGACCGCACCACATCCGATTCCAGCGGCGCAACCGATACGGAATCCGGGGCTGGGCGATCGAGCGCCGCCGACGGACTCTCGGTGTTTATCGCCACATCACTCCCATCCCAAGGCCCGCTTGACGATCACCTTGAGCGCGCGCTGGTCGGTGATCTCGCGCCAGACGGCCGGGAGAAGACCGGTCGCCGTCGGGCCGTCGCGCGAGACGGCGCGCAAGAGGCGCGCCGTCCAGAGCGTGGGGCGCGTCCACGGGAGAGACTCTCCCACATCGCGCTCGTAGTCCGCCGCGAGCAGCGTATAGGGGGAGGTCTCGAAGTGGAGCGTCGGCGCGCCTCCGGGCGGGCGCCAGGGCTTGTCGCAGCAGCTGTGAACGAACATCGGCGTGCGAGCGCGCAAGACGTTGGCGACTCGCTGATGCGCCGCGTATCCCATGCCCCCGGGGGGTGGAAAGCAATGAGCGACCTCCGGACCCGCGCGAAGCCAGACGATCGGGATATCGGAGAAGCGCGTACTCCCGAGAAGTCCGGTGAGGAGTTCTTGATCCCCGATGAACCAGAGCGGGCGCTCCTGGAAGGGGCGTCGCTGCGCGGCCAGGTAGTCCTCGCGCTCGAGCAGCTCGTGCCAGGCGTCGAGCAGCTCGAGGTGGGCCCTGGTCACGCGCACGACCGCAGTGTTGGCGGTCGCTCGCATCCGGCGACCGACCGCGAGTCCGAGACCGACCGTGCGCGCCGTCCCCCCGGCGCGGGGCGCCCCGAACACGTCCTCGGTGAACACGATCGCCGCCGGCGGCGCGCCCTCCATGACTGCCTGAATGTCGCTGTTCACGATGACGTCGGAGTCGATCCAGATCGCCTGCTCCGCCCCCTCGGCGAGCGCCCGCTTGAGGAGCGTGGG
>Ga0187777_10000395_pt1 | contig 31110 bp, 27 predicted proteins | sample 1015_Q2_SP5_10_M_FD_132416 | JGI IMG/M metagenome (GOLD analysis project Ga0187777, IMG submission 132416) | Tropical peat soil microbial communities from peatlands in Department of Meta, Colombia - 1015_Q2_SP5_10_MG | ecosystem: Environmental > Terrestrial > Soil > Wetlands > Peat | place... | reverse complement strand
GCCTTGTTGCTGCCGACCGCAGCGCCCGTCTTGAGGAGCTGCACGGTCGCGTCCTCCAGCGCGCCGTTCGAGCCGATCACGGTGTTCGAGAACGACACGTTGGGCGACGAGCCGCCCGAGAAGCTCTTCGTGCCGAGCGACATCAAGGTGACGGGCGTCGACGCGTCCGAGCCCTGGAAGGTGCACACGATCGCCGTCCCCGGAAACGGTCCGCCCGTGCACGACACGTTGCCGCTGCCGTACATGCCGGAGGCCGTGAGCACGGTGGTCAGCTGGGCGGCGGTCGAGTTCCAGTTGATGCTGCCCGACGTCTTCTGCGAACCGCCGGGCGGCGTCCCCTTGATCGTGAAGGTGCCGCCTGTGGGGCTGCCGGTCACCGTGATCGTCTGCACGGCGTTGCAGCACGCGCTCGACATCCTCGCCAGCTTGACGGCGATGCCGAGGATCTTCGCACCGGCCGGGATGCCGAGGCTGAAGCCCGTCATGTCCTCGTTCGCGCCGGTGGAGGCGGCGTTGATCGCGTTGGTCGCATAGATGCCGTTGTTCGAGAAGACGTTCGTCGGGTTCGTCCAGCCCCCGGCTGCGCTCGGATAGTGGGCGCTGCCCGTCACCTTGGGTCCCGTAATCGTGACGTTGCCGCCGACGTCGATCGTCGTGCTCGAGCCGGCGATGGTGCCGCCGTTGACAAGGCAGAGCGGGCCTTTCGTCGCGATGTTCGTCGGCATCGCGACGGTGTCGATCGTCAGGCACTGGGCGTCGTCGTCCTGGTAGAAGCGGCTCCAGGAGCCGAGGTCTCCGCCGTCGACGAGCCCGCGCACGGCGAGCGTCTGCGAGAGCGTGCGCTTGCGGGTCAGGTTCGAGGAGGAGCCCGCCGTGCCCGTCGAGGTGATCGTCCAAGCGACCTCGTTGCCGCCGTCCGGAAGCGTCGAGGTGACGGCGTTGCCCGAGTACGTGACAGAGCCCCCGTAGTTCGTGTACGCGACGGTCGTGGACGGGAGCAGCGTCGTATCGGTCGGATCCGACGCGTCCTCGAGGCGCGAGATCGCGTCGTTCAGCCCCGCCTCGGCGAGCTGGTACGCGTTCGCAGCGGATTGATCGTTGTAGGTCGAGTGGAGGTGGCTCGTCGTGTAGACGGCGACCGAGCTGCCGAGCGTCCCCAGGATGACGAGCGTCAGCAGCGCGAGGAGCAGCGAGATGCCGTGCTCGTCGTCGACCGCCCGCGAGAGCACGCCGCGAAGGCGAGTGCTGCCGAAAAGACGTCTGCCCGAGGATGTCACCGCAGATTGACTCCGATATGCGCCAGCGACGGAGGAACCGCCTACTCAATCGGCGGGGCGCTCGAAACGGTCGCTCCCTCGTTCGGGTAGACGAGGAACCGCGGCGACGCTAGCCGGTCTCCGGGCCGACGTCGATCCGGAAGTGCGTCGCCGTGGCCGTGTCGCTGTACATCTGGCCGTCGGTGAGGTTCCCCGTAGACGGGAACGTGTAGAAGGTCGGGTTGATCCCGCTCTCGTTCGGAAGCGTGATCGTGTTGCAGATGACGGGCCCGCTGTCCTGGAAGTTCTGGTGGATCAGGCAGTCGGCGGTCGAGTAGAGGACGCCCTGGAAGGCTCCCGGCGGGTGGCCGTTGTAGCAGCTGGGCGGCGTGTTCCCGCTGCAGGTCGTGCCGCCCTGGTCGTACTCGTTGTTCTCCTCGGACATGAGCACCATGTAGTTCTGCGTCGGGTCCCAGCTCGACATGTTCGACAGGCAGCTCGTTGCGTCCGTCGTCCCGGTCCCGCCGGCGCAGACGACCGCGTCGATCTCGTCGTCCTTGGACGACATCAGGGTGGCGCGGCCGTGGTAGTCGACGACCTCGCCGTCGGTGTCGAAGCGGAAGTTGCCGTCGACGAAGATCGTGCCCTTGATCGTGAGGATGTGGGTGGTGTGGTTCCAGGAAAGCTCGCCGAGCAGCGTGCCGCCCGTGGGGGGCTGGGACCAGACCTGGCAGGTGTAGCTGCTGGTGGACGGCGCGATCTCGCCGTTGACGGTGAGGCTGCCGTCGGGGCCGGTGGTGGTGCTCGCGTTGTTGTCGAAGAAGGTGGTCGAGAGGCCGGGGCTCGAGTTCGTGCAGAAGTGCTTCGGGCCCGGCATCGCGTTCGCCCACCAGTACTTGAAGTCGACCGAGGGCATGACGAGGGCCGGGTTCGAAGCCGGTGCCGTGGTCGTGATCGTCCGGGCGTACACGTGGTCGGCCGAGGTGCACGGCGTATGCGCGGCCTGCGCGTTGTACGTGCACGTGCCGCCGATGTTCGCCTGCGAGACGGGCGTGCCGGCAGTGCCGATCCCGTTGGTGTCGTCGTTGTACGTGACGTTGACCGAGACGTAGTCGAGCGAGGCCGTGGCGCTCGCAGCCGCAACGTTCTTCGCCGCGAAGCGGAGACCGAAGTTCGAGGCGTTCAGATCGGACGCCGTCCAGGTGGTGCCCCAGAGGTCAGACGTGCTGCCGTAGGTGACGGTGCTCGAGCTCGTGCTCCACGTGCTCGACGACGCCTTGTTGCTTCCCACCGGGGATCCCGCCTTGAGCAGCTGGACGGTGGCGTCCTCCAACGCGCCGTTCGAGCCGGTCACCGTGTTCGTGAAGGTCACGTTCGGCGAAGAGCCGCCCGTGAGGCTCTTCGAGGCGAGCGACATCAGCGTGATCGCCTGCGACCCGTCCGAGCCCTGGAAGGTGCAGGCGATGGCGGTCCCGGGCAGAGGGCCGCCCGAGCACGACACGTTGCCGCTGTTGTACATCGTCGACGCCGTGAGCGCGGTCGTCATCTGGGCAGCCGTCTCGTTGTAGTTGATGTTGCCCGAGGTCTTCTGCGACCCGCCGGGCGGGGTGCCGTGGATCGTGAACGTGCCGCCGGTGGGGCTGCCGGTCTCCGCGATCGTCTGCACCGCGTTGCAGCACGCGCTCGCCAGCCGCTGGACGGAGACCTGAATCCCGAGGATCTTCGCGGTTGAGGGGATCGCGAGGCCGAAGCCCGTCGTGTCCTGGTTCGCACCGGTGCCGCCGGCGGCGATGGTGTTGGTCGCGTAGACGCTGTTGCTCGTGTAGACGTTCGTCGGGTTCGTCCAGCCGGTGCCCGCGCTCGGCGAGTGGGTGCTCGTCGTGACCGAAGGGCCGGTGATCGTGACGGTCCCGCCGACGTCCACGATCGTGTTCGCGCCCGTGATGCCGCCGCCGTCGACGATGCAGAGGTTGCCCTTGGTGGCGACGTTCGTCACGAACGTCGAGTCGTCGATCGTCAGGCACGGCGAGGTCGCGTTCTGGTAGAAGCGGCTCCAGGAGCTGCCGTCGGCCCCGTCGTCGACGCCGCGGACGACGGCAGTCTGCGTGAGCGTCCGCTCGCGGGTCAGGTTCGAGGAGGAGCCCGCCGTGCCCGTCGACGAGATCGTCCACGTGACCTCGTCGTTCGCGCTGACGGCGGTGCCGTCGTACGTGACGGAGCCCCCGTAGCTCGAGTAGTTGACCGTCGTCGAGGGGAGCAGCGTCGTGGTGGTCGGATTCGACGCCTCCTCGAGACGCGAGAGCGCGTCGTTCAGCCCGGCCTCGGCGAGCTGCGTGGCGTCCACCGCCGACGCGTCCCGGTACGTCGAGTGGAGGTTGCTCGTCGTGTAGACGGCGATCGAGCCGCCGAGCGTCCCCAGGACGATGAGCGTCAGGAGCGCGAGGATCAGCGAGATGCCGCGCTCGTCGGCAAGGGCCCGCGAAAGCAGGCCGCGCACGCGAACCGTTCGGATGAAACCGCCTGCCTGCCTTTTCACCGCAGATTGACTCCGATGTGCGTGCCTGCCCACGGAGGTGAAGCCGCCTAATCAATCGGCGGCGCGCTCCCGCCGGTTGCTCCCCCGTTCGGGTAGAGCTAGTGCCCGAGTCCCCAGTACCAGTGAAGGAGGTAGTGCCCGGCGAAGAGGGCGACCGCGGAACCGAGCGCGAGGAACGGTCCGAACGGGATCCCCATCTTCCGGCCTGCGCTTCCGTGGCGGGCGAGCAGGTAGATCCCGGGAACGACGGCGGCGACCATGCCGAACATGAGGGCGACCGTCACGGTGCGTCCGAGTGCCGCCCCCATCAGGAGCGCGAGCTTGACGTCGCCCATGCCCATCCCCTGCGGATAGGCGAGCGCTGCTACAAGCAGGAAGCCCGAGGCGCCGACGGCGCCGAGCGCCCATTCCGGGCTCGGCCGGAGCGCCGTGTTCGCGGCGAGCACGACGGCCGCGGCCGGCAGCACGATCCGGTTCGGGATGATGCGGTGCTCGAGGTCGGTGGCAGAGACGGCGACGAGCGCGGCGCAGAAGAATGCCGCCACCGCAGCCGCGCCGGAGAGCCCGAACTTCCAGACCGATCCCGCCACGAGCAGCGCGGTGACGAGCTCGACCGCCGGATAGCGGAGCGGGATGCGGTCGCCGCACGCGCGGCAGCGGCCGCGCAGCACGAGCCAGGAGACGAGCGGGATGTTGTCGTACCACCGGATCTCGTGCCCGCAGCTCATGCAGGCCGAGCCGGGCCGGACGATGGAGCGATGCAGCGGCACGCGCGCGGCGACGACGTTGAGGAAGCTTCCGAGGGCGAGGCCCGGTGCCAGCGCGCAGGCGGCGATTGCGATGTCCATGCGTCCCTACCGCGGTCCGTTCACTGGATCACCGGCGGGTAGCAGGCCGCGCCCGAGAAGGGGCAGATGGCGCGCGTGCAGACGGTGTTGTCGCTCGTCGAGCACGCCGTCGACGAGCCGGTCGTCTGGTAGACGGAGTTCCGGAGCGTCAGCGCCTCGGCCAGCGTGTAGGGCACGCCGGCCGTCCCGGACTGGAGGCTGACCGTCATCGTGGCGGTGAAGGTCTGCAGCTGCTCGACGGTGATCGTCGACCCGGTCGAGAAGACGGTGTTCGCGCTGAGGTTGTCGGCCTCGAGCTTGCCGTTGGACGTCGTACAGCTGCTGTCCGTCGCGGTCGACCGGTAGAGCGCGTATTGCGTGCTGACGGTCGGGCTCGTGAGCGCGCACCAGACCACCTTCGGATACGAGGACGAGGAGCCGACCGCGCCGCACGTCGTCGAGTCGCCCGATGTCGGCACGGAGGCGAGCACCAGCTTCGAGCCGCTGGAGAGGACGTTCGCGGCGCAGGCCCCGTGCGCGTCGATGCGCATCGCGTCGAGCGCCAGCCGCGCTGCCTGCTGGGCCTGGAAGCGGTTGTTGAGGTTGAGCTCCGCGTGCGAGCCGCTGACGAAGACGGTGGTGATCCCGGTGAGGACGACGCCGAGGATCAGGCACACGACGAGCATCTCGATCATCGTGAAGCCGTTCGCCTGCCGCAGCCTGCTCACGACTTCGCCCGTGCCTCGACGTAGCTGAGAGCCTGCCTGGCGACGCTCTCGCTCAGGGCACCGATCTGCCACAGCTTCTCCGTGCGCTGGTCGACGGCGATGAGCGCCTCGAGCGCCTGGGCGCCGTGCCACCAGCCGAACTTCGCCCCTGCGACCACCCAGGCGTTCTGGTACAGCCAGTACTTGACATCTGCGTCCGTCGGCGTCGAGTGGGAGCCGAGCCAGCGGCCGAGCGCCTGCGCCCGATCCGGCAGCGGCATCTCGTCGAGCGGCTCCTTCTTCGCGCCGGCGACGACGAACGCAGGCGGCCGGCTCTGCGGCCAGCCGGACGGCGTCGCCGCCTTCTTGCGGGCGGCCGTCGCCTTCGGCGCGACGGTCGTCGCTGCTCTCTCCGGTGCCGCTGAAGCCTCGGGCGCCGCGGACGCGTCGGGCGTCGTCGCGGTCGTGATGGCGGGCAGCGCCGGCCCGACGGCGCTCGCGAGCTCGGCCGGCTCGAGCGCGGTTGCGGCATACGGCGACTCGTCCTCCGCCTCGCCGTTCTGGCCGTACGTGCCGTTGCGCTCGAGGGTCAGGGTCACGGGCGGCGCGCCGGTGTCGACGACCTTCGTGCCGGGGGCCGGCGACTGGGCGACGACCATGTTCGCGGCGTATCCGTGCACCGAGCCCTCGACGCGCCAGGCGAAGCCGTCGTCCTCGAGCGTGCCCTTGGCGAACACGAACGCCTGCTGGCGCACGTCGGGAACGACGAGCGGCGCGGCCGGGACCGCGTTCGTCACCGCGGGGACGCTGCCGACCTGAGGCAGACCCTGCGACGCAGCCCAGGTCACCCCGGCGGTCGTGGCGACGGCGACGCCGACGACCGCGACGACGCGCGGTACGAGCCCGGCCGAGATGCGGCGGAGGTCCATCGCAGATGGTTTCGGCAGGAACGGCATCGGACTCAAGAGCCGGGGCGGCTGAACGGCACCACGGGAGTCGAGGGATCCGGGGGCGACGGGACGATCGAGAAGACGGGGGCGACGGTCGCCGGCGCCGTGCCGAGGCCGGTGGTGAAGCGGAGCGGCTGGACGGCGGCCGACGGCTCCGCCGAGGGCGCGTCCGACCAGCTGAACGCCGTGCCGGCGAAGTCGGCGAACCACTGCTCCTGCTGCGGCCACCGGGTCGGCGGCTGGAGCTGAAGGTGGAGGTGCGGTCCGGTTGCGTCGCCGGTGGAGCCGACGAGGCCGACGAGCTCACCCGCGGTCACCGACACGCCGGCGACGATCCCCGGCTCGAGATACGCCAGGTGGCAGTACGTCCAGGTCTGCCCGTCGGAGGCCTGCATCGTCAGGCCGATGCCGCAGGACGGGTCGGGGACGGTCCAGGAGCGGAGGACGGCCCCGTCGGCGAGGGCGTAGACGGGAGAGCCGGCCGGCGCGGCGATGTCGACGGCCGGGTAGTCGTGGTGGGTGTGCGAGGCCGTGACGACGCCGGGGCCGCCGCCGACCGGGAAGACGTAGCCGTACGAGTACGTCGGGGCGTCCAGGAGCGGTGCCGCGGCCGTGGAGAACGACACCGGTGCGGCCGCCTGCCGCGCCTGCGCGAGCTGCGACTGTGCGGCGCCGAGGGCTGCCACACGGCGGGAGACGAGCGCCTGGGCGCTGCTTGCCCGCTCCGACGCGCGGCCGGCCTGCTGCTCGTCGGCGAGCCGGGACGAGAGGAGCGTCTCGGCGCCCGCGCGCCGGGTCCAGAGAGCCTCGAGGCGCAGGGCCTCGCGGAGGCGGGCCCTGGCCGAGACGAGGCCGGCGCTCACGGCCGCCATCGTGCTCTGCGCCGCGTCGAGGTCGACCTGGAGGCGGTCGAGCGCGAAGGTCGTCGACGCACCCTGGTCGTAGAGGTCTGCCAGCCCGAGCACCTCGTTCACGTACCAGTCCGCATGGTTGTAGGCGTAGACGGCGCGCGGCAGGTCGGTGGCGCCGCCCGCGGCGGCAAGGTAACGGGCAGCGGAGAAGACCGCGTCGTCGGGGTTCCACGGGTCGGCGACGCCGTCGCCGTTCGCGTCCACGCCCCATTCGGCCCAGGTGGACGGCAGGAACTGCATCCAGCCGACGGCGCCGGCGGAGCTGGGGCCCATGTTGCGCCCGAAGTTCGACTCGACCTTGTTGATCGCCGCGAGCACCTGCCAGGGGATCGAGTAGGCCTTGCCCGCGCTCTGCCAGAGCGAGAGCAGCTGAGCGGACGAGAGCTGGACCGGGTCCGGCGGCGGCGTCGAGAACGAGGCCGGAAAGGCGACCGAGCCGGGCAGGTTCGGCATGTCGACGCTCGGCAGGAGCGCGGGCGTCGCCGTCAGGCCGTCGCCGGTGTCCTGCGGCGTCGGGACGACGGCGAACGTCGGGCCGCCGCCGGCGCCCTGCGGCGCCGGGACGACGGCGAACACGTCGGCACGGGCCGTGGACACGAGCGCCGCGAGCGCGAGCGTCAGCGCGAGGAGGACGAGACGGCCGCGCATGCGCTCATCCGGCCGGAACGACGCGCAGGCCCTCCTCGGGCTGCGGCGTGGCCTCCGCCGCCGACGCCTCCTCGGCGGCGCGGAGCGCGGTCTCGGCGGCGGACGCGTCGGCGTGGCGCTTGCGCTTCGTCGCCTGCTCGAGCGTGACGAGGAAGTCGTGCCGGTTCGTGGCCGCGTTGGCGGCGGTGTCCCGGTCGACCTTGCCGGAGAGGACGAGCTCGATCAGCGCCTGCGTGAACGTCTGCATCTGGAAGAACTCGCCCTCGGCGACGGCGTCCTCGATCTCGTCGGCGCGGCCCTCGCGGATCAGGTCGGCGATGCGCGCGTTCATGACCATCACCTCGACGGCGGCCACACGGCCTCCGTCCACCTTCGGCAGCAGCCGCTGGCTGATCACGCCCTTGAGCACGCCGGCCATGATCGAGCGGATCACCTCCTGCTTCTCGGGCGGGAAGAACTCGATGATGCGGCCGACCGTCTCGGAGGCGTCGATCGTGTGCAGGGTCGAGAGCACGAGGTGGCCCGACTCCGCGGCCTGGAGCGCCGTCTGGGCGGTCTCTGCGTCGCGCAGCTCGCCGATGAGGATCACGTCGGGGTCCTGGCGCAGGGCGCGGCGGAGCGCCTGCCCGAACGACTCGGTGTCGAGACCGACCTCGCGCTGGTTGACGATGCAGCCGTGGTCGGGATGGAGGATCTCGATCGGGTCCTCGATCGTGATGATGTGCTGGCGCCGCGTCCGGTTCATGAAGTCGATCATCGCGGCGAGCGTCGTCGTCTTTCCGGAGCCGGTGGCACCGGTGACGAGAACGAGGCCGCGGTGCTCCTCGGCGAGCTTCTGGACACCGGGCGGCAGGGCCAGCTGCTCGAAGCCGGGCACGGTCCTCGGGATGACGCGGAACGCGAACGAGATCGAGCTGCGCTGCCGGTAGGCGTTGACGCGGAAGCGGGGCAGGTCCTCGTCCTGGTAGGCGATGTCCAGATCGCCGGCGTCGTGGAAGTGCCTGACCTTCTCGGGGGAGCGTGCGCCGACGACGTCGAGGACGGCCTCGAGCTCGGCCTCGCCGAGGGGCTGGGCGCCCTCGAGGGCGGCGAGCTCGCCGTCGCAACGGACGATCGGCGGCTGGCCGAGCTTCAGGTGGACGTCGCTGGCGCCGAGTTCGACGGCGCGCCTGAGCAAACCGTTGAGATCCATGCGGCTCGAACGGGGGATCGGCTGTACGAGCCGGGAGCTTTAGAGCCCGAACCGGGCCGGGGCGGGCCGGTATGCCCGGCCCGGGTCGCCGGCGCGCCGGGCGACGGCGTAGATGAGCAGGATCGCCGCCCTCTTGAGCCCGCGGGCCGCTCCGGGCTCGCCCAGCTCGCCGACGAGCAGCTGCTCGAGCGCGCGGAAGGTGACGGGAAGCCGCGCGAGCGCGAAGGTGGTGCGCGGAAAGCGCTCGAAGGCGACCTTGGCGCCCCAGCCCGCGGCCGTGAGCGGCGTGATCCGGCGCGCGACGGCCTCCGCATAGGGCTCGAGCCCCGCCGCCCGGCCGGCGAGGACGTCGAGCGCGGCCTCGGTCACGAGCTGGGAGCTGAGGAACGCCTCGTACATGCCGTCGCCGGAGAAGGGATCGACGAGCCCGGCCGCGTCCCCGATCACCGCGGCCGTCCCGCGCGCGAGCCGGCTCGCCGGACGGCGCAGCGGCAGCCGGTAGCCGCGTAGGTCGGCGGCGGCCTCGGAGTCGATGCCGTAGGCGTGGCAGAGCTGCCGCAGCTCGGCCCGCAGGCGCGGGCCCTCGCTCGCGTCGCCGCCGACGCCGACGTTGACGTGGTCGCCCTTGGGGAAGATCCAGCCGTAGCCCCCGTGCACGGCCCCGATCTCGAGCACCATCGTCCGGGCGAACCGGGGCTCGTGCGGGAAGTTCGCCTCGAGCGCGACGCCGTGGACGATGTCGTCGCCGAGACCGAGCGCCCGGGCGGAGGCGCCGTTGCAGCCGTCGGCGCCGACGACGAGCCGCGCCCGCACCTCCTCCCCGTCGACCGTGAGCCCGCTCTCGCGGATGTCGGAGACCGCGACGCCGTCGCGCACGTCCGCGCCGGCCTCCGCCGCCTTCTCGAGCAGGAAGTGGTCGAGGCGGCGGCGTTGCGTCATCAGCGCCAGCGGCTCGCGGGCCGTGCGCACGAAGCGTGACCTCCGCCGGTACCGGAGCCGGCAGTCGATGCGCTCGATCCGGTCCTCGACGACCGGCTCGAGCGAGAACGGCAGCAGCCGCGCAGCGCGGCCGGTGACGCCGCCGCCGCAGGGCTTGTCGCGCGGGAAGACGGCCTTGTCGACGAGCAGGACGCGTGCGCCCGCGGACGCGAGCCGGTACGCGGCGGTCGACCCCGCGGGCCCGGCGCCGACGACGGCGACGTCGAACGTGTGCACGTCACAAAGCTACAATGGCCCTCCCCCAGGGGGTGTGCCCGAGCGGCCAAAGGGAACGGGCTGTAAACCCGTCGGCTCAGCCTACGGAGGTTCGAATCCTCCCGCCCCCATCTATTCATTTACGCACCGCTCATCGATGAAAGCCCCGGAAACAGGGCTTTCTCATTCCGGCGCCGGCGGTGACCGGACGAGATCGAAGCTCGGCTCGTCGCAGCTCGTCAGATGGGCTGGCTGAGGTCGAGGAGCAGCTTGCGGAGTTGGGCGAAGCGCTTCGGGCCGAGCTGCTGCGACCAGCTGGTCTCCATCTCTTCGACGGCCTCGCGGATGACGCTGATCGCGTCCGTGCCGCGTGGGGTGAGCGCGATGCGCTTGGAGCGGAGGTCGTCGGGGTCCGGTCGGCGTTCGAGATAGTCGAGGAGCTCGAGCTGGCCGAGCAGGTAGTTGAGCGCTTGTTTGCTGACCCGGAGCCGTGCCGCAAGCTCGGAGGGTCGTGCGCCCTCCGGCCCGGGGTAGCCGAAGACGGTCAGGTGCGCGGCCTCGAGGTCGTCGAAGCCGCGCTCGTGCAGCCGCTCGAGCATGCGCCGCTGCACCGCCTCCCAGGGCATGCGCAGCAGCGCGCCGATCAGCGGAGGCCCGACCGGCTCCGCTGCTCCGGCCGGTGTAGTAAAAATTCTTGACTTTGTCTCCCCAGCCATATATCGTCAAATCACTTTACCACTGACGCTCGAAGGAGGACACGATGGCAACAAGCACGGGCGAGGAGATCAGGGTGGGCGAGATGGCGATCCGCTTCCTGGTCGAGGGCGAGGGGTCGGCAGGGTCGGTCGCCGTGTTCGAGTTCGTGGTCCCGGCCGGCGCCAAGGTGGCGGCCGCGCACAGCCACGACGGCTACGAAGAGACGATCTACGAACTCGAGGGCCTCCTCACCTGGACGATCGAGGGCACCCCGATCGAGGTCGGCCCCGGCGAGGCACTCTGCATCCCCCGCGGCGCCGTCCACCAGTTCGACAACCGCGCTGGTCTGGACGCGAAGGCGCTCGCGATCGTCACCCCCGGCATCCTCGGCCCCGACTACTTCCGCGAGGTCGCCGCCGTCCTCGACGCCGCAGCCGGCGGCCCTCCCGACCTCGCGGCGATCGGTGAGGTCATGCGCCGCCACGGCCTCACCCCTGCGCCCTGACAGGCAGCGCGACGCAGCGGGCCGACGACTCACCGCCTACACCAGCGCCTCCCATGCGACGGGAGTCGCGCCGGGGACCGCCATCGCGAGCGCCTGAGCAGCGAAGAGCGTTGCCCAGGTGCTGAGGTGGATGTCGGGGGAGTCTGGCTGGTACACGATCCCCAGGCCGCGCTCGTCACCTCGCGCGACTTCGATCAGTCGTGTGAGGGCGCGATCGACCGCGCTGGAACGCAGGCCGAGGACCAGCGCAAGGCGAACCGCTTGCGCGGTCACGTCCGACTGCTCGCAGGCGGCGCCGCGTCGGGTTCCCCCTGCCGCGAATCGCGGCAGCCCGCCCCGCTCGAGCTGATGCTCGAAGGCCCATTCGAGGGCCATCATGGCCCGTTCGAGCGCGTCATCGTCGTCGGCGGCGCGTCCCCAGATCCACAGCCCTTCGGCGGCGTACAGATGCGGGTGGAGCATCGTCGTCGTCTCGTCTTCGTCCGTCCGCATGCGCCCGTCGGCGGCCTGGAGACGCTTGACGGTTTCGATCAGCCGGGCGGCAACGCGTCTGTCCGTTCCGTCCGCGAGCGCGTCGGCGAGCAGGAGCGCTTGGACGAGCTTCGCGAGGTGCGGAACTCCGCGGCTCGACCAGCCCGCGCGCTCGGACCGGGGACCGCGCCGAGAGACCGGCGAGATCGACCGGGTCGAGCGGGTCCCGTCTCGGAGGAAGCCGACGAGAAGACGGCCGGTGTCGAGGTACCGCTCGACCTCGGTGCGACGCCCGAACGACAGAAGCCCGGCCGCCATCATTCCGAGGTCGAACAGGTAGACAGCGTCGTTGTCCCACCCGTCCCTGGCGGCAAGATTGCCCTTTCGCACTCTCTCGTGCAGCCATTCCGCTGCGCGATGCCCGGCCAGGCGTTCGCCTTCGGAGATGGACGTTCGGCCCGAAAGGTACGTCAAGGCATAGCCGGTGATCTCCGGGTAGTCGTAGGAGCGGCAGCCGTTGGCGAGGTCGAACCAGGCGGCAAACGCGCCGCTCTCGCTTTGACATGCCCCTGAGGAGACCCATGCCCGCAGCCCGGCGGACGTCCCGGCGAGCACCTCAGGATCGTTTGCCAGGATGGTCCCGGTCGTCGGACGACTGCTCACGAAGAGTGTCGGCGATCCGGCGTGCCGCGTAGCCGTCGCCGTACGAGTCGCTCACGCGCGCCATGCGCTCGTAGAGGATGGGATCGGTAAGCAGTCTCGTCGCAGCCGCCTCGAGAGCGTGTTCGTCGGTGCCCACGAGGAGTGCCGTCCCGGCCGCGATACCTTCGAGGCGTTCGGTCTTCTCCCGGATGACGAGCACGGGCTTGCCCATGGCGGTCGCCTCTTCCTGCAGTCCGCCCGAGTCGGTGATCACGAAGTGACTCTGTTGCAGCAGCCAGATCATCGGCTGGTAGTCGAGCGGAGCAACCAGTGTGATGTTCGGGATTCCGGAGAGCAGGTCGTGCACAGGATGGCGGACGTTCGGATTCGGATGGACCGGACAGACGATCTGGACGTCCTCGTGACGGCCCGCGATTGCGATCAGCGCGCCGCAAAGCGCCACGAGTGCCTGCCGCGACGTTTCTCTTCGGTGCATCGTCGCAACGACCAGGCGCTTGTCCTGGAGCGGGATCTCGGCCAGGAGCGTTCCGCTCGGCTCGAACGGGATCGCCGACACGAGCCGGAGCGCATCGATCACCGTGTTGCCTGTGACGATCACCTGGTCCCTCGCGACTCCCTCCCGGTAGAGGTTGTCTGCACTGGCGGCAGTCGGTGCGAAATGGAGATCGGAGACGACGCCGGCCACTCTGCGGTTCATCTCCTCCGGCCAAGGATCGCGGCGGTCGAATGTCCGCAGCCCTGCCTCGACATGGGCGACGCGACAACCGTAGTGGAATGCGCCCAACCCTCCCGCCATCGTCGTCGTCGTATCCCCCTGCACGAGCACCCAGTCCGGCTCCTCACTCGCAAGAACGTGCCGCAGACCTGCGAGAACAGCAAGGGTTACGTCCGTGGGAGACTGGTCATGGGTCATGACGGCGAGGTCGTGGTCGGGCCGGATCTCGAACAGATCGAGCATCTGGTCGAGCAGCTCACGATGCTGCCCGGTGACGCAGACCCGCGATTCGAAGCTGTCCCGCCGCTGCTCGAGCTCCCTGATCACCGGCGCGAGCTTGATCGCCTCTGGCCGAGTGCCGAATACCGTTAGAACCTTGATCATCGCGGGTGCTCGCTGATGCTCGACGTATGGAGAGAAGCGCCTTCTGGGACGGCCGCCGCCGGAGTCGGCATGCCGCTCAGTGATCCTCTCACCTCCGGCATCGAGGTCAATCCTCCGTAGATGGCGACCAAGCGGCGCGCCAGCCGGCTCCAGGAGTACCGCTCGAGGGCGCGCGCGCGAGCAGCCTCGCCCAGGCTCCGGCGCCGAGCCTCGTCCTGCAAGAGCGAGATCAACGCCCCCGCAAGCGCATCCGCGTCCCCGGGCGGGACGGTGATCCCGCTTTCGGGAGACATCACCTGCGCGTAGCCCGGGATGTCCGAGGCCACGACGGGCGTCGCGCAGCCGAACGCCCGCGCAAGCACCATCCCGAAGGACTCGCGACCGAGCGAGGGCGCTGCCAGCGCCTTCGCGCTCGCGAGCTCGGCCGTCAACGGTTCGCCGACGAGGACACCGAGGAGATCGACTCCCTCCGCCGACAGTCCCCGCCGCGCCATCAGCAGCCGCACGGACTGCGGATCGGCCCCGACCAGTCGCAACCGTGCGCCCGTCCGCCTGCGCACCTCCGGCCAGGCGCGCAGCAGGACCTCCAGCCCTTTGCGGGGATCATTTCGCCCGATGAAGACAACCGTGTTCCGGCGGTCGCCGGGATCCGCCTTCGCCGGGATCGTGATCCCGTTGGGGATGATCTCGTAGTCGCCGGGCAGGTGGCGGACCGCCGCGGACCGCGCCAGTTCCGAGACCGCGATCCGGTAGTCGACCCTCTCCATCAGGAAGCCCCACAGCGGCAGCGCCCCCCTCGTCCAACGCGACTCACCCGTCGCATGCCACGTCGCGACGATCGGGCAGCGGGCAAACGCAAGCGCCGCGACGCCGATCGCGGGCGTCATCGGCTCGTGAACATGGATCACGTCGAAGCACTCCTGGTCGAGCACCCGCCGGATCCGAAGCGTCGCCAGCGGGGTCAACGCGACGTGCGCACGTGAGCCGTTGGCAGGCACCGTCAACGTGGTGCCGACCGAGACCACCCTGCCGGGGCGCAGATCGCGGCGCGGGGCATCCGGGTGAAACAGCCGGGAAAGGCCTCCCGGCGGATCGTCCCCGATGATCACCCGCGTCTCCACTCCCAGCGCCTCGAGCGCCTCAGCCTGACCTTCCGCATGCTCGCCGACGCCACCCAGGTACGACCACGAGAAGGGAACAACGATGCCGACCTTCATCGCGACGACTCTACTCTCCGGCCTTCCGACTCAAGGACGAGCCGGGTCGTGCCGTCGCTTACCCCGGGAAGGGCGCGGCGAGGTCCGCGGACTCGGGCTCGGCGGTGGCGTGTTCGAGCACGTGCACCTCGGCCTGCTCGGCCGCGACGCGCTGCCCGAACCCGTCGTACACGTCAGCGACGCTGAAGCCGGGAGATCTACGCAGCCTTCTTCACCGCGGGCTCGCGTATCACCGGGGCACCGGGTTTCGCTTCGGGGCCGACGGCGAACACCGGACAGGGCGCGATGTGGAAGAGCCGCCGGGTCGTGTTGCCCGTCAGCAACCCGCTGATCGCTCCATGGCCGCGCGTACCGACGACGATCACGTCGGCGTCGAGATCGGCGGCCGCATGGGCGATGCTGCGGGCGGCGCTGGGGCCCGAGGCGAGCTTGAGCTCTGCGTTGACACCCTCCCTGCGCACCTTCGCGACCTGGTCGCGGATCTTCGCCAGCAGGGCCGGCTCGTCCGCCCGCAGCGGATAGCCGCCGCCCCTCCCGACGAAAAGCTCCTTGCAGTGCACGACGAGCAACGCTCCGTCGGCAGGGACGAGCGCCTTCGCGTACGGGAGCGCCGAGTCCGCCGCGGCGAGGCCGTCTGTCGCCCACATGACTCTCTTGAACATGACCGGAATCTCCTTTCTCTCTGCCCTCTGTATCGACCCGGGCGCGGTCCTTCCCATCGGGGTTTCGTGCAAGGGCGAACGTGCCGGCGGCGCTCTCAACGCCGGCTCAAGGCTCCGGGGAGCCGTCTTGACGTTCGCTCAACGGCGGAACCCCGACTCGACCGGGGTGTCCGGCAACGATCCCCACTCGGCCCACGAGCCGTAGTAGACGCCGGCGTCGGGGTGGTCGAGCAGATGGTTCAGCGCGAACCAGGCCTGGCTCGCGCGGTTGCCGATGGTGCAATAGGCGACGACCCGGCGGTCGGGGGTGACTCCGCGCTCGTCCAGGGCGCGCCGCATCTCGTCCGGGTCTCTGAACCGTCCGTCCTCGCTCCGCAGCCTCTCGATCGGCAGGTGCACGCTGCCCGGGATGTGGCCTGCACGGCCGGCGCCCTCGGTCGCACCGGACGGCCAGAAGCGCTCGCCGTCATACTCGGCCTGGGAGCGGACGTCGAGGATGACCCGGTCGGGCCGTCCGACCATCGCCTGCACCTCCGCCCGGGACGGCTGCAGCCGCGAGTCGGCCGGAGCGAGCCTGTACGACGACACCGGCGGGGCCGGAGCGTCGAGGCTCCAGCGGTACCCGGCGTCCGGCCAATCCTCGCGTCGACCGTCGAGCAGCCGCACCCGCTCGTGGCCGTGGCTCCTCAGCAGCCAGAGACCGAGGTGGGCGCCGTAGCCGTGGAAGACGACGCAGGTCTCCGGGTCGATGCCCGAGGCCGAGAGCAGACGCTCGAGCTCGGCCGTGCCGATCGGGCTGTAGTCGGGATGGCGGAGGTCGGTGTAGGCGTTCCAGAGCACCGTGCCCGGAATGTGGCCCTGGTCGTACGCCGCACGGCTGACGTCGACCTCGACGAGCCGTACGCTCGCGTCGTCGAGGCGCTCTGCGACCCAGTCGACATCGACGAGCAGCTCGGAGAGAGCCTGGTTCGTGTTCATCGGACGTCTCCTTTCCGCGACCGCGTGCATCACGCCGGCCTGATGTTCTGGTTGACGTGGAACAGGTTTCCCGGGTCGTAGGCGGCCTTGATCCGCGCGAGGCGCTCGTAATTGGCTCCGTAGCTGGCGCGGACCCGGTCGTCGCCCTCGTCCATCAGGAAGTTGACGTACGCCCCGCCGGCCGCGTAGGGGTGGAGCGCCTTCCAGTAGCGGACCGTCCAATCGCGCAGCGCGCCGGCGCTGGCGGGGTCGGAGTCGACGCCGACGATGACCTGCGCCCAGCGGGCGCCGCGGTAGCTCCAGGCGGTCGCATCGGGTGCGACCCGGCCGGCGGCGCCGTCGACGGGATAGAGATGCATCGTCGACTTCCAGGTCGGCAGCTCACGGGCATGTGCGACGTGTGCCTCGATCGCGGCGGCCGGAATCGCCTCGACGAAGTCGGCTCGCCAGTACCACTGGTCGCCTGGTGGGTAGAGCCCGTCGAAGGCCGACTGGAGCGCCGGCAGCGGCATCTCCGTCACGCCGTCGAGCGCGGGCGGCAGCTGCGACCGGATCGGGGCGAGGGCGGCCTGCGCCTCCGCCGCCGGCCCGGCGTAGCACCAGACGACGCCGCACATCTTCTGCAGATGCAGCTCCTCGGGAAAGGGAGGCGCGGGAGGGACGGTCAGGAACGCGAAGAAGCCGTTCAGCGCCTCGGGCGCGGCCGCGATGAAGTCGGCATAGAGGGCGAGCGCCTCGCCGGCCTGCTCGAGCGGCCAGAGCATCGGCCCGGCGACCACCGTCGAGACGGGGCGCGCCTGAAAGGTGAACGAGGTGACGACGCCGAAGTTGCCGCCGCCGCCGCGGAGCGCCCAGAAGAGATCGTCGTGCTCGCTCTCGGTCGCCCGCACGAGCGTTCCGTCGGCGAGCACGACGTCGGCGCCGACGAGGTTGTCGATCGAGAGGCCGTACTTGCGGGTCAGATGGCCGAGCCCTCCACCCAGCGTCAGTCCGCCGACGCCCGTCGTGGAGATGATCCCGGCCGGCACGGCCAGCCCGAAGGGGTGCGTTGCGTGATCCACCTCGCCGAGCGTCGTGCCGCCTGCGACGGTGACGGTGCGGGCGCCCGGGTCGACGCGGACCCCGCGCAGCGGCGTGAGGTCGACGACGAGGCCGCCGTCGACGCTGCCGAGGCCGCCGCCGTTGTGACCTCCGCCACGCACGGCCAGATCGACGCCCGTACCGGCGGCGAAGCGGACGCACGCGATCACGTCCGCGACGTCGACGCAGCGGGCGATCAGCGCCGGCCGCTTGTCGATCATGGCGTTGTAGAGCCGGCGTGCCTCGTCGTAGCCGGCCAGTTGCGGGTCGATCAGCTCGCCACGCAGCGCGCCTGCGAGCGTCTCGACCGCGGTCGAGTCGAGCGTCGTGGCAGTGGCGGACATGGCTTCCCTCCTCATCGGGGTGCGATGTCCGCCGATCGTGGACGCGGTCGGCTGCAGGATCCCGGTCGAAACCCTGCAAGAAGCTTGGCGTGCAGCTTCAGCCGGCGCCGGTCGAGCCGAGGAGGCGGCGGTAGAGCGCGTGCAGCGGCTCGGCGGGCGAGACTCCCAGCTCCTCGCGCAACCGGCCGCGCGCCGTCTCGTACACGGTCAGGGCCTCGGCGACGTTGCCCTGCGCCTCGAGGGCGCGCATGAGCAGCCCGTAGCCGTTCTCGCGCAGCGGCGCCGACCGCACGAGCTGCCGCGCCGCCCGCTCCGCCCCCGCCAGCTCGGTCCCGCCGAGTCCGAGGCACGCCGTGGCGTAGCACTCGAGCGATCGCACGAGCACCCCGTCGAGCGTCCGGCGCCACTCGTCGATCCACTCCGCTTCGTAGTCGCCCAGCAGCGTCCGCCTCGCGACGATCTGCGCCTCGAGCGACGCTCCCCACGCTCGGGGCCAGTCCGTGAGCGTGCACGCCGACTCGGCCCGATGCACCGCGGCCAGCGCCCGCTCGACGTCCACGTCCGCGTCCGGCGGCAGGGCGAGGACGAGCTCGCTCCGACCTTCGAGATACCTGCCGCCGAGAGCCGCACGCACCTTCGAGAGCAGCGCCGCGAGCGCGTCGGCAGGATCCCGCGGCGGCTCGTGCGACCATACCGCCTCGACGAGATCGCCGCGACTGACCGCCCTGCCCCGGTTCAACGCGAGGTAGGCGAACAGCAGCCGCCCCTGCCGGCCCGGCAACGCCGACTCGACCCGGCGGCCCTCGAGCGCCACGACGAAGCGGCCGCACAGCTGGACCGTTGTCCGTGCCATCGTTGCCGGACGATAATCCAGCGACGTGCAGGCCAGCAGCCATCCGAACGAGGAGCGGCCATGAATCGGCAAGTCACCTGCGAGTGCGGCTACGTCGCCCGTGGCGGCACCGACGAGGAGGTCATCGCCACCATCCGCGAGCACATGCGGACAGACCATCCCGACCTGCTCGACAAGATCAGCGACGACCAGATCCGGGGCTGGATCGAGGCGACCGCCTAGCCGCTGTCAGGCGACGCGGCCGAAGCGCTCGGCCGCACGCGCGCGGCGGCGCGCCGCCTCGACGTCTCTGTCCCGCGGCGGCGCGACGGTGACCAGCTCTGCGAGCAGCCGCTCGGTCGCGGCGGCGACGGCGTCGATCGCGCGCTCGAACGAGGCCTCGTTCGCGTGCGACGGCTTCTGCATGCCGCTGACCTTGCGGACGTACTGCTCGGCCGCGGCGTGGATCTCGTCGTGCGTCGTCGCCGGCTCGAAGTTGTAGAGGGTGCGTATATTGCGACACATGCCGGAAGTAGTAGCGCATGCCGGCGCGGCTGCGCTCGTCGCCGAGGCCGAGCGCCGCTACGTCGAGGCGAATCCGGAGTCGCGCCGGCTGCACGAGGAGCGGGCGCGCGTGATGCCGGGTGGCAATACCCGCACGGTCATCCACGTGCCGCCGTTCCCGCTCACGATCGTGCGCGGCGAGGGGGCGCGGCTGACCGACGCCGACGGGCACGTCTATCTCGACTTCCTCGGCGAGTACACGGCGGGCCTGTACGGACATTCGCATCCGGTCATCCTCCAAGCGATCCGGGACACCATCGCCGACGGGATGCTCTTCGGCGCACCGAATCGCCACGAGTTGGAGCTCGCCGAGGCGATCTGCGCGCGCTTCGCGTCGATCGAGCTCGTGCGCTTCTGCAACTCGGGCACCGAGGCGAACCTGTTCGCGCTCTCCCTCGCGCGGGCGGCCACCGGGAAGCCGGCGGTCCTCGTCTTCGAGGGCGGCTACCACGGCGGCGTCTTCTACTTCGTCGCAGCCGCAGGGTCGCCGATCAACGCGCCGTTTCCGTTCGTCGTCGCCCCGTACAACGACGCGGCGACCGCGACCCGTCTGATCGCCGAGCACGCGCACGAGCTCGCCGCGGTGCTCGTCGACCCGCTCCAGGGATCGGCCGGCGCGATCCCGGGCGACCCCGCCTTCCTGCAGGCGCTGCGCGAAGCGGCCTCGGCCCACGGCGTCCTGCTCGTCTTCGACGAGGTGATGACCTCGCGGCTCTCCAGCGGCGGCCTTCAGGCGGCATACGGGATCCGTCCCGACCTGACGACGCTCGGCAAGTACCTCGGCGGCGGGCTCGCCTTCGGCGCCTTCGGCGGCCGCGCAGACCTGATGGGCCGCTTCGACCCGTCCCGGCCCGATGCCCTCCCCCACGCCGGCACGTTCAACAACTCCGTCCTGACCATGGCGGCCGGCACGGCCGGGTTGACGCGCGTCTACACCGAGACGGAGATCAATCGCCTGAACGGGCTCGGCGACCGGCTGCGCGACCGGCTGAACGGCTTCGCCGCCCGCGAGGAGCTGCCGTTCCTCGCCACCGGCCACGGCTCGCTCGCCGGGCTCCACTTCGCGCGCGGCCCGGTACGGCGGGTGTCGGACCTGCCGGACGCGCCCGAGCTGCGCGCGCTGCTGCACCTGCACCTGCTCGCGCGCGGCTACTCGTACGCGCGACGCGGCTTCATCGCGCTCTCGCTGCCGCTCGGCGACGCCGAGGTCGACGGATTCGCCGAAGCCGTGGAGGAGTTCCTCGACGCCCACGCGGGGCTCGTGCGCGCCGCCGTCCCTTAGGCGGGCGGAGCGTCCGGCCGGCGGGCGGGAGCAAGTCCGCGCTGCCGCGGGCGGCGAAAGCGGAGGTAGTCGGCGAGGAAGTACGACCCGAGCACGACAACTGCGGCGAGCACCTGTGCCGCAAGACCTTGTGCGTCGGGGAAGACCGCGAACCAGAGCCCGAGCCAGTCCGGCACGTGGAGCGAGAGCGGGGTGGTCGGCAGCCAGCCGGCGAGCTGGAGCTCCTGGACGCTCTCGCCGATCATCACGAGCAACACGCCGCCGATGAAGATGCCGGTGAGCACGAGCATCCGGCGGTACGGCAGCCGGTGGTGGGCGAGGAAGGTGAGGGCGCCGACCGCGGCGGTGAGGGCCAGCCCGACGAGCACCCCTTCGAGGACGGCCCGCCCGCCGTACTGCAGGCGCAGGTTCTGCAGGAAGAGGACGACCTCGAAGCCCTCGCGGTAGACGGCGGTGAAGCCGAGCAGCGCGAGCCCGACCGTGAGCCTGCCGCCCTGCCGCTCCAGCAGCGCCTTGCGCCGGCGGTTGTGGTGGCCGATCCAGCCCGTCCAGTAGACGCGGTGGAAGAACCAGTTGAGGACGATCACGAGCACGACCACGGCGAGCAGACCGGTCGCCGCCTGCACGTCGAGCGAGGTCGGCGAGTCGCCCGCGCCGCCGAGGGCGCCGATCACGCCGACGGCGAGGAACCACGTCGCGACCGACGCGAGCAGGGCCGCGCCGGCACCCGCCGCGACCGGCCGGCGCAGCGACCGGTTGGCGCCGAGGAAGCTCGCGGTCACCGCCGCGAGGACGAGGATCGCCTCGAGCCCCTCGCGGAAGACGAGAAGACCGCTGTCGAGGACGACGGCGCCGCGGCTCAGCCTGCCTGCCGCGGCGGTCGGGTCTGGGACGTCGCCGCCGTGCTCGACCGCGGCCCAGACGAGGAGCGCGAAGACGACGCTGCCCGCCGTGCAGAGCACGAGCCCCAGCACGCGGCGCATCGTCTTCTCGGGTGCAGCGATCACGTAAGGGCGACCTTACATCACGCGTAAAGCCGTCCGGCTCAAGATGCCGAGAGGTCTCAGGAGTGGTGTGCGAGCCAGCGCAGGAGCGCCGAGAGGCTCGCAGTCGCGACGCAGACCGAGGTGTCGGCGGCGCCGTAGTAGATGCGCAGCGTGTCGCCGTCCTCGTCGAGCAGCCAGCCGCACGGGAAGACGACGTCGCCGACGTCGCCGGCGCGCTCGTAGTGCGCGTGCGGACCGAAGATCCACTCGCGCGAGCGGGCCAGCACCCGCGCGGGCCGCTCCGTCTCGAGGAGCGCGAGGCCGAGCCGGTAGATGGCGCCGGCGGCGGTGACCCGGACGCCGTGGTAGAGCAGGAGCCAGCCCTCGGCGGTGAGGAGCGGAGGCGTGCAGAGGCCGACCTTGTGCGCGTCCCACCAGGCGCCCCTGCGGGCCCGCAGGAGAATCGCGTGGTCGCCCCAGTGGCGAAGGTCCGGGCTCCACGAGAGCCAGATGTGCGCCTCGTGCCCCGACGCCGTCGACACGGGGCGGTGGATCAGCGCCCAGCGACCGTCGAACGTGCGCGGGAACAGTGCGGCGTCCTTGTCCTCGGGCGGCATGGCCACGCCTCGGCGGTCGTAGGAGCGGAAGTCCCTCGTGGCCGCGAAGCAGACGAGCGGGCCTGCGTCCGAGTAGGCCGTGTACACGACCATGTGCTCGTCACCGCAGGGCGTGATCCGCGGGTCCTCGATCCCGTACCGCTCCAGCTGCGACTCGACGTCCGGCAGCAGCCGCCGGTCGGGCTCGACGGCCCAGTTCGTGAGGCCGTCCGCGCTGCGGGCCACGCAGAGATGGGACAGACCCGTGCGGTCCTCGACGCGGACGAGCAGCAGGGTCTCGCCGCCGAACCGGGTGACGCCGGGGTTGAAGACCGCGTTGACGGTGTACGGCCATTCGGCCGCGGTGAGGATCGGATTCTCCTCGTAGCGCTGGAAGAGCTCGGAGGACATCAAGTCACGGCCTCGAAAAGCCGATCCCGACTCTAGAAGACGGCGCACTCAAATGGTCCGACCTCCCCGCAAGACCGGCGCCGTCATCGCGCGGCGCCTGAACCGTGACGCCCCGATCGTGGAGGCGGGCTCGGTCGCGGGCTACGGGCCGATCTTCAACGCGGGCGCGATCTTCCACGACGGCCGCTTTCATCTGTTCGCCCGCGGCGTCCGGGAGGGACATCGCCGAAACGAGGGCGCGGGGGCGCGCTTCCTCGACTACGTCTCGGACGTGCTCGTTTTCACCTCGGTGGACGGGCTCGACTACGAGTTCCAGCAGGTGCTGGCGCGCGGCTCGGGCGGGGACGTCCACAGCTACGAAGACCCGCGCGTGCAGCGGATCCGCAACGGCGCCGCGGAGCAGGTGATGATGACGTACACGAGCCTGCCCGACCCCGACTCGGGACGGCCGTGGCGGGTGGGCATCCACCGGCTCGTCTACGCGGAGGGCCGCTTCGCGCTCAACCGCAGCTCGGGCCGGCTGATCGGCCCGGCCGGCCTTCCCGACAAGGACGCCGTCGTCTTCAACCTGAGCGACGGCCGCCTGGCGCTGATCCACCGCATCCACCCCACCATGCAGTTGGCCCTGTTCGACTCGCTCGAGGACCTCTACGGCGCCGGCGCCGACTACTGGGACGCGCACGTGCGCGAGATCGACCGCCACACGATCATCTCCCCTGCTCCGGGGGCGCTCGGCGTGGGCGCAGGCGCCCCACCGGTCGCAACCGAGGCGGGCCTGCTGCTCTTCTACCACGAGCGCAACGCCTCCTCCGAGTACACGCTCAAGGTCGCGCTCCTCGACGAGGCCACCGGCCGCGTCACGGCGCAGCTCGGCGAGCCGATCCTCCGGCCCGAGCTTCCCTGGGAGCGCTTCGGCGACGTCGACGACGTCGTCTTCGTCCAGGGCGCCGTACCGCGTCCCGACGGCACGATCTACCTCACATACGGCGCAGGCGATCGCTGCGTCGGCGCCGCCAGCGTCGCGGCCGCCGAGATCGTCGCCGCCCTCCGCAGCGCGGCCTGAAGCCGTCGCCCTTGCTGCAGGGTCGTGATCGACGCCAGCGTCGACTCGGCGCCCTGGTTCTCGTTCGCGCCGTCCGACCGCAGCCCGTCCTTGCCGCCCCCGCTCACCGGGTCGAGCAACGGGACGCCGACGTCGTTCGCGCCGAGGAACCATGCGGCCGCACGGAGGCCTCGATAGGCCCAGCGCGGCTCACCGGTCACCGCGTACGCCCGCGCACAGGCGTCCGCCATCGCCGCCGCCTCGATCGGCTGCTGATCGAATCCCGGCCGCGGCGAGCCCGGCGCCCGCCCGCCGACGGGTGTGAAGCTGAAGTGACCGCCGCTCGTCTCCGTCTTGACGAGCCAGTCGAGCAGACGGAGCCCCTCGGCCACGAGCCGGTCGTCGTCGAGGGCGACGCCGGCGGCGAGGCGGGCCTCGGCGAGCACGGCGTTGGCGTAGGCGAGGCGCGCCTCCGGCCAGGGCCACTCGGGATCCGGCGCGGGCCGGCCGAGCCCGGCGACCGCCGCCTCGAGCAGCTCCCACGCCCGCCCGACGGGGACCCGCGGCCGCGCTGCGAGCAGCTCGACCGCGCCGAGCACGGCGAACGCGTTCGCCCGCGGCGACGGCGTCCGGAAACCTGCACCGCGCTCGAAGAGGGCGGACGCGCGGACGCGCTGCTCGCGGGTCGTCGCACCGCCCGAGACGACCCCGAGGGCCCAGAGCGCCCTCCCGATCGTGTCGTCGACGCCGACGTCGTCGAGCCAGCGGCGCTCGCCGGAGAGCCGGTTGTGGAAGCGGCCGTCGGCAAGCTGCGCGCGCCCAAGGAACGCGAGGTACGTCGCCGCGAGACGCTCGAGCTCGGGCGGCCGGTGCGGCTCGCGCATGACCGCGATGAGGGCACGCGCGACGTCGTCGGTGCAGTACCCGTGCTCCAGCCGCGGCACCGTCAGCTTGGCGTGCTCGAAGACGCCGGCGTCGTCGCTCATCCGGAGCAGGTGCGCGAACGACGGCGGCGGGAGGACCAGCTCGGCCGCCGGGGTGGGCCTGCGGACGACCTCGCTCGCCAGTCGCAGGTAGCTCGTGCCGACGTTCTCCCAGAAGTGCGCCGGGGCCTGCCGCCGCGAGACGGCGGCCGTGCGCGCGGCGAGCATCGGATCGGTGAGCAGGCTGCGCAGCGCGTCGGCGATCCCCTCGGCGCTCTCGTGCGGGACGAGGATGCCCGATCCCTGCCCGAGCAGCTCCTGTGCGTGCGGGAACCGCGTCGAGACGACCGGCTTGCCGGAGGCGATCGCCTCGACGAGCACGCCGGAGACGACCTGCTCGCGCGAGAGGTACGGCAGCAGCACGATGTCGGCCTCTCGGATCCGCGCGAGCACCGAAGCGGTGTCGCGATAGGCGTTGTCGAACTCGACGAGGTGGTCGACGCCGAGCGCGACCGCCCGCGCGACGAGCGATTCCCGGTATTCCTCTCCCCGCGTCTCCACGATCCGGGGATGCGTCTCGCCGACGACGACGTAGCGTGGCTGCGGCTCGAGGTCGCGCAGCAACGCGATCGCCTCGACTCCCCATTCGATCCCCTTGCTCGGCCCGAGCAGCCCCCAGGTGAGGACGACAGGGGAGCGGGCAGGGTCGGGGAAGAGCACCGAGGCGCTGAGGTTCGCCGACGCGCCGTGCGGGACCACATGCACTCCCTCCGGCTCGATCCTGTGCTTCTCGAGCAGTCGGATGCGTGCGGCGGTGCTCTGGACGACGACCCGGTCGGCGAGCTGCGCGAGCTGCTCGACGACCTCGCGCTGACCCGGCGAGGGTCGCCGCGGGACCGTGTGGAGCACGACGATCACGGGGACGCTCAGGCTCGCGACGAGATCGACGACCTCGTTGCCGTCCTCGCCTCCGAAGATCCCGAACTCGTGCTGGAGCACGACGACGTCGAGCTCGTTGAGCACGGCGGACACGGCCTCCCGGGAGACGCTCGACCCGGAGACGAGCTCGGCCGCCACCTCGCGCGGGTACTGGATGACCCCTGGCACGCCGACGCAGCTGATCACGGTGGCGCGACGGCCGGAACCGGCCGGCGCCATCGCCTTCGCGAGCGACGCGGTGAACGTCGCGATGCCGCACTTCGTCGGTGGATAGGTGCCGACGAAACCGACGGAGAGATGCTCGACCGTGGGCTGTTTCACGACCCCAACTCCTGTCCAAAGTGGACGCTGGGTGATTCCAGCCGCCGGGCCGGGCTAGAGCGGCCTTGCCGGGCAGTCTAGCAGGTCCGCTCCGGACACTGTTGTCTGCTGTGACAACGCTACTGCTGGGTGTCCGCTCCGGGCCAGGTGTCCGAGAGAAGATAGCCTTCGGGGAACGGATCGCTCGGATCGATCAGCACCTGCGTGATCCCGGTGATCCAGGCGCTGCCCCGGATCGCGGGCACGATCGCAGGGCGCCCGGCGACGGTCGCCTCCGCGACGATCCGCCCGTCGAAGGTCGAGCCGATCACGGAGGCGTGGGTCATCGCGTCGCCGACCCGCATCAGCCTGCGCGCGTGCAGCGCCGCCATGCGCGCGCAGAGGCCGGTGCCGGTCGCGGAGCGGTCGAGCCGGCCCGGGGCGACGACGACGGCGTTCTTCGAGACGGCGCCGATGCCGCACCAAGGCTCGGCGATCTGGACGATGCTCACGCCGGCGATCTCCGGGTTCTCGGGATGGGCGCACGGCAGCTGCTCGCGGGCCGCGGCGCGGATCCTCTCGCCGGCGAGCGAGAGGTCGCGCGCCTCGGCCGGCTCGAGCGCGAAGCCGAGCGCGCGCGCGTCGGCGATTGCGTACCACATGCCGCCGTAGGCGACGTCGACGTCGAGCGTGCCGAGGCCGTCGACCTCGAGCGGCGCGTCGAGCCGGTCGGCGAAGCAGGGGACGTTCGTCAGCTCCACGCTCTCGCAGCGCCCGTCGCGGCAGGCGGCGCGGACCTCGACGACGCCGGCGGGCGCCTCGAGCCGCAGCGTCGTCTCCGGCTCGCGCATCTCCACCATCCCGGTCTCGAGCAGGACGGTGGCGACGCAGATCGTGTTCGAGCCGGACATGGCCGGATACTCGGTCGGCTCCATGATGATGAACCCCGCGTCGCAACCGGGCTGCGAGGTCGGGACGATCAGGTTCGCGTGCGCGGCGACGCTGCCGCGCGGCTCGCGCAGAAGCAGGAGGCGCAGCGAGTCGTCGGCGCGGAGCGCGGTCATCCGCTCGAACACCGTCTCGCCCGGAGGCGGGAGCACGCCGCCGACGACGACGTTGCCGATCTCGCCGCCGGCGTGGCAGCCGACGACCGTGAGCGTGCGGCGGGCGCGCATCACGGCCGACGATATCGCTGTCTCAGTGGGCGACGGGCACGTGCGAGGAAGGCGAGCACCGCCAGGACCGCGAGCGCGGTCGCGGCGACGCCCTTCCGACCGAGCGCCGTCCGATCAGCCTCCTTTCACGGCGACCGTCGCCCGCCCGCCGGGGCGCGGCATCGGTTCGGGTGCGGATCGCCGCGCGGCTTTCGCATACGGGAGGTCTACAGTGGACCCGCGTCATGCCCGGCTGGCTGCCTCCGTTCCTCGGCGCTTCGACCACGGTCGTGCTCCTCTGGGTCGCTCTCGGCGTCCAGCGCCTCCGGGTGCGCCGCCCGCGTTGGGCGGGCAGCCTCGTCCGCGAGCTTCGCCGCTGGGACGGCCGGCTCCCGAGCCGTTTCGACGAGGGCTCCCGCTGACGGCGAAGAAAACCGCCTAGAATGGCCGCGCTGCCCTCTTAGCTCAGTTGGTAGAGCACCTCCATGGTAAGGAGGGGGTCGACGGTTCGAGTCCGTCAGAGGGCTCTGCAAAAGCCCCGCATAGCGGGGCTTTTCGTTTCTAATCGACTTGCATGATCTGCAGCATGTACCGGGTCTGGAGCCCTTTGTGGAGCCTTCAGGTTGAGAAGCTCCGAGTCGCATTGCCGATTGCGCCCTCGGACAGTGCCGCGGCCCCTCCGGCCGTATCCGCAGGGCAGTCCCCTGGTGTCGCGTGGACCGAGAGTCGGGTGACTACGCCCGTCTCGGCTCAGGAGGCTGCGTCGGACAGGATCCGTTCGATCACATCGACTTGAGCAGCGACATCACATCGCTCTGCCGCCGCGCGCGCCGCCGCGTTAGGGACAACAAAATGATCGGCCGCTCGCCTCAGGGCGGCCGCGATCTCTTCTTCATCATCCGGGTCAACAAGGATGCCCGCTTCGGGCGGGATGAACTCCCGGTGCTGCGTGGCCGCAAGCAGCCGACAACGATCCCCGACGAGGCCACGGCCGAACGGGCCCGCGATCTCTTGCAGCGCGACTTCACAGCGACCCGGCCGAATGAGAAGTGGGTCGCCGAGCTGACATACATCCGTACCTGGAACGGCTTCGTCTACCTCGCCTTCATCCTCGACTGCCACAGCCGGATGATCGTCGGCTGGCAGCTCGCAACGCACATGCGCGCCGGGCTTGTGCTGGACGCGCTCGAGATGGCTAACGGCCTACGCCGCCCCGACGCCGGCCTGATCGCACACTCGGATCGCGGCTCCCAATACACCAGCTTGACCTACACCGACCGACTCGACGAGCTCGGCATCGATCCGTCGATCGGCTCGAAGGGCGACGCCTACGACAACGCGATGGCCGAGGCGTGGGTCGCGTCCTTCAAGAGCGAGCTCGTCGACGGCCGCCGCTTCCCCTCCTTCGAGCATGCAGAACACGAGGTCCTCGACTGGATCGGCTTCTACAACGATGAAAGACTCCACGAAGCACTCGACGACGTGCCGCCCTCAGAGTACGAGGCCGAACACCACCGTTTGATTTTCAAGACAGACAACACCCCAATGGAGGCCGCCACCTAACCGAGCCTCCAACAGACCCAGGGTGGATCAGCAACCGCTGCCACCACGCGCGACCATCCTCGCCCGCACCATCCTCCGCAACCGCACCTGAACACGGACCCGGGAACCGGCGCTCGATCACCATCCGATGTCGATGCTCCGCGCAGCGGTTTCTGGTGATACGCGCGCGCGCGTACTTCTGTAGTCAGTTGTTCGCTCGTGGGCCGGTGTTCTGTACGCCAGGCTGGCTCGGATCCGCGTCGAAGTAGGCTCCCCCGTACTTGCGCACGAGCTTGTAGCGCGTCTCTGCTCCGAAGGAGACGTTGCCGCCGCGGCCCTTGCAGTTGGCGAGCGCGATCTTCGCTGCCGCCGGGATCTGCCGCTCGCACAGCTTGCGCATGTTGGCGAGGAACTCCTGGTCGACCTGCGAACGCGACCAGGTGCGGTAGTCCCTGACGACGCCGTTGATCTTGTCGTAGACGATCGCGCCCGCGTAGCCGGCGTCGTGGAGGTTGCAGGCGTCCACGAAGCTGACGAGATAGTCGTGCGTGAACGGGTGCAGGTTGGAGTTGGAGTACTTCGAGGTGTTCCCCATGAGATTCTGGATCTTGTTCGTCCAGCCCTCTCCGCCACAGCCGTTCGAGACCGTGTCGATCGGTACCGGCAACGCGCAGTCTTCCTTCGTCCAGGTGCCGGTGCCCCAGGGGACAGACGCCGACACAAAGCTCAGGTGGCAGGCGTCGTCGATGTGCACGGTGACGCTGCCGTGCTGATAGGCATCGAAGCCGGGGCGATCCTGGAAGGTGCCGACGATGTCTGCCCCCTGGATCGTGCCCGTGAAGTCGTTCGCCCACGAGTGTCCGTCATCGGAATGCCCAGACCATGTGATCGTCTTGCCGGACTGCGTGATCTCGTAGACGCCGGTAGCACAACAGCCGCCTATCCAGGTGCCAGTCAGGTCGATCCCCGCCGAACGGGCGGCAGCAGCAGCCGCCGCGCCGACGCTGGCCTGGGCCCGCCCCACACCAAGCACAACAACAAGCAAAACCGCAACGGGCATAAGCAGCGTGTACCGCCTGAGATGCATCTCAGCAACATCGGGTTAGAGCGCACACCGCACGATCCCCACATCCGTGCGAGACGCATCCCACAAACCGGTGACCCCGCCACACCAACCGCCGCGCACACCAAGACGAACAGAAACGGCTCCGGCTACTCAGGCAACTGCAGTTACACCGTTAGTCGGACAGACCCGACAGACCTGCACGAACAGCTAGGGGCGGGGTGGCTTGAGGGTGATGATTCGGTTTGCCTTGATGTTGCGAAGGGTGGTCTCGGTGCCGTTGGGGTAGCGGACGGTTAGGGCGCGGACGGATGAGGCTTTGCCGAGCCCGAAGTGCAGGCGTGGATCCTCGGAGGAGAGGTAGCTGCTACCGGCGTGCAGCTCCTGCACCTCCTCGCGGCCGTTTGGCAGTTCGGCGGTGATCACAGCATCGGGGTAGAAGCCGCCAAGTGAGACCTCGAGCCAGTTGCCGGTCCCGCCGGTGTTCTGGAGCAGGACGAGTGGCCCGCCGATCGTGTTGATCGCGATGCCCATGCGCCCGTCGTTGTCGAAGTCGGCGGCGGCGAGGCCGCGGCCGATGATCTTCGGCAGCCCCTTCTGGTCGACGATCCCGCTCGCGTTGTCGAACCGTCCACCGCCGAGACTCTGCAGCACCTGGATCGGCTCGGTGTCCTTCTTCAGGTTCGTGACCGGGATCGCGCCGTTCGCGATCATCAGGTCGGGGTTGCCGTCGTTGTCGAAGTCGACCCAGGAGTCGCCCCAGCCGACCGTGGCCCTGCGATCGAGCGCTTTCGCGAACTTCGCCATCTCCGGGATGTAGCGCATCTCGCCGCCCGTGAGCGCCTTGCTCTGGTAGACCGCGTGCGGCTGGCCCCGTGAGTTCGTGATGAAGAGATCGGGCAGGCCGTCGCCGTTGTAGTCGCCCTCCGCGACGCCCATGCCCGCGGCCAGGTCGTCGACACCCCACGCCTTCGCAACGTTGACGAAGTGGAAGCCGAGCGGGCCGCCGGGCTCGTTGAGGTAGAGCTGATCCGGATTCCCGTCGTTGGCGACGACCAGGTCGGGACGCCCGTCGCCGTTCACGTCCGTGAACTCGGCACCGAGCCCGTGGCTGAAGTGCGAAGACTCGAGCCCCGCCTCGATCCCAACCTCCTTGAAGTGCGCGCGGCCGTTCGGCCCGTTGCCCTCGTTGAGGAAGAGCAGGTCGCGCACGCCCACGTAGTTCTCCGGGAAGCCCGCGACCGAGGTGGTGATCGGATCCGCCATGTCGGTGTAGCCGGAGATGAAGATGTCGGGCCGCCCGTCACCGTTCACGTCGGCGACGGCAGCGCCGGAGTACCAGTTGTACGGCATGTCGATCCCGGCCGCGCGCGTGCCCTGCGTGAAGGTGCCGTTGCCGTTGTTCCAAAGCAGCACAGCGCCGGTCGCCGTCGTCACGAGCAGGTCGGTGCGGCCGTCGCCGTTGAAGTCGCCGGCGACGCACCCCGTTCCCTTGACCCGGATGTCGGCGCCGGAGGACTTGCCGACGTTGACGAACTTC